>Ga0154354_1118_pt1 | contig 18548 bp, 18 predicted proteins | sample RifGroA2_FD_115882 | JGI IMG/M metagenome (GOLD analysis project Ga0154354, IMG submission 115882) | Rhodocyclales bacterium GWA2_65_19
AGCGGTTTGTGGGCTTCGACGAGGTTCTGGCCGGCGCCGAAATGGGCGATGCCGGCGTGGTCGAGGCGCTGCATGGTTTCGAGCAGGGCCTGGTGGCCGTAGTCGCCGACGTGGTTGTTGGCCAGCGTGACGGCGTCGAAGCGGCCTTGCAGGATGCGCAGGGTGCGCGGGTGGGCGCGGAAGGTGTAGGGCTTGTCGGCGAGGGGTTTGCCGCTTTTGGCGACGGAGGTTTCGAGGTTGGCGATGCGGTAGTCGGCAGCCTTGAGCGTTTTGGCGAAGGGGGCGAGCGGGTCGCCGCCCTTGGCGATGAGCCGGCCGGGGCCGTCGTCGAGCATGACGTCGCCGGCGAAAATGAGCGTCATGGGCTCGGCCTGGGCGTTAAGGGCGGCCAGAAACGCCATTGCTACGGTCAACCGGAAAAATCGGCTCATTTTGAAATGGCCTCGCGCAGTTCGCACCAGTAGTCGAGAACCAGGCCGTAGCGCGGCTCGTAGGCGTGGTTCAGCCCGGTGAAACCGTAGGCGCCGGCGGGGACAGGCGGGTAGGCGTAGGTCGCTTGATGAATGAGCGGACGGCCGTCGACGTCAGCGTGCTGGGCATAGGTGTAGAGCTTGATGCTGGCGAGGTCGGCCGGCTCGTTGCGAAAGACGATGCGGAACAGCAGGTAGGAGCCGAATTTGATCGGCGCCACGGTGTAGGGCGAGGTAGTCGGTCGGGCTTCGACGGTTTTGGTCTCGCCGCCGTAGGTGACGTGGCAGGCCACTGTCTCGCTCGCCCCGGCGTGCGCCGTTGCGGCGCCGAGGAGCAGGGCGCCGATCAGCGCCCGGCTTCTAGCGCGGAGTGCCACGGTTCGCTGGTTTGAGCACGATGTCGACCGGAATCGGCTGGCCGTTTTTGGTCGCCGGAGTGGGTTTCGCGCTGGCAAAAAGCAGTTTGCCGCCGGCCTCGATCCGGGCGCTGACGGTGGCGTTGGCCTTCTTGCCCATCAGGTCGCGGTCGACGGTGGCGCTGAAGGGAATCGGCACCTGGGCGCCGTTCAGTTCGTAACGTTGATCGGCCAGCGTACGCTGGCCGGACTGGATGCGGATCTTGAGGATGGCGTTGGGTGGCAGGGCAATGCGGGCGAGATAGCTGACGCGGCCGGCGATGTCGATGAAGCTGCTGGTCGCCGCCGGCTGCGCTGCGGCCTGGGGCATGACCGGCGCCACGCTGCCGCGCGTACAGCGGCGCAGGTTGTTCTTGCCATCCTCGAAAATGGCGTCGTCGCCCTTGGTGGCCAGGCGGATGTCGCCGCTGCGATAGAGGGCGCCGGAGGCGGCTGGCACTTGCGGCAAAACGACGGCCTGGTCGGCGAAGTGCAGTGTCGCCTGCGGTCGACCGGAAATGTCGGCCGAAAATGAAATGTCGATGCGGCTTCCGTTGTCGCAGGTGTAGGCGAGGCGTTCGTCGCCGGCCAGGGCGCTGAGCGGGAGGAGCAGGACAAGCGGCAGCGCCAGCAGGGGGCGGAGGTTCATGGGTTTTCCGGTTTTGGGAGAGGAATCCAGCGCCCGTCGAGCAGACCTTCGATGGGATGAAAGGCAGATTTGTAGGCCATCTTGCGGCTTTCGGCAATCCAGTAGCCGAGGTACAGGTAAGGTAGGCCGAGGGCGGCGCACTGGGCAGCTTGCCACAGGATGTTGTAGGTGCCGAAACTGGCGTGCTGGATGTCCGGGTCGTAAAAGGTGTAGACCGACGACAGGCCGTCGTCGAGGACGTCGATCAGGCTCACCATGCGCACGATGCCGTTTTCCGAGAACTCGATCAGCCGCGTGTCGACGCGGCTTTGCAGAAGGAACTGGGCGTACTGGTCGTGGCTGTCCTCGTCCATGCCACCGCCGGGGTGGCGGGCCTGCTGATAACGGTTGTAGAGCAGGTAATGCTCTTCGTAATAAAGCAGCGGCAGTTCGCGGGCGCGCAGGTTGGCGTGGTGCTTTGTGGCCCGGCGCTGGCTGCGGTTGGGCTGCAGCTCGGCGACCGGCAGGCGCACCGGTACGCAGGCCTGGCAATTGTCGCAATGCGGCCGGTAGGTGAAGATGCCGCTGCGGCGGAAGCCGGCACGAACCAGCGTGCTGTAGATTTGGCTGTCGATCAGGTGGGCCGGCGTCGCCACCTGTGAGCGCGCCTCGCGGTCGGCCAGATAGCTGCACGGATAGGGCGAGGTAGCGTAGTACTGGAGCAGCGAGAAGGGCAGTTCGGCGTCGTCAGGCTGGGCCATGGCTTACCACGCGAGTTCGAGTTGCTTGGCCGACCAGCGGACGCGCGCCGACTCGGCTGCGGTCAACGCCGACAGCCGGGCCAAAAACGAGTCCCGCGGAATTTCGCGGCCGCCGAGCGAGGCGAGGTGGTCGGTATGCATCTGACAATCAATCATGCCGAATTGGTTGGCCACAAGATAACTCACGAGATAGGCAAAGGCGACCTTCGATGCGTCGCTGCGATGGGAGAACATCGATTCGCCGTAGAACATGCGACCGATCGCCAGCCCGTACAGGCCGCCGACCAGCGTATCTCCCTCATAGCTTTCGACCGAGTGCGCCCAGCCGAGTTCATGCAGGCGGCAGTAGGCTTCCTTCATTTCCGGCGTGATCCAGGTGCCATCCTGGCCGGCCCGTGGCGTCGTCGCGCAGGCGTCCATGACACCGGGAAAATCGGTGTCGAAGCGGACCGCGAATTTCCCCGCGCGCAGCGTTTTCCGCAGCGAACGGGTTAGCCGGAACTCTTCGGGAAACAGCACCATGCGCGGATCGGGCGAATACCACAGGGGCAGGCTATCGACCGTTCCCCACGGGAAAATGCCCCGCCGGTAGGCGTCGAGCAGACGGTCCGGCTGCAGGCCGCCACCGACGGCTAGCAGGCCGCCCATTTCTTCCCGGGCCATGTCGACCGGCGGGAAAAGGTCGTGCGGGCCGAGAAACGGGATCATGCGTGATCGTGAAAAACTAGCGGGCGCTGTTGGTGGCGTGCCAGGTGACCGGCTTGACCTGCTGTTCGAGCTTGATTTCGCAGGCCGGATCGTCGCATTCCTCATGCTTCATGAAGGCGATGACATGGTCGGCATCGAGCCGGATGCCGATTTTTTCGCCGAGCGCATGATTGTGGTGCGACGGAACCAGCGACAGGACCTGCGTGCCGCTGGCCAGACGCAGCGTATACAGGATGTCGGCACCGCGGAAAGCCTTGTTCAGCACTTCGGCCTGGACGGCACTGGTGTCGTCGTGAACGATATCGTCCGGCCGCAACAGCACGTCGACTTTGCAGCCGTTGTCGCAGGCGGCGCAGGTTTCGTTGCACTCGACCGGGGTGTCGGAAGTCAGCGTGCCGAGTTCCATACGCACACTGTTGTTGTCGCCGACCGTGCCAGTCACCAGCACGCCCTGACCGATGAAGTCGGCGACGAAACGATTGGCCGGCCGGTGATACAGGTTGTACGGGACGTCCCACTGCTGGATGCGGCCTTCGTACATGATGCCGATCTCGTCGGCCATGGCGAACGCCTCGTTCTGGTCGTGCGTGACCATGACTGCCGTCGAACCTTCGCGCTTGAGAATTTCGCGCACCTCGGCCGACAGCCGCTCGCGCAGGCCGACGTCGAGGTTGGAAAATGGTTCGTCGAGCAGGATCAGTTCCGGCCGCGGCGCCAGGGCGCGGGCCAGTGCCACGCGCTGCTGCTGGCCGCCGGAGAGTTCATGCGGGAATTTGCTGCCCTGTCCATGCAGGCCGACCGTCGCCAGCAATTGACGAACACGCAGATGGGCGTCCTCGCCCGGATTGCGACCGAGGCCGAAGGCGACATTTGCTTCGATGGAAAGGTGCGGAAACAGCGCGTAATCCTGAAAAACCATGCCGATCCGCCGCTTCTCGGGGGAAACTCGCTGGCCGGCCTGGCTGACGACTTTGCCATGCAGGCGGATTTCGCCACCGGCGATGTCCTCGAAGCCGGCAATGCAGCGCAGCAAAGTCGTCTTGCCGCAGCCGGAAGGACCAAGCAGGCAGGCGATGCTGCCGGCTTCGAGCGAGAAGTTCACGCCGTCGACGACGGTGTGGTTGCCGTAGCGCTGGACGACGCCATTTAGTTCAAGTTGGGCCATAGCGGTCGATTATAATTCGCATTCACACACATGCGTACCGCCCTTTATTCCCCCCTGCTGACGGTCGGAATCGTCGTCGCCCTGCTCGCTGGATTGCCGGTGGCCAGCGTCGGCCTCAATCTCTTTGTTGGCGGCACCAGCGCTACCTGGACGCATCTGGCCGACACCGTACTTTCCGAATACATCGCCAATTCGCTCTGGCTGTGCCTCGGCGTTGGCTGCGGCGTCGGCATCGTCGGCGTGGCGACGGCCTGGCTGACGGCCATGCACGAATTCCCCGGTCGGCGCTTCTTCGAATGGGCCATGGTCCTACCACTGGCTGTTCCGGCCTATGTCATGGCTTACGTGTACACCGATTTCCTGCAGTTCGTCGGCCCGGTGCAGACTTTCCTGCGCGACACCTTCGGCTGGGAACACGGCGACTACTGGTTTCCGGACATCCGCACCTTGCCCGGCGCCATGCTGATGTTCGTCAGCGTGCTCTATCCCTACGTTTACCTGCTCGCCCGCACGGCCTTTCTCGAACGCGCCAGCGGCATGCTCGAAGCAGCGCGCACGCTGGGCATGGGGCCATGGTGGGGCTTCTTCGCCGTATCCCTGCCGTTGGCTCGTCCGGCTATCGTCGTCGGCATCGCGCTGGCGCTTATGGAAACGCTAGCCGACTACGGCACGGTGGCCTATTTCGCGGTCAACACCTTTACCACCGGCATTTACCGCGCCTGGTTCTCGCTCGGCGACCGAGTCGCTGCCGCCCAACTCGCTGCCATGCTGCTCGCCTTCGTGCTCTTCCTGCTCATGGCCGAACGCACCTCGCGGGGCCGGGCGCGCTATCACAACACGACCGGCCGCAACCGGCCGATGGCTGGCGCCCGGTTGCGCGGTCCGGCTGCCTGGCTGGCGACGCTGGCTTGTGCGGTGCCCTTGCTGCTCGGTTTCGTGCTGCCAGCAATCCTGCTGCTCAAAATGGCCCTGACCGAAGGTGACGCCCAGTTCGGCGAACGCTTCCTGGTGCTCGCCCGCAACAGTTTCGTGCTGGCCGGCGTGACGGCCGCCATCGCGGTCATGCTCGCCCTGCTCATGGGCTACGGCGCCCGCCTGTCGAAAACGACCTTTGCCAACGGCCTGAACCGCCTTGTCGGTCTGGGCTACGCGGTGCCGGGGGCGGTGATCGCGGTCGGCGTGCTGATTCCCGTGACGCGCCTCGACAACTGGCTGGCCGGGCAATGGGAGCTGTGGTTCGGCCACAACCCCGGACTTTTGCTGACCGGCGGCATCGCCGCGCTGATCTACGCCTATCTCGTGCGTTTCCTCGCGGTGGCGCTCCACACGGTTGAATCCAGCCTGGCCAAGATCACGCCGAACATGGACGACGCAGCGCGCAGCTTGGGCCTGGGGCAGGGCGAAACCCTGCGCCGCGTGCATGTGCCGATGCTGCGCGGCAGTCTGCTGACGGCGGGTTTGCTGGTTTTTGTCGATGTGATGAAGGAATTGCCGGCCACTCTGGTCATGCGGCCCTTCAATTTCGATACGCTGGCGACGCAGGCCTATACGCTGGCCTCGGATGAGCGGCTGGCCGAGGCATCGACGGCCGCCCTGGCCATCGTCGCCGTGGGTTTGTTGCCGCTGATCGCCCTGTCGCGGCAAATTACGGCAGCGCGCCGGCACTAGCCGGCTTTCTTCGTTTTTGGTTGAGAACCAGGCAGATCGCTAGTGTTTCTCTGGCGGCTGCGGCGAAGCGTCCGAATTGTCGTCTTCTTCGAGAAAAAGCAGGTCCATGCTCAGCAGGCTGGTATCGGTCCCGAAGTGGCTCGGCTCCTCCGCTTCGTCGGCCGAGAGGGGTAAGTCGGAAGACGAAAATTCGATGAGGTTGCCAGGTTTGCTGTCGGGAAGTGGCGGATAAATCGCTTCTCCGGACGGTGGAGGGGCGATGGAGTGGGTAAATTCGATGACGTTGTCCGGCCTGGTCTCGATGGACTTGGTGATTTCGTCGGGCAACGGGACGCTCGGCACATCCAGGATCACAGCGGGAAGAACCATGCCGTCGGGAGGTGTGGCACCCTTTTGCAGCAGCAGATCGGTAATGTCCTGATGCCCTTTTCTCAAAGCCAGGCGCAGTGGCGCTCCCGGGCCATCGCTGGCGATGGCGTTTGGATTGGCGCCACGATTCAGCAACTCGCGAACGATCGCCAGATTCCCTTCAAAACAGGCCGTACGTAGCGGCAAGCCGCTGTAGCCGTGCATGTCGGGCAGTTCGATGTCACCGCCGTCGTCCAGCGCATTGAGCACATCACTCAAGCTGCCAGAGTGGATAGCGTCAATCAGTTTATTTCTTGTAAAACCTTTGACCGTCATATTCCAGTTATCCCGTAGGCCCCGGGAATTGTAGGGAATTGCCGGGGCTTTGGCGAGAACTGGCGTTATTTGAATCCGGCCCGGTCAAAAATGATCTGGGCTTTGGTCTGGTACATGGCCAGATCTTTGACTGGCAATTTATCGGCCTTGAACTTGCCCATGGCATCCAATGCCGGATTCGCCACTTTTACGCTGTCGACCGCAGGCCATTCGTTGTTGCCATCGGCGAAATAGCGCTGCGCCTGATCGGAGGCCAGGTATTCGAGGAACTGGATGGCCGCTTCGCGATGCGGCGCAGTCTTCAGCACGCCGCCGCCGGAAACGTTGATGTGGGCGCCATTTCCGCTCTGGTCCGGCCAGACGATGCCGACCCGCTCCATCATTTTCAGTTCTTCCACCTTGGTCGAGCGGAGCAGGCGAGCCACGTAGTAGGTATTCGAAATGGCGACGCCGCATTCGCCGGCGGCAACCGCCTTGATCTGGTCGGTGTCGCCGCCCTTCGGGGCGCGGGCGAAATTGGCGACCATGCCACGGGCCAGTTCTTCAGCCTTGGCTTCGCCTTGGTGAGCGATGATCGATGCCATCAGCGACAGGTTGTAGGGGTGCGAACCGGAACGCGAGCAGAATTTGCCTTTGAGCTTCGGATTGGCCAGGTCGGCGTAGTTCTGCACGTCTTCCGGCTTGACTGCGAGCTTGTTGTAAACGATTACCCGCGCCCGTGTCGAAAACGAAAACCAGTCTTCGGTGCGCAAGTGGGTCGGGATGCGTGATTCGAGCAGCTTGGACGAAATCGGAGCAAACAGGCCAAGTTCATGCGCTTTGGCCAGGCGGGCTGCATCAACGGTCAGGAAAATGTCGGCGGGGCTGTTGGCACCCTCGTTCTTGATCCGCTCGAGAAGTTCATCCTCCTTGCCTTCAATCCGGTTGATCTTGATGCCGGTCTGTTGCGTGAAGTTGGCATAGAGTGCCTCATCCGTCTGATAGTGGCGGGCGGAATACAGGTTGAGGATCTTTTCCTGCGCAAACGCAGGGCAGGCAACGGTAAAAGTTGCGGCGGCGATCAGGGCGGGCATCAGCTTCATGCAGGAACTCCGGCAGGATATGAGAATGGCCTCAGTTTACTTGCTGCGGGAAAATATGTAAATGAGAATGATTATCTTCTTTGGGTGTAAAAAAAGCGGCTCGAAGCCGCTTTCGTCTAGTTACCTTCGAGTATTCGTCGCGCCCCGTTGTAGCGGGTCATCCAGTAGTTGCTCTCCATGCTTTCAACGCGTACTTCGGCGCCTTTGCGCGGAGCATGCAGGAAATGGTTGTCGCCGAGATAAATGCCGACGTGCGAAAAGGTGCGGCGCATGGTGTTGAAAAAGACCAGATCGCCTGGCTTCAACTGGTTGGCATCGACCTGCTGGCCGACTTCGCTCATTTCGCGGGCGGTGCGTGGTAGCGAGGTGCCGGTGCTGTCCTTGAACACCAGACGGACGAAACCGCTGCAGTCCAGACCGCTGTCTTCGTCGTTGCCGCCCCAGCGATAACGAACGCCAACCAGCTTCAGACCTTGCAGGATGACATCCTGAGCGGCGTTGGTGTAACGTTCAAAAAATGACTGTTGTTCTTCTGGCTTGCGAATCGATTCTGCTGCCGATGGCGCACTGATCCCGCCGACGAGCAGCGAGGAGGCGAGCAGAAGCGAAACCAGTACTTTATGCATAGCGGCGAAATATATTTGAAAAGTAGTCGGCTGTAAAGGCGATGAAAATTCAGCATCTGCAACTATGTTCATAGTCTGTAATTATGAATACAATTTCGTTCCCAAGGCGCGAGGCAAACATGGATTCCTTCAAGGCACTGCTGATTGAAGAATGCGATGGCAAGGTGAGCAGTGGCTTTGTCCAGATGGACGAAAGCGGGCTTGATGCCGGGAACGTGACGATCAAGGTTGCCTATTCGAGCATCAATTACAAGGATGCGCTGGCCGCAACGGGGGCCGGCAAGATCATTCGGCGCTTTCCATGCGTCGGGGGCATCGACCTCTCCGGAACGGTGATCGAGAGTGGCGATGCACGCTTCAAGCCGGGCGATCCGGTGATTGCCACGAGTTTTGATATCGGCGTCGCGCATCACGGCGGCTATGCCGAATTCGCCCGGGTGCCGGGTGACTGGGTGGTGCCGTTGCCGGCCGGCCTGTCGCTCTATGATGCGATGGCCTTGGGCACCGCCGGGTTTACCGCGGCGCTGGCCATTGTCCGCATGGAAGAAAACGGTTTGCGACCGAGCAAGGGGCCGGTCATCGTCACCGGCGCCACCGGCGGCGTCGGTAGCCTGGCGGTCGATATGCTGGCCAGGATTGGTTATCACGTGGTGGCGCTGACCGGCAAGGAGAGCGAAGCGGATTACTTGCGTGGCCTGGGGGCCGCCGAGGTCATGCTGCGCCAGAGTCTGGACCTGTCGAAAATCAGGCCGCTGGATCGGGCGCGCTGGGCGGGGGCCGTGGACAATCTCGGGGGGGATGTTCTGGCCTGGATCGCCAGCACCATGGAGCAGGGCGGCACTATCGCCAGCATCGGGCTGGCGGCCAGCATGTCGCTGAACACGACGGTGGCGCCTTTTATCCTGCGTGGGGTTTCCTTGCTCGGCGTCGATTCGGGCTATATCCGGGAGCCTTATCGGAGCGGTGTCTGGCAACGTCTGGCCAGCGATTTGCGTCCACCACATTTGGCCGCGATGTCGCGCCGGATTCCGTTTGACGATCTGCCGGCCACTTTCGGTGATTACATTGCCGGACAGGCCAAGGGGCGAGTGGTGGTGGACATTGGCGGAGGCTGACGTGGCCGAGTTGCCGCGCATTCTGGTGGTCGATGACTCACGGGTGGTCAGAATATCGCTCATTCAGCATTTGAAGGGGCAGTACGAGGTTCGGGAGGAGGGTGACGGCGAAGCGGCGTGGCAGACGCTGGTGCTCGATCACTCCATTTGCGCTGTGATATCCGATCTGCAGATGCCGAAACTGAATGGTTACGAGTTGCTGGAACGCGTCCGCACGTCGAAGCTGCGACGCTTGCAGCAATTGCCGTTCATTCTGGTTTCCGGCGAGGAAACCGAGGAGGAGCGGGCCAAGGCCAAGGCGCTTGGCGTTTCCGATTTCGTCACCAAGGGCGCGGGGTGTACGGAGCTTTTGACCCGTCTGAATAACTTGCTGGTCTTGACTGACGCCAAGGAACATCTTGATGCCAGTCGCGAGCATATGGTTCAGGATCCGGCCAGCGGGTTGTTTACCAGAAAATATCTGGAATTGCAGGCGGCTCAGGCGATGTCTCATGCCACCCGACATGGCGTCGATGTCAGCGTGATGGTGCTTGGCTTCGATGGCTACGAAAAGATGTGCGAGCGGCTTGGGAGTCTGGTTGCCGAGGAAGTCGGTAACCGCTTTGCCAAGATGCTGAGTGCCAAGATGCGCCAGGAAGACAGCCTGGGCCATTTTGGCGCCGGGCAGTATTCAGTTGTTTCGCCGGGGACTGCTCCGGCGTTTTGTGCGACTTTTGCCGAACGGGTGCGCGAAGCGGTCGAGGTGGCGCGTTTGTCGGTTCAGGGGCAGACCGTAGCGCTGACGGTCAGTGTCGGCCTGGCCAGTGTGCCGACCGATTTGGTGACTTCGGCCGGGGCGCTGCTTGATCTGGCCGGTGAGCGCATGCATGCCGCCATGCGGGCGGGGGGGAACCGAACAGAGTCAGGCGGCGTCTCGCCTGCCTCGAGGCCGATTTCCATTCACCACGCGCTGGAGTTGCTGGCCGCCAATCGGTTGGCGCCGGTGATTCCGCATCTACCGTCGCTGGCCGAGCGCTTGTTGCCGTTGATGAAACTGATGAATCAGGAACTCGATTTGGCTTTGCCGGTGGCAGAGATTGAACGTCTTTTGAGTGAACGGAAATCTCAAAATAATTAGTCCGTTCTGTATTTTGTTGTGCAGGAATTTTAGCTAGAGGGATTTTTATGGCGACGTACAAGGAGTTTCATCAGTATTCCATCGAAAAACCGAACGAGTTCTGGACCGAGCAGGCCCAACTCGTGGATTGGAAGGAGCCGTTCACCCAGGTGTGCGACTATTCCCGTCCGCCGTTTGCCAAATGGTTCGTCGGTGGCAAGACCAATCTGTGCCACAACGCGGTTGACCGCCACGCGGCCAAGCGTCCGAACGACCGGGCGCTGATCTTCATTTCGACCGAAACCGATGAAGAAACGGTCTACAGCTTTGCCGAACTGCAGCGCGAAATCGAGCGCATGGCGGCGATATACCAGAGTCTCGGTGTCAAGAAGGGCGACCGCGTCCTGATCTACATGCCGATGATCGCCCAGGCAACCTTTGCCATCCTGGCCGCAACGCGCATTGGCGCCATCCACTCGGTGGTCTTCGGCGGCTTTGCCTCCGGTTCGCTGGCCACCCGCATCGACGACGCCAAGCCGGTGCTGATCGTTTCGTCCGACGCCGGCATGCGTGGCGGCAAGGCGGTTCCGTACAAGCACCTGCTCGACGAAGCCATCGAGCTGGCCGAACACAAGCCGGCCAAGGTGCTGATGGTCGATCGTGGTCTGGACAAGGCTTTCAACAAGGTTGCCGGTCGCGATGTCGATTACGCTACCGAACGCGCCAAGTTCATGGATGCCAAGGTGCCGTGCGAATGGCTGGAGTCTTCCGAGCCGTCCTACATCCTCTACACCTCCGGCACGACCGGCAAGCCGAAGGGCGTCCAGCGCGACACCGGCGGTTATGCCGTGGCGCTGGCTTCGTCGATGAAGCACATCTACTGCGGCGGCGAAGGCGAAACCTTCTTCTCCACCTCCGACATTGGCTGGGTGGTCGGTCACTCCTACATCATCTATGGCCCGCTGATCGCCGGCATGGCCACCGTGATGTACGAAGGCACGCCGCTGCGTCCGGATGCCGGCATCTGGTGGAAGATCGTCGAGAAGTACAAGGTCACCGTGATGTTCTCGGCGCCGACCGCGGCTCGCGTGCTGAAGAAGCAGGATCCGGCCTTCATGCACAAGTACGATCTGTCGTCACTCAAGCACATCTTCATGGCTGGCGAGCCGCTTGATCAGCCGACCCATGAGTGGTTCATGACCGAACTGCAAAAGCCGGTCATAGACAACTACTGGCAGACCGAAACGGGCTGGCCGATGCTGGCCGCGCTGCCGGGCGTTGAGCAGACCCCGATCAAGTACGGTTCGCCGTCCTTCCCGGTCTATGGCTACAACCTGCAGATTTTCCGCGAAGACGGCTCGGTTTGCGGTGCCAACGAGAAGGGCATCGCCGCGGTCATTCCGCCGCTGCCGCCCGGCTGTTTGTCCACCGTCTGGGGCCAGGACGACCGTTTTGTCAGCACCTACTTCACCCTGTTCAAGGAGCCGCTGGTTTATTCCTCATACGACTGGGCGATCAAGGATGAAGACGGTTACTTCACCATCCTTGGCCGGACTGACGACGTGATCAACGTTGCCGGTCACCGTCTGGGCACCCGTGAGATCGAAGAAGCCATCCAGAACCACCCGGCGATCGCCGAAGTGGCCGTGGTCGGTGTCGAGGACAAGCTCAAGGGCCAGGTGCCGATGGCGTTCGCTGTCGTTAAGGATGCCTCCAAGCTTTCATCGCCGGAACTGATCAAGGCGCTGGAGAAGGAAGTCTTCGGTACGGTCGACAGCATTCTCGGCGCCATTGGCCGTCCGGCCCGTGTGCATTTCGTGACCGGTCTGCCCAAGACCCGTTCCGGCAAGATGCTGCGCCGTTCGCTGCAGGCGCTGGCCGAAGGCCGTGATCCGGGCGATCTGACGACCATCGACGATCCGTCGACGCTGGAGCAGATCAAGAACGCGCTGGCCAGCTAAGCGTCGTTCTCGTCTTATCAAGCCCGCCGATGCGAATCGGCGGGCTTTTTTACGTGCGCCATTTCAATTTTAGCCATTTTTTCCGGTTGACCGTGGAAGTCTGCGCAATGACGGCGTTTGCTTCGGCGTCACAATCCGTCCGAGGGTCGGGTGGTAGAATGCCCGCCAACTGAAGCTTTCTGTGGTTTTTGAAAAATGATTTACGAAACCGTTGCCGCCGTCGATCTGGGCTCCAACAGCTTCCGCCTGCAGGTCGGGCGGGTGGTGGATAACCAGATTTACACGCTGGACTCCATGAAGGAGCCGGTTCGCCTGGCCTCCGGATTGATGGCTGACAAGCGCCTCGATGCGCCGGCCCAGGCTCGCGCCCTGGACGCGCTGCGCCGTTTTGGCGAACGCTTGGGTGGGCTGGACAAAGGGGCGGTGCGGGCCGTGGCGACCAATACGCTGCGCGTAGCCAAGAATGCCTTCGAGTTCCTGCCGCTGGCCGAAGAGGCGCTCGGCTTCCCCATCGAAGTCATCGCCGGTCGCGAAGAGGCTCGCCTGATCTACATCGGCGCCTCCCATTCACTGCCGTCGGCGGCGCACAAGCGCTTGGTCATCGACATCGGCGGCGGGTCCACCGAATTCATTATCGGCAAGCGTCACGAGCCACAGCTCATGGAGTCGCTGTACATGGGCTGCGTCAGCTACACGCTGCGTTTTTTCCCCGATCGCAAGATCGACCGCAAGCGCCTGCGCGAGGCGCAGGTGGCGGCAGCCAAGGAAATCGAGCTGATTGCGGCCGATTATCAGCGCTTGGGCTGGAAGGAGGCCATTGGCTCCTCCGGTTCGGCGCGGGCGATTGCCGATGTGCTCGAACTGAACGGCCTGAATCCGAACAACGAAAGCGGCATCACCCGGGTCGGGCTGGACAAGCTGTGCAATCTGCTCATCAAGGCCGGTTCGGCCGAAGCGCTCGACCTGCCCGGGGTCAAGGGCGACCGCCTGCCGGTATTCCCGGGTGGCGTGGCGATCATGTCGGCGATTTTCGAAGAGCTCAACATCGAAAAAATGTCCTATGCCGACGGGGCTTTGCGCCTGGGCGTGCTCTACGACCTGCTCGGCCGCTTTCATCATCACGATATGCGGGATTCGACCGTGGCCCAGTTCCGTCGGCGCTATCAGGTCGAAGGCGACCAGGTCGAGCGGGTCGAAGCGACGGCGCTCTCGGCGCTGACCCAGTTGTTTGACGGCGTGCCGGGCGAGGCCGATGTCCAGTTCCTGTCGTGGGCCTGCCGCCTGCATGAAATCGGCATTTCCGTGGCGCACAACGCCTATCACAAGCATGGCGCCTACATCCTGACCTACGCCGACATGCCAGGCTTCTCCAAGAAGGATCAGGCGCGGCTGGCCATGGTGGTACTCGGCCATCGCGGCAAACTCGAAAAACTGGGGGCGATTCCCGCGGTCGACAGCGCCTGGGACCTCATTTTCTGCCTGCGCCTGGCGGTCCTGCTGCACCGTACGCGCGATGACCGGGCCATTCCTGCCTGGCGCGCCAGCCGTGGGGCAAACGGCTATGTTATCGAAGTCCCTGCTGACTGGCTGGCCGCCAATCCGTGGACAGCCGCCGCTTTCGGCGAAGAGGCCAGCGTCTGGAAACAGCTTGGGCGGGACTACATCCTCCACTCTAAGCCGACGAGGAAAATTGCATGAGCGAATCCCCGTGCTTGCTGGTCGAGCCGGGGAGAGTGGTGCTGTCCGGTTGCTGGACGCTAGCCGAAATGCTGCCTCAAATGCCGGCCTTGCAGGCCGATCTGGCAGCTTGTTCAAGCGGTATCGAACACTGGGATTTGTCGCCGGTAACGCGGCTGGATAGTGCTGCAGCCGTCCTGTTGTGGCGTACCTGGGGGGCGACGTGGCCGCCTGGACTGATCGCTGGGAAACTCCACCGGCAGGTGCTTCAGCGGGTGGCCGAATTGCCTCTGGAAATTCCGGCACTGGCCAGACCCCGAGCCCGGTTCCCCGAACTCGTCGGTGCCCTGGTGCTCAAGGCTGTCGTCAACCTGCGCGGCATGATCGCCATGTTCGGCCAGTTGCTGCTCGATACGGCCTATCTCTTCCGCCATCCGGAGGATGTGCCTTGGAAAGAAATTACCGCCAATGTCTACAAGTCGGGGGCGCAGGCGCTGGCGGTCACCGCGCTGGTTGGCTTCCTGATCGGGGTGACGATCAGCTATCTGTCGGCGTTGCAGCTCAAGAGCTTTGGGGCCGATCTGTTCATCGTCAATATTCTCGGCATCTCGATCATTCGCGAGTTGGGGCCGGTGCTCGTCGCCGTGCTGGTCGCCGGTCGTTCCGGTTCGGCGATGACGGCGCAAATCGGCGTGATGCGGGTAACCGAGGAAATCGACGTGCTGTCGACGATGGGCATTTCGCGCAGCATCCGTATCGTTTTACCCAAAATTTTCGGGTTGACCGTGGCAATGCCTCTGCTTGTGCTGTGGACCTCCGCCGTGGCGCTCTTCGGAGGCATGCTGGCCGCGCTACTTCAGCTTGACCTGTCCCTCGTCTATTTTCTCGACAACCTGCCGCGCGCCGTGCCGGTCTCCAATCTCGTCATCGGCCTGAGCAAGGGGGTTGTCTTCGGCTTCGTCATCGCCGTCGTCGCCTGCCACTTCGGCCTGCACGTCAAACCCAATACCGAGAGCCTGTCGGCCAATACGACCAGTGCCGTGGTGACGGCGATTACCACGGTCATTCTTTTCGATGCAGTTTTCGCCGTGTTCACACGGAACATTGGTGTGCCTTAGCCATGAGCCAGTTACCCGTCATCGAACTGAACGGCGTTGGCGTGAGTTTCCGCGGAAAAGCTGTTCATCGCGATCTTTCGCTGCGTGTCGAGGAGGGGCAGATCGTTGGTTTGCTCGGCGGTTCGGGTAGCGGCAAGACAACCTTGTTGCGCGAAATTCTCGGCCTGTTGCGGCCGGATTCCGGCAGCGTTCGCCTGTTCGGCATCGATCTCAACGACCCGGATGTCCAGATGCAGCGCAATCTGCGTCGGCGTCTCGGTATGCTGTTTCAGCAAGGCGCCCTGTTTTCGGCCCTGTCGGTCTTTGACAATATCGCCTTTCCGCTACGCGAACTGCGTTGCCTGGACGCCGACTGGATTCGCCGCCTGGTCCACCTCAAGCTGGCGATGGTCGGGCTGGAGCCGGATCACGGCAAATTGATGCCGGCCGAACTCTCCGGTGGCATGGTCAAGCGCGTTGCGCTCGCCCGCGCCCTGGCGCTCGAGCCCGAACTGCTGTTGCTCGATGAGCCGACGGCCGGCCTCGATCCCGACCGTAGCCAGAATTTCGTTGAACTGGTCGGCGATCTGCAGCGCGAACTCGGCCTGACCGTTGTCATGGTCACCCACGACCTCAACACCCTGGCCGGGCTGGCCACCCATGTCGCCGTGCTGGCTGATCAGCACATCATTGCCTTTGGTCCGAAAGCCGAGGTCATGACAGTCGATCATCCGTTTGTTACCGGCTTTTTTGGCGCAGACCGCCGGAAGCTGCTTTAATTGGCATCCATGGAAAACAAGTCATACGCCTTCGCTGCCGGTCTCTTTGCCCTACTCCTCGGAGTGGCTGCGCTGCTGGCCGTGTATTGGCTGAGCGACAGCAAGGACTCTGAGCACGAATACATCGTCGTTACCAAGCAGAATATCGGTGGCCTGAACCCGCAGGCGCAGGTCCGCTATCGTGGCATCCGCGTCGGCAAGGTCAGCGACATCCGCCTCGATCCCGAGGATTACAGCAACATTCTGGTGACCATCTCGGTCAACGACGATGTGCCGCTGACCAAAGGGACCGTGGCCAAACTGAACTATCAGGGGGTCACCGGCCTGGCTCACATCCTCCTGCTGGAAACCGGCAAGGACAACGAGCCGCTGGCGCCAAACGACGCGCAGCCGCCACGCATCACGATGATTCCGTCCTTGCTCGAGGAATTGGGTGAAACCGGCATGGCTACGCTCAAGCAGGCGCGTCAACTGATGGCGAGCGCCAACGCCTCGCTGGATGATGAAAATCGCGCTCTCCTCAAGGCGACGCTGGCCAATCTTGAAGCAGCCTCCGGCAACATGAAGCCGGTTCTCGAAAACCTCAACACGACGCTGTTGCAGGTCAATAAGCTGCTCGACGACCGCAATATCCGGAATTTGTCGCAGGCGGCTGGAGAGGTTCAGCCCCTGCTGGCCGATACTCGTGTCCTGATCGGCAAAATGCAGGTGGCCACCGACAAGTTCGATGTCGCTATCGGCGATGCCTCGGCTGGTGGAACCTCGGCCCTGATGCCGCGCCTAAACGAACTCGCCACTGATTTCTCGCTGACCTCGCGCCAGTTGAGCCGCGTTCTTCGTGTTCTCGAAGATACGCCGCAAGGCCTGGTCTTTGGCGCGCCAGCCCAGTTGCCCGGTCCGGGCGAAGCCGGCTTCAATCCGGGCGGGGAGAAATAAGATGCGCTGGTTGCTTTCCCTGCTGCTTTGCGGCCTGCTGTCAGCCTGTTTCACGGCTGGCAAGCGCGGCGGCGATAGCGCGCTGGCCGTCTATGATTTTGGTCCGGCGCCAATGAGCCTGCTGGCCGCGCCGCGCAAGCAGCCTATGGCGCTGGAGGTGCGGGCGCCATTGTGGTTCGATTCGCTGGGTATCGATTATCGGCTGGCCTACGTCGATGTCGCGCGTTTGCGCGAGTACGCCCGGGCGCGCTGGGCCGGACCGCCGGCGCAAATGATTCAGCAGCGATTGATGCAGCAACTCGATTATTCAATTTCCGGGCAAGGGCAGGCGCGTTGCCTCGTGCGTCTGGAAATTACCGAATTCAGCCAGTTGTTCGCCAGTCCGGAAAGCAGCAAGGGCGTGCTGCAAGGACGAGTCGTTTTGCTCGACCAGTCGCGTCGCCAGTTGGCCGAGCTGGATTTGAGAATCGAAAAAATGGCGGTCAGTCACGATGCGCGCGGTGGCGTCAGCGCCTTGACGGCTACCGTGGAGCAATTGGCCGCAGATCTGCTGGCTTGGGAAACGTCGCAAGGTGCTGGTATTTGCGCTGGCTAGCTGGCAATGATTCGGTCGGCGATGCGTTGTTTGAGATCTGCCAGATTGTCGTCGAAGTGCGTGTAATGCATCAGCGACAGTCCGAATACGCAAGCATAGAGCAATAAGCTGCGGCTCTTGGCCTCGGCATCCGACATGCCTGATTCAACAAATAATTTACGCGTGCATTCCAGTCGATAAAGGTCTACCGCCTCGACGACTGCCGCGGCCCGCGAGTCGTGGCGCGCCCAGTCACGAATGGCCAGTTCGATCGACATGCCCTTGCGGTTTCGGCTGGCGCCGTACACTTCGATGGCGTAGTGCAATTGCTGGCGCTCATTGCCGGCGGTAACTGAAGTCGTTTTTTCGATGTCGCGAATGCGGCCGATTTTCCATTGTTCGAGAACGGCATCAAGCAGCGCCTGCCGATCCTTGAAATGCCAGTAGAAACTGCCTTTGGTAACGCCGCAACGTTTGGCCAGCACCTCGACGCGCAAACCAGTGACACCTTCTTTCGCCAGAACGTCGATAGCCTCATCAACCCAGCGTTCGGGGTCGAGTTGCGTGCGTGTTACGGCGGCCCGCTTGCGGGGTTTGACGGATGAGGATCTAATCAAGGGCTTGACAGGTTTGTTTTCCATACGCTACCGTATGCGTTTCCATACGACACAGTATGGTCATTGTGCTGATTGAGTGATCGTCTGTCAAACAGGCGGCAGTAATTCAAAAAAGTCGAACCGAAAAGGAGATGCTGGTGAAGATTCTCGTACCCGTAAAACGTGTCGTTGATTACAACGTCAAAGTTCGTGTGAAGGCAGATGGTTCCGGTGTTGACCTGGCCAACGTCAAGATGAGCATGAACCCCTTTGACGAAATTGCCATCGAAGAAGCCGTCCGTCTCAAGGAAGCCGGCATTGCCACAGAAGTCATCGCCGTCTCCTGCGGCGTCGCCGCCTGCCAGGAAACCCTGCGCACCGCCATGGCCATCGGCGCCGACCGCGGTATCCTCGTCGAAACGGACGTCGAGCTCCAGCCACTGGCCGTCGCCAAGCTCTTGAAGGCCCTCTGCGACAAAGAACAACCGCAACTCGTCATCTGCGGCAAACAAGCCATCGACGACGACGCC
>Ga0154354_1123_pt1 | contig 18469 bp, 19 predicted proteins | sample RifGroA2_FD_115882 | JGI IMG/M metagenome (GOLD analysis project Ga0154354, IMG submission 115882) | Rhodocyclales bacterium GWA2_65_19
CTTCTTCAAGCCGGCCGACGTGAAGGACATGAGCTTCATGACCTACAAGTATCCGGCGAAGGACGACGACCGCTGGATGTTCATCCCGGCGGTGAACATGGTCAAGCGCATCGCCGCGCAGGACAACCGTTCCAGCTTCGTCGGCTCGGATTTCACCTACGAGGACGTGTCGGGGCGCGACATCGAGGACGACAGCCACGTCATCGAGCGCGAGGAAAAACTCGGCGGCCAGGACTGCTACGTGGTCAAGAGCACGCCGAAGAAGGGTGATGCCGATTTCGGGCACAAGCTCACCTGGGTCGCCAAGGCGAATTTCCTGCCGCTCAAGGAAGATCAGTTCGACCGCAAGGGCGCGGCCTACAAGCTGTTCACTGCCGACGAGGTGGTGGTGATCAAGGGTCATCCCACGGTGATCCGGCGCACCATGAAGAACCAGCAAAGCGGACATCGCACCGAAGTGACCTACGCGAATACCGACTACGAGCTTGGCATCGAGGACAGCCTGTTTTCCGAGCGTTTCCTGCGCCAGCCGCCACGCAAGTGGCTTGAGTGATGTTCGCGCGGCTGGGCTTTGCAGCAGTGCTTCTGCTGGCGCCAGCAATGGCGAGGGCGGACGTGGCGTTCTCCGGCTTCCTGCAGCAGAACACGGCCTTCAATACCCGCGCGGCGAATCCGGACGGTCGTCACTACAAGTGGCTGGAAGAGCGCGCCCAACTCAAGCTGGACGCCAGCGGCGGCCCCTGGCGGCTGCTGGCCAAGGGCGACCTTGCCTGGGATCATCTCGGGCGGCAGGACCAGTCCGAACTGCGTGAGCTGTATGTCGACTACACGGCAAGCAACTGGGACACGCGTATCGGCCGGCAGGTCATCACCTGGGGTCTGGGCGATCTGGTCTTCGTCAATGACGTCTTCCCCAAGGATCACGAAGCGCTGTTCAGCGGTCGGCCACTGGACTACCTGAAGCGCGGCGTCGATGCGGTAAAGCTGGGCGCCTACGCCGAGTTCGCCAACTTCGAGCTGGTGCTGGCGCCCGCTTTCCGCGAAAGCAGTATTCCGGATGCGCGGCGTTTCCACCTCTATGACCCGATGCCGGCGGTGACCACGCGCGGCACCATCAAGCCGGAACAGGGCGATGTCGGCCTGCGCATCTATCGCGATGTCGGCGGCTGGGATGCGGCACTCTACCTCTATCGCGGCTTCCAGCGCACGCCTTCAATGCGGCCGGACAGCATGACGGCGCCGACCCGGATCGACTACTTCTATCCGCAACTTTCGGTCTATGGCGCCAGTGCCTCCGGGCGTGCCGGCGACGGCGTACTCAGCCTGGAGGCGGCCGCCTACGACTCGCGTCAGGATCGCTCGGGCAGCGACTTCGCGGTGCCCAACTCGCAAACCCGGCTGCTGGCCGGCTACCAGATTCAGCCCATCGAAGATGTCTCGCTCGGCTTCCAGTACTACGTCGAACACATGCACAACTACGACGCCTATCGCGCCGCTCTGCCGGCCGGCTTTCCCGTCGACCGCCGCTGGAGCCACACCGTCACGGCGCGCTGGACGCAGTTCTTCCTGCATCAGACGTTGCGGTTTTCGGTATATGCCTCCTACAACGACAGCAATGGCGACCACTTCGCGAACCCCGAGCTGCGCTATAGCTTCACTGACAAGATTTGGGGGGCGGTCGGCGCCAACTATTACGGCGGGAAACCGTGGGGCCAGTTCGGGCAGTTGGAGCGCGACGACAATGTCTATCTGCAAGTGCGTTACGAGTTCTGATCGGCAAGCAGCAAAGTCCGGCGGCGCCCGCCAGGCGATTGCTTGCGTAGTGCGCGACCGCGCCAATGACTCCTGCCGATTATGACGCCTGGTACGACACGCCGCGTGGCCGCTGGATCGGCGCGCGCGAATTCGCCCTGCTGGCAAATATGCTGGAGGCGCGGCCGGGCGAGACGCTGCTTGATGTCGGCTGCGGCACGGGCTGGTTCTCGCGGCGCTTTGCGCGGGAGCTCGGCTTGAGCGTCACCGGCATCGATATCGCCCAGGTGGCGCTCGACTTCGCCCGCGAGGAGTCGCCGGACATCGTTTTCGCCCGCGCCGATGCGACGTGCCTGCCCTTTGCCGACGGCGCCTTCGATCATGCTGTCGCCGTGACCTCGCTGTGTTTCGTCGCCGAACAGGCTCGTGCGCTGCGCGAGATGGCGCGCGTCGCGCGACGGCGTGTCACGCTCGGACTGCTCAATCGTCGCAGCCTGTTGTATTGGCAGCGCCGCAAACACAGCGGTTATGCCGGCGCCCGCTGGCATGAAGCAGCCGCAGTCCGCGAGCTGCTGGCCGACGCGGGCATTGGCGGGATTCGGTCGGCGAGCGCGGTCTTCCTGCCCTTCGGCGGCACGCTGGCGCGAGCAATCGAGCAACGCTTGCCATCGTCGCTGCCGTGCGGCGGCTTTCTTGCCGTTACGGGCGTGCCACAATCCGCGGCTTCGCAAGGCCGCCCGCAAGATCGATCGCAATGAATATTCGTTTGCTTGCCGTGTTCGCGTTGTTGACCGGCATCAGCCTTCCTGTCCGCGCCGAAGGCGACATCGAATGGCGCCATCGCGCCACGCAAGGCGCGGTGACGCTGTCGGCCAATCCGCTCGGCCTTGCGTCGCGTACAGCTTTTTACAGCGCACGCGGCTTCGCGGCGGAGGCGATCCGACCCTATGCGCAAGCCTGCGGCTTCTCCTTCGGCATGCAAAACGGCGGTACGGCTACCCTGAGCACCCGGCTCGCCGACTGGCGCGCCGTCGGCACCGACGGTCGCGCAGTGCGCTTGCGGCTGCCGGCCGAGTGGGACCTGCAATGGGCCAAAGCGCATGTGCCTGAAGCGGCGCGCATCGCCTTCCGCTGGGCGCAGTTCCAGGCGGAAAACGTATTCGAAGCAGGCGACTGGATCATGGGCATGGCGACGCTGGAAGCGCCGCTGTCCGGCAGCTTTCGTCTCGTTGCCCGTTACCATGATGAAAAGGGAAACCATGAAATCGTGCTCGACAAACTTGCCTGCGGCCATGACTCATCTGCCAACTGAGCGCCGCGGATTTCTCGCCGCCGCTGCCGGGCTTGCGCTGTTGTCGGCATTGCCCGCAGTGCGCGCGCAGGGTCGAGGCATGTCGCCGGTAGTCGGCGTGCCGCCAGCGCCGACTCTTGCCTTGCCGGACATGGACGGCAAGATCATCGATCTGGCGCGCTATCGCGGCAAGTTGGTGCTGGTGAATTTCTGGGCCACCTGGTGCCCGCCCTGCCGCACGGAATTCCCATCGCTTGGCCGGGTGCGCAAACTCTTCAAGTCGACCGAGTTCGAGGTGATCGCGGTCAATGTCGGCGAAGACATGGAGACCGTGTTTTCCTTTGCCGCCACGCCCGCTTTCCCGGTGCTGTTCGATCGCGACGCGCTGGCGATGGCGCGCTGGCAGATCATGGGGCTGCCGACGACCCTGGTGGTCGACCGTCAGGGCCGCCTGGCGTTGCGGGCCGTGGGCGGAAGAGAATTCGACGACCCGGTGATCGTCGCGCAACTCAGGGAATTGATCAGGCAAGGGAGAACATGATGAACGAAGGCCTTTCCACCCGTTGCGTCCATGCCGGCGAAATCGAGGATGCGCACGGTTCGCCGCACACGCCGATCTACAACACCACGACCTTCAAGTTCCCCTCCACCGCCGACCTGCTCGACGTGGTCGATGGCAGGAAGCCCGGCAGCCTCTACACACGCTATGGCCTCAACCCGACCATTCAGGCACTGGAGGCCAAACTCGCCAATGTCGAAGGGGCGGAAATGGCCTGGGCCTTCTGCTCCGGCATGGCGGCGGAAGCGGCGCTGTTCTTTGCCCATGGTCAGGAGGGTATCGTCTGTCTGGGCGACGCCTATGGCGGCACGCTCGAACTGCTCCGCGACCAGATCGGCATGCTCGGCATCCGCACCCATCTGCTGCTCGGCAGCGAACTCGATATTGCCGAAGGCCGGCTCGCCGATGGTTGCGGTCTGGTCTTCCTCGAAACGCCGACCAACCCGACACTCGAAGTGCTCGACATCCGGCACATCGCCGATATGTGCCATCGTCATGCGGCTTTTCTGGCGGTCGACAGCACCTTCGCCTCGCCGGTGAACCAGTCGCCGCTGGCGCTTGGCGCCGATTTTGTCGTGCATAGCGCCACCAAGTATCTCGGCGGGCATTCCGATATCACCGCCGGCGTGCTGGCGGGCCCCAAGGACCTCATGATGCCGGTGTGGGCGTGGCGCAAGAACCTCGGTTCGATGATCGCTCCCGAAACTGCCGCCCTGCTCGCGCGCAGCCTGCGCACGCTGGTGGTGCGCGTCGAACGGCAAAACCGGACGGCCCAGGCCGTGGCCGAAGCCATGGCGCGACATGGACAAGTGGCGCGGGTGTTCTATCCCGGCCTGCCGGATTTTCCCGGTCACGAACTGGCCAAGGCGCAGATGCGGGGCTTTGGCGGCATGGTGAGCATCGAAGTCAAGGGTGGCGGCGAGGCGGCTACCGGGGTCGCCGACAGGCTCAAGCTCTTTGCGCTGGCGCCCAGCCTGGGCGGTGCCGAAAGCCTGGTGACGCAGCCCTGCACCACCACCCATCACGGCCTGGCGCCGGAAGAGCGCGCGCGGCGCGGTATTTCGGATGCCATGCTGCGTCTGTCGGTCGGGCTCGAAGACGCAGAGGATCTCATCGCCGATCTGGACCAGGCTCTGGGCGAAACTTCGCGGCGAGGGGAAGCGACATGATGGGTAACTTCGGCTGGTGGGGCATCGGATTTGGCCCTGTATTCATGCTCCTTTTCTGGGGAGTGTTAATCGTCGGCATCGTCGCCATGGTGCGCTGGCTGGCGGCAGGATCGTCGCCTGGGCAGGCACGCGAGAAAACGGCCGGCGACATCGTGCGGGAACGTTATGCGCGCGGCGAGATCGACCAGCAGGAATACGAGCAGAAGATGCAGGATCTGGACCGGCGCGGATGAACATTCCCATCTATCTCGACTACAACGCGACCACACCGGTCGCGCCGGAGGTGGCCGCCGCGATGCGGCCCTGGATCGAGGAGCAGTTCGGCAACCCGTCCTCGTCTCATGTCTATGGCCGGCGGGCGCGCAAGGCGGTGGCCGACGCACGGGCCGTCGTGGCGGCGCTCGTCGGGGCGAGCGCTGAAGAAATCGTGTTCACCGGCAGCGCCACCGAGGCCAACAACCTGGCGCTGCTCGGCCTTGCCGGTGCGGCGCCGCCGCACCGGCGCCACCTGATCGTCAGTGCGGTCGAGCATCCGGCCGTGATGCAGCCCGCCCTGCATTTGCGCGATCAGGGATGGGATCTGACCGTGTTGGCGGTCGATGAATTCGGCTGCGTCGTACTCGACGACCTGCGCGCCGCTTTGCGTTCCGACACGGCCCTGGTATCGGTGATGCACGCCAACAACGAGGTTGGCACGATCCAGCCCGTGGCCGAAATCGCCGCTCTGGCTCGTGCCAACGGCAGCATCGTGCACGCCGATGCCGCGCAGTCGGCAGGCAAGGTGGTGCTCGATGTCGGCGAACTCGGCGTCGATCTGCTGACGCTGGCCGGGCACAAGTTTTATGCACCGAAAGGTATCGGTGCGCTCTACGTCAGGCGCGGTACGCCGCTCAAGCCGATCCTTTTCGGCGCCGATCAGGAACACGGCCTGCGGCCCGGCACCGAGAACGTGGCGCAGATCGTCGGCTTCGGCGAAGCCGCGCGACTGGCGAGGGCAAGACTGCCGCACGCAACGCAGCATCTGGCGACCGTGCGTGACGACCTGCATCGCCGCCTGGCGGCCGCGGTGCCGGGCCTGGTGCTGAACGGTCACACGCAACATCGGCTTCCGAATACCCTGCACCTGTCCTTCCCCGGCGTATCGGGCCGCGATCTGCTGGCGGCGGCGCCCGACGTTGCTGCCTCCGTCGGTTCCGCCTGTCACTCCGATGCCGACGCGGTTAGCGGTGTGCTTGCGGCCATGGGCTGCAACGCGGCGCGTGCGCGTGGAGCGGTGCGATTGTCAGTGGGTTTCCCCACCACTGCAAAGGATGTCGACAGCGCGGCTTCGTTCCTGGTTCGTGCGTGGCGAGCCGTGGCGCCGTGATTCGCCACCGCCCTTGCACCCTCGTTTGATGGTTTCTGCCTTTCCCTGTGTCTCTGTGTTGAGAAATTTGGGTCGAATCGATAGTTCTGATTACTTTGCCGCTGCCGATAGTTCGAGGCGGCGCAATTCCCGCATTGCCTGCGAAACCACATGGAACGCTGAGCGCAGAAAAATCACCGCTATTACGGCGCCGACCGCGAAATCGGGCCACATCGAATCCGTCGCTGCCACACCGGCCGCCGCGACGATAACGCCACCGTTGGCGATGATGTCGTTGCGTGAGCACAGCCAGACCGACTCCATGTTGATGTCGTCGCTGCGATGCTTGGTCAGCAGGATAAGACAGGTCAGATTGCAGGCCAGGGCAAACACTCCAAAGCCGCCCATCATTTCGGCCGCCGGCATCACTGGCGCAAGCGCTCGGCCCATCAACGCGACTGCGATGGCGAGGCCGAAGCCCAGCATGATCAGTCCCTTGAGCAAGGCTGCGCCCGCCCGCCAGCGTTCGCTGCGGAACAACACGTAGAGGCTGAAGGCATACACCAGTGCGTCGCCGAGACTGTCCAGCGAGTCGGCCATCAATGACGTCGAGGACGCCCTGATGCCGGCGCTCAACTCGACCAGAAATAGCATGACGTTGATCGCCAGCACGATCCGCAACATCCGCCCTTGCCGCTCGCGCAGGGCGTCCAGCGCACAGCCTTTGTCGTGGCAACAGCTTCCCATATTCGCACCTCCCTGATAGCTGGCTGATATTAAAAACCCTGTAGCCACTCCATGGTCAACCCGCTATATTCACCAGTTGCAAACGTGGAGGTATTCATGCGCATCGGCGAACTGGGAAAGGCCATCGGGGTGGATGTCGAAACCATCCGCTATTACGAAAAAGCCGGCTTGCTGCTGTCGCCCGCGCGTCGCGACAACGGCTATCGTTCCTACGGCGAAGAGCATCTGGAGCGGCAACTGGCGGCGCTGCGAAGTTGCTGCGCGGTCCCGCATACCGCGGCCGACTGCGGCATCCTGCACGAACTGGTGACCGCCGCACACCAGGAAGGCCGGGGCGGTGGCCTGAACTCACCCGGCTTGCCCGGCTCCGGAAAGCGCCGCCGTCGAGACTGACGCGAATCGTCCTGTGCTCGCCCGCCAACTCCATCCCAAGGAATACCGCTTTGCCTGGCTTTCCGCCAAAATGACAGCATGACACCCGCCGCCGTGCCACCAGCGCCGACTCTCGCTATTCGAATCGCCAATCCAAGCCCATGCGCGGATGCGTGGCATGCGCTGTCCGCCTATCCAGGCCTGATCGTCATGCATGGTGCACAGGGTCCAATTTCAATGCGCGTCGACCACACTTGGCGCCTCATGCAGCGAGGATGGCGGAATGTGTGAATTGTTCGGCTATAGCGGCGACAGGGAACAGGGCCTGAGCCACTGGCTGGCACCGTTTCGTTCGCGCGGCGGAGGCAACGCCGACAACCCGGACGGATGGGGTGTGGCCGCTTGGGATGGCGACGTCGCGACCTTGGTCAAGTCCGCCGAACCGGGCTTCAGCAGCGAACGCTTTGCACGCTTGTCCAGCGAACTGCGGACCCGCCTCGCCATCGCCCATGTGCGCAAGGCCCGACATCCTCCCGTTCCGGGCATGCTCAACACCCATCCTTTCATCCATGCATGCTGCAATCGCGAATGGGTCTTCGCGCACAATGGCATGGTCCCTGAAGTCATCGAATGGCAAACAACCGGGCCGCTCTGTCAGCCGGATGGCGAGACGGATTCCGAATACGCCTTCTGCCATCTGCTGAACGAGATTGCGGAAGGCTACGAGACGCTGCTGCGACCGGCATGGATTGATCGCCTGGCGAGGCTGTCGGAAAAAATCTCGACCCTGGGCAAGTTCAATTTTCTGCTATCCGATGGCCATGAGTTGATTGCCTACGGCCATGATCGGTTGCATCAACTCGACGTTGACGACGAGCTCGGACGCAAAATCATCGTCGCCACCGAACCGCTGACCGAAGGCCACTGGCAGCCTTTCTCACCAGGCGAGTTGCGCGTGTATCGCAACGGAAACCTAATTGCGCGGCTTGGCGGCAGCGCACGGCTTTTGCCACTTCCCCACTGAACCCCAAAAGGGATAAATCATGGTCAAAAAAATCAGCATCATCGGTAGCGGCTTCGCCGCGCTGACCGCGGCGCGGCGCTTGCGTCGGCTCGATGCCGGCGCGGATATCACCCTGATCGCGCCGCGCCGCGAGTTCATCTACCTGCCCAGCCTCATTTGGCTGCCATCGGGGAAGCGCAAGCCCGAGGATCTGGTGGTGCCGCTCGACAAGTTCCTGCGCAAGCACGCCATCCAATTTCTGGCCGGCGAAGCCACGGGTATCGAAGACGGCGGACGCACCGTGCTGACATCGGCGGGACCGATCAAGAACGATGGGCTAATCATCGCCTGCGGCGGTCGCTTCATCAAAAAGCTGTCGGGCATCGAGCATGCGATCCTGCCCTGCGAGGGCATCGCGCCGGTAGAGCGGCTGCGCGAGCGGCTCGCGGCGCTGCAAGCCGGGACCGTGGCCCTCGGTTTCGCCGGTAATCCCAATGAGCCAACGGCCATGCGCGGCGGCCCGATCTTCGAGTTTCTGTTCGGGCTCGACACCCAATTGCGCCGCGAAGGGCGTCGCGAGCGGATCAAGCTTGCCTTCTTCAATCCCATGCCCAATCCGGGAAATCGCCTGGGTGAAAAAGCGGTACGGCGCTTGATGGCCGAAATGCAACGCCGTGAAATCGAAGTTCATCTTGGGCACAAGCTGCTCGGTTTCGAGTCCGGTAAGGTAAGGACCGAAGGCGGAGAGTTTGGCGCCGACATCATCGTCTTTATGCCGGGGATGACCGGCAACGCCTGGTTCGACAATACCGACCTGCCACGCTCATCGGGCGGCCTCATCCAGGCCGATGCGCATTGCCGCGTTTCCGGACACGAGCGGATTTATGTGGCGGGCGATGCGGGCAGTTTCCCCGGTCCCGACTGGATGCCCAAGCAGGCACACATGGCCGATCTGCAGGCTGCGGCAGCGGCAGAAAATCTATTGAGCGAATTCGCCGGGGCTACGCCGACCAAGACCTTCAAGGCGGAACTGATGTGCATCGTCGACAGCCTCGACGCCGGCATGATGGTACGACGGACCGAATCGGGCGGATGGGCTTGGCCGCCATTGGCGTTGATGCATGGTGCCAAGGCCCGATTCGAATCCTGGTACTTGCGGCGTTATCGGTAGGGTGAAGCGCCCTTGGTTCGATTGGCGACGCTTAGGCTTCTACTGGCAGGCCAGCGGCCTTCCATTCCGGAAAGCCTTCTTTCAAGCGCCTGGCCTTGATGCCTCGACCGCGCAGTTTCCCGACGGCGTCGTAGGAGAGAACGCAGTGTGGCCCCCGACAGTACGCGACCACTTCTTTTTTTGGCTTGAGTTTGTCGAGATACTTCTCTAATTCAGCCAAAGGCACGTTCACCGCACCGGCGATATGGCCGGCGGCATATTCGTCGGGCGGACGCACATCGAGAACGGTCACCATTCCCTTGCGCACCCTATCCAGTAGTTCCTCGGCGGGAACCGGCTCCAGCGTGTCTTTGACCGTCAGGTAGGTATTGATCAGCCAGTCCACCTCCGCGATGTTCTGTTCGGCCACGCGTCGCATTGCATTCAAGAGGCTGACAACCTCGTCTCCTGCCAATCGGTAATAGACATAGAGCCCTTCCTTGTAGGCTTTCACTAGCCCGGCTTGACGCAGTTGCTGAAGGTGATGCGAGGCATTCGCCACAGGCAGTCCGCATTTCTCGGCCAGGGCTTCCACGCTGCGCTGCCCTTGTCCAAGGCATTCAAGCAGATCCAATCTGATCGGACTGCCGAGGGCTTTGCCGACGCGGGCAAACTGTTCAAAGAGTTGATGTTTGATGTTTCGTGTTGACATTTTCCAGGAAACCCCTAGTATTCAAACGAATGTACGAATATTAGATTACAATTCCGTGTATGGCAAATGGTTTCGAGTTTGCCCCAATTCCATCACTCCTTTCCAGGAAATAGATCATTACATGGACATCAGCCAGTTAGTAGCCAAGTACGAAATGGTCATCCGCCTCGGCTGCTTTCTGGGCATCTTCGGCCTTATGGCCATTTGGGAGTGGGTCGCGCCGAAACGACAGCTGTCCGTCTCGAAGGCGATACGCTGGGCGAACAACCTCGGCATCGTCTTTCTGAACAGCTTCATCGTTCGCCTGGTATTTCCCGCCGCCGGAGTCGGCATGGTCGTCTTCGCCGAGGCGGGTCGCTGGGGGCTGTTCCATCACTATGAAGTGCCTTTCTGGGCGTCCGTTGTCGTTTCAGTGGTACTGCTCGACTTCGTCATCTACGTCCAGCATGTCATGGTCCATGCGATACCCGTGCTGTGGCGGCTGCATCAAGTGCACCACGCCGATCTGGATTTCGACGTAACGACCGGAGCGCGCTTCCATCCGCTCGAAATCGTTCTTTCAATGTTCATCAAGTTCGTGGTCATCGTTCTGCTCGGACCACCGGTGCTCGCCGTAGTAATTTTCGAGGTACTGTTGAACGCCACGTCGATGTTTAACCACGCCAACGTCGTACTTCCGAAAGGACTCGACCGGGTGCTGCGGTGGTTCGTCGTGACTCCCGACATGCATCGGGTCCATCACTCCGTGGAAGACGACGAAACCAACAGCAACTTCGGCTTCAATCTGCCCTGGTGGGACCGCATGTTCGGCACTTATCGGGATCAGCCGAGGGCGGGGCATGAGTTTATGACGATAGGCATCCGCAGCGATCGGGAGCAGAAATGGTGCAGTTGGCTGCCGGGCATGCTGGTCATGCCATTTCGCGGCCGGGTCGGAGATTACGCGATCAATCGCAGGAAATGGGAGAGCACAGATGGGCTTCGCTAAGCTGATGCGATTCACCTTGATGGCCGCGCTCACGGCGGGCATCGCTCTGGCGGCAGTCTATCGCGAGCAGTTTTCCGCCACGGCACTCCAAGGCTGGATGCAGGAAGCGGGCGTCGTGGCGCCACTGATCTTCATGGCACTCTATGCGGCGGCAACGGTGCTCTTTCTCCCGGGTTCGGTCCTGACCATTACCGGCGGCGCGCTGTTTGGACCGGTCTGGGGCACTTTCTATAGCCTGACGGGCGCCACGGTGGGCGCAACGCTGGCCTTCCTGATTGCCCGCTATCTTGCTTCCGATTGGGTCGCCCGCAAGGCCGGCGGCCGCCTCAAGCAGCTGATCGACGGGGTGGAGACGGAAAGCTGGCGATTCATCGCCTTTGTGCGCCTGGTGCCGCTTTTCCCCTTCAACCTCCTGAACTATGCGTTGGGACTGACGCGCATCAAGTTGTCCCACTTCATCATCACTTCCTACATCTGCATGCTGCCAGGGGCGATCGCCTTTACCTATCTTGGTTATGCCGGACGAGAGGCGGCTGCGGGCAGCGCGGGAAGCATCCAGAAGGGCTTGCTGGCACTCGGCTTGCTGGCGTTGATCGTTTTCCTCCCGCGCCTGATACGCCGCATGCGCCGTGCCCCCATGCTCGGCGTGGAGGAGCTCAAGAGGAAACTGGATGCCGGCGAGGACCTGCTGGTTCTTGATGTCCGGGGAGCGCAGGATTTTTGCGGCGAACAAGGTCACATCGCGGCAGCTCAAAGTATTCCCCTGGAGGAACTTCCACGACGGGCGACGGAACTCGATGCATGGCTGAAGCGGCCGATCGCGATCGTGTGCCGTACCGACAAGCGTTCCGCCACAGCGGCACAGCTACTGTCCGCGAAGGAATTCTCGGATATCCGCGTGACGCGGGGAGGAATGACCGAATGGAACCGGAGCGGTTTCCCGGTGGAAAGATGAAGCCATGGCGAGGATCATGCATCTGTCGTGATGCTGTTTCTTGGGACGCTCCATGATGCTTGCCCTGAACAGGAAGACCGTGGTTGTCGGCATCCTCCTGGTTGCCTTGATTGCCTTCCTGGCTTGGCGACTGATTCGGCCGATGAACATCTTCGTCGTCGCGGCGGCGTTTGAACGTCCGGTCGCAACCGCCAGCATGCTGCCGTTGCTGCCGTCCTTAAGTGCTCGCGGCTGTGCCGCTTGCCATCAGGAGTTTTACCAGGAGTGGGCGACGAGCATCCACAGCCAGGCCTGGACCGATCCCTATTTTCAGGTCGATTGGGCGTTTGACGGCAAACAGCAAGTTTGCAAGAACTGCCATATTCCGCTCGATCGCCAACAGGAGGACAAGGTCGTTGGGTTCAACGACCAGGAGAAATGGCAACCGATCCTGGAGCCGAATCCGAACTTCGATCAGCAACTGCAGCACGAAGGTGTGACCTGCGCCGCTTGCCACCTCCGCGATGGCAAGATCCTCGGGCCTTACGGCAGCGGGAGTACGGCGCATCCCGTGGAACAACTCGATAATTCCAACGAGATCTGCTTCAAGTGCCACGTCGTCGGCGGGAATCGGTGGGACACGTTTTTCCGGTTCCCGCCATGTGGAACCGTCGCCGAGATTCGTGACACCCCTGGCGCCAGCAAGGACAGCCCGCCTGCCGCCGCCAATAACACAGTCGGCCACGAAGCAGTCGGGCCGGGCGATGCGGCGCTTGACTGCGTCAAATGCCACATGCCGCTCGCCGAGCGGCCCTTGGTCGCGGGCGGCAAGGTGCGGACGGTACGCAAACATCTGTGGCGCGGCGGGCACGATCAGGAAATGGTGAAGCAAGGACTGGACGCCAAGCTTCGCGAAGCGCCGACGCCGTCAGCCGACAAGCGCTCCTTTACGCTGACCTTAACCAATGCCGGGGCCGCGCATTATCTTCCGACCGGAACGCCGGATCGCCATCTGACGGTAGCCATCCGTCTGGTGGATCGCAATGGAATCGTGCTGCGCGAAGACCGTCATGTTCTGAAACGAAGCATCCTGTGGCGTCCGTTCATCGTTGAGCTGCGGGATACCCGCCTGCCGCGATGGCAGCCAAGAGTCTTCCAGCTTGATGTCGATTCCGGTCGTGATCTGGCCGCGGTGGCGGTGGAAGCGCAGGTAAGGTATCACCTGCTCGACGAAGATCGAAGGCGGCGTATCGGCTACGAGAACAAGGAGCCGATTGCCTATGACGTGTTTCGCGCCCGTATCGCCCTGAATCGAGAGAAGGCGAATTGACCGCTGCCTGCTGTACCGGCGACTGGCGCTTTGCCTTGATGATCCGATCCTCGACGCGGGCAGTGGCACGGGCGATTTCGGTCGCCGGTCCGCACACGACGGCCATTCGGTTGTAAGTTCGGCCTCTATCCCGCCACCTCGCCGCGGGACTGCGTCATCGTCGTCACGGGAGGCGTCGAGTCCGACCACTCATGCCGGGGGCGAGGTGCCCTTGGTTCTATCGGCAATGCCGTGCTTGCGCATTTTTTCCCACAGGGTCTTGCGGCTGATACCGAGAGCCTCGGCTGCCTTGCCGACCCGCCAGGCATGCGCAGCGAGCATTTCCTCGATGTAGTGCTTTTCGCAGGTATCGAGATAGGCGATCAGCGAATTGCCGGTGCCGGACGCATTGGGAGCGGCAGTTGGAAGGTGGCCGAGCAAGGCCTCGGGAGTCAGTTGTGCACGCTCGGCCAGAATACAGGCGCGCTCGATGCAATGTTTCAATTGGCGGATGTTGCCGGGCCAGGGGTAGGACAGCAGAGCGCGCTCGGCGGCGGGAGTGAAGGAAAACGATGCGCCACCCTTCTTCGCGGATTGATGTTCGGCGAACCGCTTAGCCAGCCAAAGAATGTCTTCGCGCCGCTCGCGCAACGGGGGAACGCGCAGGCTGACGACGTTGATCCGGTAGTACAGGTCCTCGCGGAAACGACCCGCTTCACAGAGCTGGAGAAGATCCTCATGCGTGGCACAGACCAACTGCACGTCAACGCGGATCGGCGTTTCGCTGCCCAGGCGCGTCACGGTACGCTCCTGGATCGCGCGCAGCAGCTTTGCCTGTGTGGCGAGCGGCATGTCACCAACCTCGTCGAGGAACAGGAGTCCGCCATCCGCCTGTTCGAAATAGCCGCGCCGTTCCTTTGCGGCGCCGGTGAACGCGCCCTTCTCGAAGCCGAACATCTCCGCTTCGAGCATTGTTTCCGGAATGGCCGCGCAATTGACCGCAACGAATGGCTTCGGCCCTTTGCTCTGTACCAACTCGTGCAGCCGCCTTGCCACATGTTCCTTGCCGACGCCGGACTCTCCGGTAATCAGCACCGAGCCGTCCGACGTCGCCAAGCGTTGCAGCATGCGCTCTATCCGCCTCATCGGCGGACCAATGCCGAGGGTCGCCGTAGCCGCTTCGGCAGGCGGCGCAAGTTCGCTCAACTCGCGGATTCTTCGAATCAGGTCGTCGATCTCCAGCGGCTTGGCAATGTAGTCGGCCGCTCCCAGCTTGAGCAGGCGCACGGCCTGATCGATGGCGCCGAACCCCGTCATGAAGAGGAAGGGCGGGGTATCTGTCTTGGCCTGCCGCAATTGAATGAACACGTCTTCCCCGCTCATGTCCGGCAGGCGCATGTCGCTCACCACAACACCGTAGTTCTGGCGACGCAGATCGGCGAGGGCCTCGCGTCCACGCTTGTGCCAGGTGTGGCTGAGTCCTTCCATTTCGAAGCGTTCGCATAATGCTTCGCCCATTAACTCATCGTCCTCGATCAGGCAGATGCACTGCGGTTCATTACGCATTGGTTTCTCCGACGGGCAGGGCGACCCGGAATTGTGTGAGCCCGTCCTGGCTATCGGCAGTGATTTGGCCGCCCAGCTGAGTGACGATTTGATAGGTAACCCACAGTCCGAGGCCATGCCCCTCCTCGTTGCCGCTGACGAATGGCTCGAACAGGCGATCCATGAGTCCGGGCGCAATCGCGTTACCGCTATTTGTCGTCTTGATGAGCAACTGCCGCTCTGCAAATTGCACCGAGCAATGAACCCCGGTCGCTGCCGGTGATGCATGGATTGCGTTAAGGAGAAGATTCAACAGGATCTGGCGCACCAGCGTCGCCGGCAGCGCAACCGGTTCGCTCAAACCGCATTCGACGTCGATACCAACAGATTCCTTGTGCGCTTCGCCGGCGAGCAGCAGTCGAACATCCTCCAGATCGTGCGGCGCAAAATCCCGGCCCTTGACCTTTGCATCGACCAGCATGGCACTCACCGTGTCGCGGATTTGCGCCAGGCCGCGTTCGAGAATCGCCACGGTTTTTCCGGCACGTTCATCTCCTTCGTAACGCCGCTTGAAATTCGCCAGGGCAACCAGCATGCCGCCCAGCGGATTGTTGATCTCGTGGGCAATCCCGGCTGACAGCCGGCCGATCGCCGCGAGCCGCTCGGAGCGGATCATTTCCTCCTCCAGCAGCGTCTTCTCGTGCAGTGATTTGACCATTACGCCGTAGGCATCGAACAGGCGGCCAAGCTCGTCGCCGTAGGGGTAGGTGCCGGGCGGCGGCGCCAGCAGCGCGCCCCGCGCCACATCGTCCGCGCTGCGGGCCAGTGCGACCAGGGGCGCCGCGGTGCGCTGCCCCCAGTACCAGTTGATCGGCAGCAGCACGGCCAGCACCAGCAAACCGATGGCGGCGCCGCGCCAGGCGCCGGCACGAAAGCGCGGCAGAAAGACTTCATTGGAGTAGACGATGACCAGTGTGCCCAGGCGCGCGCCTTCCTCGGCGACCGGGACGGCCGCGTAGAACCGCCGCGCGCCGGAGAGATCGATAATGGGCGCGTCCGGTCCCGGCTTGGCGACAATCATTTCGGCGAGACGGGCGAATTCGTCGTCGTGTTTACGAATGTCAGTCAGCATCGGCACGGATTTCGGATCGCTGGAAACAAACACCCGCTCGTGCTGATCCAGCGCCAGGATCATCTCCGGCTGAACCAGCTTGTCGTCGGCTTGTTCGTGCAGCGGCGCCCGGATGATGGCAAAGGCTTGCCATACCTCCTCCTGGATCATGGCGGAGAAAAGCGTCTTCGCCAGAGTGCGGCCAAGACTCGCCGAGCTGCTGACCAAGTCGCTGCGCAAGTCGTCGTAGGACTGCACAATCAGCGCTGTCGACACGGCCAGCGTGGCGGTGACGATGAGCAGGCTGCCCCACAGGGGGATCTTGTAGCGAAAGCTGAGGTTGAACACGGATCTCATTTCTCGCCGACTGCTTTTATTATGCGTTCGGTAGGCTCATAAAGGCGCTTATCGCCAACGATAAAGCCATCCAGGTTCAGCTCCCGCAACAGCGCCCTGCCTTCCTCGTCCGCCGTCATCTCCAGCAAGAGCTTCTGCATTGCGTGGAATTTGTCGTCGCTGACGGACACCTGAGCCACGAATGGCGCGAAGCCATAATCGGACGATTTCGCGGCGACGCGCGCGGCCCGCGTCAACTCCGGCTTGCCGATCGACAGGGTATCCCAGACGTGGCTGCTGATCGCGCCGCCATCGGCCAGGCCCGTGGCCACGGACTCGAGAACCCGGCGGTGCGACCAGGCAAAGAAAGTCTTGTGAAAATAGCGAGCCGGGTCTGCGCCGGCCTGCTGAAGGTCGAAGCGGGGTGCAAGGTAGCCGGTGTTCGAGTAGGGGTCGGTGTAGGCGAACACCTTGTCTTTCAGATCGAGGATTGATTTCGTTGTTTTGTCGCTGGCCGGAACGATGAGATAGGACCGGTAGGTGGGCCGCCCCTTATGCACCGGGACGGCGAGCAGCTTCACCTGTTTTCTGAAATGCACGTAGGGGTAGTCGCAGATCCAGGCGAAATCGAGTTTCTTCAAGCGCAGCAAATCCATGGTTTCGATGTAGCGGTCGCGCCGGGTGAACTCCACCGGACGATGGAGTTTGCGCTCCATGTAGAGGCGCCACTTTTCGAGCGGGCGGTATTGGTCGTGCGGAAAGGTCGGCGTCAGGCCGATGCGGACCGGCGTGCTTCGCTCGTCGGCCGCTACTGCCGAAAATGCCAGCAAGGCCGCAAATACTCCAAGAATTCGTTTCAGTTTCATAAGTGGCCTGTTTCGCTTTCGTAACCGATTTTTGCCCTGTCCCGATAAGTGGTTACAAGGTCGTAATCATTTGCTTCCATGGCGCTCCCGATTCGCTGCTTCGCGCGCGGTTCATACATTGCCGGAAAACCGGCCATCCAGTAAACCCTACAACAATCATTGGCTTGTAGCTGTCGTGCGGGTGGTGGCCCGATTTGTGCAGAGCCTTAGGCACGAAGCAAAGATTCAATTCATCGGCAAGGATCAACAAATGCAAGCAACATGCCCGGACAAACAACCGCCGACAGCCAGTGGCGCTGGATTCGGCCGTCTTCATGGCCGTCCGTCGGGCGCCAGACCCGCCGCAATAACACCCGATTGCCTCACAGCATGAGAGCCAGGATGGCCCGCCGCGATCCTTCGTCCGATCGTGTTCGCCTGGTGATGTTACGGCGAAGAAACAGATTTTGAACCATGAATGGCAGGAAAAATTTTTAGTCCGAATTTGAATTTTCTCGGGAGGATGCAAAAATGAAAGTGCTTGAGAACTCCATCACCCGGCGTAACTTCCTGAAGGTTTCGGGAGGCGTTGCCGCTTTTACCCAGATTCATCCGGCCAGTGCCCAGCAGTGGCTGGCGCAGGTCGGCAAGGCCGGGTCCAAGGCCGACGTCGTCGGCCCGGACGCCAAGATCGTGCGCAGCGTCTGTCTGATGTGCCACAGCGGTTGCGGCATCCAGTGCACGATACAGAACGGCGAACTGGTCAAGATCGACGGCAACCCCTATCACCCGAATACTTACGACTATGTATCCAAGGGCGATATCGTCGAGGAAAGCGATCTCGACGGCGGGCTCAATGGCAAGGATGTGGGCACGCTGTGCGCCAAGGGCCAGGCCGGCATTTATGCGCTCTACAGTCCCGCCCGCCTCAAGCATCCGATGAAGCGCGTCGGACCGCGCGGTTCCGGCAAGTGGAAAACCATTTCCTGGGAACAGGCCCTGACCGAGATTACCGAAGGCGGCTTGCTGTTCAAGGACGTACCGGGCGAGGAAAGCCGCCAGGTCGAAGGATTCAAGTCCATCCTCAACAACGACAAGCCGATTGGTCCCGAAGATTCGGATTACATGGACGAGGCGCCGCCCGGAGGTTATGGCCCGAAGCGAAACCAGTTTGTCTGGGCGCACGGCCGCAATGAACAGTCGCCGCTGACACCGCGCTTCGTTGCCGGCGCCGCGGGCGTGCCGAACATGCTCAACCACTGCGATCGCTGCGCGGGAACCTTCTACAACGTCGTCGAGCA
>Ga0154354_1150_pt1 | contig 17703 bp, 12 predicted proteins | sample RifGroA2_FD_115882 | JGI IMG/M metagenome (GOLD analysis project Ga0154354, IMG submission 115882) | Rhodocyclales bacterium GWA2_65_19
AGGCGGTGCCGATGGACAGGCGGATGCCGGTCAGGATGTAGGGCAGCACGGCCGGCAGCAGGATCTTGGTGACGACCTTCCACTCCGAGAGCGCCAGGACGCGGGCGACGTTGAGGTAATCCTGCGGCACGCGCTGAACGCCCTGGGCGGTATTCATGATCATCGGCCAGATCGAGCAGATGAAGATGGTATAGGTTGCCGCCGGGTCAGCCCGCTTGAAGACGAGCAGACCGATCGGCAGCCAGGCCAGCGGCGAAACCGGACGGAGCAGGCTGATGATCGGATTGATCATGGCCGACAGGAAAGCCGAGCGGCCAAGAATGAAGCCGAGCGGAATGCCGACCACCGCAGCAAAGCCGAAGCCGATGCCGACGCGTTGCAGCGAGGACAGGATGTTCCAGCCGATGCCCTGGTCGTTCGGGCCGTTCTGGTAGAACGGGTCGGCGAACAGCAGGGTGGCCGCATCCCAGGTTTGCAGCGGGCCGGGAATGCTGCCGCCTTTCATCGTGGCGATGTACCAGATGCCGATCAGCACCACCATGCCGAGCAGCGGCGGCAGGACGGCGCGGCCAACGCCGGCCAGCCTTTCGCTGAAGGGAGTGCCCGGCTCGGCCGGGACGGTTACTGTTTTTTCCATTATCTTTTCCTTGGCGGGAGCAGCTGCCGCTTCTACGACGGCGACTTCCTGAATTCCACGGTCAACCGGAATTTTTGCCCCAAATTCAACATTCATCGTCAGTGCGCTCATGGTTCTCTCCTAAGCGTTTGGTGAGCCGTCATTCCCGCGCCGCGCAGGGAGTACCCTTGGGGTGCGAACGCGGGAATCCAGGATGAGGCGTCTGGATTCCCAGTCATGCCGGAAATGACGAGTCCGGGCTTGATTTAAGCCTTGACCTTGAAGCCATCGGCGTACTTGGCCGGATCCTTGCCGTCCCAGACCACGCCGTCGATCATCTTCGAGGTCCGCATCTCGCTCTTCGGCAGGGCCACACCCGCGGCAGCGGCGCCCTGCTTGTAGACATCAATGCGATTGACCTGCTTGGCGACCGCCAGATAATCAGGATGGCTCTTGAGCAAGCCCCAGCGCTTGTGCTGGGTCATGAACCACATGCCATCGCTGAGGTAAGGGAAGTTGACCGCACCATCGTTGAAGAACTTCATGCAGTTCTTGTCATCCCAGCTCTTGCCGAGGCCGTTCTGGTAGCGACCGAGCATGCGGGCGACGATGACTTCGGTGTCGGTATTGACGTAAGCCTTGCTGGCGATGGTTTCAGCCGTCTTCTGCTTGTTGGCGATGGAGGCGTCGATCCACTTGCTGGCATCGAGAATGGCGGCGACCACAGCGCGCGCCGTATTCGGGTTCTGCTTGACCCAGTCTGCCGTCGTGCCGAGCACCTTTTCCGGGTGATCAGTCCAGATATCCTGGGTCGTCGTTGCCGTGAAACCAATGTTGTCCATGATGGCGCGGTTGTTCCACGGTTCGCCGACGCAGAAACCATCCATGTTGCCGACCCGCATGTTGGCGACCATCTGCGGCGGTGGCACGGTAATCGTCTTGACATCCTTCAGGGGGTTGATGCCCTGGGCGGCCAGCCAGTAGTACAGCCACATGGCGTGGGTGCCGGTCGGGAAGGTCTGGGCGAAGGTGTATTCGCGCTCCTTCTTGGCGACCAGCTTGGCCAGACTGCTGCCATCGGTGGCCCCCTTGTCCTTCAACTGGTTGGACAGCGTGATCGCCTGGCCGTTGTTGTTCAGGCTCATCAACGCAGCCATGTCCTTCTTCGGACCGCCGACACCGAGCTGGACGCCGTAGATCAGGCCGTACAGCACGTGGGCACCATCGAGTTCGCCATTGACCAGCTTGTCGCGCACCGAAGCCCACGAGGCTTCCTTGGTCGGGATGATCTTGATGCCGTACTTCTCGTCAAATTTCATGACCGAGGCCATGACGACGGAGGCGCAGTCGGTAAGCGGGATGAAGCCGATACGGACTTCCTTCTTTTCGGGGGCGTCGGAACCAGCGGCCCAGGCACCGCTGCGAACGCCGGGAGGGACCATGGCCATCAGAGAGGCTCCCAAGGCAGTTGAAACGAAATCACGACGTGAAAAGCTCGGCTTGTCAGCGACGACTTCCGGCACGACCAGTTTATTGTCTTCCATTGCTTGCTCCTTGATTACGAGAATCTAAAAAACAAAATGGGCGTCTCATCCTGGCTGCCGGTTGGCAGCTCGGATGGACGCCCTTGTCCTTGAATCGGCTTTACTCGACTCTCGCCCGGCCGCCATTGACCGTGCGCTTTGACAGGACTATCGCAATGGCCGTGCCAGGCCTAGTTATTTAGAACTAGTTACAAATAACTACTTTATTTTCAATTACTTGGTATCTGCATTTCTTGCCCCCCCGGGCCGGCACCGATGCACTATTGCAGTGCAGCAAGTGGTTTTACCGCACAGCTTTAGAGCAGCACGCGCGCCATATCGATGACGTCGCGCGCCACTTTGGCCATCGACTGACCGCGCTCCATGGCCAACTTGCGCATGGCGTGATAAGCCGCATCCTCGTCCAGGCCACGTGCCTTCATCAGGACGCCCTTGGCCTTGTCGACGAGCTTGCGGTCGGTCAATTTCTGCGAGACCTCGTCGAGTTCCCGGCGCAGGGCCTGGGTATCCTCGAAACGAGCCCGCGCCACTTCGACAATCGGCTTGATCCGTTTCGGGTCGAGACCGTCGACGACATAGGCCGAAACGCCTGCCTTGACAGCGTCGCGGATGGTTGATTGGCCATCCTCCTGGGTAAAGATGACAACCGGGCGCGGCATATCCTTGTTCATTGCCGCCAGATGTTCGAGGGTGTCGCGACTCGGGCTGTCGGTGTCGATCAGGATGACATCGGGTTGCAGACGCTCGACTTCGGCTGTCAGGTTTTCCGAGCCGGCCAGAATGGCTGCGACCTGATAGCCGGCCAGCGCGAGACCGGCACAGATTTCGCCGGCGCGGGAACGGGATTCATCAATAACGAGTACGGTAATCATGAGGCTTGACTAGCAAGCTACAGGCCAGCAACCTCGAGCGCCGCCGTCGCCATGGCCTGAACCACCAGTTCATGCTCGCCGATGGCATTGCCCAGCGAAAATTCGACATTCGGATAGGTCGACCGTAGCGCTTCGATCATCTCCGGCGTCTCCTTCTTCAAATGGCCGCCACGGGCGACGAACATCGGCATTACGACGATCTTGTCGGCGCCCTGGGCGATCAACTCGGCGGCCCGCTCCGGCAAGGTCGGACTCATGAACTCGAGAAAGGCCAGTTCGACCGGCACGCTCGTCATGCGTTGGCGAATGGCCGCCTGCACGCGGCGCATCGGATTGGCCCATTCCGGGTCGCGAGCGCCGTGGGCGAAGAGGATGAGGGCGGTAGTCATGGCAAATCTTCCGTTCGTTTGTTCAGTCTGGCCGCCGGAACTGGTGGCCGCAGGTAGTGCGATATCTTAACTGGAGGATTCCCCGGGATATCGCAAAAACCATGAACGGCCTCGAAATGTGACGAAAAGACAAGCCAGGAAAACCGCATCGTGCACTTTGCCAACGCTTGCGATAGGATGGACGAAATTCGAAAGATACCCGATGGACGGGGCCCGGACGGGGGAAGAATGCGAGGATTACTGAATCGTCAAATCATCTTTTGGCACCTGACAGTTTTTCTGTGCTGTTTGGCCAGCGCCCTCTGGTCAGTTGCGGCATTGGCGGCAAGCAACGGCACCGAAAGTGCTCCCCGCATTCTTCATGTCGTCACCGATGACAACTACCCGCCCTATCTTTTCCGCAACTCGGCTGGCGAACCCGAGGGCTATCTGGTCGACTACTGGAACCTCTGGGAAAAGAAAAATGGCGTAAAAATCCAGTTGACCGCGACAAACTGGGCCGAAGCGCAGGAAATGCTCAAGGATGGCCGGGCGGACGTCATCGACATGATTTTTCGCACGCCGTCACGCGAACCTTTTTATGACTTCTCGGCCCCCTACGCCGACCTCCCGGTTGCCATCTTCAACCACGCCTCAATCACCGGCATCAGCGGCGTATCGACACTTCACGGCTTTCAGGTCGGGGTCCAGGCGGGCGATGCGTGCATCGACAAGCTGGCCGAGAACGGGATTACCAATCTGCTCGTTTACCGGAATTATGCCGAGTTGATCGATGCCGCCCAGCGTCAGGAGGTCAAGGTTTTCTGTCTCGACGAGCATCCGGGAAACTTCTATCTTTACAAGGCCAAAGCCGAGAACACCTTTCTCAAGGCATTCGTGCTCTACCAGGGCCAGTTCCATCGTGCCGTCCGCAAGGGCAATCTTGAAACGCTCAAGGTGATCGAGCAAGGCATGCAGGCGATCAGCGCCGATGAAGAGGCCGCGCTTCGAAAAAAATGGTTTGGCACACCGCTCGATCTCGGGGCCTACGGTCGTTATCTGGGCTGGGGCGTTCTTTCCATGGTGCTGCTTGGCACCGTACTGCTGGCCTGGAACCTGACATTGCGCCGCCAGGTTGCGGCCAAGACATCGACGCTCAAGCAAGCACTGAAGGAATTGCACGAGGCGCATCAGGTAACCCAGAAAGCCCAGGAAAACCTTGCCACGACACTACAAGCAATGCCCGACCTGCTCTTCGAACTGGATGCCGACGGACGCTATATTGACGTCTTTGCCAGCCAGGAGGCTCTGCTCGCCAGCCCGAAGGAAAACCTGATCGGCAAACGGGTCGACGAGATTCTGCCGCCCGATGCTGCGCACATGGCCAAGGCGGCGATTGCCGGGGCCATCGAGCACGGCAGCGATTACGGCAGGACAATTTGCCTGAAGCTGGGCGACAAGAAGCACTGGTTCGAACTCTCGGCAACACGCAAGGCGCCGGAAGCCGATGGCTCCTTCCATGCCATGGTGCTGTCCCGCGACATCACCCAGCGCTGGGAAGCCGAACAGGCTCTGCTGGAAGCCAGGGAAGCTTCGCTCCTGGCCGAACGTGACAAGCATTTCCGTACCCTCTTCGAGGCTGCACCGGTGGCGCTTTCCTATGTCAGGGGCGAGGAAATCACCCTGGTCAATCAGCGTTTCGTTGAACTGTTCGGCTATCGAAGCGGAGAGATTCCCGACCTCGAAACCTGGTGGCTGCGCGCCTATCCCGATCCGGTCTATCGCGACTGGGTAAAGGAAACCTGGCAGTCCGCCATTGAACGGGCCAGCGCTACCGCCGGCACGCTGGACAGCCTGGAGTATCGAGTGCACAGCAAGGATGGCCGGGAATTGACCTTGCTTATCGGCGGCCAGTTGATCGACGAGGGCATGATCGCCACCTTTACCGACATCTCTGCACAAAAGGCGGCTGAAGCGGCCCTGAAGGAAGCCAAGGAACTGGCCGATGCGGCCAACGTGGCAAAGAGCTCTTTTTTGGCCAATATGAGCCATGAAATCCGGACGCCGATGAATGCCATCCTCGGCTATACCTATTTGCTGGGCAAGACGCCCTTGCTGCCGGAACAAACCGACCGCCTGGAAAAGATAGAAGGTGCCGGCAAACACCTGCTCTCGATCATCAATGACATTCTCGACGTTTCGAAAATCGAAGCCGGACAACTGATCCTCGAACAAGCCAGTTTCCCGCTCAGCAGCGTCATCGATCACGTCCATTCAATCATTGCCGAATCGGCCAGCGCCAAGGGGCTGAGCGTCACGGTCGACTACGGCACAGTGCCCGCCATGCTGCGCGGAGACTCGACGCGGCTGCGCCAGGCCTTGCTCAACTTCGCCAGCAATGCCGTCAAATTTACCGATCAGGGCGGCATCACGCTGCGCGCCCGACTCCTCGAGCGGCAGGGGGCACAACTGCTGATCCGCTTCGAAGTCGAGGACAGCGGCATCGGAATCCCCCGCGAAAGCCGGAAGGAACTGTTCCAGGCCTTCAAACAGGTCGACTCCTCAACCACGCGCAAATATGGCGGCACCGGACTTGGTCTGGCGATTACCCAGCGACTGGCCCAACTGATGGGTGGCGAGACTGGTTTCGAGAGCGAGGTTGGCGTCGGCAGCACCTTCTGGTTTACGGCGCGCCTTGAACCAGGTGACGAGATGGCCGGGGAAATGCCCGCCACGCCCTCGCCCCCCGAAAAAGCCATCGAGCGCCACCACGCCGGCGCACGAATCCTGCTCGTCGAGGACGATCCGATCAACCAGGAATTGGCCTGCGAACTACTGAAAGAGACCGGCCTGTATGTCGAAATCGCCGAAAATGGCCGGCAAGGGGTGGCCAAGGCGGCCAGCGTGAATTACGCGCTGATCCTGATGGACATGCAGATGCCGGTCATGGGCGGCCTGGAGGCCACCGCCATCATCCGCAAGATGCCGGACAGGGCGTGGACACCGATTATCGCCATGACCGCCAACGCCTTCGATGAAGATCGGGAACGCTGCATCAGCGCCGGCATGAGCGATTTCATCGCCAAGCCCGTCGTCCCGGAAGTTCTCTACCAGACGCTGGCCAAATGGCTGGCCACCCCGAGGAACTGATTGCTGGAACACGCGGACAGCCCTGGCCGACGCATTTCGTTTTTGGGCGTTTATTCCGGTTGACCGTGGAACGCGGTATTTGGCGGCAAGGCGCGAGAAACGACTCACCCCGGTTTTCGGCGCCAGGCCAGCAGCAGCAAGGTGAGCAGACAGAAAACCGCCCCTGCATAGAAGGTGAAAGCGGCGCCAAAGACATCCCACAGCAAGCCGGCGCAGATACTGGCCAGCAACATGGCGACGCCGCTGAGCAGGTTGAAGAATCCGAAAGCCGTGCCGCGCAAATCCGCCGGTGCCGTATCGGCCACCATCGTCGCCAGCAGCCCCTGCGTCATGCCCAGATGCACGCCCCACAACGCCACGCCGCCGAGCACGGCCGCCCAGTGCGCGCTGCTCGCCAGCACCAGATCGGCGGCGATCAGCACAAGCAGCCCAATCGCCAGCAACCGGGTGTGGCTGACCCGATCCGACAGCTTGCCGAACGGATAGGCCGACAGCGAATAAACGACATTCATGGCAACCATGACCAGCGGAATCAGTGCCAGCGCCATGCCGCCCTGCTCCGCCCGCAGCACCAGAAACGCCTCGCTGAAGCGGGCCAGGGTAAACAGCCCGCCGACCGCCACCACCCACCAGTACGGCGAACCGAGCCGGCGCAGATTGGCCCGCGTGACCGGATTGCGCCGCACCGTTTGCGCCGGCCGATCCGGCTCATGTACGCCGAAGACCAGCACGGCGACGGCAAGCAAGCCGGGAATGACCGCCACCCAGAAAACGGCGCGAAAATCATCGTGCCACAGCAACATCAACCCGACGGCGAGCAACGGCCCGACAAAGGCGCCGACCGTATCCAGTGACTGACGCAAACCGAATGCCGCCCCGCGCAATTCCGGCGGCGCGATGTCGGCGACCAGCGCATCGCGCGGCGCCCCACGAATCCCCTTGCCAATCCGATCGGCCAGGCGGGCAGCGAAGACCAGGCCGGTGCTCGAAGCCAGCGCAAATACCGGCTTGCTCAGCGCCCCCAGCGCATAGCCGAACACCGCCAGCCCCTTGCGCCTGCCCAGGTAATCGCTGAGCGCCCCGGAAAAAACCTTGACGATCAGCGCCGTCGCCTCGGCCAACCCTTCGATGACGCCGACCACCAGCGCGCTCGCGCCCAGTGTGCCGACCATGAACAGCGGCAGCAGGCTATGGATCATTTCGGACGAAATATCCATGAGCAGGCTGACGAAACCCAGCATCCAGATGCCGCGCGGCATCTGGGTCGGGATTGGCAGACTGCACTTGAGATCGCTCATGGCTGCGGTGGCGTCGACGGGAGATGGAAATGCCAGCTTAAGCGAAGCCCTGCCTGGCGACCACCCTTTCAATTTTGGGCAAAATTTCCGGTTGACCGTAGCACTCGACTTCGGGGCATTTAAAAGATGAAAGGCCGTGGTTTCTATTGATTATTTTCAAACAAACCGTGCTCAACCCTGTGTTTTCCTGGTTCCTGTTTTCTATTCACATCCCGTTTACGTATGGAGGCCAGGGAAAATACCAATGAGGGAAACCCGGATTGACTGTCTGGTCTACATGGACAAAATCGGAGCCTGCCTGCGCAATGGCGCATGGCTTGGAGGGGTTCGGGTGCAGCAGCCAACCGATGGAGAAATAATGCAAAAATTCATAAACTTGTATGCAATTTTGGCGATCGCCTTGTGGTCAGTGGGTGGTCCGCTATGGGCCGAGCCGCAAAGTATCAAGATTGGCGTGGTCGGCCCACTCAGCGCAAAGTCGTCGGAGGACATGGGGCTGAGCATAGTCGGTGGGGCCAAAGTGTTTCTTTCGGACATCAACACGACGGGCGGGATCATGGGGCGGCCGATCGAACTGGTCATCCGTGACGACCAGGCCAAGCCGGAGGTCGGTGTAGCCATTGCCCGGGAACTGGTGGAAAAGGAAAAGGTGGTCGCCGTCGTCGGCTTCGCCAATACCGGGGTCGCCTTGCCGTCGTCCAAGGTGCTGCAGGAGGCGAGAATTCCGCTGATCGTGAGCGGCGCGACCGGCGCCACAATCACCCGGTCGTTCATGCCGCCAGCCTATCCGGTCAGCTACGTGTTCCGTACCTCGGCCAGCGACGAACTGCAGCCGGTCGTCATCCTCGACGATGTGATCGACCGGCGAAAACTGGGCCGGATCGCGCTACTGCACGACGAATCACCCTATGGCCAGTTCGGTCGGCAAAGCGTGCTGGCCGAACTTGAACGGCGCAAGCTCAAGCCGGTTACCGTCGCGAGCTTCAAGGTCGGCGAGACGGATATGAGAGCGCAACTGCAGCAGGTCAAGGAGAGTGGCGCCGACGTCATCGTCATGTATTGCCTGGGGGCCGATGCTGCGACGCTGATCAAGAGTGCCGAGAAAGTGAACCTGAAATTGCCGATGGTCGGCCCCTGGACCTTGTCCCAAAAAACGTTTATCGACCAAGCAGGAAAGAGCGCCGAAGGGGCGCGGACATCGGTGACTTTCATCGAGAGCGAACTGAGTTCGATCAAGAGCCAGTTCTCTCTCAATTACCGCAAGATCAACAAAGTCAGCCGAATTCCGTCGGCGGTGGCCGCGGCCCAGACCTACGATGCGCTGCGCCTGATCTCGCTGGCCATCTTCCAGGCCAACTCGACGGAAGGGCCGCAGATTCAGGCAGCTCTCGAAAATTTGCAGTACCAGACCTCCTCGACAGTCGTCTCGCGCTACGCCAGGCCTTTCACCAAAACCGACCACGAGGCGGTCGCCGGGAACATGGTCATCATGGGTGAAATTCGCAATGGGCAGGTCGTCTACGCCTATAAGGAAGACGCCAGCAGCTCGGTGATAATGCGGACGAAAGCCCATGCTAGATAAGGTGTAATTCCGGGTCACACAGGAACAGGGCGCAGTTTTCAGTATTTTTTGCCATATGCCCGACATACCCGCTCTATGAGAACCGGTGAGCCCCTGCTATGCGCCGACTAGCGCATCAAGACGAGCAATAAAATGAGGTTGACCACGAGAGACAGCGCCGCGAGGACTTTCCAGAATTGCAGCGGATTGCGCACGATCAGGGGCTGCCGGCTCGGTGCCGCGATCGGCCGGGTGGCACCGCGTTCGAGCGCCAGGACGAATTCCTCGGCGGTTTCGAAGCGATCTTTTGCTTCGCGCGCCACGGCCTTGAGCAGGATGTTTTCGAGCCAGCCGGGAATTTCCGGGCGCCAGCGGGTCGGTCGGGCCGGCTCGCCAAATTTTGGCGTCTGGAAGGGTTCGATTTCGCCGTAGGGATATTTGCGCGTCAGCAAGTGGTAGAGCGTCACGCCGGCGGCGTAGAGGTCGTAACCGGGCTGCGGTTCGGAACTGTCGAACAGCTCCGGCGCCATATAGGACGGCGTGCCGGCCTGACCGATCGGGTCGTCGGCCTTGCGTTCGGCCAGGCTGATGGCGACGCCCAGATCAAGGACGCGCAGCACGCCATCCTGGCCGAGGTGAATGTTGTCGGTCTTGATGTCGCGATGCACGATGTCGAGCCGGTGCAAGGCACCAATCGCCCTGAGCAGGGCAATGCCGAGCCGGACGACCTCGCCGGCCGGAAAATGCTGGCCGGCATCGAGCCGCGCCTGCAGCGTCGCTCCGGCGTGCCAGGTCATCAGGTAGTAGAGGCAACTGCGCTGTTCGGCCGGCACGACTTGCGGGAAGAAGGGCGAGACGACGCGTTTGGCCCGCCATTCCTCCATGAGCAGGGCGGCGATGGCGCCCTGGTCGCCCTCCATCGCCGGTTGCAGGGTTTTGAGCACCAGCTGCTGGCTATTGCGCGGGTTGCGCACGCGATAGAGCAGCGTTTCGCGCGAATCGTGCAGCACCTCTTCGACAATCAGGCCGTCGAGTTCATGCCCTACTTTGAGGCGGTGCGGCAGAGGCAGGCTGGCCGCGCTTTCCAGACTGTCGCGCAGGCTGGCCGGCGGCAGGCCGAGCACGTCGACGACCACCGCCGTCGCATTGTCGTGGCCGCCCTGAGCCAGCGCCAGGCTGGTCAGCGCGGCGGCGGCGGCCTGCGGATCGGGATGATCGAGCAGCACCTCGGCCATCAGCGCATCGGGCAGGATGCCCCAGACGCCGTCGGAGACGAGCAGAAAACGGTCATTGACCGCCAGTTCGCCATCGGCAAAATCAAGCAGGACGCGCGGGTCGAGGCCGATGGCGCGCGACAGCACGTTGTTGAGTTCAGGATGTTCCCAGGTGTGATCGACCGTCATTTGCTGCAGACGGCCTTCCTGCTGGCGGTAGATGCGGCTGTCGCCGATATGCGCCGTGTAGAAGCGACGGCCGCGCAGGACGAGCACCGACAGCGTTGTTGCCATACCGGACAGTTCGGCGTTGCGGCTGCCTTCGGCGATGACCCAGCGGTTGAGCGCCGTCGTCACCGTTTCGATGGCACGGGGCACACCCCAGGTGTCGGGCGTCGCGAAATAATCGGAGAGCAGGCCGCGCACCGTGTATTCGGAGGCTTCGCGACCGCCCAGGTGACCGCCGATGCCGTCGGCGACGGCGGCGATGACGCCCTTGTTTTCGAGCTCCTGCCCTTCCGGCGTGGCGACGCCGCAAAAGTCCTCGTTCCGCTCGCGCGGCCCGGTCAGCGAGGCGTGACCGATGGCCAGTTGCAAACCGCTTTTCGCAGGATTATTCATGCCCGTCATGTTACGCCACCTGTAGCCAGCCCCCAGCGGGCATCAGCCACGCACCAGGCTCTCGTAGCGGCCGGTCAGACTATCCATGATTTCGAGAATCCGCTCGCTGGTCGTCGCCACATTGCGGGCAGCGATTTCCCGGACCGCTTCCCGACCATTCAGCGCCTGTTCGAAAAAGAGCCACTGGGTGTTGGCCAGTTCCAGTTCGGTGCGAATGGCCGCATTGTTCTGCGGCGCCGCATTCAGCTCGGCCAGCGCCACGACGAATTCGCGCCGCGCCGTGTCGCGCTCGGCGCGCAGGCCGTTCGAATCAAGGCCGGACTGTTCGAACAGGAAACACTTGGCCATGCGCTGCGACAGCATGCGTTGGCGCCCGGAAATATTGACCAGGTGACCGGCGCTGTTGGCCGCGTATTTTTCGTAGAGGACGGTCAAGGCATGGGCGGCGCGCAGGGTATTTTCCGACTCGGCCAGCACCAGCCGGGCATTTTCCGGCGAACGCGGTCGGGACAACACTTCGCGATAGAGCCGCCAGGCGGTATCCAGCCCGACCAGCGCGGCCTGGATTCCCTCCGTCGGCGCCAGCGTCTTGAGCTCGGTCAGCTGCGCGTCGAACAGGCGACGCGAGCTATCGAGCAGGGGCCCCGCACGTTCCGGCATCACCCCGGCCGCTTGCATCGCGTAGGCCTTGGCCATGCGCTGCGACAACATGCGCTGGCGACCGGCCTTGTTGATCGCGGCGCCAACGCCCAATCCGCCGGTCGGCCTGGCCTCGTTCAGGGCAAATACCGGGGAAGCCAGCAGCCCGCCGGCGGCGCAGATCAGAAACGTTCTTCTCTTCATGGCTGAGGTCGGCAGCAATCAGATCTTGGCTGCGGTCAGGTGGCTGGCGCCCCAGGTCGTCCGCCAGCGGGTCTTGACGCTGGTCAGGCCGACCAGCGCGAAGACGGCCAGGGCGGCAAAAATGAGGAAGCCGGCCTGGTAAGTCCCGGTCAGTTGCTTCGAGTAGCCCAGGCTGGAGGCCAGGTAGAAGCCGCCGACACCACCGGCCATGCCGACCAGCCCGGTCATCACGCCGATTTCCTTGCGGAAGCGCTGTGGCACGAGCTGGAACACGGCGCCATTGCCCATGCCGAGGGCGAGCATGGCGCCGACGAAGGCGGCCAGCGCCATCCACGCTTCGGGCAGGCCGAAGCTGACGATGGCCAGGAAGATGGCGGCGAAGACATACATCACCGACAGCGATTTGACGCCGCCGATGCGGTCAGCCACGTTGCCGCCAATCGGCCGCACCAGCGAACCGGCAAAAACGCAGCCGGCGGTGAAGAAGCCGGCCATCTTCGGATCAAGACCGTACTGGGTGTTGAAGTAGATGACCAGCGACGAGGCCAGGCCGACGAAGCCGCCGAAGGTGACTGAATAGAAGAACATGAACCACCAGGCATCCTTGTCCTTGAGGACCTTGAGGTATTCGGCGAAAGTCTTGGGCGGCGGCGCATCCGGCGCATCCTTGGCCATGAAGACGAAGACGATCAGGACAAGCACGAGCGGAATGAGCACGATGCCGAAAACGTTGGTCCACCCGAAAGCAGCCGCCAGTCCGGGGGCGAACAGCGCCGCCAGCGCCGTGCCCGAGTTGCCGGCCCCGGCAATGCCCATCGCCGTGCCTTGATGCTCGGCCGGATACCAGCGCGAGGCAAGCGGCAAGGCGGCGGCGAAGGAAGCGCCGGCGACGCCAAGAAAGAGGCCGAGGATCAGCACTTCGGCGTAGGAATGCACGCCGACCTGCCAGGCGTAGGTCATGGCGGCGATCACGATGACCTGCCCGATGATCGCTGCCTTCTTGGGCGACAGGCGATCAACCAGAATGCCCATGATGATGCGCAACAGCGCGCCGGCCAGCACTGGGGTGGCGACCATCATGCCCTTTTCCGCATGCGACAGACCGAGATCCTTGGCAATGCCGACGCCGAGCGGGCCGAGGATGACCCAGACCATGAAGGCAAGGTCGAAGTAGAGGAACGCAGCGAGCAGCGTCGGCGTGTGGCCGGCCTGCAGGAATGATTTCTTGTCCATTTTGGATAATTTTCCGGGTTGACCGTGGGAACGGTCGTTGAGGGAGGATGGCTTGCTTCAGCGCATGGCGTCATCGCCATCAGCCCACCCTCGTTGGCGGAAAATCGCTGTGATGGTCTTGCTTCGCAAGCTGCGTGCCAAGGCAATAAACCACTGATTTATTGAGGGCATGGACAAAACAGTGCAGGACACCCGCACCAAAATAGCGCGCGCATTTCCATTGCGGTGCAGCATTTCCTACCTGTGCCATTTTATTTTTGGCCGTTGTTTGCGTTTTACCCCGTTGACCATGGGCGTCGCATCCCCGGTTACGCAACCATCCGCCTCTGGCGGTCTCGCAGTTCGATGCTCCTGCCGCGTCGAAACAACCCGGCTGTACTCAAGTTTCTCCGGCTCAGACCAGCACGGAGTGAACCGGCCGTCGCATGGACAAGGGCATGCCCGGACCGCGGCCGAAGCGCACGACCAGATCAGGTCGCCGGTCGCCCAGACCGATGGCCGTGGCGAACTGCGGCCGCAGCGCGGTGACCTCGACCGGTTGGTTGAGGAACGCATTGCGAATGCCCAGCGCCGTCGCCTGCAAGGCGAAGCGCTCGTAGCAGCGGCCGGTTTCCACCCAATGCGCCTTGTCGCTGGCCTCCGAAACGAACACGGCGATGCCGGCCGAGTTGCGAATTTGCCGGGCATAGCGCTCGTTTTCGGATTTTGCCGTGAAGAACAGCTCCATCATCGGGCTGCCCAACCAGCGCGGCACGGCCGGGTTGCCCGTGGCGCCGGCGAACAGGCCATCGCCAGTCCGAATCGCTTCGTCATGGCTGAAGCGAATCCACATTTTCAATTCCTCGACGAAGGCCGGATCATCTATTTGCGCCGTGTTGCCAGAAACCACGTAGTCGAGAACCGTCTCCATCGCCGACCGCTCAGTCAGCAACAGTAGGCGTACCCCATTGCCGCTGCCGGCTTGTTCAAGCAAGCGAAGCTCCGCGCTGGACAGCGGCCGGCCATCGTAGTCACCACGCGTGCACTGCCGCTCGGCAATCGCCTGAAACAGCGGCGAGGCATGGGCCTTGGTCGCCTCCAGTCGCACAACAACCTCACCATCCCCGGCCGGATCGAAGCTGGTGCCGGCCTGCAGCCCGTTGGCCAGGGCAGCGTGCGCCAGATTTTCGGTAGCGCAGCCCAGCGAGACAAACAGGTGATGGTCATCCGGATCGACCGCCGGGCAGCGCCGCGAAAAATCCGGCGCGATGGTGATCAAGCCATCCTGAACCCGAAACTTCCAGCACTGCGTGTTATGGCTCGATGGTGCCAGCGTGGCTTGGCGCACCAGTTCACCAAGCAGCAGCGCGTGGTCGCTGGCGCCCACCGCCACCGGGCGACGAAGGCGGCGAGCCGCAGCCTCAACCGGCGAGTCCGTCGAACAGCCCACCAGCAATGGCCCCGCAACCGCCAACGCACCCGCGCCCACGACAAACTGTCTGCGTCTCAACATGGCATGCCCCGCTCAGTATGAATAAACCGCGAATACCACCAACATATTCTCTACCAATTATCGGCTCTGTTCGATAGCGAACGCAGGAAGAGGGCATTTCATTTTCAGGGCTTTTTTCGGGTCGACCGCAGAAGAGGCGCAGCAAGACTGCTTTGACACCCAAAATATCGGGGTTGTCCCTGATTACGCGCTGACTAAGCCGTGAGCCAGGGCCCCTCAAGCTGCATCTGGACGAATGACGGTCTCCGGCGGAGCGTGCTGGATCTGGTACTCGACCATCCGGATTGCCGTCAGGATATCGGTCTTGCGCTGGGCGCAGACGTATTTGTCGGCTTCGGAAAACACCGTCCGCAAACGCCGCTTCTCGGCATCACCGAACTGCTGGCCGTTGGCGATGGCCAGCAGCATGTCCTGGATGCCGCTGTAGAAATTGATCGAGCGCCTGTCCTTGTTGATGTAGGCCAGAGCCAGGGCAACGTTGAAGACGCCGGCGACCGAGGCGACATGGAGGTTATTCCATTCGCCGCTGGCCAGCAGGAGCGAGAGATGAAGATGCGGAATCAGCATGATGTGCACTTCTTCCGGCTCGCTGATGCCAAGTTCGGCGCCGAGCAGACGATTTATTTTGCGATGACCTGAAAAAGACATTGGTTTCGGGGTGTCCTTGAGATGGCTGCGGGGCGGCTGCCCGGGTTAGTGAAAGCGAACGGTACTGACAACGATGAGCCCCAGCATCAGCACAAACGACACGCTTTTCCAGAAGATCACCGGGTTGCGCTCGATGAGCGGCGGTTTGGTCTTGTTGAGAAAAATCCGGTTCGGGTGGTGGAGGTCGTAGATGAACTCGGAAAGTTCCTCGTAGCGGGCGAAGGGGTCAGGTTCGACGGCTTTGCGGAGGGCGTCGTCGATCCAGGCGGGGATTTCGCGTTCTTCGCTGAGCACGCTTTTGTAGGCCAGTTTTTTCTGCGCCGATTTGGTGCGCGACTTGGGGACTTCCGTGCCGTAGGGGAAGCCGCCGGACAGCATCTGGTAGGCGATGACGCCGAGCGAGTAGAAGTCTGAGCGGGCGCTGCCCGGCTCGCCGAGGAAGTATTCCGGCGCGGCGTAGAGGGCGGCGCCGAGCAGGTTGATCTGGTCGACGGCGGTGGTGATTTCCTCGATGCCGGCGACACGGGTGGCGCCGAAATCGATGATTTTCACGGTGCCCGTGGTGTCGATCATGATGTTGTCGGGCTTGAGGTCCTGATAGACCATTTCCAGCCGGTGGAAGGCCTGCAGGCCCTTGGCGATCTGTTCGAGGAGGCCGCGCACGACGGCCAGTTCCGGCCGCGGGTTGTCGATCATCCATTGCGTCAGCGTCTGCCCTTCGATGTATTCGCTGACGACGTAGATCGACTGGCGCTGGCGGGTGTGGGCACGGGGTTTGAGGACGTGGGCGCTGTTGATGCGGCGGGCGATCCACTCTTCGAGCAGGAAACGTTCGAGCGCGGCTGGGTTGGCCTGCATGTCGGTAGACGGGGTCTTGATCACGACCCGCTCGCCGGTTTCGCGGTCGACCGCGAGGTAGATGTGGCTGCGGGCGCTGTGCTTGATGACGCGGACGATCTGGTAGCCCTCGAACTCGGCCCGGGCGTCGAGCAAGGGCGGGCACGGCAGGTCGGAGAGCTGGCGGTAGACTTCGTTGGCTTCGGGATCGGGGAGGACATCGATGCGCACGAGCTGGATGGTCAGGTTGTCGCCGCTGCCGCGCTGCAAGGCCGCCTCGGCGATGACCCGGGCGGCCGCATCGAGATCGGTGCTGCCGGCGATGGCGCCAAGAATGCAGGCGGCGTCGACGTATTCATAGACGCCGTCGGTGGCGAGCAACAGCAGGTCGCCGACGACGAGTTGCTGCGCGTCGTAGTCGATGTCCACGTTGCGGTCCATGCCCAGGGCTCGGGCCAGGTAGCTCTGGACCGATGAGACCTGAACCCGGTGGTCCTCGGTCAGTTGCGTCAGCTCGCTGCCGCGCAGGCGGTAGATGCGGGCGTCGCCGACGTGAAAGAGATGCGCCGTGGTGGACTTAATGACGACGGCGCTGAAGGTGCACACGTAGCCACGCTCGCGGTCGTAGCGGTGATGGCTTTGCTGGGTCTGCGAATGCAGCCAGGAGTTGGTGGCACTGAGTACATGCTGGCCAGACTTTTTGACCGACCAGGCATCGGATGTGCAGTAGTAATCCTCGAGAAAACCCGTCACCGCCGACTGGGCGGCCTCCTGGCTGACTTCGCTGCTTGAGATGCCATCGGCCAGGGCGATGGCGATGCCCTTGGCGGAGCGTTGCGGCTCACCGGGCATGGCAACGCCATGGAAATCCTGGTTGAGTTCCTTGCGCCCCCGGTCGGAATATTGCCCGATGGCGACTTTCAGATGACGGCTCATGGCGCCCCTTGCCTCTGCTACGGTCAACCGGAAATTCCGGCCAAAATTGAAATCAGCCCCCGACTGTCGCCGGGGGCTGTGCTGCAATTCCGCGCCGATCAGTAGGCGTTACGCTTCGGGGCGGTGCGCACGTGGGTCGAGTACAGGGTCAGACCGACGAAGGCGATGCCCCCAACCAGATTACCGAGCACGGTCGGGATTTCGTTCCACACCATGTAGTCGTAGATAGAGAAATTGCCGCCGAGCATCAGGCCGGACGGGAAGAGGAACATGTTGACGATCGAGTGCTCGAAGCCCATGTAGAAGAAGACCATGATCGGCATCCACATGGCCACAACCTTGCCGGTCACGTTGGTACAGATCATGGCGCAGACGACGCCGGTGGACACCATCCAGTTACACAGCACGCCGCGGATGAACAGGGTCAGCATGCCGGCGGCACCGTGCGCGGCATAACCGACGGTACGGCC
>Ga0154354_1129_pt2 | contig 17246 bp, 19 predicted proteins | sample RifGroA2_FD_115882 | JGI IMG/M metagenome (GOLD analysis project Ga0154354, IMG submission 115882) | Rhodocyclales bacterium GWA2_65_19
GGCGTGATAGAAGCGCGGCACCAGGTTGACCAGGGAGGTCTTGCCGCCGCCCGAGGGTCCGACCAACGCAATGGTTTCGCCGGGACGGATGGCGAGGTCGATGCCGCTCAGTGCATCGCGCTCGGCGCCCGCATAGCGCAGACCGACGCCGGCGAATTCGATCTCGCCGTGGGCGCGGCCCAGCGCGACGGTGCCGGCGTCCACCTCGGTCGCCTCGTCGAGCATGCGGAACACGCTTTCGGCGGCGGCCAGGCCGCGCTGCAGCGGCGCGTTGATGTCGGCCAGATGCTTCAGCGGCGCCAGCAGCAGCAGCATCGCGGTGATGAAGGAAACAAAGCCGCCGATCGTGGTTTCATTGCTGGCCGATTGCTGCAGGGCGACGTAAACCACAATGGCGAGGCCCACCGAGGCGAAGATCTGGGTGATCGGCGCCACTGCGGCGGCGGCGATCGCCTGGCGCATGCCGTAGCCGCGCAGGGCGTTGTTGACCCGGAAAAAGCGCGCAGTGGCGTGCTGCTCGCCGCCGAAGATCTTGACCACCTTGTGGCCGCGGATGGATTCCTGCAGCACTTCGTTCATCTGCGCCATGCCCTCCTGCGCCGAGAGCGACAGCCGCCGCAGGCGCTTGGAGAAGGCGCGCACCACCAGCGCGGTGAGCGGGATCACGGCCAGGCTGATCAGGGTCAGCTTCCAGTTCAGGTAGAGCAGCCAGCCGACCAGGCCGAGCACCGACAGCGTGTCGCGGATCAGCACCGTCAGGGTCGAGGTCGCGGCTGCGGCGACGCCATTCACGTCATAGGCGATGCGCGTCGCCGGTACCGAGGAGGCGTGGGCGTCGAAATAACTCGCGGGCAGACGCATCAGGCGCTCGAACATCAGCTGGCGCAGATCGGTGATGACGCGGTTGGAAACCCAGGACATGCCGTAGCCGGCAAGGAAGCCGGCGATGCCGCGCAGCACGAAGATGCCGACGATGGCCAGCGGCAGCCAGGCCAGCCAGCCCTGCTCGCCCTGGCCGAAGCCCTTGTCCAGCAAGGGTTTCATCAGCGCCGGAAACAGCGGCTCGGTGGCCGCCGCCAGCGCCGTGGCGGCCAGCGTCAGGACGAAGCCCTTCCAGTGCGGGCGCACATGGCCGAGCAGGCGCAGATAGAGGTCGCGGCTGTCTTGCACGAGGAGGCGGAGTCAGGGAAACCCGGAAGTATACAGGGGCTTAGGCCAGAAACTCAGTGCGCCGCGTCCCAGTTGGCGCCGACACCCACTTCCACCAGCAGCGGCACCTTGAGTCTGGCCACGCCGCCCATCAGCTTCGGCAGTGCGGAGCTGAGCAGGGCAAGTTCCTCGTCCGGGACTTCCAGCACCAGTTCGTCGTGAACCTGCAAGACCATCAGCGTGCGCAGCTTCTGTGCATCGAGCCAGTCCTGCACCGCGAGCATGGCACGTTTGATCAGGTCGGCAGCGGTGCCTTGCATCGGCGCATTGATCGCGGCGCGCTCGGCGCCCTGGCGACGACCGGCGTTGGAGGACTTGATCTCGGGCAGCCACAGGCGGCGGCCGAACACGGTTTCGACATAGCCCTTGTCGCGGGCGATGGCGCGGGTTTCTTCCATGTAGCGGGCCACACCCGGGTAGCGGGCGAAATAGCGGTCCATGTAGGCGGCGGCCGCGCTGCGATCGACGCCGATCTGCTTGGCCAGGCCGAAGGCGCTCATGCCGTAGATCAGGCCGAAATTGATCACCTTGGCGGCGCGGCGCTGTTCGCTCGTGACCTCGATCGGCGTCAGGCCGAAGATCTCGCCGGCCGTGGCGCGATGCACGTCCTCGCCCTGGGCGAAGGCGTCCAGCAAACGCGGATCGTCGGAAAGATGGGCCATGATGCGCAGCTCGATCTGCGAATAGTCGGCGCTGACGATACGGTGATTCGCCGGGGCGACGAAGGCGGAGCGGATGCGGCGGCCCTCGGCGGTGCGGATCGGGATGTTCTGCAGGTTGGGGTCGGTCGACGCCAGCCGCCCGGTCACCGCCGTGGCCTGGCCGAAGCTGGTGTGCACGCGCCCGGTGGCCGGGTTGATCATCTTCGGCAGCTTGTCGGTATAGGTGTTCTTCAGCTTGGCCAGGCTGCGGTGTTCGAGGATCTTCTTCGGCAGCGGGTAGTCCTCGGCCAGCTTTTCCAGCACTTCCTCGTCGGTCGAGGGTCCGCCCGAGGGCGTCTTCTTCACCACCGGCAGGCCTTGCTGGTTGAACAGGATTTCGGCCAGCTGCTTCGGCGAATTGAGGTTGAAGGGCTGGCCGGCCAGCGCCTGCGCCTCGGCTTCGAGCGCCATGATCTTGCGTCCGAGTTCGTCGCTTTGCTGCGCCAGCGTCGCCGCGTCGATCAGCACGCCGTTGCGCTCGATGCGGAACAGCACTTCGGCGATCGGCAGTTCCAGGTCGCGGTAGAGGCTTTCCAGTTGCGGCTCGGCGGCGAGTTGCGGGCGCAGCACCTGGTGCACCCGCAGCGTCACGTCGGCATCCTCGGCGGCGTACTCGGCGGCGCGCGCGAGTTCGACCTGGGCGAAGGAAATCCGGTTGGCGCCCTTGCCGGTAATGGCGTCGTAGCTGATGGTGGCCAGGCCGCAATGGCGCGCTGCCAGCGCGCCCAGGTCGTGCGGCTTGTCGGATTCCAGCACATAGGACTGCAGCAGCGTGTCCTCGACGATGCCGCGCAATTGGACGCCGTGATTGGCGAACACGTGGCGGTCGTATTTGAGGTGCTGGCCGAGCTTGGCGTGATGCGGCGATTCCAGCCAGGGCCTGAGTTTGCCGAGGGTTTCGGCCAGCGGCAGTTGCGCCGGCGCGCCGGCATAGCTGTGGCCCAGCGGCAGGTAGGCGGCATGCACCTTGTCACCCAAATTCGCGCCCTCGGCGATGGCGAAGGAAATCCCCACCAGCCGCGCCCGCATCGGGTCGAGATCGGTGGTTTCGGTGTCGAGCGAGACCAGTTCGGCGTCGTCAAGGCGGGCCAGCCAGGCGTCCAGCTGGGCATTGTCGAGGATGCATTCGTAACCGCTGCGGTCGGGTTCGACGCCGGGCGCCGCCGCACTAGTCGGCACTGGCGCGCTCTGCGTGCCGGGATTCCCGCTTCGCGGGGCGGCAACGGTGTTTTCGGAACGGGCGGGCACCGCTTTCTCCCCATTCAGTTCGCGCAGCCAGCCCTTGAATTCCAGCCGCGCATACAGATCGGCCAGTCGGTCCTTGTCCGGCGTCTGCGGCGCAAGATCGGTCACGGCTTGCGGTAGCGGCAGATCGCAGGCCACGGTGACCAGCTTGACGCCCAGCGGCAGGAAATCGAGATGCTGCCGCAGGTTCTCGCCGACCGCGCCGCCGATCTCGTTGGCATGGGCGACGATCGCGTCAAGCGAGCCGTAGGCGTCCAGCCATTTGACGGCGGTCTTCGGCCCCACCTTGGCCACGCCGGGCACGTTGTCCACGGTATCGCCGACCAGCGCCAGATAGTCCACGATGCGCTCGGGCGGCACGCCGAACTTGGTCTTGACGCCGACGACGTCGAGCTTTTCGCCGTTCATGGTGTTGACCAGCGTGACATGAGCGTTGACCAGTTGCGCCAGGTCCTTGTCGCCGGTCGAGATCACGCAGTCGATGCCTGCCGTCGCGGCTTGCTGCGACAGGGTGCCGATCACGTCGTCGGCCTCGACGCCGTCGATCATCATGAGCGGCCAGCCGGCGGCGCGGATGCACTGGTGCAGCGGTGCTATCTGCGCCACCAGATCTTCCGGCATCGACGGCCGATGTGCCTTGTAGGCCGGGTACCAGTCGTCACGGAAAGTCTTGCCCTTGGCATCGAACACCACGGCACGATAATCTGACTTATAGTCGGCTTCGAGCACGCGCAACATGGACAGCACGCCGCGGATGGCGCCCGTGGGTTCGCCGCTACTGGTGCGCAGATCGGGCAGCGCGTGAAACGCCCGATACAGGTAAGACGAGCCATCGACGAGCAGCAGCGTGGGCATGGAGGAGAAGTCGGAAATGAACGAAAAGGACAAGTTACCCAAGAGCCTGTCGAAGGGCGGCAAGAGCTTCGAAGCGGCGCCCGCCCAGCAGACTGCGACCAGCGCCCGCGAAGCCTGGCGGGTATTCGGCATTATGGCAGAGTTCGTCGAAGCGACCGAGCGCCTGGCGGCGGTGCGCCCGGCGGTGTCGATCTTCGGCAGCGCGCGCATCGAGCCAGGTTCCAGCTATTACCAGCTCACCGAAAAAATCGCCCGCTTGCTGTCCGATGCGGGGTTTTCGGTCGTTTCCGGCGGCGGTCCCGGCGTCATGGAGGCAGCCAACAAGGGCGCCTTCGAAGGCAAGAGCATGTCGATCGGGCTCAACATCCAGTTGCCGCACGAGCAGTCGGCCAACCACTACCAGGACATTTCGCAAAGCTTCCGCCACTTCTTCGCCCGCAAGTACATGTTCGTCAAGGTCGCCGCCGCCTACGTCGTCATGCCCGGCGGCTTCGGCACGCTTGATGAACTGCTCGAAGCCCTGACCCTGATCCAGACCGGTAAGAGCCCGCGCATTCCGCTGATCCTGGTTGGCACCGAGTTCTGGGCCGGGATGCTCGACTGGTTCCGCGCGCGGCTGGTGGCCGAGAACATGATCAGTCCCGAAGACGTCGATCTGCTCCAGGTCATCGACGAGCCCGAGGGCGTGGTGGCGGCGATCTTCGATCACTACGAGGCGCGCGGCTTCGGCCCATTGCCGGAAGAGCACGAATTGCTGCTTAACCTTTGATAAACTGAGCGGAATTCCTGAAGGACATCCCATGCGCCGCCTGATTCCCGTTCTGCTTGCCGCCGTGACACTGACTGTTGCCGCGCAGACTCCGCCGCCGAAGCTGGAGCCGATTCCCGAGCCGCCACCGCCGCCGGCCGGCTCCCTGAACGAGTCGCTGGAGCCGCAAGTCACCATCGTCAAGCGCGGCGAAGACAAGGTCGAGGAATTCCGCATGAGCGGCAAGCTCTACATGATGAAGGTCACGCCGCCGGGTGGTGTGTCCTACTACCTGCTCGACAACAACGGCGACGGCAGCTGGGTGCGCCAGGATTCGCGCGATTCCGGGCTGCGCGTGCCGATGTGGGTGATCGGTACGTTTTGAAGACCTTGGCTGAGGCCAGGACCCTGAAGGCGCTGCCTGCGGCACTCGTCACCGCCTGCTCCGCCCCCGCATGAACGGCGCCGCGCTCGCCGTTATCGGCCCGCGAGGCGGAGTCCCAGGTACGCAGAGCGTGCCGGCGCCGACTCCGGCGCAACGCGATATCGCCCGCTACGGGCAGGTATTCACTCCGCCCGGTATCGTCGACCGCATGCTGGCCTTATCACGCAACATCGGCCGCAATCATGGCCGGGCGCTCGATCCGGCGTGCGGCGACGGCGCGTTTTCAGCCCGCTTGCCCGGTTGCGTGGCGATCGAACTCGATCCGGCGCACTGCCCGCCGGGCGCGCTCAACATCGACTTCTTCGCCTACCCCGAGGGCGAGCAATTCGCCACCGTGATCGGCAATCCGCCCTACGTCAAGGCGCGCGACATCCTGCCGGAAACCGCGCTGCGCCTGGGGTCCAGTCTGCTCGACGGCCATGCCAATCTCTACCTGCATTTCATCGAGAAATGCGTGCGCCACCTCGCCCCCGGCGGCGAACTGATCCTCATCACCCCGCGCGATTTTCTCAAGGCCACCGGTGCCGGGCGGCTCAACACCTGGCTGTTCGACCAGGGCACGATCACCGATTTCGAGGACCTCGGCGACGCGAAGATTTTCGCCGGCGCCACGCCCAACTGCGCCATCTGGCGGTTCGAGAAAGGCAATGCCAGCCACCGCCTGCACGACGGCCGGCGCATGGCCCTGTCAGGCGGCCAACTGATGTTCACCCGCGGCATCTACAGCCTGCCGCTGGCCAGCGTGTTCGCCGTCAAGGTCGGCGCTGTGTCGGGTGCCGATGAAATCTTCAGCAACGAGGAATTCGCCAACACCGAATTCGTCTGCTCCAAAACCGCCCAGACCAGTGCCACGCGACGCATGATCTACCTCGACCGCGAAGGGCCGGTCGCCTGGCTGGAACAGTTCAAGGAGCGCCTGCTGGCGCGCCGCGTGACGCGCTTCGACGAAGCTAACTGGTGGAAATGGGGGCGCCGCCATTACGTCTCCGAGGCGCCGCGCATCTATGTCAATCACAAGACGCGCAATGCCCGGCCCTTCTTCCAGCACCCCTGCAACAACTACGACGGCGCCGTGCTGGCGCTGTTCCCGCATCGCGCGACACTGCCGGCGGCCGACTTGAAGCGTCTGACGGAAATGCTCAACGAGGTGGACTGGGGCGAACTGGGTTTTGTCTGCGACGGCCGCTTCCTGTTCTCCCAGCGCAGCCTGGAGCAAGCGTTGTTGCCGGAAGCCTTTGCCGAATTCGCCGTCAAGGGCCTGGTGTAGCGCCAGGGATCAGGGATCGGGAATCAGTTATCCTTGCCGCTTGCGGCGGCGGCGTGCCATGCCCCCATCTTCTGACACCTGACACCTGATATCTGAACATGGTTCCACATCTCACCACCGCCCTGACCGGGCCGCTGCTTGAACTTGAGCGGCGCATCCTCGACCACGACACCACGGTGGAGCGTTGGCTGCGCACCCAGTGGCTGGAACACACGCCGCCGTTCTACAGCTCGGTTGACCTGCGCAATGCCGGCTTCAAGCTGGCGCCGGTCGATACCAACCTGTTTCCCGGCGGCTTCAACAACCTCAATCCGGCCTTCCTGCCGCTGTGCGTGCAGGCGGCGATGTCGGCGATCGAGAAGATCTGCCCCGAGGCGAGGAATCTCCTGCTGGTGCCGGAGAACCACACGCGCAACCAGTTCTACCTGATGAACGTGGCGCGCCTGGCGTCCATCCTGCATCATGCGGGCCTGAACGTGCGCATCGGCAGCCTGCTGCCGGAGATCACTCAACCGACCACGCTCGACCTGCCCGATGGGCAGAAGCTCACCCTGGAGCCGCTGAAGCGCGTCGGGACCGAGGGCCGCCGTCTCGGCCTGGAGGATTTCGATCCCTGCGCGGTGTTGCTCAACAACGACTTGTCGGGCGGCGTGCCGCAACTGCTGCAGAACATCAATGAGCAGTTCCTGATTCCGCCGCTGTGGGCGGGCTGGCACGTGCGGCGCAAATCGGTGCATTTCGCCGCCTATCAGGACGTCGCCATCAGCTTCGCCAGCGAACTCGGCATCGATCCCTGGCTGATCAATCCCGAGTTCGAGGTCTGCGGCAAGGTCAATTTCCACGAGCGTGCCGGCGAGGAATGCCTGGCCGCCAACATCGACACCCTGCTTTACCGCATGCGCGCCAAATACAAGGAGTACAACATCGCGGCCGACCCCTTCGTCATCGTCAAGGCCGACGCCGGCACCTATGGCATGGGCATCATGACGGTGAAAGATGCGAACGAGGTCAGGGGCCTCAATCGCAAACAGCGCAACAAGATGGCGGTGATCAAGGAAGGCATGCCGGTGACCGAGGTCATCATCCAGGAAGGCGTGCCGACCTATGAGCAGGTCGATGACGGCACCGCCGAGCCGGTGGTGTATATGATCGACCGCTACGTGGTGGGCGGCTTCTACCGCGTCAATACCGGGCGCGCCATCAACGAGAACCTCAACGCGCCGGGCATGCGCTTCGAGCCGCTGGCCTTCGAGACCGGCTGCTCGCTGCCCAACGCCCAGCTCGGCCCCGACGCGCCGCCCAACCGTTTCTATGCCTATGGCGTGGTGGCGCGGCTGGCCATGCTGGCGGCGGCGCTCGAACTGGAACGCGCCGCGCCGCAAACGTAGGAGCAACTCGCCATGAAATTCGCCTTCATCCTCGACCCGCTGGAAGACCTCAAGGTCTACAAGGATTCAAGCGTGGCGATGATGCGCGTGGCGGCCAAACGTGGCCACGAGGTGTGGGCGATTCAGCGCGCCGCCCTGGTCTGGCGCGATGGCTGCGTCGCGGCGCACGCGCAGAAGATTCTCCTGACCCGGCAGGACGAGCCCTGGTTTGTGCTCGAAGAAGAGGCGCTGACCCCGCTCACCGCCTTCGATGCCGTGTTGATGCGACAGGATCCGCCCTTCGATTTCGAGTACATCGCCGCCACCTGGCTGCTGGAGCGGGCCGAAGCCGAAGGCGCGCGGATCTGGAACAAGCCGCGCGCGATCCGCGACCACTCGGAGAAGGTTGCGATCACCGAATTTTCGCAATACGCGCCGACCACGCTGATCGCCCGCGATCCCGACGACATCCACGCTTTCATCGACGAACTGGGCGACGTGATCCTGAAGCCGCTCGACGGCATGGGCGGCAGCAGCATATTCCGCGTGCTGAAGGACGACCCCAATCGCAACGTCATCGTCGAAACCCTGACCCACTTCGGCGCCCGCAGCATCATGGCGCAGCGCTACTTGTCGGCCATCGGCCAGGGCGACAAGCGCATCCTGCTGATCGCCGGCGAACCCGTGCCGTATTGCCTGGCGCGCATACCCAAGCCGGGCGAGTCGCGCGGCAACCTTGCCGCCGGCGGCAAGGGCGTGGCGCGCCCGCTGTTGGGCCACGATCGCGAGATCGCCGAGGCGCTGGCGCCGACTCTCTGGGCGCGCGGCCTGCTGATCGTCGGCCTCGACGTGATCGGCGACTGCCTGACCGAGATCAACGTCACCAGCCCCACCTGCTTCGTCGAAATCCAGCAGCAGACGCGCTTCGATGTGGCCGCCGCCTTGGTATCCGCCCTGGAACGGGAGTGCGCCGGCTCCTGATCCTGCTCGCCGCGGCCTGGCTGCTTGCCGCGTGCGGGCCGTCGGCGCCATGGCGGCAGGAGTCCTACGTCTTCGGCACCCGGGTCGAACTGCTGATCGTCGGCGTGCCGGAAGCCCAGGCCCGCGCCGCCGGCAATCGCGTGCTGCAGGAGTTCGACCGCCTGCATCGCACCTACCACGCCTGGCAGCCTTCCGAACTTTCGGCCCTGAACGAGGCCATTGCCGCCGGCCGCAGCCACCAGGTCAGCGCCGAATTCGCCGCCTTCATTCGCGAGGCGCAAACCATCGCCGCCGCCGGCGATCACTTCTTCGATCCCGGCATCGGCCGCCTGATCGCCCTCTGGGGTTTCCATACCGACGAGATCCAGCCGCGACTGCCCGATCCCGCCGCGGTCAAGGCGCTGCTGGCCCGGCAGCCCTCGATTGCCGACCTGCGGCTTGACGGCAATCGCATCAGCAGCCGCAACCAGAGCGTAGCTCTCGACTTCGGCGGCTACCTCAAAGGCGTCGCGCTGGATCGCGCCGTCGCCTTGCTGAAACAGGACGGTATCGCCCATGCGTTGATCAATATCGGCGGCAACGTCATGGCACTGGGCAGCCGCGACGGCAAGCCGAACGGTGCGGCGTGGCGCATCGGCATCCAGCACCCGCGGCCGCAGGGCGTGGGCGGCGCGCCGCTGGCCACGCTGGAACTGCGCGACGGCGAAGCCATCGGCACTTCGGGCGACTACCATCGCTATTTCGAATTGGACGGCCGCCGCTACTGTCATCTGCTCGATCCGCGCAGCGGTTTTCCGGCGACCGCGACGCAGGCCGTGACGGTGCTGATCGCGCCGGGGCCGGGGGCAGGCACGCGTTCGGATGCACTGTCGAAGCCGATTTTCATCGCCGGCCCGGACTGGCGCGAGATGGCGCGCAGACTCGGCGTCGTTGCGGTATTGAGAGTCGGCGCCGACGGCACGGCGAGCGCGACGCCGGCGATGGCGGCACGGATCAAGATCGAAGTCCCCGACCTGAAACTGGAGGTGGTGCAGTGAGCGACGCCGCCGGCGGGCCGCGCCCCGAAAGAAGTCCCCTTGGGGGACCCCAAGGCGGCGCAAGTCAAACCGGAGCCGGCGCCGCCGGCGAACCACCGTCACCCCCGCTCCCGGAGCGGGGGCCGGGGGGTGAACCCTCAAGCGACGATCCCGAAATCCAGCGCGCCGTGCGGCGCACCGTCGGTATCGCGGCCATGCGCCGGATCCGCCGCATGGTCGACGCCGAGCAGGCGCTGGAAGCCAGCAACGCGCGCTGGGTGCGGCGCTTGTCGATAGTCTTCGTGGTCGCCGCCATCCTTGTCCTGGCCTGGATGGCGACCCGGTAACGCGATCCCGCCGCGGGGCGCGGCAGCGACGGGCTGATAGAATGGGCAAATGATCGGAATATTCCTGCTGACCCACACCACATATGGCGAATCGCTGATCCAGTGCGCCTGCCACGTGCTCAACAAGAGGCCGCCGCAGATTGCCCAGCTCGGCGTGGCGGCGCAGGATGACCCGCTGGATGCGCTGCCGTTGGCGCGTGCCATGCTGACTCTGGTCGATAACGGCCGCGGCGTGCTGGTCCTGACCGACATCTACGGCGCCACGCCGTCCAACATCGCCATGAAGCTGCTCGAGCCGGGGCGCATCGAGGGCATTGCCGGCGTCAATCTGCCGATGTTGCTGCGGGCCGTCGCCTATCGCGACAAGGACATGGACACCCTGCTCACCCGTGCCGTGGCCGGCGGCCGCGACGGCGTGCTCAACATGCTCAAGCACTGAACAGCGAACATGATAATTGCCGCCTGACATGCCGCGCGTCGAAGCCGAAATCGTCAACAAGCTGGGCCTGCATGCCCGCGCCTCGGCCAAGCTGTGCCAGCTGGCCGGTTCGTTTCCCTGCGAGGTCTGGATGGAGCGCGGCAGCCGCCGCATCAACGCCAAAAGCATCATGGGCGTGATGATGCTGGCCGCCGGCAAGGGTTCGACCGTGATCGTCGATACCGAGGGCGAGCGTGCCGACGAAGCCTTGCAGGCCATGCTCAATCTGATCGCCAACAAGTTCGGAGAGTCGGAGTGAGCCGCGACTGGGGCCGGGGGGTGGGCTCTCAATGACCTTCAGCCTCCACGGCCAGGCGGTTTCCGGCGGCATCGCGATCGGGCGTGCGCACCTCGTCTCGCATGCCATGCTGGAAGTGGCCCAGTACCAGTTGCGCGAACGCGACGTGGCGGGCGAACTGGTCCGCTTCGACAAGGCCGTGGCCACGGCAAGCGCCGAGCTCGATGCGCTGCGCAGCGACGCCAGCGTCCCCGGCGCCCCGGCCGAGCTTTCCGCCTTCGTCGATCTGCACGCCATGATCCTCGCCGATCCGGCCCTGACCGACGTGGTCCGCGGACTGATTCGCGAGCGGCGCTGCAACGCCGAATGGGCGGTGGTGCAGCAGATGCAGCAGGTCGTCGACCAGTTCGACGAATTCGAGGACGCCTACCTGCGCGAGCGCAAGCAGGACATTGTGCAGGTGGTCGAGCGCGTGCTCAGGGTGCTGCAGGGCAAGCCGCGCAAGCTGGCGAAGCGCAAGACAGCCAGCGCCGATGACGACCTGATCGTGGTCGCCAACGACCTCTCGCCGGCCGACACCATCCAGTTCAAGAGCCTCAAGATCGGCGGCTTCGTCACCGACCTGGGCGGCGCCACCTCGCATACCGCCATCGTCGCGCGCAGCCTGGCCATCCCGGCGGTGGTCGGCATGCAGCATGCCCGGCCGCTGATCCAGGACGACGACCTGCTGATCGTCGATGGTACGCGCGGCGTCCTGATCGTCGATCCGGATCCCGGGGTGCTCGAAGAATACCGGCTGCGCAAGACCGAGCTCGAACTCGAGCGTTCCAAGCTCAAGCGCCTGGTGGCGGGCCGTTCGCGCACGCTGGATGGCGAGGACGTCGAGCTGCACGCCAACATCGAACTGCCGCAGGACGCGGAACGGGCCAAGGAAGTCGGCGCCGACGGCGTCGGCCTGTTCCGCACCGAATTCCTGTTCATGAACCGCGACGAGCTGCCCGACGAAGACGAGCAGTTCGAGGCCTATCGCAGCGTGGTCAAGGCGCTCGGCGACAAGCTGGTCACCATCCGCACGCTGGATATCGGCGCCGACAAGGAGGCCCGCGCGCTACGCAATCGCGCCGGCAACCGCAGTGCGCCCAATCCGGCGCTGGGCCTGCGCGCGATCCGCTTCTGCCTGGCCGAACCGCAACTTTTCCTGGCGCAGTTGCGGGCGATCCTGCGCGCCTCGCACCACGGCCGGATTCGCCTGCTGATCCCGATGCTGGCCCATGCCCAGGAGATCGAGCAGACGCTGGCGCTGATCGAGCTGGCCAAGACGCAACTGCGCGATTCGCGGCACAAGTTCGACGACGGCATGGAAGTCGGCGGCATGATCGAAATCCCCGCCGCGGCCCTGTCGCTCGGCCCCTTCCTGCGCCGCCTGGATTTCCTCTCGATCGGCACCAACGACCTGATCCAATACACGCTGGCGATCGACCGCACCGACGGTTCGGTCGCGCATCTTTACGATCCGCTGCATCCGGCCGTGCTCAAGCTCATCGCGCAGACCATCCAGAGCGCGCAACGGGTCGGCATGCCGGTCGCCGTCTGCGGCGAAATGGCCGGCGACCCGAAGCTGACCAAGCTGCTGCTCGGCATGGGCCTGCGCCAGTTTTCCATGCATCCGTCGCAACTGCTGGAGGTCAAGCAGCAGGTGATGATGTCCGATGCCGCGCAACTGGCGGTTCGCGTTGCGCGGCTGCTCAAGCTCGACGAACCGGAGCGGATCAGCGAACAGCTCGACAGGCTTTGATTTCGGCCGCGCGTGGCCGCGCAGCCGACCCCGTGCCGATTGACAAGCCCTGCCGGGCGCGGCATAGTTTGCCCATCGCGCCAATTTGACTCAGCTTGCGGGCGCGCAACAAATACGGCTAAAGTGAGGCAAGTCCGTGCCCGGTCGCTTTTGTCGCCGGGCATTTGTTTTTGAACGGTTGATCCATGTCAGGTATCGGCATCGTCAGCGCGCAGTGCGCGCATTTCACCCAGCCACTCCACCTCAAGGGCGGCGGCGTGCTGCCGGCCTTCGATCTGGTGTATGAAACCTACGGCACGCTCAACGCCGCGCGGTCGAACGCCATACTGGTCTGTCACGCCCTGTCCGGGCACCACCACCTCGCCGGCCGCACGGCAGACGAATTTGGCAAACCCACGGCCAACGTCGGCTGGTGGGACAACATCATCGGCCCCGGCCGGCCGCTGGATACCGAGCGCTTCTTCATCGTCGGCGTGAACAACCTGGGCGGCTGCCACGGCTCGACCGGACCGGGCAGCGTCAACCCGGCCACGGCCAAGCCCTGGGGCGCCGATTTTCCGGTGGTCACCGTGGAAGACTGGGTCGATTCGCAGGCGCGCCTGGCCGATCGGCTCGGCATCGAGTCCTGGGCGGCGGTGATGGGCGGCTCGCTGGGCGGCATGCAGGCGCTGCAATGGACGCTGTCCTACCCCGATCGCGTGCGCCATGCCCTGGTCATCGCCGCGGCACCCAAGCTCTCGGCCGAGAACATCGCCTTCAACGACGTCGCCCGCCAGGCCATCCTGACCGACCCGGATTTTCACGGCGGGCACTTCTACGAGCATGGCGTGCGGCCCCTGCGCGGCCTGCGCCTGGCGCGCATGCTGGGCCACATCACCTATCTGTCGGACGACCAGATGGCCGAGAAGTTCGGCCGGCGCTTGCGGGTCGGCGCCGGCAGTTACGGTTTCGACGTCGAGTTCGAGATCGAATCCTACCTGCGCTACCAGGGCGACAAGTTTGCCGGCGTGTTCGACGCCAACACCTATCTGCGCATGACCAAGGCGCTCGACTATTTCGATCCGGCGCTGGATTTCGACGACGATCTGGTGCGTGCGCTGGCGCGCGCCCGGGCGAAGTTCCTGGTGGTCGCCTTCAGCACCGATTGGCGCTTCACGCCCGCCCGTTCGCGCGAGATCGTCCATGCGCTGGTGCATAACGGGCAGGCCGTGGCCTATGCCGAGATCGACAGCGCCCACGGCCACGACTCCTTCCTGATGGACGAGCCGCACTACCATGCCGTGGTCGACACCTACCTGCAGCGGGTAAAGCTATGAGCGCCACCGCCGGTGGGCCGCGCCCCGTAGGAAGTCCCCTTGGGGGACCCCAAGGCGGCGCAGCCAGAAACACGGAGCCGCATCAGCGGCGAACCGCCGTCACCCCCTCCCATGGGGCGGGGGCCGGGGGGCAGGCAGTCCAATTTCGCGCCGATTTCGACCTTATCGCCAGTTGGGTGCAGCCCGGCGAACGCGTGCTCGATCTGGGCTGCGGCGACGGCTCGCTGTTGAAGCGCCTGATCGAGGAGCGAGGTGCCAAGGGTTACGGCGTCGAACTGGAAGACGCCAGCGTGCTCGCCGCCATCGCCAATGACATCAACGTGATCCAGGGCGACCTGGAACAGGGCCTGGCCGGTTTCGACGACGGCACCTTCAACCATGTGGTGCTCTCGCGCACCCTGCAAACCGTGCGCCATACCGAACGCATCCTCGGCGAGATGCTGCGCGTCGGCCGCGAGGCGGTGGTCAGCTTTCCCAACTTCGCCTACTGGAAGAACCGCCTGGCGGTCATGGGCGGGCGCATGCCGGTATCCGAGGACCTGCCCTACGAATGGTTCGACACGCCCAATCTGCGCTTCTTCACCCTGCTCGATTTCGAGGCCCTGTGCGCCAAGATGGGCTTCGTCATCCGCGAGCGCCGGGTGCTCGACGAAGCCGGCCGGCTGGTGCTCGAAGAACCGAATTTCCTCGGCAGTCTGGCCGTCTACCGGCTCGGCCGCTGAGGCCCGAGCGCGCCCGAGGTTTCAGGGAACCGGCTTGACCTCGGTGGCCGGCGGCGGCGCCACCGGTTCCGGGCTGTCCGGATTCTCCGGCGTGCCGGTCTTGCGCTGGCGCTTTTCCTCTTTCTTGGCTTTTTTTGCCAGATCTCGCTGACGTTTCTCGAACGCGTAATTGGGTTTCGCCATCGGGTACCTCTGTCGGGAATCGGTGAAGGGTGGAATCCGCCGATTGTACGGCACTCCTCGCGCAATTCTCTGCGGCGCAACATCGGCCTGCGTTTACAGATTGACGCCCAGGCGCCGCAGCAAGGGCAGCATTGCGACATAGCAGCCGGCGGTCGCGGCGACCGACACGCCGAGGCTGAACCAGAAACTCAACCCATGCCTGAGCAGCAGGGGCAGTAGCAGAAACAGCGCAAGCGAAGGCAGCACCAGCCAGAAGATCTGGCTCGAGAGTTCGGCGATCCGCTCGGCCGGCGTGTCCTCCACGTGCAACCAGACAAAGGCCAGCAGCGAGGTCAGCGGAAGGCTTGCCACCAGGGCCGCAAAGCCGCTGGACCGCTTGGCGATTTCTGAAATGGCAAGGATCAGCAGGGCCGAAACGATGATCTTGGTCGCGTAATAGAGCATGGGCGTGAAGGGCGAGGTTTGCACTTGCGGATCGAGGCGGAGTCGGGTGCAGGGCTTGTCGGACAGCTTACCAGTCTAATGCGCGCGCGTGCTCCCGGCATACCAGTTGTCATGGCATGGGCGTTGCGGCGGTGAGGCATTTCGTGCACGTTGCCTCGAACGAAGGGTTGGGCCGCATCTCATGCGTTCAGTAATCCGGCGATCCACTACGAAGAACGCTCGGAACTACGGAGGTAGCTGGCGACAAAAAGGAAGCCCAGGACAAGATCAACGAGAAATGGCGCCAGCGTCATAGCGTCAATGCGGCCGAGTGTAAATAGCCACATCACGGCACCAGCGGCCAGGAATTTCTCCGCCATCGCCGGCAGCATGAGCGGACGATATCGGCGCACATCACTCGCAATTAGTAAGCATGCGAGCTGCCATGCCAACCCAACACCGACGAAAGCGTAATACTGCTCAGGATGATTTGTAGCCGGTGGAAACTCAATGCCAAGCCTGTCCTCCAGAAAGTACATCGGAAAAAGATCGAGGATTCCATAAATTCCAGACCAAAAATAGACTCGCTTTGCAAAAGTCATAACGTATCTCGTAAGAGCAAATGTCGGTTCTTCATGCGGCCCAGCGTCCCCTGCACCGCAGGGTTGGGCGTCTTGGCGATACTGGACATCTAGTGCTCAGTGCTGTACAGTAATGCGTACATTTCAGGAGCCAGCCATGGATGCGATTACCTATACCACTGTTCGTGCAAACCTCGCCAGCGCAATGGATCGGGTTTGCAACGACCACGAAGCCTTGATCATTACCCGTAACGGCGAACAGTCCGTTGTGATGCTCTCGCTCGAAGACTACAAGGCACTTGAAGAAACAGCGTATCTGTTGCGCACGCCTGCAAACGCCAAGCGCCTTCTCTCGGCCGTTGCGCAACTGAACGCCGGGAAAGGCGTTGAGCGGAAGTTGGCCAAGTGAAGCTGATCTTCGCGGACGAGGCATGGGAAGACTACCTGTATTGGCAAAAGCAGGACAAGCGCATGGTGGACCGGATCAACAAACTGATCCGCGAGGCGCAGCGCGAACCATTCAGCGGCGTGGGTAAACCGGAGCCACTTAAGCATGCGCTATCGGGCTTTTGGTCGCGGCGGATCACAGATGAGCATCGCATGGTGTATCGCGTTGTGAATGATTCGCTAGAAATTGTGCAACTCCGGTTCCACTACTGACTAAAGCCAACAATCTCGACGACGCCCCAAGCAAGTTTGAGCGGATGCAAGATGCGATCCTTGGTTGTTTCAGGCTCTTGAATGTCAGAGAAGTCCATGCGTGGCATGTAGCCCCCAACGAATGAATTCACCGGCGGTGCGCGGCTTCATCGCGCAGCGTCCGGTGGAATGATGGGTGCGGCGGCGCCGGAAGGAACCCGACAGGCCTACAAGTCGCTGGGAGTAATGCCAGTGTGCTTGGCGATGCGAGCAAGCATCCGGGGACCGATTTCCTCGCCGTCGTGAAATGCGAAGACGACGTCGGGCCATCCTTCGCGTGACAGCGTGCGGTGTGACCCGGACTGTCGCTTGAGTTTCCATCCAATGCCAAATAGAGCCGCCAGCAAACGTTTGGCCTTGATGGACGGCCAATGACTCATGCGGCGAGAGGAAGGGAAATATTGATCTCGACGGGACGCGACTCGTTTTGCTCAAGGCGGTCGGCCATGGCGCGAAGGGCAAGCACCTCTGCCTTTGTCATGGCGTCGTCGGCAGTTTTGCCGTAACACAGGACACCAGGAAGCTGAGGAACCTCAGCGATCCAGCGGCCATCAACCTCTTCCTCGCATTCGATGCTGAAGTTCATGATTGATCTCCGGGAGGGAATAAACGGAATTGTAACGTGCCATG
>Ga0154354_1045_pt2 | contig 16904 bp, 14 predicted proteins | sample RifGroA2_FD_115882 | JGI IMG/M metagenome (GOLD analysis project Ga0154354, IMG submission 115882) | Rhodocyclales bacterium GWA2_65_19
TGGTCTCCGGCGGAAACTCGGCCAGTTCGACCAACTGCCAGCGCTCGCCGTCCAGCGCATAGATGGCGAAGCCGACGGCGGCGCCGAAGTGCTGGTTGACCGTGGCGCGGTCGTCGCTGGCAAAGGCGACCTTGAGCATGGCCGGCGCCTCGCTAGTGGCGGACCAGGCCAGCGCCAGCCGCCTGCCGGACTTCCGAATCGAGTTCGGCGCCGGTCCGGTAGATGGATCGATGGGCAGGGGTGTCATGGTGGTTTTCCAGGAAAAGATTGGCGACGTCGAACAAGGCCTGGCGCGCGCCGCGATAGCCGACCCAGGTCCGCGCGTAGCCGCCGACCCAGTCGTATTGCGGAAAGCCGGCGCGCAACAGCGGGATGTGCAGGCGCTGCGCGGACTGCGCGGCGTGCGAGTTGGAAACGATGAGTTGCGCGCGCCGCGCCAGCGCGCTGCGTTCGAGATCCTCGAGGTCGCCGATCTGCACTGCTTGCGCCGGCATCTCGGCCAGCACCTCGGCCCGCGCCGGGGCGACGGCGGCGACCACTTCGGCGCCGACGCCGGCGAGGAACTGGCCGAGCGCCACCAGCAGGTCGGGATCGGCGGCGATGGCGACGCGCAGGAAGCCGGTCATGAAGTGGCTATCCACCATCGCGTCCTGCAACTGCGCGCGCTGCCGGTCGATTTTCGCCGGCACCGGCTGGCCTGAAATTTCGGCCAGCGCCTGGGTGAAGGCATCGCAGGCGTCGAGCCCCAGCAGGTGGTCGAAACGATGGTCGGGCACGCCAGTGCGCTCACGCAGCAAATCGGCCGCCTTGGTGAGCGAGCGGCCGACAACCAGCGTCGCCACCGATTCGCCCATGCTGGCGATCTCGCCCTTCGGCGTGCCGCCCAGCGTCAGCGGCGTCGATTCGGCGTCGACCAGGTGGCCGTCGAGCGAATCGCCGATATCGGGCAGCATCACCGGGCGCAGGCCGAAGGCTTCGATCCATTCGCGGATCGCCTCGGTGTCGCCCGGCGTCAGCATCGACGCGCAAAGCACGTTCACCTGCTTGCGGCGCCGTCCGGGACTTTGTCTGCCGGGAATTCCGCTTCGCGGGCCGGCAAGCGCCGACTCATGAGTATCCGGCACCATCACGTCGATGATCGCCTCCAGCGCCAGCGCGAAGCCGGATTCGAGACAGCCCGCATAGTCCGGCGTATTCACCGGCACCACGGCCGTCGCGGCGAACTGCGGATACTGGTCGCGGAATTGCCGCACCAGGCGCTTGATATCGACGCCCTGGGTTTCCGAAAGCCCGGTGGTGGGCAGGCCGATCACGTCCGGCCGGTTCTTCTCGCAAATCACCTTGAGGCCTTCGATGACGTTCTCGTCGGCGTTCATGATGGTCGACACCTGGTCCATGGCCGTGGTCTGCAAGGGAATCGGCTCGCGGAAGTGGCGCACGAAAAACACCTTGCCGAAGGCCGTGCAGCCCTGCGAGCCATGCAACATGGGGATGGCATTTTTCAAACCGAGGAAAGCCAGCGCCGCGCCGACCGGCTGACTGGCCTTGAGCGGATTCACCGCCAGCGGCTTGCTGCGTTTGAGGATTTCAGCCATGACTCACCCTGCCGCAAAAGAATTGTCTGGGCAATCTTTCGCAAAGCCCGTGCCAAAGCGTGTTTCTTGTAGTTTCATAGGCTTAGCGACTTTCCTTTTGTCGGAAAGCCGACAAACCCGATCGGAGTGATGGAGTCGATACAGCGCACTTTCTCCACGCCCGAACCGGTGATATAGGGAATATAATTACAATTCCCTTTTTGGGAACTTATAATTCCGCTCATCACCACAGGTAGTTCATGCGCATACTCGGCCTGCCACTTCCCGAACGGTTCAAGCGATCTCATGCGGATGCCCGAGGTCCTTTGGATGCGTGGCGTCGCGAAGTCGAATGCAGCCAATGGCAGACAAGCCAGGACATCAAACAGCGCCACAGCAGCGCGGATTTTCTGGCCAGCAATCGGGTGATCTTCAACATCAAGGGCAATCGCTATCGACTGGTGGTCCAGGTGCGCTATTTGGGTGGCTTGGTGGTAGTGGAATGGGTCGGCACTCATGCCGAGTACGACAAGCAGAAATTTTGAGGACATCCCGCGCCTCGGGGCGAATCAGGGGCAGGAGAGAAGAATGAAGGTGAAGCTCATCAAGAACGAATCGGACTACGCGGCAGCCATGGCGCGCCTGTCGGCTTTGATGGCGGCCAACCCTGATGCGGGAAGCGCGAACGAAAACGAACTCGATCTTTTGGCCCTGGTCGTCGAAGACTACGAACGCAAGATCGTGCCGCCTGTCGTACCCGATCCGGTGGAAGCCATCCTGTTTCGCCTGGACCAGGCGGGCCTGACGCGCAAGGACTTGATTCCCTACATCGGTTCCGCGCCCAAGGTATCCGAAGTGCTGGCGCGCAAGCGTCCTCTCTCGCTGACCATGATTCGGCGGCTGCATCGCGGCCTGGGCATTCCGGCCGAGGTCTTGATCGGTGGCGCCGACACCAGCGAAGCCATGCTCGAAGCGCCCGACATTGACTACACGCGCTTCCCGCTCAAGGAGATGCTGGACCGTGGCTGCTTCGGCAACTTTACCGGCAATGCCACAAGGCTCAAGGACTATGCCGAAGACCTGATGCGCGGACTTCTTCGCGACCTGACGCCCAACCAGGCAGAACCCGTGCTGATGCGCGCACCGCTACACCAGCGCGGCGAAAGGCGCTTGAACGAGGAAGCGCTGCTTGCCTGGAGGCTGTGCGTGCTCAAGAAAGCCCGCACCATTGATCTCTCGCGGGATTACAAGAAAGGCGTGGTCACTGCCCGCTGGCTGCGCGAACTCGCCCGCCTTTCCTCGTTCCAGGAAGGCCCCAAGCTGGCGCGCGAATACCTGGCGCGCGCAGGTATCGCCCTGGTCATCGAACCGCATTTCAAGAACACCTACCTCGATGGCGCCGCCATGCTCGATAAGGGGCGTCCCATCGTTGCCCTCACACTGCGCCATGACCGGCTGGACAACTTCTGGTTTGTCCTGCTGCACGAACTGGCCCACGTCGGACGCCATCTGGATCAAAACCATCCCTTCTTTGCCGACGATCTGGACAGCCCGAACAAGGCCGATCGGCAGGAAGCGGAAGCCGACGAAATGGCACAGGAAGCGCTGCTGCCGCAAGCCGAGTGGACTGCGTTCGCGACCAAGGCCGACCCGACGGCGTCATCGGCCCAGGCCTTGGCCGACCGTTTGGGCATAGACCCCGCCATCGTCGCCGGGCGGATTCGCCACGAGCAGCAGAACTTCCGGCTGCTGAGCCGCTTGCTGGGCCAGGGCCAACCCAGCCGCCAACTCGCCGATCACGGCGGAAATCCATGATCGCCAAGTACCGCGAACGGTCGGATTCGGACTGGTTTGCGCGGCATGGGCCGCTCGAAGAAAGTCGGCGCCGGCGGAACGGCGGTAGCGAGGACTACCTCCGGATTTCCTACTGTTGTTCGACTCCAGGACCAGCCTTGGCGACCTGTGCTGCCTGATGTTGGTCTTCCGCCATGGTCAGACCCAAAGCGCGGCAACGAGCCTCCGCTGCCTTCGAGTAAGCGAGCAGGTCATTGTGATACTGATCCGCCAGACGTTCGCGCGTGGCATGAATATCAGCGACAACGGGATCGTGCCAAAACGAGGGTGCGTTCATTGGGAGACCTCCATCAATTCAAAGGGTGTAACGAGTTTCCCCTGGTACTTCCCGTTTAGGAAAGTCGGCGCTGGCGGGACGGCGATAGCGGAGTACGCAGATTTAATCTGACCGCGGCCCCTTTAAACGCGTGAGCTACTCAGCATGTAATGAAATACAGCCACATTTTCCTCTGATGCGCCCGCAACTGTGTTCTGAACCTTTGGCGATGGATGATGGCAGCTTAGGATGCGAGCGCTTGTGGTGTGCGACAGATGGACATGTGCTTGCCTTGCGGCCCCACCCACTAGCACGATGCACTTGAGAGCCTCAATTGCAAACACAACCTCGGAAAGGTAAGCCAGCCCTTGCTTGACGTCTGAGGCTAGGGCTCCACGAATTTTCGTTTTCTCCGTGTTGCCGAGATACCAAGGGACTACGTTCCATAGTGCGATGTCGGATGGGCTGATGCCAGCCTTTGTAAGTTGGGTACGAAAATTCTTTGCGGTTTGATCGTTGTTATTTAGTGAGATGAAACCGCTGGCTACAGCTTGGGGGCCAGGTGCTTCAAGCACGAAGAGGAAGCGCGCTCTTTCATTTCCGTTCGCGGGATCGAAGCCAGGCACTTCGCGGGAAAGGTGCTGCTCGCAACGAATGCGTTCCACGAGCGATGTAAGTGGCGACGTTTTCATGAGAGCTAACCCTGATATAGAGGGGGACAGCTTTGCGCCGTCTGCTTCCTGACTTGACGAAGTGAGATGCCTTGAATACCTCTACCCGCCAGACTTCTCACCTCAAGCGTGCGCTTCCTGAGCATCGCAAATCCTCGTGACAAGCAGCGTATCGAAAACATACGGCGCCAGCATACACGCAAGAAACCGTGGCCTGTTCCTTCTTGCCCATGCTGAGGGTCGACTGTACTTGGCGAAGCAGGTGCAGATGTCCAGCAGATAACGCGGCCCCATCAAAACCTCTACCGCGCCTGGGGCGGCGCATCCTCCCAGCCTTCGGCCATGAAGTCCTCGGGCAGGCTGGCGAGAGCATCGAAAACCGCGCCGCCATCTTCCGGATACTCACGCAAAACGAGTTCCTTGCCGCGACGAAATATTTCTACCTGCTTCACATTCAGACGGAACTCTTTGGGCAGCCGCACGGCTTGGCTGTTACCGGTTTTGAAAACGCGAGCGTAGGTCATGGAGCACCTCGAAATGAATGGGATACGTCAAGCATATACGCCAGCCATTGAGGTGGGAAGGGTGGCCAAAGGGGTCAGCGTCGGCCTCGCCTGCAAGGCATCTATCGCTTGGAGAAAGTCGGCGCTGGCGACACGGCGATTCTTACTGTCATGAAAAAGAATCCGGAGACGGCCCCTTTTGGCCCTTCCTTTTGGCCCTTTGCGGGGTTTGCCACGGGCCGGTTGCAGGCCGGACGCGCCACGGATCGGCTACAGCGCCTTTGCCAGCAGATCGGCGTTGCCGGCGCAGATCCGCCTGAAGTCGGCGCTGATCCGCGCATCTCCGGCACAGCGATGCCAGTAGCGGGCGGCGGCATCGGCGGCCCTCCGCCATTGATCCGCTTCGGTCGGCAAAGGCAGGTCGGGCACAAAAGTCCGCTCGGGGAGTTCGCCGCCACGCAGCGGCGCGTAATGCATGGGCAACATGTCATAGGCGGGCGCCAGGACGAGACCGGCGCCACGCGCGGCACCGGGGCCGGGGAAGAAGGCCAGGTTGCCCTCGTGCATGTCGCTGTTGCCGATCAGCTTGCCGAACCACCACAGCAGCGCCACCCGTTCGGCGTCGGCAGCCGCCAGCCATCCCGCCTGTTGCAATGCCAGCGCCGCCCGGGGCCAGGCCGTCGGCCCCGGGCCGAGCAAAGCCGCGTCGATGCTGCCCAGGGTGCACACCGGCGAGCGGCCGCAAGCGCCGTGCCGGTCGAAACGCCGGACTTCAAGAAAGCTGCGGCCATCGAAGCAATAGACCGTGTTTTGCGCGGCATCCAGGCCGAGCAATTCGCGCAGGGCTTCGAGCGCCAGGTGCTCGCACACCAGGAGGTCGGACCAGCGACGCACCGCCGCCGAATCGTCGGCCCCCGAGAATTTGACGATGACATGCCCCACCTCACCGGCCCAGCGACGGCCGACGGTAAACTTGGGGAACTCGCCGGCGGCGGACGAAGCCGCGACGCCATGAGCCAGCGCCGCCGCCAGCGCCGGATAGGCTTCGGTGATGTGCTCATCGCCCAGAAAATCGTTCGCGCCCGCGCGCCGACTGTCGAGGAAACGCCGGTAGGCCGCCTCGCCCAGGATCAGGTCGCCCGGCTGGTCATTTCCCCAGAGCGAGAGCACGTGAAGGATGTCATCCTCCGACCAGTGGTCCGGGTTGTCCGCAACGCCGAGATCCAGCACGTGACGACGGGCGAAGTTGCGTCCGATGAAGCCCTGGGGGCGCATGTCGGCCAGCGGATAGGGTAAGCCCTCGAACCAGCCATCCGCCATGTCGGCGTCGAGCGGCCAGGGGAAGGGGGCGGAAAGGCGTAGCGCGCTGCCCCCTGGATAGGTCAGGTCCAGGTGTCCTACTTCGTGACCCTCGCCCGCCGCGTCGATGCGGTAAAGCGGCATGCCTTGCCCGCTGCCGCGCAGCGCACGCCGCAGCGCATGGCGCGTACGCCGCGAGCCGCCGCGGCTGACGACCCTGTCGCCAAGAGCCTGCACGGCGCGGGCCAGCGTCGAGCGGTTGATGCCGCCGAGCAGGCGGCACAGCAGCGCACTGCCGGCACGCGGATTGGCCCGCAGCACGCGCAGCAGATCGTCGTCGCGCAGCTTTGTCATGCCCACAGGCTACACAAACGCAACGAATAATGCAACGAATTAAGTTTTGCTAACCGACTGTTTCATATATATATGCAGCCGTCCAATCGATATCAAATGCAACACCTATCGTGCATCTGCGCCACTGCGCCGGAGTGACGGCGTAGCCCTCAGGCGATCAGCGGCTCGCCGACAGCCTTCTGCGCCGCCCACGGCGCCGGCGCGCGGACCTTGTCCCAGACCGGCGATTCCAGCGTCAGCGCGAGCTGGCGCACCAGTTCCAGCATGCCCTCGTAGCCGGCGTAGCCGAACTCGCGTTCCTGGTTGATGTCGAGGAAGGGGATGCGCGCCTTGAGCGCGGTGTAGAGGTTGCGCCCGCCGGCGATCAGGATGTCGGCCTGGTAATCCTTGTAGGCCTGCAGCAGCGCCTTGGGGCTGCCGTCGGTGATCATCTTCGCGTCCTCGCCCATGATCTCGCGGATGCGGGCCTTGTCCTCTTCGGTGGACTTGTTGGTGCCGGTGGCGACCACCGTCATGCCGAGGTCCTGCAAGGCGGAAACCACCGACCAGGACTTGACGCCGCCGGTGTAGAGCAGCACGCGGCGGCCCGCAAGGCGTGCCGCCCAGGGTTCCAGCGCGGCGCGAATCTTCGCTTCCTCGCGCGCGATCATGGCCTCGGTGCGCACCGTCAGATCGGCGTCGCCAAGCAGCCGGGCGAAATCGCGGAAGGCCTGCGAAGTGTCGGTGATGCCGTAGAAGCTGCCCTCGAAGAAGGGCACGCCGTAATCGGTTTCGAGCTTGCGCGCGACGTTGAGCAGGGCCTTGGCGCAGACCACCATCGACGCGTGGGCGCGGTGCATGGTCTGCACCTCGTGGAAGCGCGCGTCGCCCGACAGGGTGCACAGGATGCGCAGGCCGAGTTCGTCGAACAGCGGCGCGACGTGCCAGAACTCGCCGGCGATGTTGTATTCGCCGATCAGGTTGACGTCATGCACGGTGATGCCCGGGCGCTGCGCCGACTCGGGCAGCGGATTGGGTTCGCGGCTGCCGATCACGTGCTTGAACATGGCCTCGCCGGCGATGCGGTTGCCGAGGTTCTTGGTGCCGTAGAAGCCGGCGCAATCGACCGGCACCACTGGCGTGCCCCAGCGTTCGGTGGCGGCCTTGGCGACTGCGGCGAGGTCGTCGCCGATCAGCGCCGGGACGCAGGTGGAATAGAGGAACACGGCCGCCGGCCGGTAGTCGTCGATCGCCTGCTTGATGGCGTGGAACAGCCGCTTCTCGCCGCGGCCCATGATCACGTCCTGCTCGGTGAGGTCGGTGGTCATGCCGATGCGATACAGCGTCGGCCCGCTGGAGCGCGTGCCGCGATTGTCCCAGCTCGATCCGGCGCAGGCGATCGGGCCATGCACGATGTGGGCGACGTCGGCGATCGGCAGCAGGGCGATCTGCGCGCCGTCGAAAGAGCAGCCGCCGGCCGTGGCGCCAGGCTTGGTCTTGGCGCAGCCGGACTTCTCCTTCTTGTTGTGGGCGCAAGCGGGTTCGTTCAGCAGTTCGGCGATTTCGGCAGCTTTCATGGCGGACCTCTTGGGGTTGGCGAGGGATTCGCAAGCCCCATGCCAGTACGCAAGCCCTTGATGGCACGGGAGAGTCGGCGCCGGCGGGACGGCGTTGCGGCAGCCCGCACATTGTTTTGTCGGGTTTGCGACAGGGCCGCGTCGACTCTGCCTCCACGCCGCCCTGAAGCCGCGCCGCTGCGCGGTGTTGCGCGATGGCATCGTTCCTGCATCGGCGTCCGTCATGAACGCCACCGACCTGCGCCCGCATCTGCTCGCCTTCGCCAGCCGCCCCCATCTGCCGGAAACCCAGGCGCTGGCCGGCACCATGGCCTTGGCGCCGCGCCGCCGCGGCCCCTGGCGGGCGCCGGTGGCCGGACTCGGCGCCCGCGAACTCGATGTCCTGCTGCTCAGCTATTTCCCCGCGGCGGCGCCGCTGCGGCCGCTGCTGCAGATCTGGCGCGAGGAAGCCGAAGCCGTGCCGCGCCAGGGCCTCGACGAGTTCGACGAGCTGGTCGCCCTGCTCCTCGCCCACGACGCCCGGCCCGGCCCGGATTCGCGCTGGCTGGCCTGCGCCGTGGCCACCGCCAGCATGGCCGACAACCATCTCTGGCAGGACCTCGGCCTGCCCAGCCGGGCCGAACTCAACACACTGATGCAGACGCGCTTCACGGCGCTGAAACTCAAGAATGCCGGCGACATGAAGTGGAAGAAGTTCTTCTACCGCCAGCTATGCGAACAGGCCGAGGTGCTGATCTGCAAGTCGCCGAGCTGCGCGGCCTGCAACGACTACGGCGCCTGCTTCGGCCCCGAGGACTAGCCGGAACGCTTATCGGTCGGCGGATACCGAGCGGGCTTCGAGCAGCTTGACCACCGTATGCAGGACGCGATTGGCCGGTGTCGCGATGCCCAGCGCTTCGCCCTGGCGCAGCACGTAGCCGTTGAGGTGGTCGATCTCGCTCGGCTTGCGGCGCGCCAGATCCTGGGCCGTCGATGACATCTGGTTCGGCATGCTGCGCGCGATGCCCTGCACCGCGGCCCAGCTGTCGCCCGGCACGCTCACCCCCGCGCCGGCGGCCACCGCCAGGCACTCCGCCACCACGTCGCGCATCAGGGCTTCCACGCCTTCGCCCTGGACCAGCCGCCCGTAGGGCAGCTGGGTGATCGCAGAGAGCGCGTTGTAGGCGCAATTGACGACCAGCTTGGCCCACAGCGCACCCACCACGTTGTCCGAGACCTGCACCGGCACCCCGGCCCCGGCAAACAGCTTCACCAGTTCGTCGCTGGCGGCCGAGGGGCCGATCACCAGCTCACCGCGGCCATGGTGCTTGACATGGCCCGGCGCGGCCATTTCGGTGGCGACGTAGACCACCGCCGGCCCAACCTCGCGCCCCAGCCGCGCCTGCAGCCGCGCGGCGTTGTCGACGCCGTTCTGCAGGCTGAGCAGCACGGCACCGGGTTCGAGGTACGGCGCCATTTCGTCAGCGGCGCTCTCGGTATCGGTGGACTTGACGCAGCACAGCACCAGCTGCGCGCCGCGTACGCCGCTGGCATCGGTGCTGGCGCGCATCGGCACGTGCGCCTGGAAGGTCTGCGTCTCCATGAACAGGCCGTCGCGACGCACCGCCTCGACATGCTGCGGCCGCCCGATCAGCACCACGTCGTGGCCCGCGCGCGCCAGCATGCCGCCGTAGTAGCAGCCCACCGCGCCGGCGCCCATCACCGCAATCTTCATGGGTTTCTCCTCAGAACAAGGTTCAGCTTCCAGCCCATGTAGCCTTCGCCCTTGGCATTCCACAGGCTGCCGCTCAAGGTGTAGCTCTGGATGCCGCCGGCCAGCCGGGCTCCCACCAGCCGGCCCTCGGCATCCACAGCCCCGGTAATTTTCCTGGTTTCCCCGTACATGAACACTTCGCCGCTGAGCCTTCCTGCGGCTACGGCGACCGTCACCGACACCTTGACCGGCGACTCGAACAGTCCGCCATAGGTTTCCAGTTCGCCGCTCCAGGTGCCGTCGTATTGACCGGCGAGCGGGCCGCGGGCGGTACCGGCCGCGGCCAGCGCCCTGGCCGGGCGGAAACCGTGGATACTGGCGCGCGCCATCGGCGAGGCCTTGCCGCGCCCCAGGGCGCGCGCGTTGAACGCATCGAATTGCCACGGCCCGCCACGCGTCACCCGCATCGTGCAGTCGCCCGTGGTCCAGGCGCTGCCGTCGGCCGGCGCGCCGTGGTAGTTGTCGTGCCAGCAGTCCTGGGTAAATTCGGTCACGTTGCCGCTCATGTCGTACAAGCCCCAGGCGTTGCCCTGCTTGCGCGCCACCGGATGCGTCGCCTGGCCGCTGTTGCCTTGATACCAGGCCACGCTATCGACCGCATCGCCGCCGCAGTATTCGTGCCGCGCGCCGGCGCGGCAGGCGTATTCCCATTCGGCATCGGACGGCAGGCGGTAGGCCTTGCCGGTCTTCTGGCTCAGCCTGCGCACGAATTCCTGGGCGTCGTCCCACGTCAGGTTCTCCACGGGGCAGTCGCCGCAGGAGGCGAAATGGCTCGGATTGCCGCCCATGACCGCCTGCCATTGCGCTTGCGTGACCTCGGTTCTGCCCATGGCGAACATCGGGACATTCACCCGGTGCATGGGCTTTTCCCAGGACTGACCGGCATCGCTGCCCATCTCGAAACTTCCCGCCGGAATCACCACCAGCGGCGGACAGTCGTCGCAATCCTTGACAGTGCTGCCCGGCGTCAAGTCGCCTGCCAGGCGTGCCGCCGCCTCGGCCGGTGGCGCCGGCCGCTTCTTCACCCGCCGTTCGGCCAGCGCGATGAACTGTCCATTCGGATACTTGTCGAGGTAGGCCTGGAAGTCCTCGGGCTCGCTGCTGTTCTTGATGCTTTCCCAGAATGCGATTTCGACCGAGATCGTATCGACCGGCGCGGCCGCCGCTTGCGGTGATGGCAACGTCCCTCCTGCGCCGGGCCGGAAGTAGAAATCCCCGGTGAGGCTCGACGATTCCCAGGGGGTCTGGGCTTCGCCGCTCTTCTTCACCACGTTGCCGCGCACGCGCTTGAAGACGTCCTCGATCTTGATCTGGGGAACGTCCATCGCCGCCAGCAATTCGGCGGTATAGAGCCCGTTGCGTCCGTCGCCGTCGGCGGCGACCTTGCCCGGTGCGGTGGCGTAGGCGATCAGGGTGCCGGTAGGCGCGTTGATCTGGGCCAGGCCCTGGCCGCCGCCGCGAAAGCGCCGCTCGAAGGGGTTGTTGCGGCAGGCATCGAGGATCACCAGCGAGAGCCGCGCCGGAGCCAGCTTGTCGAGCAACTGGTCGACATCCACGGCTTCGCTGCTGACAGCCGATTCGCTGCGAATCTCGGCGTCGATCGGGATCAGGTAGTTCTTGCCGCGCACCTGCATACCGTGGCCGGCATAGAAAAACAGGGCTTCGCTGCCGCTTTGCACCTTGTCGCCGAACTCGGTCAGCGAGCGCAGCATCTCCTTCTGGCGCACATCGGTGCGGACGATGACGTCGAAGCCGAGCCGCTTCAGCTTGGCGGCCATGTCCCTGGCGTCGTTGGCGGGATTCTTCAGCGCTCCGGCACCCGGATAGGCGGCATTGCCGATGACGAGAGCCACGCGCCGTTCCGCCAGCGCCGACTTCTCCACGGCCAGATTGCGCTGCGCCTGCGCCGGCAGCGCGAGGGCGAGCAGCAGGCAGAGGGCGAACCAGGCTTTCATTTCGGCTTGCTTGCGGAGAGGAAGTATTCCTGCCCATCGCGGGTTATGGCGAGCGAAACGTCGGGCGTCGTCTCCAGCGCCGCCAGCCAGGCATCCATGTCGCCGGCCGACTTCACTTCCGTCATCACACCCTGGCGGATCACCCGGCCGATCCGGTCATTGGGCTGGAGTTGGAATCCGCGCGCCAGCAGCTGTTGCTGATAGGGCTGCTTGATCTGCGAGAACAGCACGCCGCCCGAGAAACGGGCAAAGAAGCTGCCGAGATCGCTTTCCGTCTTCCCGGCCGCCTGCGGGGCCTTGGCTTCCGGCAGCTTCTCAAGCATGACAGACAGGTCTTTGGCCTGTCCCTGGCGAATCACGCGGACATTGACGCGGGTGTCCGGTGGATGGGCCGTCACCAGCGGCGGCAGGTCAGCGGCCTTCTGCACCGGTTGCCCAAGGAAGGCAACAATCACATCGCCTGCCTGGATTCCGGCTTTTTCCGCCGGCCCGCCTTTGGCGATGGCCGCCACCAGTGCGCCGCCGGCTTCGGTCAGGTTGAAGGCGGTCGCCAGTTCAGGGGTGACGTCCTGGATATTCAAGCCGACCCAACTGCGCGGCACGGGCGCGGATGCGGTAGCGGCCGCTGCCGACGGCTGGACTGCCGCGACCTGCTTGGCGCCACCCAGCTTGCGCACCATGAGCCGGGCTTCGGCGCTGAAACGACCCTGCGGGTATTGCTTGAGATAGTCCTCGAAGTCGATGGCCTCCTGGCTGTCCCGAATCCGGTTCCAGAATTGCTGCTCGATCTGCTCCGGCGTATGCACCACCACGGCGTCCGCGACCGGCTCGGCCACGCCGCCCGCTCGCGGCGGACGGAAGTAGAACTCACCGGTCAGCGACGAGGCCTCCCAGGGTATCTGCGCATCGCCGGTGGCGCGCGCGACGCCCGCGCGGACGCGCTTGAACACGGCTTCGACCGAAAGCTCCGGGGTCTGCAACTGCTTGAGCAACTCCTGGGTGTACATCCCGTTCCGGCCTTCCCCATCGGAAGCCACCTTGCCCGGCGCGGAAGGATAGGCGCCGTTGCCGATGACGAGCGCAACGCGCCTCTCGCTGCTGCTCGCCGCAACCCCAAGATTGCGCTGCGGCTCGGCGGCCAGCGAGAGCACCGCAAGCAAGCCGAACAGTGCCGCAGCCACCAGTCGGGAGAACGCCCTCTGCATATATTTTCGCCGCGTGACAAGGATCGTGCCGCCCATTCTAAATGACCCGGGATGCCACTGCGCCGTTCGAAGGGATTGTTGCGGCAGGCATCGAGGACGACGATGTTCATGGTACTGACCGCGAGCTGGTCCATGACCGTGTCGGCATCCACCGTCTCGGCCCGGGCCGAGGCTTCGGAGGCGATCTGGGCGTCGATCGGGACCAGATAGTTCTTGCCCTTGACCTGCATGCCGTGACCGGCGTAATAGAACAGCGCCACGGTGTCAGCGCGCAAACGCTCGCCGAACTGGGCGATGGCGCGGTTCATTTCCTTCTGCGAGGCGTCCGTCTTGCTGATGACCTCGAAGCCAGGCCGGCGCAGCGCCGAGACCATGTCCTTGGCATCGTTGACGGGGTTCCTCAGCGCGGCGCCGGGATAGGCGGAATTGCCGATGACGAGCGCGATACGCTTGTCGGCGTGCCTGGCGCCACGCCCAGATTGCGTTGCGGCTCGGCCGCCAGCGTCAGCGTGGCCAGCAGGCCGAGCAATGCAAAGGCCGCCAGCCGGAGCTGCGCCGGGAACAGGAGGGTCATCGATCCAGACCTTTCATGCCTACCGCACCCGCACCAGCGGGAAGCCCTGCCCGGTCGGCGAGACGATCGGATACTGCTTGTGCTGGAACACCTTGTCGGCCAGTTCCGGCACCTGGTTGTCGACATAGTCGGCCAGTTCCAGGGTCTTGACGAAGCCGTCGCGGTCGGCATCGGCGGCGCCATTCAGCCCTTCCGCGATCACGTAGGTGAACAGGCCGTGGTCCTTGTAGCCTTCCAGCGCTTCCTGCACCGAGGTGGCGGCCGAGAGCACCGTCGAGCCCACCGCGCGCGACAGCACCTTCATCGCCGTGTCGTCGCTCATGCCGCGCGTCAGCATCGCGACCTGGATCGCGTCGCCGAGCTGGCCGGCGCTGCAGGTGTCGAGCACCACGAGCTTCTTCGAGGCGGGAATGTTGGAGATCATTTCCTTCAGCGCATCCTGCTTGAGCTTCGCCGTGGACGTCGAACCGACATTGGAGGTGATCAGCAGGTACTGGCCGTCGTCCACCGTGCCGTGGCTGGCGACGTAGAACACGAACAGATCCTCGGGGCCGACCTCGTTGCGCGCCTGCTTGAGCGCCGCGACGATGGCGACATTGGTGGTCTCGGCCCGCGTCATCAGGCGCCGCACATGGATGCTGCTGAACAGGCCCTTGCCCCGGGTTTCCAGGGTCGAGGCGAACAGCTCGGCGTCGGCCACCGGGTATTTGAGTTCGAGTCGCGGATTGGCGAAATCCTTGATGCCGATCACGATCGCATGCAGCGCCGGCGGCCGCGCCGCGATATTGGCCTGCACCTCGATCGTCGCATCGGTGCTTTGCATGCTGTTGTCGGCATTGAAGGCGATCGCGCGGATGGTGTTGCTGCCCGGCTCCAGGCTGATGTCGTAGCGCAGCAGCTGGCTGCCCTGGTCGGCGGCGGCGACGCTCAGGCTGCGGGTCTTCTCGAAAACCACGGCGGAGCCGTTGCGGTAGAGGCGCACGTCGCCGACGCCGCCGCCCTGGTCCTTGACCCGCAAGGAGACGCTGATCCTCGGGCTGGCGGTGGCATTCGGCGTGTCGACGATGGCCACCGCGGGCGGCGGCTTGATGTCGGCGATCTTCTTGTAGTCGCTGAGGGCGCCGCCGGACAGCGCCACCTTGACCAGGTCGGGCCGGTAGAAGGATTCGCGCAGTTGCGAAATGCTGAAGGGCGAACCGGCCACGCTGACACTCAGGTACTGGTCGCCCTTTTCCGATGAGTTGTAATAGCCGCTGGGCGTGGTGACCAGCCATTCGCCGTCGTCGAAGGCAATCATGGTGGCGACTTCCTCGCCGTCAGCGACGTTATGGACGCGCACCGCCCCCGCGAAAGTCACCGCGACCAGCTTGCCGTTGGGCGAGAAAGAGGCGTGCGCCGGACTCATGTCGAGGAGCATTTTTTCGTCGGGACGCTTCAACTGCCGGATCAACTGTCCGCTCGCCAAGTTCCACAACTTGTATTCGCCGCGCTGATTGCCCGTCAGGAATTGAGTTCCGTCCGGTGCGACCTCCAGCACCGTGAGCCGTTGGAAGTTCTTTTCGTGGCCAAAGAACGTGTCTTCGACGTCGTAGCGAGCCACATCGCGGATCGGGTTGCCGGTGGCGGCGTCGAATAACACGACAGACACGGTCGCCCGTGAGCCGACGAGCCCGTGAAACTCGGCGCGCGATCCGAGGAAGTGCTTGCGATCGGGGGTGAATGCCACGGCATCGGCACGGCGCTCACGGTGACGCCAGAGTTCGCCGCCGGTTTGCAGGTCAACGAGCACCATGCCGCGCCCCGGATCGGTGGTCAGCAGGGCGGTCTTGCCGTCGGGGGACAGGTCGCCGACGCCGACGCCGGGGTAGCTGCGGACGATTTCGCCACCTTGCACGGCCATCTGTTTCGTATGGTATTTAATATCTGAAAACACGCTGGGGAAGTCCAGTTCGCTGCCCAGCAGATAGAGGCCGTCCCTGGAGAACGCCAGCTTGTTGCCGAAGTTGCCGGGCACTACCCTGGCCAGGGTGCCGGAGTTCGTATCCCAGATGTGCGTTAGGTCTCCGCCGAGCAAGCTGGTTCGAGTGGACGCTGCCAGCCGCTTGCCATCCGGCGAGTAGACGATGTCGACCAAGCCGTACTTCCCGGTGGGAATAGACAGCGCTCGAACCACCTTGGCGTTGACGGTGTCCCATACTCGCACCGTGGGGGTGGCGCCGCCCGAAGCCAACTGCCGGCCATCGGGCGAGTAGCTGACGAGACCAACCACCATGACCTTGGCCTTGACTTCCACCTTCTGTGCACTGGATTTCATCTCCAACTGCGGGGTCACGGTCATCATCTCCGAGCACGCGGACAAGGCCAGCAGCACAGGGAGGAACAGGACCAACCGGGGCGCACTCATGGCTCATCTCCAGAAACAGGATTCACGCGACATAGCGGGCAGACAGGCCGAGCATAGCCCCGCCATTGCGGCGGACCATGAGATGGATCAAATCCGGGCGATACGGCGACATTTCCCGCGGTTATAGTGGCGCGCATGATCGCCCGCAAATACCTCTACCTGATCGCCCTGGCGCGCGAGAAGCATTTCGGCCGCGCTGCCGCGGCCTGCCATGTTTCGCCGTCGACGCTCTCGGCGGCGATCCGCGACCTGGAGATCGAGCTGGGCGTCGCCGTGGTCGAGCGCGGCAAGCAGTTCGCCGGCCTCACGCCCGAGGGCCGCAGCGTGGTCGAGTACGCCCAGCGCGTCGCCGCCAGCGCCGAAGGCCTGCGGCAGGAACTGGCCAAGCTGCGCCACGGCCTCAGCGGGCGCCTGCGCCTGGGCGTGATTCCCACCGCGCTGACCGTGGTCGCGGCGCTGACGGCCGCCTTCGCGCGACGCCATCCGCTGGCCAGCGCCGAAGTGCTGTCTTTATCGACCGACGAAATCCTCGACCGCCTGCGCCGTTTCGAACTGGATGCCGGCGTGGTCTATGTCGAATCCGCCGTCGCCGGCTTCGCCGTGGTGCCGGTCTGGCGCGAACGCCATGTGCTGCTGACGGCCGCCGCAGGCCCCTACGCCGGCCGCGAGTCGGTGAGCTGGCGCGAGGCGGCGACCACGCCGCTGTGCCTGCTGACGCCGGACATGCAGAACCGCAAGACCATCGACGCGGTGTTCGCCGAAGTCGGCGCCGGCGTCACGCCGACTCTGGAAACCAATTCCATCGTCAGCATCCTGGCCCATGTCGGCAGCGGCCACTGGTCTTCGATCGTGCCCAGGAGCGTGCTCGAACAAGTGGGTCTGCCGCCCGGCGTGACCGCCATCGAACTGGTCGAGCCGACCGTGGACTGGGCCACCGGCCTGGTCA
>Ga0154354_1113_pt1 | contig 16679 bp, 21 predicted proteins | sample RifGroA2_FD_115882 | JGI IMG/M metagenome (GOLD analysis project Ga0154354, IMG submission 115882) | Rhodocyclales bacterium GWA2_65_19
AAAACGTCAAGGCCATGCGCAAGGACGTGCTGGCCAAGTGCTACGGCGGCGACATCACGCGCAAGAAGAAGCTGCTGGAAAAGCAGAAGGCCGGCAAGAAGCGCATGAAGCAGGTCGGCAGCGTCGAAATTCCCCAGGAAGCTTTCCTCGCCGTGCTACGCGTGGGTGACAAATGAACTTCGCACTGATCCTCTTTATGCTGGTCGTCGCCACCGGCGTCGTCTGGGCTTTCGACCATTTCTACGCACGCAAGAAGCGCCCGGCGGATGCACCCGATCCGTGGTGGGTCGAATATGGCGGCAGCTTCTTCCCGGTGATCCTGGCGGTCTTCCTGCTGCGCTCCTTCCTCGTCGAACCCTTCAAGATTCCTTCCGGCTCGATGATCCCGACGCTGCTGGTCGGCGATTTCATCCTGGTGAACAAATACACCTACGGCGTGCGCCTGCCGGTGATCAACAAGAAGATCGTCGAGCTCAATTCTCCGCAGCGCGGCGACGTGGTGGTGTTTCGCTATCCGCCCGATCCGTCGCTCGACTACATCAAGCGCGTGGTCGGCCTGCCGGGCGACAAGGTGGTCTATCGCAACAAGAGGCTGACCATCAACGGCCAGGAGATCGTGCAAACCAAGGTCGAGGACTATCTCGACCGCGACCGCCTGTTCTATACGCCGCGTTTCGTGGAAACCCTGGGCAGCGTGCAGCACCATATCCTGGTCGAAGCCGAGGCACCGCCGTTTGTCCAGCAAATCGTCCGCTTTCCGTATGCGGATAAATGTCACTACAATAGCGAAGGCGTGAGTTGCGAGGTTCCCGCCGGACACTATTTCATGATGGGCGACAATCGCGACAATTCGCAGGACAGCCGATTCTGGGGCTTCGTCCCTGACGAAAACCTGGTGGGCAAGGCGTTCTTCATCTGGTTCAATTTTAGCGATCTGAAACGGATCGGCTCGTTTCACTAGGGGGAAACATGAAACTTCAGCGTGGTGTCAGCCTTAACGCACTCATGATCGGTGGCGTGCTTGTTGGCCTGGTTGCATTGCTGGCGATGAAGGCCTTGCCGCCCTGGATGGAGTATGGCAACGCCGTCAAGGCGATCAAGGGCACTGCCGGCGACGGCAGCCTGAAAGAGGCATCCGTGGCGCAGGTGCGGGCAGCCTTCACCAAGCGTGCGGATATTGATGACGTCAAGAGCATATCGGCGCAGGATCTCGAAATCACCAAGGAAGGCGGCGAACTGGTGATTTCTTTCGCTTACACAAAAAAGATACCGTTGTTCAGCAACGTCAGCCTGGTCTTCGATTTCGAGGGCAGCAGCGCCAAACAATGAAGCCGCAGCGCCTGGAAGCAGCGCTCGGGCACGGCTTTGGCCGGCCGGAGTTGTTGCGTCAGGCGCTCACCCATCGCAGTTTCGGCTCTCCCCACAACGAACGTCTGGAATTCCTTGGCGACTCGGTACTCAATTGTGCCGTCGCGGCCTACCTGCACCAGCGCTTTGCCGCCCTCAGGGAAGGCGAACTGTCCCGTTTGCGCGCAACTCTGGTGAGGCAGGAAACCCTGGCGGATATCGCCCTCAACTTGGGGCTCGGCGATTATCTGCAACTGGGCGAGGGCGAGTTGAAGAGCGGGGGCGCCCGCCGTCCGTCGATCCTTGCCGATGCACTGGAAGCGATTTTCGGGGCGATTTACGTGGATGCCGGGTTTGACGCGGCACGGACCGTTATCGAGCGCCTGTATCAGACTGCCATGAGCCGCATCGACGCGAATGGTGCCGGCAAGGATCCCAAAACCGCCTTGCAGGAAGTCCTGCAAGGGCGGCATCTGCCCTTGCCGCGCTACGGGCTGCTCGCCACGCACGGCGAAGCGCACGCCCAGGAGTTCGAAGTGGAATGTGTCATTCCGGATCTTGGCATCCGCAGCACCGGCACCGGCGGCAGCCGGCGCATTGCAGAACAGCAGGCAGCACAGCGGGCCATCGCGGAGATCAAGCCATGAGCGCGGCGTTTCGCACCGGCTACCTGGCCGTCATTGGCCGCCCCAACGTCGGCAAATCGACCCTGACCAATCGCTTGGTTGGGGCGAAGGTCAGCATCACCTCGAAGAAGGCGCAGACCACGCGCCATCGGATTCACGGCGTGCTGACCACGGACCAGGCGCAGTTCATTTTCGTCGATACGCCCGGTTTCCAGATGACGCACAAGAATGCGCTGAATCGCCTGATGAACCGCAGCGTGACCTCGACCTTCGCCGATGTCGACGTGATTCTGCTGGTGATCGAAGCCGGGCGCTGGGGCGCCGGCGAAGCCGAGATCCTGCGCATGTTGCCGGCCGGCATACCGGTGCTGCTGGTGATCAACAAGATCGACCGCCTGGCCGACAAGGCCGAGCTGCTGCCCTTCATTGCCCGCGTGTCGGTGCTGCATGAATTTGCCGAAGTGCTGCCGCTTTCGGCCGAAAAAGGCCTCGGCACCGACGAATTGCTGGCCACCGTCGCCCGCTATCTGCCGGAAGGGCCGCCGGTATTTGCCGCGGACGACATCACCGACCGCTCGGAGCGCTTCATGGCCTCCGAGATATTGCGCGAAAAGCTGTTCCGCAACCTGGGCGAGGAGCTGCCCTACGGCATCGCCGTCGAAATCGAGAAGTTCGAGCAGGAAGGCGAGCTGCGCCGGATTCACGCGGCGGTGATCGTCGACAAGGAAGGACATCGCTCGATCGTCATCGGCAAGGGCGGCGAACGCCTGAAACGTATTTCGACGGACGCGCGCAAGGAAATGGAAACCCTGTTCGGCGGCAAGGTCTGGCTGGAGACCTGGGTCAAGGTCAAAGGCGGCTGGGCCGACGACGAGCGCGCCCTGAAGAGCCTGGGCTACGGCTGACTTGCGGCGGCCTAGCCTCTTTTCCACCGGATTTCCCGCTTCGGCTTGATATCGTGAGCAAGCGCGTCGACGGCCAGGCGGCCTATGTCCTGCACCTGCATCCCTACAGCGAAACCAGTCTCGTGGTCGATGTGTTCACTCGCGATCATGGCCGCGTACCGCTCCTGGCGCGCGGCGCAAGGCGGCCGCGCTCGGCCATGCGCGGCATGCTGATGTCGTTTCAGCCGTTGGAGTTGGGCTGGTTCGGCGGCGGCGAAGTCAAGACCCTGGCCAAGGCCGAATGGCTCGGCGGCATGCCCTTGCTGGGCGGGCGTTGTCTGCTGCTCGGCTACTATCTGAATGAGCTGCTGCTCAAAATGCTGCCGCGCGAAGATGCGCACGGCGCCTTGTTCGACGCCTATGCCGCCGCCTTGCGGGCGCTCGCCGGAGGCGGCGCCGACGCGCCGGAGCTGCGGCGTTTCGAGAAGACGCTGTTGAAGGAACTTGGCTACGGCCTGACGCTGGAGATCGACGTCGAGTCGGGTCTGCCGGTGGTGCCGGAAGGGGAATACGCCTATCTGATCGAGCGCGGCCCGGTGCGCAGCAGAGTCGGCGCTGGCGAGGCGGCGACCATCAGCGGCAAAACCCTGCTCGACATGGCGGCGGACGACTATGCCGATCCGCGCACGCGGCTCGAAAGCCGGCAACTCATGCGCCAGCTCATTGCCCATCATATGGGCGGCAAACCGCTGCAATCGCGGCGGGTGTTCATCGAATTGCAGGAACTGTGATCCAATCGGCAATCCTTGCGGAGGCAGCATGATCGAACTCGGCGTAAACATAGACCACGTGGCGACGGTGCGCGAGGCGCGCAAGACCCACGAACCGGACCCGGTATGGGCCGCCGTCGAAGCGCACCTGGGCGGGGCCGACGGCATCACCGTGCATTTGCGCGAAGATCGCCGCCACATCCAGGATCACGACGTGCGACGGCTGCGCGAACTGACTCACATCAAGCTCAATCTCGAAATGGCCGCCACCGACGAAATGGTCGACATCGCCCGCCAGATCAAGCCCGAGATGGCCATGCTGGTGCCCGAAGGCCGGCACGAGATCACCACCGAAGGCGGCCTGGACGTCGCCGGCCAGGAGGCACGCCTGCGCGAGGTCGTGGCGCGGCTGGTCGACGCCGGCATTGTCACCAGCACCTTCATCGATGCCGAACTGCCCCAGGTCGAAGCCGCTGCGAGGATTGGCGTGCGCGTGTGCGAAATCCATACCGGGCCCTACGCCCATGCCTTCTATAGTCGCGGTCGCGATGCCGAAAGCGCGCCGGTGCTGGCCGAACTGGACAAGATACGTCGTGCCGGCGCGGCGGTTCGCGCCGCCGGCATGCGCTTCAACGCGGGTCACGCGCTCAACTACTTCAACGTGCAGCCGGTGGCTGCATTGCCCGGTATTCGCGAACTCCACATCGGCCACGCCATCGTCAGCCGCGCGATCTTCGTCGGCATGCGCGAAGCCGTTGCCGAGATGAAGCGGCTGATGCGGGAAGCCCAGTGCCTGTGACGGCCCACCCCCCAACCCCCGCCCCAAGGACGGGGGTGAGTGCGGTTCGCGGGCTGCGCCCGCTCCGTGTGTTTGTTTTGCCATCTCCTTGGGGCGGTCCGGCGGAGGCGGCATGATCCACGGCATCGGCACCGACATCGTCGCCGTCGCGCGCATGGCCGACTATTGGCAGCGCCATGGCGAGCGTGGCCTGGAAAAGATGCTGGCGCCGGACGAGCGCGCGGCCTGCCGCAGCAGCCGCGAGCCGGCGCGCTTCCTGGCCAAGCGCTTCGCCGCGAAAGAGGCGCTGGGCAAGGCCTTCGGCACCGGCGTCCGCGCCCCCGTGCTGCTGCCAGAAATCGCAGTCGACCACGACGAACTCGGCCGGCCGTTTTTCGCCTTCGGCCCGACGCTCGCCGCGCATTTCGCCGAACGCGGACTCACCGCACATCTCTCCATCAGCGACGAGCAGGACTACGCCGTCGCCTTCGTCATACTGGAAAAATCATGAACGCTCTCCCGCTCGGCCCGCTGATGATCGACGTCGCCGGCCTCGAACTGTCGGCCCTCGATTGCGAGCGCCTGGTCCACCCGCGGGTCGGCGGGGTGATCCTGTTCAAGCGCAACTACCGCGATCCGCAGCAGCTCACCGCGCTGTGTGCGGCGATCCATGCCCTGCGCACGCCGGTGCTGCCGATCGCCATCGATCACGAAGGCGGACGGGTGCAGCGTTGTCGCGCGGGCTTCACGCAGCTGCCGCCGATGCGCCGCCTCGGCGAACTGTGGGATCGCGATGCCGTCGCTGCACGCAAGTCAGCGGCCGACATCGGCTACCTGCTGGCGGCGGAGCTGCGCGCCTGCGGTGTCGATCTATCCTTCACGCCGGTGCTGGATCTCGATTGGGGCCCCAGCGGGGTCATCGGCGACCGCGCCTTCCACCGCGATCCGGTGGCGGTGGCCGAATTGGCCGGCGCCCTGATCGACGGCCTGCGCGGCGCCGGCATGGGCTGCTGCGGCAAGCATTTCCCCGGTCACGGCTGGGTCGCGGCGGACTCGCACCTGGCGATCCCGGTCGACGAGCGCAGCCTGGCCGAAATGGCACCGGACCTCGCACCCTATCGGCAGCTCAAGCTCGACGCGGTGATGCCGGCCCACGTCATCTATCCGCAGGTCGATTCGCGTCCCGCCGGTTTCTCGCCGGTGTGGCTGGAAAAGCTGCGCCGGGAGTTTGCCTTCGACGGCGTGATTTTCAGCGACGACCTGTCGATGGAAGGCGCCAGTTTCGCCGGCGACATGGTCCAGCGCACGCAGGCGGCCTGGGTCGCCGGCTGCGACATGCTGCTGATCTGCAACGCGCCCGATGCGGTGGCCCAGGTGCTGGAGCACTGGACGCCGGCGCACGACCCGGTGCGCTCCGCAAGACTGCAGCGGATCTCGCCGTCTGCCGGCTGGCAGCAGGATGCCGTGCGCTACGCAGCGGGCAGGGCGGCGGTGGATAGCCTTACGGCCTGAGGGCCAGCGGTACAAGAGTCGGCGCTGGCGACACGGCGGCTCAGGACGCGCGCTCATGCGACCTGAGGTTTGTCGTACTTCAACGCTGAGACAACGCGGCACGTGATTGGCCCATCTACTACCGCTTAGACGATTTTGTCGGTTCCTGTTCCAGGGAGCCGCTTGGCGTAAAGGTTGTGAAGTCCTTTAGCCGAAGCAGGTTCAATGGAAGAGTGCCAGCGACGTTTGACATCAGGTACTCCTTTGTAGCGTCCAGAGAGCGAAGCGAACGAGGTCGATCGCCGGGCTGGACGTCACTGGTCGAAGTGATCTTGGTGATCTACTTCCGATGCGCCCAGTAGCCAGGACGCCGCCTGTGATGGGCGACGGCAAGAATTCGAAGCTCCTCCGTGGTGACCTGATAGACGATGCTGTATGGGAACCGACGGAGAATATATCGCCGACGAGTGCCACGAAATACAGCACCGAGCAGGGGATTGGCCAAGACGAAATTGGCCGTTCGCTCAAACTCCGCCACAAACGCGAGACCAAGCTCAACATTCGCTTTCAGCGTATAGAACGCGGCCGCATCGTGTAGTTCGGTGAGCGCCAGCGGAGCAACGACGAGCTTCACTTCAGCGACGCACGTACCTGTGCAAGCGCGTCAGCAATTGGAATGACTTGTACCGCTCCGCTCTCAATGTCAGAAATTCTGCGCTCGGTTTCGGCGGCCCACGCTTCCTCAATGTCAGTATCTTCGTCGAGACTTGCAAGCAATAGCTGGGCGAAAGCTGCGCGCTCGCCAGCTGTCAGTTGCAGGGCTTCGGCTTCGAGCAATTCGAGTTTATTTCCCATGGCGAGCGCCTCCGTAGAGAGAGGAGTTATTGTACTGCGAGCCCGGTGCCGAGTGATGGTGAAGCATTGTCCAATGGGGTTTGAGTCTGAGCGGGAAACGTGTATCCAATGGGGTATGAGTCTGAACAGGTACGCATGAGGGAAATCGTGTGCGCCCTGTTGATGAACCGCCCGGTGCGGACCCGCATGGTGGGGGGTGTGGGGAGGGCCGGTTAGAAGCCGGCCCTTACCCGATTAGACAGCATGTGTTCCCTCCCTGGATGGGCAGCTATTCACGATCTTCGTAAGCAGAGCCTCGACTTCCCCTTTGAGGCCAAGAAAAGCCTCTCGCGAGATATCAAAACTTAGGTTGGAATGTGTGAAAACACCCTTACGTAAGCTCACGCCATAATGAATCTTGCGCGGATTACCGCCATCGCTTACTTCAACTAACTGGTGTTCCTGCTTTTCACCAGGAAGACGCTGGTCTATGTGCTCGAATGCTTCTCGTCCCTTTGCGTAGTGCTTAAACCATGCGTTGTTTAGCCTTTCAACGTCGGGCCTAAATTGCTCGAATACCGGATCTTCGACGACCTTAGCCAGAAAGCGGTACAGATTCCGCAGCGCAATGAAATAAAAGTGGATGTCGATAAGGATGTCTTGAAATGCCGCCTCGACAACTGCGTGACTCCCGCTGACGACAGGTCGATCCCAAATGCGGTTAATTTGAAGCTCGGCGGCACGTAAAATGCGCTAAGCCGATATTTTTTAGTGGGGCCTAAAAAATCAACTCCATACCGGCGCGTTCCGAAAGTACGTACGCCGATTGGATTAGACGAATTATCCGGCATTTTGGCAAAGGCACGGAAATCGGCGTATCGCCAGCGCCGACTCTTGTTCAGACCTCGATTCGCCCGACCTTGCTGCGCTGATGACGGTTGTTGGCGATCAGGGCGATCAGCACGATGGCGGCGCCCATCAGTTCGAGCGTTTCCGGACGGCGGCCCTGGGCGATGGCGATCAGGTAGGTGATGACCGGGGTGAAGTTGGCGAACAGGCCGGCGGAGAGGGGGCCGAGCTTGGCCACGCCCATGTTCCAGAACAGGATGCCGAACACCGAGACGCAGAGGATGATGAAGGCGAGTTGCGGCCAGGCCTCGATCATCTTCTCCGGGTTGGGCGGCTGGCTGTGGCCGGCCAGGGTCGCGACGATCAGCGCGGCGGCGATGCCGAGGAGGCCGAGCAAGCAGGAGAGCGCGCTGTAGCGCACCGGCGACCAGCCGGGGAATTGCTGTCCGCCCAGCGTGTAGGCGGTCCAGAACAGCGAGGCGAGGAACACCAGGCCGTTGCCCAGCGCGTCGCCGCCGACCAGTCGCGTGACGTCGCCGGCGGTAATGACGAACAGTTCGCCGACCAGCGCCAGGGCGATGGCGCCGAGCGTGAAATTGTCGGGTCGCCGATGGGTGCGCCACCACTGGAACAGCGCGACCTGGATCGGGCCGAGTGCGAGGATCATGCCGCTGATTTCGGGGCGGGTCAGCTTGAGGCCCTCGAACAGGCAGACGCCGAAGCCGGCGAAGCCGAGGCTGCCGAACAGGCCGATTTTCCACAAGTGGCCTTCGGTGCGCAGCGCCGCGCGGCCTTCCCGGAGCCAGAGCAGGACGAGGAAGACGCCGGTCGCGGTGGCAAAGCGCATCGCCGTCAGCCAGTAGGGATCGACGGCGTGCAGGGCCGATTTTCCGACCGGCAGGAAGGCGCCCCAGATGGCGATCACCAGCAGCATGTAGAAGGTGCCGCGGCGGTGGTCCTGGTGTGCCTGTGTCATGTTCGTTTCACAGGTGCAGCACGCCGCCGGCGAGGTGCCGCGAGGCGGCGAGGCGGGTTAGCGTCGGCAGCAGGTTGAGGCCGGTTTCCTGCTTCAGGTGCTTGGCGGCGGCCTTGAGTTCTTCGAGAGTTATGCGAAGCGGTATCCCCTTGCGGGACGGCGTTGGCGACCCGCCGACGGCGGCCAGCGCGATGGCGTTGCCGCTGTCGCAGGAGGGAAAGGCGATGGCATGACCCGCGAAGGCTTCCTGCAGGCGCGCCACGCTCTTGCTGAAATCCTTGCGCCGCGACAGCAGGTTGACGCAGAGCAGTCCGTCGCTGGCCAGCCGGGCGCGGCAGTCAAGGTAGAAGGGCAGGGTATCGAGCCGGCCGGTGCGGGCGTCGGCATCGAAGCCATCGACCAGGATCAGGTCGTAGCGCCGCTTCGATTCGATCATGAAGTCGGCGCCGTCGCCGTAGCGGATGTCGATCCGCGCCGGATCGTCCGGGAGCTTGAAATACTGTCGGGCGACGGCTTCCACCTGCGGCTCGATCTCGACCACGGTCAGCTTGGCCTGGGGCCGGTAGCGGTAGAGGAACTTGGTTACCGACGCCGCGCCGAGCCCGACCTGCAGCACCTTGCGCGGCCAGTCGCCGGCGTGCAGCAGCAGCGGCATCATCATCTCGCGGGTGTAATCCAGTTCGAGCGCATAGGGACGCGCGATGCGCATCGCGCCCTGGATCCAGCTCGATCCGAAATGCAGGTAGCGGACGCCGGCTTCCTCGCTGAGATTGATATTCAATGCAGCAGCCGCCCGTCGGGCGGAAACAGCTCGTCGACGATCTCCGGGCCGAAACGGTATTCGTGGCCGCAGATCTCGTCCTCGATGGCGATCATCTCGGCATCGGCGAGCATGGCTTCGACTTCCTCGCGGCCCAGCGAGAGCAGCATGTTGCGCACCTTCTCCTCGTCGCGCGGGCAATGCCAGAGCGCCGCACGCGGCGCGTACAGGCGCAGGTTTTCCTGGTGGAACAAGCGGGTGAGCAGGGTTTCCGGCGGCAGCGCGAGTTCGCCGGCCTGCACGGTGGCGGCGAGCTGTTCGATGCGGTTCCAGCCGTCGGCATCGCGCGCGTCGGCGTTCGGCAGTTTTTGCAGAAACAGTCCGCAGGCGGTATCGGCCGTGGCCGCGAGCCACAAGCGCGTTGGCTGCTGTTCCGACTGTTCCAGGTAGTGCTCGAAGATCGCTGCCAGCGTCTTGCCCGCCAGTGGCACCACGCTCTGGTAGGGCGTCTGTGCGGTTTTCGGCTGTAGCGTCAGCACCAGCTGGCCATCGCCGAGCAGGGCGGCGGCGCTGGCCACGCAGGCCTCGGCATCCGCGGTCAGTTCGCTCTTGGCCATGCCGCGCAACTGCAGTTGTTCGTTGCAGTCCATCACCAGCATCGATACCGGGCCATGGCCCTGCAACTGGAAACTCAGGCGTCCGGGTGCCTTGAGGTTGCTGCCGATCAGTGCCGTGACGGCCGCCAGCTCCCCCAGCAGTTCGCGCACCGGAGCTGCGTAGTTGCGGCGGCTGGTCGCCGCTTTCCAGGACGGGCCGAGCTGCACCAGCGCGCCGCGGATGTCGAGGTCTTCCAGCAGGAAGCGATGCACCGAGTCCATGGGATGCCTGGAGTCGATGTTCAACGCACGAAGCTGTCGAATACGGTCGGATCGAAGCCCACCAGGAATTGTCCCGCGTCGTTTTCGACGACGGGGCGGCGGATCACGCTGGAGTGTTCCATCATCAGGGCGACGGCCTGGCTCTGGGTGGTGACGGCCTGCTGTTCGGGCGTGAGCTTGCGCCAGGTCGGACCTTTGGTGTTGATCAGGGTTTTCCAGCCCAGGGTACGGCACCACTGCACCAGCCGCTCGCGCGGCACGCCCAGCTTCTTGTAATCGTGGAATTCGTAGCGGATGCCGTTGGACTCGCACCAGGCAAAGGCCTTCTTCATGGTGTCGCAGTTCTTGATGCCGTAGATTTTGACCATTGCAATGCGGGGGAAGGTTTCGGGGACGAGGACTCGAATCATAGCAAACAGGGCACTGTCGGCCGCCGCGACTTGTATTGTTGGCGGCGTCGACATCGAGCCTTAGAGGGTTCAAACACGGCATAATCGCTTGCCATGAATACCTCGATTCTCCTGCGCCGCGTCCTGCCGGCGGCGCTCATACTTATTCTTGCGGTCGGCGGCTTCGTTTGGAGCAGCCGCGCCAAGCCGGTGCCGGTGGTGCTGAAGACCGTCGATCGCGGCACGGTCGAATCCACCGTGGTCAATACCCGTGCCGGCACGGTCGAAGCCTGCCAGCGCACCAAGTTGTCCACCATCATGGGCGGGCGCATCGAATTCCTCGGGGTCAAGGAAGGCGACAAGGTGAAGCGGGGCCAGCTCCTGATGAAGCTGTGGAACGACGACCAGAAGGCGCAGCAGACCCTGGCCGAAGCCCAGCGCGCGACTGCCATGCAGCGCGTCAAGGAGGTGTGCACCACGGCGGCCAGTTCGCTGCGCGAGGCCGAACGGCAGACGTCCTTGCGCGGCCGCGGCTATGTTTCCGAGGCGCGCGAGGACGCCGCGCGCAGCGAGGCCGACGCCCGTCGCGCGGCCTGCGATACGGCGCGCGCCGACATCGTGCAGGCCGAGGCGCGGATCAGGGTGACCAAGGTCGAGCAGGGCCGCACGACGCTGTATGCCCCATTCGACGGCATCGTGGCGAAGATCGTCGGCGAACTCGGCGAATATTCGACGCCGTCGCCGCCCGGCGTGCCGACGCCGCCGGCGATCGACCTGATCGACGATTCCTGCCTCTACGTCAATGCGCCGATGGATGAAGTCGATGCGCCGCGGATCAAGGCCGGCCTGCCGGTGCGCGTGACGCTCGATGCCTTGCCCAAGCAGCCGCTGACGGGCAAGGTGCGGCGCGTCGCGCCTTATGTCGTGGCGGTCGAGAAGCAGGCCCGCACCGTCGATGTCGAAGTCGATTTCGACCTGCCTCCGGGCGGCCTGCTGGTCGGCTACAGCGCCGACGTCGAGATCGTGCTCAGCAGCCGTCCGCATGCCTTGCGCGTGCCGACTGCGGCGCTGATCGAGGGCGCGCGGGTGATGGTGCTCAACGCCGACAGCGGCAAGCTCGACGAGCGCAAGGTGAAGACCGGGGTCGCCAACTGGGAGTTCACGGAAATCGTCGAGGGCCTGGCCGAAGGCGAGCGCGTCGTCATCTCGCTGGAGCGCGAAGGGGTGAAAGTCGGCGCCCGCGCCACGGCGGCGACCAACGATAACGCCAAGTAGCATGGCCGTAATCCAGCTTGCCGGCATCGAGCGCGTGTTTCACCTCGGCGACAGCGTGGTGCACGCGCTGACCGGGCTCGATGTCGCCATCGACGCCGGCGAATATGTGGCGATCATGGGGCCGTCGGGTTCGGGCAAGTCCACCCTGCTCAATCTGCTGGGCCTGCTCGACCGGCCCGACGCCGGCGCCTATCGGCTCGAAGGCCGCGACGTGACGACGCTCTCGCCCGACGAACAGGCCGCCGTGCGCAGCCGGCGCATCGGTTTCGTGTTTCAGAGCTTCCACCTGGTGCCGCGCCTGACGGCGGCGGAGAACGTCGCGCTGCCGATGATGCTGGCCGGGATTCCGGCGGCGGAACGCGCCGCGCGAGTGCGCCAGGCGCTCAAGGATTTCGGTCTCGACCAGCGCGCCGACCATCGCCCCGACCAGCTTTCCGGCGGCCAGCGGCAGCGCGTCGCGATTGCCCGCGCCACCATCATGCAGCCGGCCGTGCTGCTGGCCGACGAGCCGACCGGCAACCTCGACCGCGCCACCGGCGACGACGTGATCCATTTGCTGGAAGAACTCAACCAGCGCGGCATGACCCTGATCATCGTCACCCACGATCCGAAAATCGGCACCCGGGCGGGGCGGCAATTGATGATGGAAGATGGTGAGCTGAAGAGCGACAGCGCGCGTCCGGCGGCTGCCGCCGGTTGAGGCGCGGACATGCGCAGCGCCGACGTCCTGCGTTTCGCCCGCGATGCGGCGGCCGGCTATCCGCTGCGCACCTCGCTCTCGGTGCTGGCCATGGCCATCGGCGTTGCCGCCGTGGTGGTGCTGACCTCGCTCGGCGACGGCGCGCGGCGCTACGTGGTGGAGCAGTTCTCCGCGCTGGGCAGCAACCTCGTCATCGTCCTCCCCGGACGCTCGGCCACCGGCGGCTTCAGCCCGGCCAACGCGCTGACCACGACGCCGCGCGACCTGACGGTGGACGATGCCTTTGCGCTGACTCGCTTGCCCTCGGTGCGGCGCGTGGCGCCGCTGACCGCGGGGAACTCGGAGATCAACGCCAACGGGCGACTGCGGGAAGTCGTGGTGGCGGGCACCGCCTCGACCTATTTCGACATTCGCAGCTTCAAGATGGCGCAGGGACATTTCCTGCCCGAAGCCGACTGGAGCCGCGGCGCGCCGGTGGTGGTGATCGGCGCCAAGATCAAGGAGGAGATCTTCGGCGCCAATCCGGCCATGGGAGAGCTGGTCCGCCTCGGCGACCGGCGCCTGCGCGTCGTCGGCGTGCTGAAGGCCACCGGCCAGGGAGTGGGTGGCATGAACACCGACGAGGTGGTTTTCGTCCCGGTCAGCGTGGCGCAGAGCCTGTTCAATACCAGCACCCTGTTTCGCATCCTGATCGAGGCCAGGAGCCGTGGCGAGATCGAGGCCGTCAAGCGTGAGGTGACTGCGGCGCTCAAGGCCCGCCACGGCGAGGAAGACATCACGGTGATCACCCAGGATGCCGTGCTGGCGACCTTCGACAAGCTGCTGCGCGCGCTGACCGCCGCGGTGGCCGGCATCGCCGCGATCAGCCTGGCGGTGGCCGGCATCCTGGTGATGAACGTGATGCTGGTGGCGGTGACCCAGCGCACCGCCGAGATCGGACTGCTCAAGGCGCTCGGCGCGCGTGCGGCGACGATCCGCAACGCCTTCATGGCCGAGGCCGCGATGCTGTCCCTGGTCGGCGCCGTCACCGGCTACGGCCTCGGCCTGTTCGGCGCCTTCGTCCTGCGCCAGGTATACCCGGTGTTTCCCGCCTATCCGCCGGACTGGGCGGTGATCGCGGCACTCGGCACGGCACTCGGCACCGGCATGCTGTTCGGCATCATGCCGGCGCGGCGCGCCGCCAAGCTTGATCCGGTCCAGGCCCTGATGAAGCACTGACCATGCTTTTCACCGACTCCCTCACACTGGCCTTCCGCGCCATCAGTTCGCAGCGCCTGCGCAGCTTCCTGACCCTGCTTGGCATTGCGGTCGGCATTGCCGCGGTGATCCTGCTGACCTCGATCGGCGAGGGCATCCATCGCTACGTGCTGGCCGAATTCACCCAGTTCGGTACCAACGTCGTCGGCGTCCATCCCGGGCGCACCAAGACCGGCGGTGCCACGACCGGCCTGCCGAGCAGCGCGCGGCCGCTGTCGCTGGAGGATGCCGAGGCCCTGAAGCGCCTGCCCAATGTGGTCGCCGTCACCCCCAGCGTGTTCGGCAATGCCGAAGTCAGCGGCAACGGTCGCGTGCGGCGGGTTTCGGTCTATGGCGTCGGTCCCGGCCTGCTGGTCGTGTTCCGCGCCAAGGTGCGCAGCGGCCAGTTCCTGCCCGACGAGGAAGCCGGCAGCGCGCGCGCCCAGGTGGTGCTCGGCCCCAAGCTGAAGAACGAATTGTTCGGCGCCGAGAATGCGCTGGGGGCGCGGGTGCGCATCGGCGGCCTGCAATTCCGCGTGATCGGCGTCATGGAAGCCAAGGGCCAGTTCCTCGGCATCGATCTCGACGACACGGCCTACATCCCGGCGGCACGCGCCCTGGAATTGTTCAATCGCGAGGGCCTCAACGAAATCAACATTTCCGCGGCCGAAGGCGTGCCTGCCGCGGGCGTGGTGGCCGCCGCCAGGCAGTTGATCAAGGCCCGCCACGGCCGCGACGATGTGACCATCATCAGCCAGGAAGAAATGATGAGCACTCTGTCGAACATCCTCGACGTGCTGACCATGGCCGTCGGCGCGCTGGGCGGCATCTCGCTCCTGGTCGGCGGCGTCGGCATCGTCACCATCATGACGATTGCCGTCACCGAGCGTACCAACGAGATCGGCCTGCTGGTCGCGCTCGGCGCGCGGCGGCAGACCATCCTCGGCCTCTTTCTCGGCGAAGCCGTGGCGCTGGCGGCGATCGGCGGGCTGTTCGGCCTGCTGCTCGGCGTCGGCCTGGCGCAGACCATCAGCTTCTTCGTCCCGGCCCTGCCGGTGCATACGCCCCTGTCGTTCGTGCTGCTGGCCGAAGCGCTGGCGGCGGCCATCGGCCTGGCGGCCGGGGTGCTGCCGGCCCGGCGCGCGGCCCTGCTCGATCCGGTGGAGGCCTTGCGCACCGAGTAGGGCGGCGAGCGGGCGCGCGAGTCGGCGCCGACGCGACGGCGATCGATGCCGCGGCGGATTAATGTCTTAACTTCGGGCATCAGAAGCCTGCATGCAATAACGCGATCAAAGCCAATAGGCTCTTGTCAGCGGCAGGAGCGGCGCTGTCGCCGCCGCTAGAAGCCGGCAGGATTTTCGACCAAGGCCCGCTATTCAGGAGGAGAGTCAATTGAGATACGGCGTGACGATGTGGATGGCATTCATGATGTTTGTCGGTACGGCGGTCGGCGCGGAGCCGCTTCCCGAAGTCAAGCTGCAAAAGATCAACGACCGCGTATATGCCTTGCTGGGCCCGACCGACGTGCCGAACAAGCAAAACGGCGGCTACATGAACAACAGCCTGGTCGTCATCGGCCAGCAGGGCGTGATCCTGGTCGATTCCGGTTCGCACCGGGCGGTCGGCGAGCACATCGGCAAGGCCATTGCGGGCATCACGACGAAACCCGTGACGCATATCCTGATCACGCATCACCACGGCGACCACCATCTCGGCAGCATCGCCTTCCCCGCGGCGCAGCTGGTGTCCACCGCCAATTGCGCCAAGGAAATCGAGACCAACGGTCGCGGCATGGTGTCGTGGATGGCGCGCGTCACCGGACGGAAGCTCGACGACACGACGCCGGTCACGCCGCAACAGAAGATGGCCTCGCCCTCGCGCCAGGCGATGCAGATCGACGGCATCAAGCTTGAACTGATCGCGCCGCAGACCGCCCACACCCATGGCGACATGATGGTCTGGCTGCCCGAGGATGGCGTCCTCGCCTCGGGCGACATCCTGGTGCATGCGGTCAACCCGAATTTCAGCGACGGCAATCTGAAGAAATGGATCGCGGTGGTCGACGACATTCTCAAGATGCCCCTGCAAACCGTCATGCCGGGTCACGGCGAGTTGATGCAGCAGAAGGACGTCGCCGAATTCCGCGCGCTGATCGGCGAGTTCTACAAAGTGGTCGAGACCGTTTTCAAATCCGGCGGCGCCGAGGCCGACATCCGCAAGAAGCTCGACCTGGCCAAGTGGCAAAAACTCGCTCGCTACGAAGCGATGATGGGCGGCAACATCAACCATACCTGGCTCGAGGTGGAAGCCGAGAATTTCTAGCCTACCAAGTGAGGTCCCTCAGCTCCGCCGGAGGGGCAGGAGAGTTTTGACGTAGTCACGAGTTCATCGGAGGGAATTTCCAGCCGTGAGCCGACAGCCAAACGAACGGGGAAATCACGATGGACAAGTGCGAAAGCCGAAGCCACACGCCAACCGTGCAATTTGAGAAATAGTGCTACATCATGTGCCCCGCCTGACTGACCAACTGGGGGTAATCTGAAATGGAAAGCGGATAGTCTTGTTCGGGGAAGTAGTGGCTGGGCATTTCGCGTTGAAGTTCAGCGACAATCGGACTAGTCCCTTTGTACATGTTGGTCTCTTCATCTCGAATCGCTTTTGCATCGGCAAATGTCCAACGGACGTACTCCCAAAAAATCTCATACAAATGTGCTTGTTCGGAATTTGCCGCGCGTCCAGTAGCTTGATCAATACTTGGTCTCTGGTACATCACGTCGAGGTCGAAATGTGAGCGAAGAATCTCTTGGAATTCTTTTTTGGGTCTTCTCGGAATAGTGTGGGTGAATTCGCATGACGATCAGATCGCAGGGAGCATGGACGTGAGCA
>Ga0154354_1038_pt1 | contig 15968 bp, 13 predicted proteins | sample RifGroA2_FD_115882 | JGI IMG/M metagenome (GOLD analysis project Ga0154354, IMG submission 115882) | Rhodocyclales bacterium GWA2_65_19
GGGTGTAGCTCAATTGGCAGAGCGGCGGTCTCCAAAACCGCAGGTTGGGGGTTCGATTCCCTCCGCCCCTGCCACTGAATTGAAGCATTTGCGCAATAACTGACTATTTATGGCCGATAAGCTTAAGTTCACCCTGGCGCTCCTGCTGTTGGCGGCGGGCGTGGCTGGTTTCTACCTCCTCGGCGAGCAGCCGATGATTCTGCGCGTGCTTTCGGTACTCGCCGGATTGGGGGCGGGTATTGCGGTGGCGTGGTTTACCTCACCGGGGCAGCGCTTCTTTGAGTTCAGCCGTGAAGCTGTGGTCGAAACGAAAAAGGTGGTCTGGCCCTCGCGCAAGGAGACCATGCAGACCACCGGCATCGTCTTCGCCTTTGTGCTGGTGATGGCGATCGTGCTGTGGATGACCGACAAGGGCCTCGAATGGGTGCTCTACGACCTGGTTCTGGGCTGGAAAAAATCATGACAAAACGCTGGTACGTCGTTCACGCCTATTCCGGGTTTGAAAAATCGGTGCAACGCGCCTTGATCGAACGCATTGCTCGCGCCGGGATGCAGGACAAGTTCGGTCAGGTCTTGGTGCCGGTCGAAGAAGTCATTGAAATGAAGAACGGCCAGAAGAGCATCTCCGAACGAAAATTCTTCCCCGGCTACGTGCTGGTCGAGATGAACATGGACGATGATTCCTGGCATTTGGTCAAGAGCACGCCGAAAGTGACCGGTTTTGTCGGCGGCACGTCGACCAAGCCGACGCCGATTTCCGAAAAGGAAGTCAACAAGATCATGCAGCAGGTGCAGGAGGGTGTCGAGAAGCCCCGGCCCAAGGTCTTGTTTGAAGTCGGTGAGATGGTTCGCATCAAGGAAGGTCCTTTCACCGACTTCAATGGCAACGTCGAGGAAGTCAATTACGAGAAGAGCCGCTTGCGGGTTTCTGTGACCATTTTTGGTCGCGCCACCCCGGTGGAACTGGAATTTGCCCAGGTCGAGAAGGCCTGATGCCGGCCCGCGAAGCGGAATTCCCGGCGCGCAGAGCGTTTGTTTCAGGCCGTGTCGCAACGGCCCGTGGTTTGCAGATTTGCGGCAACGAGGAGCGTCAGTAGATTTGCCTGATGGGCGAACGAAAGCGCGTTAAGACTCACTAAAGACAGGAGCCAGTCATGGCAAAGAAGATAATCGGTTACATCAAGCTGCAAGTGCCGGCGGGCAAAGCCAATCCCTCGCCCCCGATCGGCCCGGCATTGGGCCAGCGCGGCCTCAACATCATGGAGTTCTGCAAGTCCTTCAATGCCCAGACCCAGGGCTTGGAGCCCGGCTTGCCGATCCCGGTGGTGATTACCGCGTTCGCGGACAAGAGCTTCACCTTCGTGATGAAGACGCCGCCGGCGACCATTCTGATCAAGAAGGCGGCTGGCATTACCAAGGGTTCGCCCAAGCCGCATACCGACAAGGTCGGCAAGATCACCAAGGCCCAGGCCGAGGACATCGCCAAGGCCAAGATGAAGGATTTGACCGCTGCCGACCTGGAAGCGGCAGTGCGCACCATTGCGGGTTCCGCTCGCAGCATGGGCATTACCGTGGAGGGGCTGTAATCATGGCAAAGAAATCGAAACGGGTACAAGCCGTACTGGCCAAGGTTGATCGCAACAAAGCCTATCCGCTTGGCGATGCGCTGAGTCTGGTCAAGGAATGCGCAACCGCCAAATTTGACGAGTCGATCGACGTCTCCGTCAACCTCGGTGTCGACGCCAAGAAGTCCGATCAGTTGGTACGCGGCTCGGTCGTGCTGCCTGCCGGTACCGGCAAGACGGTGCGCGTCGCCGTCTTCGCCCAGGGCGACAAGGCCGAAGCGGCCCGCGCCGCCGGCGCCGATGTGGTGGGATTCGATGACCTGGCCGCCGAGGTCAAGGCTGGCAACATGAATTTCGATATCGTGATCGCAACCCCCGACGCCATGAAGGTGGTCGGCGCCCTCGGCCAGATTCTCGGTCCGCGTGGCCTGATGCCGAATCCGAAGGTGGGTACGGTGACCATGGATGTCACCACGGCAGTGAAGAATGCCAAGGCGGGTCAGGTGCAGTACCGTACCGACAAGGCCGGCATCATTCATTGCACCATTGGCCGTGCGTCATTCAGCGTCGAGGCTCTGCAGACCAACCTTTCGGCTCTGATCGAGGCATTGCAAAAGGCCAAGCCGGCCGCATCCAAGGGGCATTATCTGAAGAAAGTGTCGTTGTCCAGCACCATGGGCGCCGGCATTCGCGTCGATCAGGCCAGCCTGTCGGCGCAGGCTTAAAAGAACTTTGGGCTGCTGCGTCGTTCGTGCGGTTGGACGGATGGCGCGGCAGGTTATCAAAGACCGCAGGTGTCCGTGAGGACTTAATCGAGGCGACGGAAGATTGTCGCAAAGCCGGCGTAGATGGCGTTACCCGATGAGGGAATTTAGATTCCTGAATGAAGGTCGCCGTATCGCCGACGCCGACTTTTCGGCGTCGGGGTTTGACTAGGAGTTGACCGTGAGTCTCAATCTTGACGACAAGAAGACGGTAGTTGCCGAGGTATCCGCAGAAGTCGCGAATGCCCAGTCGATTATCGTCGCAGAGTACCGTGGTCTCAGAGTGGTTGATCTCACCGCGCTACGTGCCAACGCACGCAAGTCCGGTGTTTACCTGCGTGTAGTCAAAAATACCCTGGTTCGTCGCGCCATTGCCGGCACGCCGTTCGAAGGCCTGTCCGAGAAGCTGGCCGGTCCCCTGATCTATGGAATTTCCAAGGATCCGGTAGCCGCTGCCAAGCTGCTCAACGACTTCGCCAAGGGAAATGACAAGCTCGCCATCAAGGTCGGCGCGATGCCCAACTACGTCATGGACGTAGCGGGCGTTAAGGCGCTGGCGACGATGCCGAGCCGCGAGGAGTTGTTGTCCAAGCTTCTCGGCACCATGCAGGCGCCAATCACCCAGTTCGTCCGCACGCTCAACGAAGTCCCGACGAAGTTTGTCCGGGGTCTCGCTGCGGTGCGCGACGCCAAAGAGACTGCGTAATCGTTTTTAGTTCCGACATAACGTCCGCTTACGCGGACATGAGTCTTCACTGAAACCGTGTTTTCATTGAACCAAACATTCATTCAGGAGTTGTAATCATGGCTGTAAGCAAAGCTGAAATACTCGATGCCATCGCTGGCATGACCGTTCTCGATCTGTCCGAGCTGATCAAGGAAATGGAAGTCAAGTTTGGCGTTTCCGCCGCTGCCGCTGCCGTTGCCGTCGCCGCTCCGGCTGCTGCTGCCGCTGCCGTCGAAGAGCAGACCGAATTCACCGTGATGTTGCTGGCTGCGGGCGAGAAGAAGGTTGAAGTCATCAAGGTCGTTCGTGCTGCCACGGGTCTCGGCCTCAAGGAAGCCAAGGATCTGGTTGATGGTGCACCGAAGGCTGTCAAGGAAGCTATCGCCAAGGCTGACGCCGAGGCCCTCAAGAAGCAACTTGAAGACGCCGGCGCCAAGGTCGAAGTCAAGTAATCGCGACTTGATCGCGGGTTGGCGGCGCTGCCGCCAACCCGTTTTTGTGCTTGTAGAAACGAAAGTATGTTGTACCAGTTGAGTTTCATTCCTTTGTACCCGATCCGGGGGTTACACGAGAGTGCTGAACTGTTTTGCCTCAGCCCTGTCTTTTGACCTTCGACGTCTGAATCCTGAACGGAGCCACCATGGCGTATTCCTATACCGAAAAAAAGCGCATTCGCAAGAGCTTTGCCAAGCGGGCGAACGTACTCGACGTGCCCTTCCTCCTGGCGACGCAGATCGAGTCCTATACGCGCTTCCTGCAGGCGGACGTGCCGCCGGCACAGCGTCGCAACGAAGGCTTGCAAGCCGCGTTCACCTCGATTTTCCCGATTGTTGCGCATTCGGGGAATGCCCGCCTCCACTTTGTCGAATTTATGCTTGGCGAGCCGACCTTTGACGTCAAGGAATGCCAGCAACGCGGCCTGACCTTCGCCAGCCCGCTACGCGCCAAGGTTCGCCTGGAATTGCTTGATCGCGACACCAAGGCAGTGAAGGAGGTCAAGGAAGACCAGCCTCTGTACATGGGCGAAATTCCGCTGATGACCACCACCGGGTCGTTCGTGATCAATGGCACCGAGCGCGTCATCGTCTCGCAGTTGCACCGTTCTCCCGGTGTTTTCTTCGAGCACGACAAGGGCAAGACCCATAGCTCGGGCAAACTACTATTCTCGGCGCGCATCATTCCCTACCGCGGTTCCTGGCTCGACTTCGAGTTTGATCCGAAGGATATCCTCTACTTCCGTATCGATCGTCGTCGCAAGATGCCGGTGACCATCCTGCTCAAGTCGATCGGGATGACGCACGAGCAGATTCTTGCTACCTTCTTCGAGTCCGATACATTCCACTTCTCCAAGAAGGGCATTCTCTTCGAGGTGGTGCCAGAGCGCCTGCGTGGCGAAGTGGCCAAGTTCGACATCCTCGACAAGGTCGGCAAGATCATTGTCGCCAAAGACAAGCGCATCACCGTCAGACATATCCGCGAAATGGCCGAGGCAGGTATCAAGAAAATCATCGTTCCCGATGAATTCATGATGGGCCGGATCATTGCGCGCAACATCGTGAACGCAGAAACCGGAGAAGTCCTGGCCAATGCCAACGACGAGATTACCGAGGATTTGCTGGCCAAGTTGGCGACCGGTGGCATCGAGCAGATCCAGACGCTATACGTCAACGACCTTGATCGCGGTGCCTACATTTCTTCAACCCTGCGTATCGACGAAACCGCAGACCAATGGGCGTCGCGCGTGGCCATTTATAGAATGATGCGCCCCGGCGAGCCTCCCACGGAAGACGCGGTTGAGAACCTGTTCCACGGGCTGTTCTACTCGGAGGAGCGCTACGACTTGTCCGCGGTCGGCCGTATGAAATTCAATCGGCGCGTTGGGCGCGATGAAATCGAAGGTGCCGGCACCCTGTCCAATGAGGACATCGTCGACGTTGTTCGCATCCTCGTCGAATTGCGCAACGGACGCGGTGAAGTGGATGACATCGATCACTTGGGCAATCGTCGCGTGCGCTCGGTTGGCGAACTTGCCGAGAACCAGTTCCGTGCCGGCCTGGTGCGTGTCGAGCGTGCCGTCAAGGAGCGTTTGAATCAGGCGGAAAGCGACAATTTGATGCCGCACGACCTGATCAACGCCAAGCCCATCTCGGCCGCGATCAAGGAGTTCTTCGGTTCCAGCCAGCTCTCCCAGTTCATGGACCAGACCAATCCGCTGTCGGAAATTACCCACAAGCGCCGCGTCTCGGCCCTTGGCCCGGGCGGCCTGACCCGCGAGCGTGCCGGTTTCGAGGTGCGCGACGTGCATCCGACCCATTACGGCCGCGTTTGTCCGATCGAGACGCCGGAAGGCCCGAACATCGGCCTGATCAACTCGCTGGCGCTGTATGCGCGTACCAACGAGTACGGTTTCATGGAAACGCCTTACCGCAAGGTGGAGAACAGCCATGTGACCGATGAGATCGAGTACCTCTCGGCGATCGAGGAAGGCAAGTACGTCATTGCCCAGGCCAATGCCCAACTGGACAAGAAGGGCAAGCTCAGTGACGCCCTGGTGTCCTGCCGCTTCAAGGGCGAGTTTGAATTGAAGGAGCCGCCCGAGGTCCAGTACATGGACGTGGCGCCAAGCCAGATCGTCTCGGTCGCGGCTTCGCTGATTCCCTTCCTTGAGCACGACGACGCCAACCGTGCCTTGATGGGCGCCAACATGCAGCGCCAGGCGGTTCCTTGCCTGCGTCCGGAAAAGGCATTTGTCGGCACCGGTATCGAGCGTACCGTGGCGGTCGACTCGGGTACGGCGGTTCAGGCGCTGCGTGGCGGCGTGGTCGACTACATCGACGCCAACCGTATCGTGGTCCGCGTCAACGATGCCGAAACGGTGGCGGGCGAAGTCGGCGTCGACATTTACAACCTGATCAAGTACACCCGTTCCAACCAGAACACCAACATCAATCAGCGACCGATCGTCAAGGTCGGCGATTTGATCGCCAAGGGCGACGTGGTGGCGGACGGCGCTTCCACCGATCTGGGGGAACTGGCGCTGGGCCAGAACATGCTGGTGGCCTTCATGCCATGGAACGGCTACAACTTCGAGGACTCGATCCTGATTTCGGAGCGTGTGGTGGCCGATGACCGCTTTACCTCGATCCACATCGAGGAATTGACGGTTGTCGCTCGCGACACCAAGCTCGGCGCTGAGGAAATTACGCGCGATATCGCCACGCTGGGCGAATCGCAACTTGGTCGTCTTGACGAATCCGGCATTGTCTATATTGGCGCCGAAGTCGAAGCCGGCGACGTGCTGGTCGGCAAGGTGACGCCGAAAGGCGAGACGCAACTGACTCCGGAAGAGAAGCTGCTGCGCGCGATCTTCGGCGAGAAGGCCTCCGATGTTAAGGACACCTCCCTGCGCGTACCGTCGGGCATGATCGGCACCGTCATCGATGTGCAGGTATTTACCCGCGAAGGCATTGAGCGCGACAAGCGCGCCCAGTCGATCATCGACGACATGCTGAAGGGCTACAAGCAGGATCTCGCCGATCAGATGCGCATCGTCGAGCGCGATACTTTCTCCCGTATCGAGAAACTGCTGACCAACAAGCTTGCCAGCAAGGGACCGAAAAAGCTGGTAAAGGGCACCAAGATCACCAAGGCTTATCTCGAATCCGTGGAGCACTATCACTGGTTCGACATCTCGCTGGCAGACGAGGATGCACAGCAGCAGCTCGAAAATCTGCGCGACAGCCTGGAGCAGACCCGCAAAGATTTCGACGTCGCTTTCGAGGCAAAGCGGAAGAAGCTGACTCAGGGCGACGAACTGCCGCCGGGTGTGCAGAAGATGGTCAAGGTTTACTTGGCCGTCAAGCGCCGTCTGCAGCCTGGCGACAAGATGGCGGGTCGTCACGGCAACAAGGGTGTGGTGTCGAAGATTGTCCCAATCGAGGATATGCCGCACATGGCCGACGGCACGCCGATGGACATAGTCTTGAATCCGCTCGGCGTCCCGTCGCGGATGAACATCGGCCAGATTCTGGAAACTCACCTGGGTTGGGCGGCAAAAGGCCTCGGCCAGAAGATCGGCGAGATGCTGAGGAAGCAGGCGGCCGCTACGGAGGTACGCAAGCTGCTGAACAAGATCTACAACGCCTCGGGTCGCAGCGAAGACATCGACAGTTTGAGCGAAAAGGAAGTGGTCGAACTTGCCGGAAATCTGCAAAGCGGTGTTCCTTTCGCTACACCGGTGTTCGATGGCGCCCATGAGTCCGAAATCAAGGCCATGCTGGAACTGGCCGGCCTGCCCAGCAACGGCCAGGTAGACCTGTTCGACGGCCGCACCGGGGAGTCGTTCGAACGACAAGTCACTGTTGGTTACATGCACGTACTGAAATTGCACCACTTGGTCGATGACAAGATGCATGCCCGTTCCACCGGACCTTACAGTCTCGTCACCCAGCAACCATTGGGCGGCAAGGCTCAGTTTGGCGGTCAGCGCTTTGGTGAAATGGAAGTCTGGGCACTGGAAGCCTATGGCGCCGCCTACGTGTTGCAGGAAATGCTGACCGTCAAGTCGGACGACGTCAATGGCCGTACCAAGGTGTACGAAAACATCGTCAAGGGCGAGCACAAGATCGATGCCGGCATGCCGGAATCCTTCAACGTGCTGGTCAAGGAAATTCGCTCGCTGGCGATCGATATCGATCTCGAGCGTTATTGACCCGATAGCTGCCCACTGGAGATAATTACATGAAGAGCCTGTTTGCAGACCTATTTAAGCAGAACTTGGCGGCCGAAGAAGAATTCGACGCGATTACCATCGGCCTCGCTTCGCCCGACAAAATTCGCTCCTGGTCCTACGGCGAAGTCAAGAAGCCGGAGACCATCAATTACCGGACGTTCAAGCCGGAACGCGATGGCTTGTTTTGTGCCAAGATTTTTGGCCCGGTCAAGGATTACGAGTGCCTCTGCGGCAAGTACAAGCGGCTGAAGCATCGTGGTGTGATCTGTGAAAAGTGTGGTGTTGAAGTCACCCAGTCGAAAGTGCGCCGCGAACGCATGGGTCACATCGAGCTGGCGTCGCCAACCGCGCACATCTGGTTCCTGAAGAGCTTGCCGAGCCGCCTTGGCATGGTGCTTGACATGACGCTGCGCGACATCGAGCGCGTCTTGTATTTCGAGGCCTTCGTGGTCGTCGATCCCGGCATGACCCCGCTCAATCGCGCGCAATTGCTGACCGAAGATGATTACTTGGCCAAGGTCGAGGAATACGGTGATGACTTCACTGCTGTAATGGGTGCTGAGGGTGTGCGCGAACTGTTGCGTACCCTCGATCTCAACCGCCAGGTCGAGAGTCTGCGCCAGGAGTTGGAAACTACCGGTTCCGAAGCGAAGAGCAAGAAAATTTCCAAGCGCCTCAAAGTGCTTGAAGGCTTCCAGCAGTCGGGCATCAAGCCAGAGTGGATGATTCTGGAAGTGCTACCGGTATTGCCGCCGGATCTGCGTCCTTTGGTTCCATTGGATGGCGGTCGTTTTGCCACCTCAGACCTCAATGACTTGTATCGCCGCGTCATCAACCGCAATAACCGCCTCAAGCGCCTGTTGGAACTCAAGGCACCGGACATTATTGTGCGCAACGAAAAGCGCATGCTGCAGGAAGCCGTCGATTCTCTGCTCGACAACGGCCGTCGCGGCAAGGCAATGACAGGTGCCAACAAGCGTCCGCTGAAATCACTGGCCGACATGATCAAGGGCAAAGGCGGCCGTTTCCGCCAGAACCTGCTGGGCAAACGGGTCGACTACTCCGGACGCTCGGTCATCGTGGTCGGTCCGCAACTTAAGCTGCACCAGTGCGGCTTGCCGAAGAAGATGGCACTGGAGCTATTCAAGCCCTTCATTTTCGAGCGCCTGGAAAAGATGGGTATCGCCAGCACCATCAAGGCTGCCAAGAAGGAAGTCGAGGCCGAAACGCCCGTAGTTTGGGACATTCTCGAAGAGGTTATTCGCGAACATCCGGTAATGCTGAATCGCGCCCCGACGCTGCATCGCCTTGGCATTCAGGCGTTTGAACCGACCTTGATCGAAGGTAAGGCGATTCAGTTGCATCCGCTGGTTTGTGTAGCATTCAACGCCGACTTCGACGGCGACCAGATGGCTGTGCATATTCCGCTTTCCCTAGAAGCGCAGATGGAAGCACGTACCCTGATGCTGGCTTCGAACAACGTGTTGTCACCGGCCAATGGACAGCCGATCATCGTTCCTTCACAGGACGTGGTGCTAGGACTGTACTACGCTACGCGCGAGAGCGTTTCCGCTCGCGGCAACGGCATGCTGTTCAGCGATATTGCCGAAATCACGCGTGCCATTGACTCGCGCCAGATCGACCTGCATGCGCGCATTTCAGTGCGCATCCGCGAGTACGAGTTGGATGCCGACAAACAATGGCAACCGAAGATTACCCGTTACTCAACCACGGCGGGTCGTGCATTGCTGTCCGAGATTCTGCCGCGTGGTTTGCCGTTTAAGGTGATTGACAAGCCACTCAAAAAGAAGGAAATCTCCAAGCTGATCGACGAGAGCTTTCGTCGTTGCGGCCTGAAGGATACTGTGGTTTTTGCCGACCAGTTGATGCAGGCCGGCTTCCGTCTGGCGACGCGTGCAGGCATTTCGATCTGCGTTGATGACATGTTGGTGCCGACGCAGAAGCACAGCCTGATCGAGGCCGCGGAAGCCGAAGTCAAGGAAATCGAAAAGCAATATACCTCCGGTCTCGTCACTGTCGGTGAGCGCTACAACAAGGTGGTCGATATCTGGGGACGTGCCGGTGACCAAGTGGCGAAGGCCATGATGGATCAGCTCGCGCATCAGACCGTGACCAATGCAGACGGGAAGCAAGTAAGCCAGGAGTCTTTCAATTCGATCTATATGATGGCCGACTCTGGTGCGCGCGGTTCTGCCGCCCAGATTCGCCAGCTTGCGGGGATGCGCGGCCTGATGGCCAAGCCGGACGGCTCGATCATAGAAACCCCGATCACCTCCAACTTCCGTGAAGGCCTTAACGTTCTCCAGTACTTCATCTCGACCCATGGCGCACGCAAGGGCTTGGCCGACACCGCTTTGAAGACTGCCAACTCCGGCTATCTGACTCGTCGCCTAGTGGATGTGACGCAGGACTTGGTGGTGATCGAAGACGATTGCGGAACCCAAAATGGGTTCGCCATGAAGGCTCTGGTGGAAGGCGGCGAAGTGATCGAGCCGCTGCGCGAGCGCATTCTTGGCCGTGTCGCCACCAACGACGTTATTCATCCTGACACGCAGGACGTGCTGTTCGCGGCCGGCTATCTGCTGGACGAAGATGCTGTGGATGCTATTGAGGCGCTCGACATCGATGAAGTTCGCGTGCGCAGCCCGCTCTCCTGCGAAACCCGCTACGGCTTGTGCGCCAAGTGCTATGGTCGCGATCTGGGTCGCGGATCATTGGTAAATGCTGGCGAGGCCGTCGGCGTCATTGCCGCCCAGTCCATCGGCGAGCCGGGTACTCAGCTCACCATGCGTACTTTCCACGTCGGTGGTGCGGCGTCGCGTTCGGCAGCGCAAAGCAGCATCGAAGCCAAGAGTTCCGGCGTGATTCGCTTTACAGCGACCATGCGTTACGCCACAAATCCCAAGGGAGAGAAGATTGTCATTTCCCGTTCCGGGGAGGTAATGATTACCGACGACAACGGCCGCGAGCGTGAACGTCATAAAGTTCCTTACGGCGCGACGCTGCAGGCCGACGACGGCAAGGCCGTCAAGGCCGGAACGCAGTTGGCCACGTGGGATCCGCACACGCGTCCGATCGTTACCGAGTACGCCGGCACGGTAAAGTTCGAGAACGTCGAGAAGAACGCGACGGTCGCTGAGCAGATGGACGAAGTCACCGGCCTATCCACCCTCGTCGTCATCGATCCCAAGCGTGGTGCCAAGGCATCCAAGGGAGTTCGCCCGCAGGTCAAACTGATCGACGAGTCGGGCCAGGAAGTCAAGATTCATGGCACCGACCATATCGTTACCATTACGTTCCAGGTCGGTTCCCTTATCACTGTAAAGGATGGCCAGCCTGTTGCGGTGGGCGATATTCTGGCGCGGATTCCGCAGGAGTCGTCCAAGACGCGCGATATTACCGGCGGCCTGCCGCGTGTTGCCGAGCTCTTTGAGGCGCGTGTGCCGAAGGATGCTGGCGTGTTGGCCGAAGTCACCGGTACAGTGTCCTTCGGAAAGGATACCAAGGGCAAGCAGCGTTTGGTGATCACGGAGCCGGATGGCACCGCGCATGAGTACCTGATTACCAAGGACAAACACGTGATGGCCCACGATGGCCAAGTAGTCAATAAGGGCGAAGTGATCGTGGACGGTCCTGCCGATCCCCATGACATTCTGCGTTTGAAGGGCGTGGAGGAACTGGCCCGCTACATCATCGACGAAGTTCAGGACGTATATCGCCTGCAGGGCGTGAAGATCAATGACAAGCATATTGAGGTGATCGTGCGTCAGATGCTGCGTCGGGTGGTCATTACGAATCCGGGGGATTCGATTTTTATCAAGGAAGAACAGGTCGAGCGTGCTGCGGTGCTGGACGAGAATGACAAGTTGATCGCCGCAGGAAAAACGCCGGCTTTGTACGAGTTCATGCTGCATGGCATCACCAAGGCCAGTTTGTCGACCGACTCGTTCATCTCTGCGGCATCCTTCCAGGAAACTACGCGCGTACTGACCGAGGCAGCCATCATGGGCAAGCGGGATGATCTGCGCGGCTTGAAGGAAAACGTAATTGTTGGCCGCTTGATTCCTGCGGGTACCGGTATGGCCTACCACCGTACACGTCGCAAACAGTCCGGTGGAGGAACAGAAGCACAGAACTTGTTTGATCTGCCTGCGTCGGCGGAAGATGCTTCGGTGGCGGCGGAAGACGCGCAAGCAGGTTGACGCCCATTCACCACCATTCTATAATCCGGCCTCTTTGCCCTTGGCAGGGGTCGACTTTTTGTAAATTTGCAGTGCATTTTGCACGGCATTCAGGACATATACATGCCTACCATTAACCAGCTTGTGCGCAAAGGCCGTCAAGCGCCGCAGTCGAAAAGCAAGGTGCCAGCGCTTGGCAGCAGCCCGGCTCGACGCGGTGTTTGTACCCGTGTTTACACCACTACGCCAAAAAAGCCGAACTCGGCATTGCGGAAGGTCGCCAAAGTGCGGCTGACCAACGGCTTCGAGGTTATTTCCTACATTGGCGGCGAAGGCCACAATTTGCAGGAGCACTCGGTGGTCCTCATTCGCGGCGGTCGAGTCAAGGATTTGCCTGGTGTGCGTTACCACATTGTGCGCGGTAGCCTCGATACCCAGGGTGTCAAGGATCGCAAGCAGAGCCGTTCCAAGTACGGCGCCAAGCGGCCGAAGGCCGCCTGATCCGGGTCTTAAGGAGATACCATGCCCCGTCGTCGTGAAGTTCCCAAACGTGACATCCTGCCTGATCCGAAATTCGGCAGCGTTGATCTTTCGAAGTTTGTTAATGTGCTGATGGCTAGCGGCAAGAAGTCGGTTGCCGAGCGAATCATCTATGGTGCTTTCGCGCAAATCCAGTCGAAGAGCGGTAAGGATCCTCTGGAGGTCTTTACTTTGGCGGTAAACAACGTCAAGCCCTTGGTCGAGGTCAAGAGTCGTCGAGTGGGCGGCGCCAACTACCAGGTGCCTGTCGAAGTAAGGCCTTCTCGGCGTATGGCCTTGTCAATGCGTTGGCTTCGCGAGGCGGCAAGGAAGCGCAGCGAGAAGTCGATGGGTCAGCGTCTCGCTGCCGAGTTGCTTGAGGCGTCCGAGGGGCGTGGTGCGGCGATGAAGAAACGCGAGGAAGTCCACCGCATGGCTGAAGCCAACAAGGCGTTCTCGCATTTCCGTTTCTAAGTAGTGTCGCGTCTCGTCGGATGTCCGGCGAGGCTTTCGTTTTTGTCCGCCGCCCTGTCGCTTCGTCAAACGAGGCGTCATGGCGGTTTGGTTTAGATAAGGCAGGTAAATCAAGTGGCCCGCAAGACTCCCATCGAACGCTATCGCAACATTGGCATTTCGGCACATATCGATGCCGGCAAGACCACCACCACCGAGCGTATTTTGTTCTACACCGGAGTCAATCATAAAATTGGCGAAGTCCATGATGGCGCAGCTACGATGGACTGGATGGAGCAGGAGCAGGAGCGCGGGATTACCATTACATCGGCGGCGACGACCTGTTTCTGGAAGGGGATGGGGCAAAACTTTCCTGAGCATCGCGTCAATATCATCGATACGCCAGGACACGTTGACTTCACCATCGAAGTCGAGCGCTCCATGAGGGTGCTTGATGGCGCATGCATGGTTTACTGTGCCGTGGGTGGTGTTCAGCCGCAGTCCGAAACTGTCTGGCGTCAAGCCAACCGGTACGGTGTGCCGCGCCTGGCTTTCGTGAACAAGATGGATCGCCAGGGTGCCGACTTCTTCAAGGTGCATGATCAGATGCGCCTGCGCCTCAAGGCCAACCCGATTCCTCTGCAGATCCCGATTGGAGCTGAAGAGAAATTCGAGGGTGTGGTTGATCTCGTCAAAATGAAGGCCATTGTTTGGGACGAAGCGAGCCAAGGCATCAAGTTCGAGTACGGTGAAATCCCGGCGGACCTAAAAGCCAAGGCTGATGAATGGCGCGAAAAGATGGTCGAGGCGGCTGCCGAGGCATCCGAGGAATTGATGAACAAGTACCTCGAAAGCGGCGAGTTGACCGAGGAGGAAATCAAGGCTGGATTGCGTGCGCGTACCCTCAGTGCCGAGATTGTGCCGATGCTGTGCGGTTCTGCCTTCAAGAACAAGGGCGTGCAGGCGATGCTGGATGCGGTCATTGAATACCTGCCGGCTCCGACGGACATCCCGCCAGTGGAGGGTATTCTCGAAAATGAAACGCAGGGCGAGCGCAAGGCGAACGATACCGATCCGTTCGCGGCTTTGGCCTTCAAGATCATGACTGATCCCTATGTTGGGCAATTGACTTTCTTTCGGGTTTACTCCGGAACGGTCAAAACCGGTGACACTATTTTTAACCCGATCAAGGGTCGCAAGGAGCGCTTGGGCCGGATCCTGCAGATGCACGCCAATCAGCGCGAAGAAATCAAGGAAGTATTCGCAGGCGACATCGCGGCAGCTGTCGGTCTAAAGGAGGCTACTACGGGCGAGACGCTGTGCGATCCGGCGAACGTAATTACGCTAGAGCGCATGGTGTTCCCCGAGCCGGTGATTCACGTTGCGGTCGAACCCAAGACTAAAGCCGACCAAGAAAAGATGGGTATCGCACTTAATCGCCTGGCGCAGGAAGATCCTTCTTTCCGTGTGCGGACGGACGAGGAGTCCGGTCAGACAATCATCTCCGGTATGGGCGAGCTGCATCTGGAAATTCTTGTCGATCGCATGCGTCGCGAATTCGGTGTCGAGGCAAACGTCGGTGCGCCTCAGGTGGCCTATCGCGAAGCTGTCCGCAAAGCGGTGGAGCAGGAAGGCAAGTTTGTCAAGCAGTCCGGTGGCCGTGGCCAGTATGGTCACGTCTGGATCAAGCTGGAGCCGAATGAGGCTGGCAAGGGCTTTGAGTTTGTCGACATGATCAAGGGCGGTTCGGTACCCCGCGAGTTCATTCCCGCGGTTGAGAAGGGTCTTATCGACACATTGCCCAATGGCGTGTTGGCCGGATTTCCTGTGGTCGATGTCAAGGTTACGCTGTTCGACGGCTCCTACCACGACGTGGACTCCAACGAAAATGCCTTCAAGATGGCGGCCTCGATGGCCTTCAAGGACGCCATGCGCAAGGCCAGCCCCGTGCTGCTCGAGCCGATGATGGCGGTCGAAGTGGAGACACCGGAAGACTACATGGGCAACGTGATGGGCGATTTGTCGGGTCGACGCGGCATCGTTCATGGTATGGAAGATCAAGTAGGCGGCATCAAGCTGATCAAGGCCGAGGTGCCTCTGGCGGAAATGTTTGGCTACTCTACCCAGTTGCGTTCTCTTTCTCAGGGGCGAGCAACCTATTCGATGGAGTTCAAGCATTACACCGAGGCGCCGAAGAATGTCGCTGAGGCAGTCATCAACAAGAAGTGATCGACTAACAATCGTTCTTTAAGGAAAGCAGACATGGCAAAAGGCAAGTTTGAGCGTACGAAGCCACACGTGAACGTGGGGACGATTGGTCACGTAGACCATGGGAAGACGACATTGACGGCGGCGATCACGACGGTACTGTCGGCGAAATTTGGTGGTGAAGCGAAAGCCTACGACCAGATTGACGCGGCGCCGGAAGAAAAGGCACGCGGCATCACGATCAACACGGCGCACGTCGAGTACGAGACGAAGAACCGTCACTACGCGCACGTGGACTGCCCGGGCCACGCCGACTACGTCAAGAACATGATCACCGGTGCCGCCCAGATGGACGGCGCCATCCTGGTCTGTTCCGCCGCGGACGGCCCCATGCCGCAGACTCGCGAACACATCCTGCTGGCGCGCCAGGTCGGCGTGCCCTACATGGTCGTGTTCATGAACAAGTGCGACATGGTGGATGATGCCGAACTGCTCGAACTGGTCGAAATGGAACTGCGCGAACTGCTCAGCAAGTACGACTTCCCCGGCGACGACATCCCGATCATCAAAGGCTCCGCCCTCAAGGCCCTCGAAGGCGACAAGGGCGAGTTGGGCGAAGGCGCCATCATGGCCCTGGCCGATGCCCTGGACAGCTACATCCCGACCCCTGAGCGCGCCATCGACAAACCCTTCCTGATGCCCATCGAAGACGTCTTCTCGATCTCCGGTCGCGGCACCGTCGTCACCGGTCGCGTCGAACGCGGCGTGGTCAAGGTCGGCGAAGAAATCGAAATCGTC
>Ga0154354_1076_pt4 | contig 15676 bp, 11 predicted proteins | sample RifGroA2_FD_115882 | JGI IMG/M metagenome (GOLD analysis project Ga0154354, IMG submission 115882) | Rhodocyclales bacterium GWA2_65_19
TCAAAGGACCGGTGGTTTCACCAACGCCGGCACGATACAGGGGCAGGGCAGTGTCGACGTCGGCGCCGGCAACACGCTGGCGAATTCCGGCGGTACGCTGCGGCCCGCGGGAGTGGGAACGGCGGGCACGCTCTCGGTAACAGGCAACCTGAATCTGGCGGGCGGCACTGTCGATCTGGACCTGGGCGGCACCGCCGCCGGGCAGTCGGACACGCTTGCGGTAAGCGGTAACGTGACCATGGGCGGCACCTTGAACGCCAGCCTGCTGGGCGGCTATGCGCCGCTCAACGGCGACTTCATTCCCTACCTGACGATGACCGGGACGGCAAGCGGCAGCTTCGGCTCCACGGTGCTGCCGTCCAACATGGACGCCGGCTACAACCTGGCGGCGGGCGAGGCCTCGCGCCTGATCTTTTCGACCACGGGAACCAAGACCTTCCTCAACACGGCCAGCGACCTGAACTGGGCGACGGCGGCCAACTGGTCGAGCGGGGCACTGCCCGGCGCCGGCAATACGGTACTCATCAGTTCGGGCTTTGCCGTCGCGCATCCGAGCGGCAACGACACCATTGGCGCGCTGACGATCAACGGCGGCAATTCGCTTGACGTTTCCGGCGGCTCGCTGACCGTCAGCGGCGCGGCCACGGTGGGTGGATCGCTGGCCGTATCGGGCGGCACGCTGGTCCTCAACGGCACATCCTCGGTACATACCCTGGGCATGACGGGCGGCGCTTTGAACGGCACCGGGAATCTGACGGTGACCAACGCCTTCAACTATGGCAGCGGAAGCGTTGGGCTCAGCGGTGCGCTGGATCTGACGCACGCCGGCAATCTCTTGCTGCCTGCCATGAACTCGCTGACTTCGCTGTTGGTCAATGCCACGGGACATGTCACGCTGTCCGGCGACATCGCCGCGAGCGGCGCCGGCAATGCCATTGCTATTGCTGCCGGACTGGACTTCACGAATAGCGGCAGTCATGTGCTGACCGCGAACAACGGTCGCTGGCTGGTGTATTCGCAAAGTCCGGCAAGCATAGACAAAGGCGGTCTGACATCCAGTTTCCGTCACTATGACAGCACGCTGGGCAGTTATACCCCGGCCAGCGTCAGCGAAAGCGGCAACGGTTTCATCTATGCCGCCGCCGGAACGCTGACTGTCGACACGACGGCGACAGGTGCCGCCAGCCACGTCTATGGCGATGCGCCGACCGCAAGCCTGGGTTATACGCTGACCGGATTTGCCGATGCCGAGGACAATGCAGGGAACATCGGGATTGCCGGATCGCCCAGCTTCAATACACCCATACCCAACTCGGGCAGCGATGCAGGCAGCTACAACCTGGCCTATGTCACCGGTTTGTCGAGCAGCGCGGGTTACAACTTCACGGCCGGAACCGGGTTGCTGTACAACGTGACTCAGGCAGCGCTGACCGTCACGGCCAATGACCAGAGCAAGGTTTACGGCGATGCGCTGAGCTTTGCCGGCACGGAATTTTTCGCCGTCGGATTGAAGAACGGCCAGACGGTGGGCAACGTCACGCTGGCCAGCAGTGGTGAGAGCGCGCTGGCCAGCGTCGGCAGTTCGCCGCATGTCATTACCGCCAGTGCCGCCACCGGAGGCAGCTTCAATCCGGCCAATTACAGCGTCACCTATGTGGACAGCGCGCTGACCGTCACGCCGCGCCCGTTGACGGTCAGTTTCACGCCGCCGAGCAAGACCTACGACGGCAACGCGACGGCAACCGTCGGCGGCTACGCGCTGAATAATCTGGCGAACGGCGATTTGCCGGGCGTGGTCGCCACCGCCCTCTATGACAGCCGGCACGTTGGAGCAGCGAAGACCGTGAGCTACAGCGGGATTGCGCTTACCGGAGGAAAGGCATCCGACTACAGCCTGGTGGTGTCGGCCACCGGCAGCGGCACGATTACGCAATTGGCAAATGTGGCCTGGGTCGGCGGCGCCAGCGGCAATTGGTCGGCGGCGGCGAACTGGACCGGCAATGCCTTGCCCGACGCGAACAATGTTGCATCCGTGAGCATTCCCGCCGGCGCGGTGGTGACATTCGATGCGGCGACCGCGGCGACCGCTCTCGCCGACCTTGTCGTAGCCAGCGGCAGCAGCTTCATCATGGCGGGCAGCAGCCTGGGCATTTCCGGCAGCCTGACGACACCCGACTACAACCAGACAGGCGGTACGCTGAACGGGGCAGGGAGTCTGACGGTAAGCCAGAATTTCGCCAAGAGCGGAGGGACGCTGGGTCTTTCGGGTCTGGTAAACATCAACCAGGCGGCGGGCAATCTTGTTTTCGTCAACGATGCGCCCATCAGCTTCGGGACCGTCGGTACTACAAGCGGCAACATCGATATCGATGTCATCGGCGGAATCAGCACCTCGGCGACTGCGATGACGGCCACCGGCGGCTCGCTCGCATTGACGGCGCATAGCCCCATCACGATCGGCAGCGGCGGTTTGAGTGCGACGGGAGGAATTGCCTTGAGTGCCGCAACGCCGAGCGCCGGCAGCACCATCACGCTGGGCGGCGCATTGACGGCCGGTGGCAGCGTAAGCGTAGCGGCCTATGGCGCGATTGCGCAGAATGCCGATATCCAGGGCCAAAGCATCGCGCTCGCCAGCACCAGCAGCAACATCGTCGTCGCCAGCAGCGCCGTGAGCAGCGTGCCCTCAGGCGGCAGCATCAACTACAGCGCGACGAGCGGCAGCATTACTTCCAGCTCCGGCAATTTTGCCGGAGCGACGCCGGCCCTGAGCGGGTCGGGAACCGACGTTGCGACAAGTTCCACTACTACCACCAACGATATCGTCAATACGGTCGCCAAGACCAGCGAGGCGCTATCCGACGACGAGGTCAATGTGCCGGCGGCAGCGCCGCCGCCGACCACGGAGGGCTCCGGCAATACCTTCCTGTTGGCATCCACCACGCAAACGACCGGCGGTGATACAGGTACCTTTGGCGCCTCCGAGCCGACAGTCGGCGCTGATACCACGGCGGGCAATCTTGTACCGGAAGCGGCACCGACAGCCGAGAGTCCGCCCGCCGGGCAAAACCAGGCGTCGGACGAGGAGAAGAAGGATGCCGGCAACGTCGACGCCAAGAAGGAAGCCGGCAAGGACAAGACCAAGGACGAAAAGGACGACGAAAAGAAGGAAAGCCGTTCGCGCGAGGAAAAGAAGCAGGAAACCCGACAGGCGGCCAAGAAAGTTGCCCAGTGCTCCTCGTGATCTCGCCCCATGCGGCGAGCGGACGCGTCAGGAATCCTGCGCCGTTTCCTCGTCCTGTTTTTCGTCGTACATGCGTTGATCGGCCACCTTGAGCAGTTTCATGGCCGATGTCGCATCGTCGGGAAAAACCGCGACTCCGACCGAGGCGCCGACTTCCAGCGCGAGGCCTTCGAACTCGATCGGCTCGGTGATGGATTGGCGGAGTCGCACGACGAGTTGCGCGATCTTGTCGGTATCGGTCTCTTCGACCACGACCACCAGTTCGTCGCCGCCCCAGCGCGCCACCGTGTCGCCCGCCCGCACCTCTTCGCGAATCCGATGCGCGACAGTCTGCAGCACGGCATCGCCGGCCTTGTGCCCGAAGTTGTCATTGATCGCCTTGAACTTGTCAAGATCGATGAACAGCAGGCCGCAACGGCTGGTCGGCCGGCGCGCATGTCGGCTCACGGCCTGATGCAGGCGATCTTCCAGCAGGCGTCGGTTGGGCAGCCCGGTGAGCGTATCGAACAAGGCCATCTGCGCGAGTTCAACCCGGCTTTTCAGCAGCAGATACATGGCCAGGCCACCCAGAACGGCAATCAGCCAGCCGAACAGGCGCCAGGACAACTCGCGCAACTTGCCCAGGGGGGCTTCCTTCTGGCGCACGGCAAACACCCATTTCCCGTTCGGGATGTCCGCGTCGAGAATGGTGGACTCCGGCGACCTGAGCAGCGCCGGATTGCCCCAGAACACCTCGGGCGGTCCCTTGCCCTCACGGGCGGCCACCGCGAATTCATAGCGCTGGTTGGCCACCGCATCGAAGGCGCTGCGCAGGAAACCATCGACATCGATGACGGTCGACAGCATCCCCCAATACTTGTCCTTGACGAACACCGGATAGCGATAGATCAGGCCCATCCCGCCCTGCACCAAACGGACCGGGCCGAGCAGGGTGCCACGCCTGTCGTCGATGGCGCGCTTGACGCCCGGCCATTGCGCTTCGTTGCGCGAGTAATCGAAGCCCAGCGCCTTTTCGTTGCCGGCCAGCGGATACACGTAGCGGATGACGTTGCCCTCGGCAATGGCGAAATTGCGCACATTCCGACTGCTGCGATAGAGCTCGGCCTGGATCTGGCGGATTTCCGCGGCATCGAGCCTGTTGTGGCTTACCGTCAGGTAGCCGGCAAGGCCGTTGGAGAGGAAAAGTACGGCATTCAGTTCGCGCTCGGCCAAGGCGCGCAAATTGCCGGCAAACGAGAGCGCCTCGATCTTGCGTGCGGCTTCCATTTCCGCGCTGTGGGATCCCAGCAAGGCCTCGACCGCAAACACGAGGACGAAAAACATCGCCGCACCCGCTATGCGGGTCGCGAGCAGCGAATGTAACCAGAGGGCAGGGCCCTTTGGATTTTCGAGCATAAGACGCATCTTTGCCAGGGCTTGGTGCCTCCCCGCGTTAGTGGCAATTCTAGGCCTATTGGCGTATCCCGAAAGTTAACTGGGCAGTTAATGGATGCAGGAACGCATTCATGAGACCCCCGGGCCGGTCGAATACTTGCGGCGCAACCACAGCAGCATGCTTGCCAGCGTCGTCATGGCTACGATCGGCAGGGCATAGGTGTTGAGGCTGGCCCAGCCTTCGCTGCTGATCAAGACCCCGGACGAAAGCGAGGTGAGTCCCTGCACGCCGAGTACGACGAAATCATTGGTGCCCTGCACCTTGGCCTTTTCTTCGGGACGGTAGGTTTCCGTGAGCAGGGTAGTGCCGCCGATGAACAGGAAGTTCCAGCCCACGCCGAGCAGCACCAGTGCCCACCAGAAATGCATCAGGGTGACGCCGGAAAGCGCGATACCGATGCAAACAAACATCAGTCCGGCGCCGACAAGGAGGATGTTCAGCACGCCAAAGCGCTTGATCAGGTCGCCGGTGAAAAACGAAGGCGCGAACATCGCGATGACATGCCATTGCAGGACGAACGCCGTGTTCGCGAACGGCAGGCCGCAGATGTCCATGGCCAGCGGGGTTGCCGTCATCAGCAGGTTCATCACGCCGTAGCCGCACGCGGCCGCCAGCACGGCGACGATGAAGGCGGGCTGGCGTGCAATCCGGCTCAACGGGCGACCGACGGCGCGTTGTTCGGCGACCGATAGCGGCGGAATATCCAGGCGGCTGGCAATCAACAAGGACAGCGTGGCGAAGCCGATCAGCGCACCGTAGCTGGCGAGGTAGGTGGGCTCCAGCAAGGTGCGGGTCAGCTTGCCGACTTCCGGGCCGATCACGCCGCCGAGAATGCCGCCGGCCAACGTCAGCGAGATCGCCTTGCCCTTCCAGTCGAGCGGCGCGGCATCGGCGGCGGCGAAGCGGTACTGCTGGCCGAAGGCGTTATAGACGCCTGCAAACACGGTGCCGAGACAGAGCAGCCAGAAGCTGCCGATACTGACCGCGAAGGCGGAAATCAGCGCGCCCAGGATGCCGAGACCCGCACCCAGCATGAAACCGGCGCGCCGACCGTGGCGCTTCATGAAAAAGGCAGCGGGCAGCGTCGCCAGCGCGCCGCCGATCACATAGGTGGTGATCGGCAAGGTGGCCAGCCGCTTGTCGGCTGCGAGCTGCAGGCCGAGGAGGCCGTTGATCGCCACCAGCATGATGCCGTTGGTCAGCAGCAGGGCCTGCGCGGCGGCCAGCAGCGCGATGTTTCGTTTGTGGTTCATGCGCGGGGATGTATCACAGGGGACAGGAAGAGCGACTGCAGATCAGCAGTACCGTAAGAAACATGCGGAGCACAGTCAGGCAATGAAGCTGCGCAAGGCGTCGAGCACCGCGTCGGGCTGCTCGGCCATCAGCGCGTGCCCGGCACCGTCGAGACTGACGCTCCTGACGTCGCCGATCGCGGCGGCCAGTTTGGCGGCGGCTTTCGGATGGGTCATCATGTCCCGACTGCCGCTGATGATCAGCGCCGGGCAGGCCAGCGCGGCGGCGGCCGCCATGCCGTGCGTATAGGCGTTGCAGGCGGCCAGATCGTTGTGCAGCACGCCGGGCCGCTGTCGTTCCATGAGCCGGCGCGAGGCGCCCAGCAGCCACATGCCCGGCACGGTGTTGCCGCCGATCGTGCCGCGCGGCGAGTGCGACCAGGCGTTGATCATGGCGATGGCCTTGGGCTCATTGTCTTGCGCCGGAACCAGCAATACATCGGATACCGGCATCGGTACGGCGGTGCCCAGCAGCGCAATGCGCGCGATGCGCGCCGGATGGCGCGAGGCGCATTCGAGGGCGGTCAGCGAGCCCATGCTGTGACCGACCAGCGAGACGTTTTTCGCCGCATCGCCAGCGCCGACTCTTTCCAGCAGCAGTTCAATCCAGTCGGCCAGATCCTCGATCGAAGACAAAGGGCTGCCCGTGCTGCGGCCATGGCCGGGAAGATCCGCAGCCAGTACGGCAAAGCCGTGATGGGCGAACCAGCGGCTTTGCAGGCCCCAGACGCTGTGGTCGTTCTGCGCGCCGTGGATGAATACGACGCAGGGCAGGGCGGCGTCAAAAGCTTTGCCGCCGGTGTAGGCGTAGGCGGTTTGACCGTCGATGTCGATTTGCATGATCAGGCTTTCGCGGCGGCAGCGAGGCCGCGATTCAGGTCTTCGATCAGATCGCCGGCGTCTTCCAGGCCGATCGACAGGCGGATGGTGCCGGGATGGATGCCGGCTGCCACGAGTGCGGTGTCGGACATCCGGAAATGGGTGGTGGAGGCGGGGTGGATCACCAGCGACTTGGCGTCGCCGACATTGGCCAGATGGGAGAACACGCGTAGCGCTTCGATGAACTTGCGCCCTGCGCCACGGCCGCCTTTCAGGGTGAAGCTGAATACCGAACCGGCGCCGCGCGGCAACAGTCGTTGCGCCAGTGCATGGTCGGGATGGCTTTCGAGTTCGGGATAGGCCACGCTCTCGACCGCTTCGCTATTCACCAGGTGCGCGACCGCTTGGCGCGTGTTGGCGACATGCCGTTCCATGCGCAGCGGCAGGGTTTCCACGCCTTGCAGCAACTGGAACGCGGTCATCGGGCTCATGCAGGCGCCGAAATCGCGCAGACCCTCGCGCCGCGCCCGCAGCAGGAAGGCGGCGACGGTGGATTCCTCGCTGAAATCCATGCCGTGAAAGCCCTCGTAGGGCTCGGTCAGGGGCGGAAATTTTCCGGACTTGTCCCAATCGAATGTGCCGCCATCGACCAGCAGGCCGCCAATGGCGACGCCGTGACCACCGAGGAACTTGGTCGCGGAATGGAAAATCAGGTCGGCGCCATGGTCAAACGGACGCATCAGCCAGGGCGTGGTGAAGGTGCTGTCCACCATCAATGGCAGGCCGTGTTCGTGGGCCAGGGCCGACACGGCGGGAATGTCCAGCACGTCGAGCCCGGGGTTGCCCAGCGTTTCGCCGAACAGCAGGCGCGTTTCGGGGCGGATCGCGGCGCGCCAGGCATCGATATCGCGCGGATCGACGAACGTCGTGGTAATGCCGAAGCGCGGCAGGGTGTAGTCGAGCAGGTTGTGCGAGCCGCCATACAGCGACCGGCTGGCAACGATGTGCGAGCCGGCGCCCATCAGGGTGGCAATCGCCAGATGCAATGCAGCCTGCCCCGAGGCGACGGCAATTGCCCCGACGCCGCCTTCCAGCGCCGCGATGCGCTCTTCGAGCACGGCGTTGGTCGGGTTCGAGATGCGCGAATAGACGTGGCCGGCGCGTTCCATATTGAACAGCGCGGCGGCCTGGTCGGAATCCTTGAAAACGAAGGAGGTGGTGAGATAGATCGGCGTCGCGCGCGCGCCGTAGCGCTCGTCCGGCACCTGGCCAGCATGCAGGGCGAGGGTATCGAAATTGTAGGTCATTGGACTACCATTCTCCCAGCCCCCTTGCCGAGGAAGGGGGTGATTGCGGTTCGCCGCTTGCGCGGCTCCATGTTATTGGATGCGCCACCTTGGGACGGCCCTGCGGGAGCGCTCATGCGTATTCGTCGGGATCGGGATCGAGCATGCGCTCAAGGACCGAGATGCGATCCTTGATCAGCAGCTTGCGCTTCTTCAGGCGTCGCACCACCAGTTGGTCCTCGGGCGGGGTCAGCAGCAGACGGCTGATCGCCTCGTCGAGATCGCGATGCTCGGTGCGCAATTCAACCAGGCGAGCCTGCAGGACTTCGGGAGGATCGGTCGCGTCAGTGGGTTCCATGGCGCTATGTTATGGGCGCGGCGGTCTCTTGGCAACCTGAACGACTGCTAAGATTCGTCTATGGAAAAAAGTGTAGGCCGCTTCGAAATTCGCCGTGAACTCGGGCGCGGAGCCCAGAGTGTCGTATATCTTGCGTGGGATCCCCAGCTCGAGCGCGAAGTCGCGATCAAGACGCTGCATTTTGCCCGTACCGATGCCAAGCGGAATGCCGCCTTGCTGGACGAGGCGCGCGCCGTCAGTCGCCTGCGTCACCCCAATCTGGTGCCGATTTTCGATGCCGGCGAAGAGGACGGCGATCCGTATCTGGTGTTCGAGTATGTCGCTGGTCCCAGCCTCGCCGAATTGATCGCCAGGGAAGGCCGCATTGCGCCCGCGCGTACCGCGGACCTGATGCGCCAGGTACTCGATGCGCTGGCGATGGCCCACGCCGCAGGAATCATTCATCGCGACCTGAAACCGTCCAATATCCTGATCGATTCGCAAGGTCGCCCGCGGGTGATGGATTTCGGGATTGCCACCCGTCTCGACTCCGCCAGCGCGGAAATGCCGCAGGCCGGCATGTCGGGCACGCTCAGCTATATGGCACCCGAATATGTCGACGGCCGCCAGGTGGGCGAGAAAAACGATCTCTATGCCGCCGGGCTGGTGATGATCGAAATGCTTTCCGGCAAGCCCTTGATGCATGGCGACACTTCGGTCGCGATCATTCACAAGATATTGAACCAACCGGTCGCACTGCCGGCCGATTTGAGCATCGACAACAAGCTCGCCGGCATCATTCTCACGGCCTGTGCCCGCGATCCGGCCGTGCGCACCGCCAGCGCGGCACAGATGAAGGCGCAGCTGGACGACTACCTCGGTGCGGCGGCAACGCCGATCGATACCGCCGGCGCGATGGAAGCGGGCAAGAAGGACACGCTGGAATTCCTGATGCGGCGCATGAAGCACAAGACCGATTTCCCGGCGCTGTCGGACTCGGTCTCGGCGATCAACAAGCTGACGCGCTCCGACAAGGAAAGCATCAACAGGCTATCCAATACCATTCTCAAGGATTACGGCCTGACCAACAAGATTCTGCGCCTGGTGAATTCCGCGTACTACCGGCAGGCGGGTGGCGGCAGCATCAGCACCGTTTCGCGGGCAGTGATCGTGCTCGGCTTCGATGCCTTGCGCAACATCGCCATTACCGTCTTGCTGTTCGAGCACATGCAGGACAAGGGCAACGCACGCGAGCTGAAAGAAGCTTTCCTGCGCGCCAACCTCGCCGGCACCCTGGCGCGCGACGCAAGCAAGCAGTTCATGGCCCGGGAAGCCGAGGAAGCCTATGTCTGTGCCTTGTTCCATAGCGTCGGCCAGCTCCTTGCGCAGTTCTACTTTCCCGAGGAAGTTGCGGAAATCCGAAAGGTGATGCTGCAAAGAAACTGCAGCGAGGAAATCGCCTCGACCCAGGTTTTCGGCCTTTCATTCTCCGAGCTGGGTATCGGCATCGCGCGTCATTGGGGCTTCCCGCCGGGACTGGTGAATAGCCTGCGGCCGCTGCCCGAAGGCATGGTCAAGCAGCCGGCCACCCATGACGAATCACTGCGGGTAGTCGCCGGATTCGCCAACGAAATGTGCGATGCCATCGCGTCCGTGCCCCAGGAGCAGCGACGCGAAGCGACGCGCGCGGCGCGCGAGCGTTTCAGCGCGGCCATGCCGTTCTCGGACAACCAGCTGCAGACGGTGCTGGAAAAGTCGTTCGTGGAACTCAGGGAACTGGCGACCATTCTCCACGTCAACCTGACGCACAGCCCCTTTGTGCGCAATGTCAGGAGCTGGACCGGCGGCCCCCCGGAAACAGTCGTTTCGGCCGAGACCAAGGCTATGGAGACGACCCTGCTGGGCGATCCCGAACTGCCTGACCAGAGTGAGCCCGGCGAGCTGAATGAGGACGGCGTGCCGGATGCAGCACAGGATATTCTTACCGCAGGCATCCAGGACATCAGCAATTCGCTGGTGGATGATTTTTCATTGAACGACGTGTTGCGCATCACGCTCGAAACCATGTACCGCGCAATGGGCTTTCAGCGCGTGTTGCTGTGTCTCAAGGATGCAAAAAATGGCGTCATGGTCGGCCGTTTTGGATTTGGCCCGGATACCAACGAACTGGCGCGCAAGTTCCGCTTTCCCCTGGCCGACGCGCCGAACGTATTTCAGCTGGCGATCAGCAAGGGGGTCGATATCATCATCTCGGACATCGACGATCGCAAGATCGCCACCAAGATTCCGGACTGGTATCGCAAGGTCGTGATCGCCAAGACCTTCGTCTTGTTTCCTCTGCTGATCAAGGGCAATGCCGTGGCGATGATCTACTGCGATCGCGAGAAGGCGGGCAGCATCGTGATCCCAGAGAAGGAATTGTCCTTGCTGAAAACCCTGCGCAATCAGGCCCTCCTGGCGATCAAGCAATCGATGTAGGGCTCGGCTCGTTCAACTGGCGATGTACTGTTCCAGTTGCTTGATCAGGAAAGCCTGTTCCGAGATCGTTTCCTTGACCAGGTCACCGATCGACACCACACCGATCACGCGCTGAGCAGCATCAAGCACCGGCAGATGGCGGATACGCTTCTCAGTCATCAGCGCCATTGCCTGGTCGGTCGTCTGCTCGGGGAGGGCGTAGAGCACCTTTTCGGTCATGATTTCCCGCACTTGGGTTTCTTTCGACGATTTGCCTGAAAGAATCACCTTGCGCGCGTAATCGCGCTCGCTGAAGATGCCGGCCAGCCTTCCGTCGCGCATCACCAGCACGGCTCCGATGTCATGCTTGGCCATGAGTTCCAGGGCGGAGAAAATGGTGTCATCGGGCGACACCGCAAGCGGTGTACGCGGACGCTCTTCAAGCAATTGTTTCAAGGTCTTCATGATGACTCCTCCTCTGGTTGTCAGGTCGGCCTGATCAGGCCGGTACTACGCGGTTCTTGCCGGCCCGTTTGGCTAGGTACATGGCTTCGTCGGCGCGTTTCAGGGCATCGTAGGGCGTTTCATCGCTTCTCAGTTCGGCGACACCGCAACTGAAGGTAATGAGCACCTTGTCGTTATTGTGCAGGAAGAAGCGGCGCGTGAGCTCGCGTTGAACGCGAACCATGGCGCTGACCGCATCTTCCAGCGGCGTGTTGGGCAGCAGGACGACGAACTCCTCACCGCCGTAGCGGGCCAGCGTGTCCTGCGGGCGGATGGCTTCGTGGGTCACCTTCGACAGATGCACCAGGGCTGCGTCGCCGACGGCATGGCCCAGGCTGTCATTGAGCTTCTTGAAGTTGTCGATATCCAGCAGCGCCAGGCTCAGTGATCCGCGCTGGCGCCGAAGGCGGCTCACCTCGCTTTCGAGCGCTTCGTCCATGCCCTTGCGATTGAGCGCTCCGGTCAGCGCATCATGCCGCACCAACTCGCTGGCATGCGCCAATTCGTTCTGGAGACGGGTCACTTCGCGTTCGGCCTCATTGACCCGGCCGCGCATGGCGCTCAGTTCGTCACGCGAGCGCGCCGCGTTGATCTGGACGATGCGCGTTTCGTGCATCACTTCATCCAGCACATCCGAGAGGTCGGCGATATCGTTGGCCTGGCTGATCCGCTCCGCGCATTTTTCTATCTTGTCGTGATAACCACTGGTCGTTTCGGAAAAATCCGCGAGGCGGTCGACGAAGGTGGCAAGCATTGCCTTGAGCCTGTCCTTGGCTTCGTTCAGGCTTTTCTTGAGTGAACTTTGCTTGACGATGACATCTTTCATGCGGCGTTCGACATCATCCAGACGGCGCAGGTTGAGCGGTTCATTCACCAACTCGCGTACTACACTGATCTGGCCAGCCAGCCACTGGTCGTCAACCACCAGCTCGCTGATGTTCTCGATGATCAGATGCACCAGATGAAGTAGGGCGGTCTTCAGTTCCGCCTGGTCTTCGGCGACATAGTGAGCGCGATAGCTGAGCTTCTTCAGGCGGTCGGTGAGGCCGCCGAGTTCATCTGCGTTGCGTGCAGCCCGCACGGCCGCTGCAATTTCAGTCGATTCACGCGCCAGTTCGGGACTTTCCGCCAACACGATGGAAAGGGTGTTGTCGAGTAGCTGGGCAATAAGATTCTGGAGTTCGCCTATACCCCCTCGCCACGCCGTCTGATCGCGTCCGCCCGTGGCCGCCGCACTGTCCGATCCGTGCCCCGCTGCCGCCAAGGGCGCAGCAGGAGACGATTCGGAGGTTGCCGCCGACACCATTTCGGCGCCATCGCTGACCGGCGTGTGCGACCAGGAGCGCAGTGCCGACTGCAGGCGGGAATACAGCAGTTCGGGCGAACTCGAGGCAGACAACACGTGCTCTACCGTTTCTTTTTTCTTCGCCGCCGTAAGCCCGGCATGATGGGTGTCGAGTTGCTGCACCAGTTCCCGGATCAGGGCAGACCAGGCGAGCGGTTCTGCGCCCGGTTTGGCCACCAAGTCGATCAGCGCGCTGCCGAAGCTGTCCCAGTTGCCGCTGGCAATGGCGGTTTCGAACTGCCGGGCAAATCTGACCTGCTCCTGGGTATCGCGCGGCAATGCCGATTGCAACGTCTTGAGCGATCGCTCCGGAAACGGTTCGACAATTTTCGAACCGGTGATTTCGTGATAGATCGCGCGGTAGTTGTCGGGCGTCGGCGGCGTCTTGTTCATCGCCAGGCGACGCAAGGTCTCGCGAGCAACTTCCGAAGGCTGGCTGGGCTTGGCCATGTTACTCGACCAGCCCGTGCTCAAGGCCGTAGCGAATCAGCTCCGCCGTGCTCTTGAGGCCCATTTTTTCGAGCAATCGAGCGCGGTAGGTGCTGACGGTGGCAACTCCCAAGTTGAGCTTTTCCGCGATTTGGGTCAGCGTGTTGCCGGCGGATATCAGCACGAGCACCTGATATTCGCGATCGGTGATCCGCTCATGGGGCGACTTCTCGGTATTTTCGGAAATGGCTTCCGCGAGCTGCTGGGCGACCGCGGGGCTGAGATATTTTTTGCCCGAGGCAACCTGACGAATCGCCGTGACCAGCTGTTCCGGCGCGCTTTGCTTGGTGAGGTAACCCGAGGCGCCGGCCTTCAGGGCGCGCACCGCGTATTGTTCCTCGGGGTGCATGCTGAGGATCAGCACTGGCAGGCGCGGAAATTCCTTCTTCAACTGTTTCAGCGTATCGATGCCATTCCGGTTCGGCATCGATACGTCGAGCAGGAACACATCCCACGTCTGCTGGCGGGCGAGTTGCAAAGCTTCAGCGCCGTCGTCGGCCTCGCCAGTGACGAGCAAATCCTCGGTTTCGGAAAGAATCTGTTTAAGGCCCTGCCGAACAATGGCATGGTCATCGGCAATAAGGACGTGGATCTTGTCGGCCATGGTCAAAACACGTTAATGTTTCAGAGAAAGCTCGCCGCAGAGCGGCGTTACGCCGTAACTAAAACAGATTGCGTTGCAATTCTTCTTCACCCGGAGGTTCCACACCAGCCCGTTCTGGAACGCGCAGAATAATATGCGTGCCGCCGTGTTCTGCCGGCCCTATAAAAAAATCGCCGGCAAGACTCAATACCCGCTCGCGAATTCCGCGCAAACCGAAGGATCTCGGCTTCTGCATGTCCGCTTCAGAAATGCCGCGACCATTATCCCTGATCTCCAGCAGGATGTTACCGCGTTCGCGCCGCAAACGCATGACGACCAGTGATGCATGGGCGTGTTTTGCGACATTGGTCAGTGCTTCCTGGGCAATGCGAAACAGCGCCAGCGAGGTATCGGGTTCTGGCTCGATGGCCTCTTCGTCGCATTGCACCTTGCACGGAATGCCAAAGCGCTGGCTAAAATCCTCGGCTTGGCATTCAATCGCGGCCGGTAGGCCAAACTCCTTGAGAATGCCTGGGCGCAATTCTCGCGCGACACGGCTGGCAGTGCTCATTGCCTGATCCAGCAAGGTCTCAATTGAATGGGCTTTCTCGCGCAAACGATCGGCACCTTCCGGCAGCTTGCTGGCGAGATGTGCCGCTTCGATCTTGAGGAAGACCAGGATGGAGCCGAGTTCGTCGTGGATGTCGCGAGAGATGCGTTCACGCTCTTCTTCCTTGACGGCTTCGAGGTGGGTCGAAAGCTCGGCAAGCTGCTGCCGGGAGCCGCGCAACTCGGCTTCGCTTTCCTTGCTTTCGGTGACGTTGGTGGCGATTCCGCGCCACTCGACGACGCCGGAATCGAAGCGATGGGGCGTCGAGCGTAGATTGATCCATTTCTGGCGCGTGCGGCCGCGGGTATGCCCCTCCCAATTGAGCAGCGTGCCCTTGGCCGCCGATTCGCGAAGCGCGTATTCAAGGTTTTTCCGCTTTTCGGCATCAAAGGCCTCAAACAGCCTGTTTGCCGACGCAAGCAAATCCTGTTGTTTGAAGCCAAAGAGCTTCTGGCAGCCTTCGCTGACAAACAGAAAGCGGAACTCGCCCTCGGCGTCGCGGCGCAGTTGAAACAGCATGCCCGGCAGATTGGATGCCAGCGCATCGAAACGCGCCTGGCTCTCGTTGAGCATTTCCAGCGCGGCGCGGTGGTCGGCTCGATGGCGGGCCTCGCGGACTTCGCGCTCGACCGCAGGAATCAGGCGTTCAAGCCGATCGGCGTCGATTACATCCCGAGCTCCCGCCTTCATCGCCCGCTGCGTACCCCGTTCATCGTTGGGGCCGGCGACAACAATCAGGGGCAGGTCAAAGCCGGACTCGTCGATCTGTCGCACAGCGGCTTGTACCGAGAGCGAGGAAACGCCGGGAATATATAGCACGGCATCCCAAGGCTGCTCGCGCAGCGCGGTACGCAAGCTAGCGGGCGTACCGATGCGATTGAACTTGCAGGCCTTGTCCGCCTCGGCAAATACAGGGTGCAAATGCGCCGCAACTTCTTCGGATGCTGCGATGACAAGCAGATGCAAAGGCTGGCGAGGGGGGGGGCTGGCGACCATGAGCAAATCGGATATAACGAGAAGCAAGTCTATAGTGGATTGGCTCCGCTATAATTCGATTTTGTTCGCGGTCGCTTGGTTTAACGCCGACAAGGCTGGCGTTAGGCTGCGATCGAACTTAGTCTTGGCCGGCATAGCTCAGATGGTAGAGCAACCGCCTTGTAAGCGGTAGGTCGCCAGTTCGATTCCGGCTGCCGGCACCAAATAGGGAGCGGCTCTCAGCGATGGGAGCCGCTTTTTTCTGGTGCGCCCGGCAGGGCGCACTTACTTGGAGGTGAAAGT
>Ga0154354_1119_pt1 | contig 15365 bp, 23 predicted proteins | sample RifGroA2_FD_115882 | JGI IMG/M metagenome (GOLD analysis project Ga0154354, IMG submission 115882) | Rhodocyclales bacterium GWA2_65_19
TCGAAGGCGCCGTCGGCCAGGGTGCCGTTGTCGGAAGCCGGGTCGACGACGTGGGCGCCCAGGGAGAGGGCCCAGTCGCCGGCCTCGGTGGCAAAAGCGGGACTGGCGAGCCCCGTAAGCAGAGCGCCGACGATCAGTGTGGCGGTGGTTCTTTTGTTCATAGGTGCAACTCCATTGGGGAAAGTGGGGGCTGCCCGCATTTTCCTCCGCCGCCTTTCCCGTCGTTTTGATATGGATCAAAGCAAACGGCGGGTGGGCTGTGCAGCCCAAGACTTGCTCGGCATCGCCGGCGGTGCGAAGAAAGTCATCATCTCCTCGCCCGGCGGCAAGGACGTGGACGGCACCTTGCCTTCGTGCTCGCTAATCCAGAGTGGAAGAGTGGGGAGGGGGCCTCGTCCTACGCCACGCTGCGGTGCTTTCTGATCTTGCAGGCAGCGGATAAACGACAAGCTAGCTGAACCTCCCAAACGGCGCGTGTCTCCTATGGTTGACAAGCCGTCAGTGTGGCGCTACGGTGTCGCTTGCAGATAGTCCACACCAGCGCGTTTCGAAAAAGCTTGGTTGGCTTGCCTGATTTTCGCGCCCAGTCCCGTGTGCTCGTGGCCGTTGAGCGAATGGCCGATGGAAACGTCGGCGACTGCAAGGCAGTCGGGAGCGGTGTGTTCGAGACGCGAATCCATTTCGGCCCGGGCTATCGGGTTTATTTCGCGCGCCGTGGCTTGGAACTTGTCGTCCTGTAGTTGTGCGGTGCCAAACCTACGCAGCAAGCGGATATCCAGCGGGCAATCGCCCTCAGCCGCAGTTTGTAGATTCACCTGACGGAGAGCGCATGAGTCTGAAACTCACCAAGTTCGATGCAGCCAAATTCCTCAATTCGGAAGCGCACATCCGGGAGTACTTGGTGGCGGCTCTCGAGGAAAATGATCCCGCGTACTTTCAGCAGGCGCTAGGAACCGTCGCCCGCGCGCGTGGGATGCAGTCCGTTGCCGAGTCAGCCGAGACCACTCGCGCAGGCCTTTACAAAGCATTGAGCGCGCAGGGTAATCCGGAGTTCGCAACCATACTTCGCGTCGTCCATGCGTTGGGCTACCGTCTCACCGTCGCGCCAGCTTCTGCTGTCGGTCGCGGGCGGAGGTAAGGTGAGAGTCAACGCTTCCGTGATTGGCAGCCCGTTCCTCAGCACGGTCGCCTTGCGCGAATCCGAAGTCAACGCTGGCGAACACCCATTCACGGTGCCCGCCCTCATGCGAGGGCTCCCCATAGAATTGAGTACGCCAGTGACCTTCCTGGTCGGCGAGAACGGCTCAGGCAAGTCGACCTTGCTCGAAGCCATCGGATGGTCGCTGGGCTTTAGCGCACAAGGTGGCGACCGTACCAATAGCTACATAGAAGGCGCAGACGGACACTTGCTCGGACGGGCGTTGGCGCTGTCTTGGCGCAAGAAAGTCAGTGATGGTTTCTTCCTGCGCGCCGAAACGTTCTTCAACTATGCCCGCTATCTGGAGGAGGTTGGCAGCGTATTCGGGCTTTACGACGGCGTTCCCCTCAATCAACGCTCCCATGGCGAGGCTTTCCTCGCGCTGTTTCAGAACCGCTTCGAAGACGGCGTGTATCTCCTCGACGAGCCCGAAGCTGCGTTGTCGCCCAGTCGGCAACTCACATTTCTCTCCCTGTTGCACAGCCTGGCCGAAAGCCGCGCTGCCCAGTTCATCATCGCTACCCACTCGCCGATTCTGTTGAGTCTGCCGGGTGCTAGGGTGCTTAGTTTTGGCGATGAAGGGATTGAAGCGGTCGACTATCGTGAGACGGAACACTTTCGCCTCACGCGAGATTTCTTGAACGCGCCGGAGCGGTACCTCAGACACCTGTTCGAGTCGGATCAAGACGAGTAGTCACGTCAACCACGTCGAAATAGAGCAGTGCTCGCGACTTGCACGATCACTCGGGCGATTGACCGTATATACACAAATGTATACTTTGGACATTGCGACAAGGCAATCGTTAAGCAATTGGGATTGAAGGGCTAATCATGTTGATCTTTCCGGTAGTCGTAGAGCGCGATGGCTCAGGCTACGTCGTCAGCTTTCCAGATATTCCCGAGGCATTGACCTCCGGAATGTCTCGCAAGAAGGCGCTCGAAATGGCGCGGGACGCGCTTGAAACCGCCATCGAATTCTATTTCGAAGACAATAGGATGGTTCCTTCTCCCAGCAAGGCAAAGCCGGGGCAGGATGTAATCGAGCTGCCCGTCTCCTTGAGCGCAAAGGCTCTATTGCTCAATGAGATGCTTGCGCAACACGTCACGGCTGCGGAGCTGGCGCGACGGCTCAAGACAACTCCTCAGAGCGTCCAGCGGATCATGGATCTGGATCACGCGACCAAGATTGATACGGTGGCCGATGCGTTCCGAGCGCTGGGAAAGCGACTCGACTTTCAGGTAAAGCGCAGCATACAAGTTAAGATCGTCGCCCCTGACTATTGAAGACGGGCGGCTGAGCCGGTCTTCGGCTGCTGCATAGACTGACCAATCACGAACTGTCGTCTTCGACCCGCTGGACCCGTTCGCGGTAGTCATGCACGTTGTCGCCGTCGATACGCGTCTCCCGCGTTCCATTGTTCTCGCCAACCTTCTCATCCGAGCCGGTCACCGGTTTTGCAACGACCGCCGTTTCGCGTTCGAAGCCGTGCGATTTGTCGGTGTTGCGGTAATACCGGTACAAGAACCAATACAACCCGGTTGCGCCGGCAGGGCCGAGCAGTAGGATCGCCAGTGAGCTGTCGTCGCTCATAACCCATTCCCCACGATCCAGAGAGCAATGCCTTCGAGAAAGGTGCCGACCGTAATCGCGGCCAGCAGGAGCTTCCACTGCTGCACCGGTACGCTGCCCATGGTCTCGCCGGTGCGGCCGTTCACCGCGATGTAGTGCACCATGCCGGACCCGGGCTGCTGGTACGAATACAGCCATACCGGCAGATACATCGATACCCAGCGCGTGCCGTGTACGTCGATGCGTTCGCGTTCCCAGCGGACGCCGCGATCGTATCGCTTCATCGACTCTTCGACCTGGCAGCGGCCGATCGACAGCAGCGCCTCCTCCAGTCGCGGATGCAGTTCCTCCACGTCCAGGTCGCGCTTCTCCGAGTTCAGGCCCGCCAGGTAGGACGCGTTCCACTTCACGGCGTTCTTGGTGTCGAACGGCAGGATCGTGTTGATGATGTTGTTGGTGTTCTTGCTCGTGTCCAGGTTGCCGCGTTCGCTCGAGGATTCCAGCGGCAGGTCGTCCACGGTGAAGTCCACGTGCCGTTTCACGCTGTACACGTCGGCATCGTAGTAGGTCTTCTGGTTCTTGCCGCTGCCCCGCGTGTATTCGCGCGTCTTGATCTCGCCCTTGCCGGCGACGTCGACGCTCGTCTTGCCATCGACGATCATGTACGGCAGGTACACGCCGAGGACGTTCTCGGGGGTGAACTGTTCCTTGAATTCCTTCAGCGCGAACAATCGCCGCTTGTCGACGAACTGGCGGATGCGCGCGACCGCATCATCCTTCTTGATGTGGAAAGGCAGTACCGCGTCGGGCACCGCGCCATTCGCCACCTGCTCATTGATGCCGAAGACATGTCGGCACCAGTGGCAACGCGCGGTCATCGCGTTTTCGGTATTGACCGTGACTTCCGCGCCGCAACCGGTGCACTTGAAGCTCATCAGGTGGGCGGCGTCGGCGGCGATGTCCCGCGCACCGGAGGCGATGACCGTGCCCTCGAGACTGTCGTGCCCCTCTCCGAAGCCGAATTCCTCCTCGACCCGCTCGCCATGCCATTCATGGCGGCAGTACTGGCAGACCAGCAGGTCGGTGCCGTGCTTGTGCCGAATATCGGTCGCGCCGCATTTCGGGCAGCGGTTGAGGCCGTCCTTCAGTTCGGCGGCGGACGTATCGATGGCGACCGGATCCGGTGCTTCCAGTTCTTCGCGGATCGGGCCGGGCAGCGTGGCCGGGTCGATCGGCGAACTGCCTGGCGCCGGCGGCACTTCCTGCGGTGACCCCGGACCGGTGTAGGGCGGTACCGGGGGCGGACTATTGGTGTTCGACATGGCGGATGCCCGGTTGGCGGATCGAACCCAGCACGTTACAGACCCAGCACTTTGGCTTTGAGCGCGTCGAAATCGGCCTGCGTGATCAGTCCGAGATCGAGCATCTCCTTGGCCTTTTTCAGTTTGGCGATCGGATCCTCCGCCGCAGGCGCGGCCGGCGCAACGGGCTGCTGCAAGCCGGCGAGGCCGCCGGCCATTCCCGACGCCATGCCAATGCCCACGAGGCCCGCCGCACCGCTGTGTTCGCCCGCCGATTGCATGCCCGCGGCGACGCTGGCCTGCAAATTGACATTGCCGCGCGAACCGGCCAGCGCGTCGGCGCGCTGCACGGTCTTGAGCAGTTCCCGCGTATTCGCGTCGTATTCGATCGACACGATGGCGGTCTTGACGATGGCCAGGCCGCGATCCGACTTCCACTGGTAGCCGTTCTCCACCGCGTCGGACAGGCTCTTGGCAAAGCCCACCGAATCCTGCTGGAGCTTGGTGATGCGATTGCCCTTGCTCGCATCGTTCGTGTACAGACTGAACGCCTGCGCCAACGAGCCCACCACTTCGTTGAACAGTTGGCCGGCGGCGGCATTGTCCATGTCGGTGAAATCGAAGACCTCGCCGGGCTGGAGATACTTGGCCGGCACGAAGTTCTTCACGAACAGGATCGGATCGAGGATCTTCAGCGTGTAGGAGCCGCGCGTCACGGCGCCGACCTGGGTGTTGAGGAAGCCGTCGTCCCAGTAGATTTCCGATTGCGTACCGAAGCGGTTGTCCGGCAATTCCTTCAGCGAGACGAAGAAGGCCGCCTGCTGCGAACCAGGCTGGCCGCCGAACTTGAAGCGCTCCCAGCTCTGCGTGATGAGCGAAGCGACGAGGCCGTCGCCGACGAAGATCGACTTCGAGTTGATGTCGTCCGACTTCCACTCGTAGCCGCCCGCCTCAGTGGCGATGCCGGTGATCTTGCCGTCCTGGAACAGCAGCAACCCGTAACCTTCGGGAACGACGATCTTCGAACCATTGGTGATGATGTTCGAGGAACCTTTCGTATTCGAACCGCGACCGGCGTTGGTGCCGCGAGGCACCGCGGCGAACAGCGCGGCCGTCGACGACAGACCGTCCGGGACCGTGTAGAAGTCCTTCCACTGGTCGGCCAGCATGCCGCCGACCGCGCCCACCACCGATTGAATAAGTCCCATCACATCTCTCCGCGATTTCGTTGCCGGGCACCAACTGTGCCCAGCAAACTATACGTCCTAACCGGCGGCACCAGGTCACCGCCCAAAGTGACCCCGACTTTCGGCACCCCGTCTGGGGGTGCCGGGCGGCGTAAGTCTGTTGCGATTGATAGCTGGCACACTGTCGGCATGCGCCAACGTCCCCCCTCCATCGATGGACTCGCGGCCAGCACGCTGCAGTTGCCGCCGGGGGCGTGGCCGACGGTGCTCGATTGCCTGTGCGAGCGATTCCCGGCGGTGGCGCGCGTGCAATGGCTGGAGCGCATGGCACGAGGGCGCGTCGTGGACAGCGACGGGCAATGGTTGACGCCGGAAACGCCGTATCGGGTCGGGCTCGAAGTCCACTATTACCGCGAAGTTTCCGACGAAGCGCCGATCCCGTTCCATGAGGTCGTGCTGTATGCCGATGCCGATTTGCTGGTGGCGGACAAGCCGCACTTCCTGCCGGTCATGCCGGCCGGTGCCCATGTCCATGAAACCTTGCTGGGCCGGTTGATCCGCCGAACCGGCAACCAGGCGCTGGCGCCACTGCACCGGCTCGATCGCGACACTGCCGGATTGGTGTTGTTCTCGACCAACCCGCACAGCCGCGCGCGTTACCAGGCGCTGTTTCGCGAGCGACGGATCGAGAAAAGCTACGAGGCGATTGCACCGGCGTTGCCGAACGTCCAATTTCCCTGCACCCGCGCCAGCCGGATGGTCGCCGGCGAACCGTTTTTCCGCATGCAGGAGATCGAAGGTCCGGCGAACAGCGAAACCCGGATCGACGTTATTGCGCGCGGCGATGGGTTCTGGCGTTACGCATTGACGCCGATCACCGGCCGCAAGCACCAGTTGCGCGTGCACATGGCCGCGCTCGGGGCGCCGATCGCCAACGATGCGATGTATCCGTCACTGCTCCACCGCGCCGCAGGCGACTACACGGCGCCACTGCAATTGCTGGCGAGGCGGCTGTCATTCATCGATCCGCTCACTGGCGTCGAGCGCAGGTTCTGCAGCAGTTTCCTGCTCCAGGCCTGATCGACCGACGTGATCGCTGCTTGAAGTCGCCTCGCCCGCCCTTACCACCTTGGATTATTTGCATCGATGATCGCTGGGTCCTGCGTCAGCACGCCCCCTGGCTGACCCTTCCTATCCACGTTGGCCGCAATGATGCTGCTCCACGCGGGGTCGTTCTTTGCGGGGCCACCCGGCATCAGGAAACGGTGGTTTGCGATGAAGTACCCCCAGTTCTCGGCATTCTGGAGCGCCTCTCCATACCTCGCGGGGTCGCTTGCCAGCTCGAGAGCTCGGTGCTTGTAGCAGGGCTGGTCGTGAATGGTTTTGTCCTTCGCATTAAGCCCTTTGTGCGCGAGCTCGTGGAGAAGCGTCTGGACACGCTCGCCAGTATTGAACCAGCTCAGCGAAAACCACCATCCGAGAAGAATTTTTCGACTCGGGTCGTTTAGATCCGACATTCCAAGGGTCCCTTGGTTTTTGCTCTCAACGTCGACCGCTGCCAGTGCAACGTAGTTGTTGAGCATATTCAATCCATTTTGGACTGCAATCGGCGTATTACGGGCGCCAAACCACTTCGTTCGCAGTTCGGCATTCGGGTTTGCCGTCGCAAACGCGATGAGGGCCTCGGCCTCATTGTAAAGTCCCGTCAGGACAGCAAGGTCGATGCGATGAGCATCCGGGGTTCCTGTGTAGTTTCCAAGCATGGCTGAATTTCCTTATACGCATGGTGTTCAAACGAATGCGAACGCAGTGAAGCGAGCGCGATGGGAGATTGCACCTCCGGGCATCGGGCTTGACACTCAGCGTGTCAGGCCTGATGCCCGGATATGCAATCCCAAAGTAGCGTTGCGTCGCTATGCGGCCACGAGGGGCTTTTTGAACAATGCAAAATCCTCTTTGCATTTGGCGATCGTCTGTTCCATCGTCATTTCAGGATGGCCGGCCGTGATGATGTCCTGGTACCTGTCCAGAAATGTATCGAAGTCCAACTTGTCAATATCGACCGTGGACTTGTACAGGCAAAACGCACTGACCTGCTCCACCTTCGTGGTCAAGCTGCTGGACTTCACAGCCCGACTCCACGCCATGAGGTCAAGCCTGATGAGAGCGACGCCTTCGTTGACAAGGTAGTACTCGGACTTGAGGCTTTCGCTACCCTCTGACTCACCAAACAGTGCCGTGACCATTTCTGTAAGCAAGCTCGTGACACCGTTCTGTATGTTGTCCGAGCCGCCCTTGACGAAGCCCTTGATGGCGCCAGAGACAGCTCCGGTAATCTTGGCGGTGTCCGACGATACGTACGCTCTGGTCTGCATCTTGAACGACTGAATCTTGCTGATCGCGACAGTCTGATCCTGTCCAACTCCGGCGGACCGCAGTTTGTTCTCGATCAGTTGCTGAAAGAATTCGGCCTTTACCGTCGCCAACGCCTCCAGATTATCGAGAAGTTCCTTCGCCTCATCATTCAGCTTTTTCGCTTCATCTGCACCTTTGAACAAATCTCTTATAGCGGCCATCGTAAATCCTCCGTGATGTTTTTATCCCCTGCTGCGACGCCGCCGCGTGGTCGGAGTGAATTCCTTCCAGCAATGCCGTCGTGATCGAGTCTATCGACACTGCGCCGGGGCGCTTGCCGGCCGGCTGTATGTTCCGGCTGTCGGCTCGGGGTGGGCGCTGGGCAAAGAGGCTGCCTCTTCGTGCCCTATGCAAGCGCCGCTGTACAGATTTAGCTTAGCGATACTTAACTGTACAGCGGCCCGCCGCCCCTGCTGTTTTGCAATTCAATTTTCCGAGGACCGCTGATGACGTCAATTCACGACCGCATTCGACTGGCGCGACGGCAAGCAAGGCTGACCCAGGCCGGACTTGCCAGGGCAGTGGGGGTGCAGCGCAGTGCCGTTGCGCAATGGGAGAGCGCAAACGGTGTGCGACCGACCATGGAACATCAGATCAAGATCGCGGTGATTGCCGGCATGCGCGTGGAGTGGCTGGCCACCGGGCGGGGCAAGATGGCCATGGCCGATTCGGCTTACACGGGCGATCAGATCACTGACTTGCAGCTGAGCGAATTTGCCTTGAACGACGACGAGCAACGAATCCTGCGCGCGTTCCGCGCGTTGGATCGTCGGAGCATCAAAGCGGTCGTCACCCTGGCGGAAGCCTTGATTGTCGTGCGCAGACCCAATTCCGGGCAGCACGAATCGGTGTCGCCGCCGGCATCGCACCCGGGTGTGCGGACCGCGTAAACCCCGCGTGCAAGCGCCCTCAGCGCGCTACGTGGTCGGCGTGCTTGATCGGCTCAAGCTGGCGATATCACGATGGGTCAGATAGAGGCGCAAATCGAACTCCAGCTGGTGATAGCCAGGTTCCATGTGCGTGCACAGCTGGTAGAACGGCTTGTTGTGCTCGGCTTCCCGCAGGTGCGCCAGTTCATGGACCACGATCATCTTCAGGAATTCGGCGGGCGCATCGCGGAACACGGTGGCGATGCGAATCTCGCGGCTGGCTTTGAGCCTGTCGCCCTGCACCCGGGAGATGGCCGTGTGGGTACCGAGCGCGTGCTTCATCACCTGCAGCTTGCTGTCGTAGATCACCTTGCCCAACGGCACCGACTTTCGTAGATGGCGCTCTTTGAGCGCCTGGACGTAGTCGCGCAGCTGGCCGTCGCTGCGCACGGTGTGTGATTGGCCGTATTTGTCGGCGAGTATCGCGCCCAGCCGACCCTGCTCGATCAACTCGTGCACCCGCGCCTGCAGGTGTGGTGGGTAGCCGGCGAGATACTTCAAAGCTTCCATCGGCAGAGGGCGTGAGGACGGGTGGCGGAGACGGTGGGTATGATGGGCCAGAACTCATCCACACGACACTACGACATGGCGAAGGTTAATCCGCTTCAGTCCTTGTCTGGCGCCCCGAGCGGGAACAGGGGACGGAACGGCCGTGCCTCCTCATGCTGCGGCGTCTCCCGCCCGATGCAGCGAAACTCGAAAGGCGTGCCGTTCTCGTACAGCGCGATCAGCACTTTCTGTGTGTACGAGGAGAAGGGATGACCGTAGAGCGCGAGTGACATCGAAGGACCTCCAGGTTCAAACTGGTTGCATTATTCACGCCAATGCCGCCAATCCACTGCCCGCCCTTCATAACGCGGTTGACGGCGCGCACATGGGAAATGTCCGTCGCCGGGTTCTGCGATAGCACCACCAGGTCGGCGAGTTTTCCTTCGGCAATCGTTCCCAGATCTACGCTCCGGTGCATGGCAAGCGCGCCGTTGACCGTGGCCATGGTCAGCAGGTCGTGCGGATCGATACCGGTGCGCTGCATCGCTTCGAGTTCCGTAATCAGGGAAAAGCCATGCAGCTGTCCCGGGTTACCGGCGTCGGTTCCCACGGCGATGGCAATCCCGGCGGCGTGGACGCGGCGCAGATTGTCGGCCATGCGCAGCTCCAGTGCCGCCAGTTGCCGTTCGTCATCTTCCGACTCGGCGGCCAGACGAGCCCGGGTCGGGTCATCGGCCAGATTTGCCGCGTCGTCGAGCACGCCTCGGGTAGTGGCGTCGAGCAAACCGCAAGGATCTTCAACCGCCAATGCCTTGCCGAGCAACGCTTGCTTGGCGTCATGGATCGCCCGATGCACCGACAGCGTCGGGATATAGATCACCTGTTCTCGTCGCGCGAGCGCCAGAAATTCGTCGTCGACCGGCTGATCTTCCACACTATGCACCAATACCGCGGCACCCAGTTTGAGCGCCGCCTTGGCCTCGACCAGAGTCGTCGCATGCGCCAGTGCCCACGACCCCGCCTGCTTGATCTGATTCACCGTCACGCGCATACGCGTCAGTGCATCATCTTGCGGAATGCCCCACAGCTTGATTCCCGCCGCGCCCCACGCCAGTGAATACCGGACCAGCTCCGTCGCCGCCGCATCGTCGTCAAGGTTTACCATGATCTTTTCGAACGGCGCATTGAAACGCGCGATGGCGGCATCGGGGGCGGGTGTCAGCATCGGTCCGACCGCGGCGATGCGCGGCGCGTTCGGATCGGGTTCGGCAGCCAGCGGCAGCTCCAAGGTCCAGGGTGCGCCGCCAACGTCATAGACCGCGGTGATTCCGTGGCCGAGATAAGCCGGGTAGTACCGAACGGGATGCCGTCGTTGATACGCCAAAACTTGCGGATACGGAAAGCGGCTGCCTAGGTCGACGTAATCGGGGCGAGCTTCGAAGAATCCGGTTTGTCCGAAATGCACATGGGCATCGATGAGGCCGGGGATCAGAAATTTCCCGTGCAGGGAAACGAATTTCGCGGTCGGTGGCAGCGTCGCCGGCCTGTGCGGACCGACGTACGTGATGCGATCACCCGCCACGACTACCGTGCCGTTCTTGATCGTCTGGCCGGTGCCGTCGTAGATCGTCGCTCCCTCGAGAACCAGCGTGGACGGTGGCGATGACGCCGCGACCGCAGTGCTGGCGGCGAACAACAAGCTAGCAACCAGCAAGCGCGCAGCGCGACCGATCATGGTCGATCTCCTGCGGCCTGGTGGTCGTAGCTGAACACGCGCGACATCATCCATTGGCCTGCTTCCAGGCGCCAAAGTATGGAGAATTGCGCCGTCGAGGTCAGCGTCGGCGGACCGCCGTTGCGGCTGGCATAGAAGCGATGCCAGCCATTCTGGATGGCCCCGTAGAGTTTGCCGTCCTTGTCCAGCGGATAGACTTTGACGCTGCCGCTTACTTCACGTCGGGTCGCCTTGTAGTCGAGCTTGCAGATGCCGTCGCGAATCGAGGCAACAAAAGCTTCCTTCGATCCGGTAATGCCACCTTGATCGTGATAGAACTCGAAATCCGGGCTCACCGCCGACGCCATGGCTTGGGTGTCGCACTGGTTGAACCCGGCGTCGAAGATGAGCGCCGAGCGCGCGGCGATCGTCTGCTCCAACGTGGCGGCGTGTTCCGGCGCCGCCGAGACTTCGGTCGCCAGCAACAGGCACAGGGCCGCCAGCGGGAGACGGTTTGTCTTTGACACCTTGGCGCTGACAGACAGCGCGGTCTTGAGCGATGCTTCTGGCTTGATACTCATGTACTTGCTCCATTGGCTTGATTGGCCCCTTTCTGATGCACCAACCGGGTCCGTTGGATGTCGGTCCAAGCCTGGACACGGCCGACATCCAAATAAGGGCCGTGCGGCATCCAAGTAGTACCGTCCTCGCAGAAAACCAAGGAATACCCCGTGCAGAACTGGAGCGAAGTCCTCATCCCAATGGCGGTCATGGCGTCTTTCGTCGTGATCGTCGCCCTCGTCCTAAACTTCCAGCTCCGCAACAAGCGGCTGGTGATGGAAGCGATCAGATTGAGCATCGAGAAGAACGAAGCGGTGAATCCGCTGCTGGTAGAGGCGATCGCGCGTAGCGCGAGGGCCACCGGCGGTGACCTCAGGCGCGGTTGCATCCTGTTTGCCTTGGCGCTCGCGGCTCTGGTTTTCGGCTACATGTTCGGTGTGCTCACCAATCCGCGAGTCGGCGCGGCCGCCATGGGGCTAGCGGCGTTTCCCGGCTTCCTGGGGCTTGCCTTCATCGGGTTCGGATTGTTTGAGCGCAAGCGACCCTGATCGGCTGCCTGCGATGCACCACCCCGGCTTCTCGGCGCTTAGCGACGAACAGCTCGTACTGCTGGTCCGCGCCACGGCCGACCCACTCGCCTACGGGCAATTGGTGGAACGGCACCAGGGCTCGCTGCGGGCGTTCCTGATGCGATTCACCGGCAACGCCGAGCAAGCCGAGGACCTGGCGCAGGACGCTTTCATCCGCGCTTTCCAGCACATCGGCGATTTCCGCGAGGACGCCAGCTTCAAAACGTGGTTGTTCAGCATCGCCCACCGGGAATTACTGCAATCGAAACGAAAGGCCGGCGCTATCCGCAGGACCATCGAACGTTTGATGCATATCACGCAAGCCGAACATGTCGACCATTCGTTCGCAGGGCTCGATCTGCAAAAAGGTTTGGCGGCGCTGACCGGCGAGGAGCGCTCGGCGCTGCTGCTGGCCGATGCCTGCGGCATGTCGAATTCGGAAGTCGCGTCGACCATGGGCGCGCCCCTGGGCACCGTCAAAACCTATATCCGGCGCGCTCGTCAGAAGATGTTTTCAACGATGGGAGAGGGCTATGTCCAGTGAAGAACGGCTCGCCGAGCTGCTGTCCAGCGACCACCAGCAGTTGTCCAGCCGCTATGACCCTAGCCGACTGGCACGCCGGGTGGTGCGCCGCGGGTACCTGAAGAATTCCGCCAAGGTTCTGTTGCTCGTTCTGGGCGCGTCGCTCGGCCTTGTCGTGGCGCTCCATTCCCTGCGTACGCTGCTCAGCTTGCAGGGCACGCTGGACGGCTCGTCGACAGTCTCCGTGCTGACTGCCATTGTCGCCTACGGTCTGCCTTTGGCGTTGGCCGTGGCGGTCGCGCTGTTCCTGGCGCAGAACGATTGATGCGCCTCGTCAGGCCTAGCGCATCAGTGCGAGCGAGGTGGATCTAGACGAGTAGCCACGCCGCTCATGGCTACTCGCAACCCACGCCGTCGTTGTCACGGTCCAAATGGCTTGCGTAACCGGGGTCGCCACGCTTGACCGGCGCCGCACCTGCCGCCCGTGCTGCAGCGCAGTTTGCGTAGTGGACATCGCTTGGGGCGCGAACGCTTCGTCGCGAAGCTGCGGGAGCGAGTTGACGGCGTTGACTTGAAGCAGCTGCCGGGCCGCGATGGCAGTGGTAGTCACCAGTCTTGCGATTGGTGTGGCAGCCTTCGGCGTTGAGTCCGCCGCCATGCGCGAGTGCCGCTCCGACGACGCCGAACATGCAGAAAAAGGCAAAGCTCCTAAGCGCGTTCATGTGACTTCTCCACGAACCAGCGCCTTGATGGTAGGCCAAATCTGACCAGGTATTCCGACGGCGTTCGCTGGCCTTGTCCTATCTCGCCTATCGAGCTGCCCAGCTAGATTGAGGCAAGCATCGCGGCCTGGCTGCAGCCCCGATCCCCCTTGCCATAAACTAACCTAGTAGGTTAATGTCCCGACGACGTGCTTGTCGTGTCGTTCAAGGAACAATGACGATGAAGTGTCCGAATTGCGGCGCGGCGGAACTGAGGCGTAGCACGCGCGCCATTGCATACGTTTACAAGGGCGAGCCGACCAGGATCCCTTCCGTTACTGGGGACTTCTGTCCGAAGTGCGGCGAATCGATACTTGGCGCGGAGGAGTCGGCGCGCGTCAGTAGCCTGATGCTGGATTTCAACAGGCAAGTCAACGCGGCGGCGATCGATCTGTACCTTATCGCCAGCGTGCGCAAGAAGCTCCAACTCGACCAGCGTGAGGCAGCTGAGATATTTGGCGGCGGCGTCAACGCGTTTTCGCGTTATGAAACCGGAAGGACCAAACCGCCCGTGGCGCTGGTGAAACTACTCAAGTTGCTGGATCGCCATCCGCACTTGCTCGCCGAGGTGCGAGCGGCGTAGGTTGAGAATCGTGCGGTACCCGCACATTCGGGTGTCAACACGTAGCTCGCGCCCCCTGGCGGTTCCTCTACGAGGCGAATGGAGTGGGTGCTTTTCGTACATGCCTCCAGCCAAAACCCTGATATTTCCGGACCAATGGCGTCCGCAAGATCCGTACACCTGCGACGGATCTTGTCATGCCACCAAAAATTCGCGATGTGCTGTCCATGCTGCACGCCGGAGGTTGGTATTTGGTTCAGCAGCGGGGCAGTCATCGCCAGCTGAAGCATCCGGATAAGCCTGGCCGCGTGACAGTGGCCGGCAAACCGAGCGATGATGTTTCCCCCGGGCTCCTGACGAGCTTCCTCCGGCAAGCCGGGCACAAGAGGTGATCGCTATGCGCTATGCCATCGTGATTGAGCGGACCGACTCCAACTACGGCGCGTACGTCCTGGATTTGCCAGGTTGCATCGCCACAGGCGGAACGATTGAGGAAGTTGAGCGCAATATCCGAAGCGCCATTGAAATGCACTTGGCCGGAATGCGCGAGGACGGTGAGCCGATTCCTCCGCCGGCCACTCAGGTTGAGTACGTGGACGTAGCCGCATAATTGCGCAAGCCACATTAGTTCGCATGTATTTTGCTGATCATGGGCCGCCTCATATTCATGTTGAATACCAAGGGCAGGGGGCGTTGATCGATATCACATCTGGGCAGGTCTTGGCCGGCAGCTTGCCGAGTCGAGCGCTGGCGCTGGTTAGGCAGTGGCGTCTGGATCACGCAACAGAACTGGCGCAGAATTGGGCTCGAGCCCAGTCGCTGCAGCCCCTGGTGCGGATTCCCGGAGCAGACAATGATTAAGATCGTCGCCGCTGACTATGTAAATGACCACGAGATCCGCTTGCGGTTTTCGGATGACAGCAGCGGAACACTGGACTTTAGTCCGTTCCTGGCTGCCGGCACGCCCATGACAGAACCCTTGCGTGATTCGGCTTTTTTCCGCAGCTTTTATCTTGAGCTCGGTGCGCTTGCCTGGCCCAACGGATTTGACTTGAGCGCTGAATCATTGCAACGACGGTTGGATGAAGGCGGGCGGCTGCGCCGTTCTTCGGCTGCTGCATAGAGAACCATTGTCCGCACTTCTCGCCAGTAGTCGGCGGCAGCAGCACTGCGCATTGCTGTCCCTGGCGCTTTGCCTGCCTTCCGTCGCCTCTGCCGCCGCCCCTCAGTCCTGGCTCGCCCACATTCTCGGCGAGCACGTTGGCAGCTGGGAGGTCGTTGGCGACGAACGCAGCTACAAGGAAACGCTGCGCATCGTCTCGGCGCAGGAAAAGGGGCGCACCACGGTCGCCGAATCGTTCGCGCTGCAGCCGGAGGGCACGGGCTGGCGCTGGGAGCGTCACCTACTGGCCGGCCCGATCGACCGGCTCGAGCGCGGCACGATGATCGACGGCCGCTTCTGGCGGGAAAACGCCGAAGGTCAGCGGGTCGCGTCGATCCGTATTCCCGACGGGATGGTGCTGCCGTCGATGCGCGCCGAGCGGATCCGCGCGTTCGCGGCGGGACAAGCGGTCGGTGCCGGCACG
>Ga0154354_1024_pt1 | contig 15161 bp, 15 predicted proteins | sample RifGroA2_FD_115882 | JGI IMG/M metagenome (GOLD analysis project Ga0154354, IMG submission 115882) | Rhodocyclales bacterium GWA2_65_19
TGGGCACCAAGTTGCCGTTCGACCTGGCCCGGTCAAATTGGCTTCTTCGCATGGTCGAAACCGATGCAATTCGGTGGTCATCACAGCAAGACTCCGCTACGGCTACTTTAGTGGCCGAATTTGCACGCCATCTGTCTGACTGAGCAGTGGCCGCTGAGCACCGCCTCGCCTACGATGCTGCTTTGCCAACAATAAGGAGACAGCATGCAGGCCTTTCAGGATTACTACCCGGAGAACCTCGCCCATTGCTACGGTTGCGGCCGCAACAACGAGCACGGGCATCAGATCAAGACCTTCTGGGAGGGCGATGAAACCGTCACCCATTTCCAGCCACGCCCCGAACACACGGCGATCCCCGGTTTTGTCTATGGCGGCCTGCTCGCTTCGCTGATCGACTGCCACGGCACGGGAACAGCGGCCGCCGCGATGTACAAGGCCGAGAACCGGAGCATGGACAGCCTGCCGGCCTTTCGTTTCGTCACCGGCTCGCTGCAGGTCAGTTACCTCAAGCCGACGCCGCTCGGCCCGGTCCTCGAAATTCGCGGCAAGGTGAAGGAAATCAAGGGCCGGAAGGTCGTCGTCGAGGCGACGGTTTACGCCGACGGCGTGGCCACGGCGCGCGGCGAGGTGATCGCCCTGCAGATGCCGGATACTTTTGTGGCGAGCTGATAGCCTGCGCTTTCAGGCAGTGGAGCGGGCTGCCTGAAACGCTTTCATTGAATTATTCGGAGCAACGCGGTCGACGCTATCGCCTGCCGCCCCGGGCAGCGTATCCTTGCCGCCCACGCCGTATTTCCCGCCCCCATGTCCACCACGCTCACCCCCCGTACCGAACGCTTTTTCCTGCTGACCCTGGCCGGTATCCAGTTCAGCCACATTCTTGATTTCATGATCATGATGCCGCTCGGGCCTATCCTCATGGCGGCTTTCGGCATCGGCACGAACGAGTTCGGGCTGCTCGTCGCCTCCTACAGTTTCAGCGCTGCGGTGTCGGGAATTCTGGCGGCGACCTTTGTTGATCTCTTCGAGCGCAAGCGCCTGCTGCTCATCGTGTTCACGCTGTTCGGCGTGGCAACGCTGGCCTGCGGGCTGGCGCCGGGCTATTCGACGCTGATCCTGGCGCGCGGCATGGCCGGCGTCTTCGGCGGCATCATGGGGGCGCTGGTCCAGACGATGATCGCCGACGCCATCCCCTTTTCGCGGCGGGCGCGGGCGAGCGGCGTGGTGTCGAGCGCCTTTTCGATTTCGACCATTGTCGGCGTGCCCCTCTCGCTGTGGCTGGCCAACCACTTCGGCTGGCGCGCGCCCTTCGTGCTGATCGCCGCATTGACCGTCGTTTTCCTCGGCATCGGCCTGCGCTTCCTGCCCGAACTGCGCCACCACATCAGCGAAGAAAAGCGCGCCCATCTGCTCTCGGCGACCTTCAGCGTGCTCGGCGACGCCAACCACCTGCGCGCCCTGCTCTTCTCGGCACTGATCATTTTTTCCGGCTTCACGATCATTCCCTACATCACGGTCTATGCCGTCAATAACGTCGGCATCGCCCAGACCGACATCCCCATCGTCTATCTGGTTGGCGGCTCGGCCACCTTCATCAGCGCCCGGCTGATCGGGCACTGGGCCGACAAGCACGGCAAGGTCGAGGTCTATCGGCTGGTCGCCCTGCTCGCCATGATCCCGACGCTGGTTCTCACCCACGCCGGCGTCCTGCCGCTGTGGGGCTGGCTGATCATCTCGGCCAGCTTCTTCGTGCTCATCTCGGGGCGCATGATCCCGGCCATGGCGATCATCGCCTCGTCGGCCCAGCCCAAACTGCGCGGCACCTTCATGTCGCTCAACGCCACCACGCAGTCGCTGGCCATGGGCCTGGCCACGACGCTGGCCGGCTTCCTCACCTCGCTCGACGCCAGCGGCCGCATCGTCGGCTATGCGCAGGTCGGCTACGTCGCCGTCGCGGCCAATCTGGTCGCCATCTGGTTCGTCTCGCGCATCGACATGCACGGCAAGAACACCTAGCCCGACTTCCACGGTCAACCGGAAAAAACAGCCAAAAATGGAACGCCGCGTCGCTAATCGGGCGCGCCGAAAAAATCGGCCTTGTGCACCTCAAAAATACTGTATAAACTACTGTATATCGTAATCCCGGAGACGCCGCCATGTGCGGATGCTACGAACTCAAGGCCAGGACCAGGGCACTGAACAGGCGCTTTCCGCAACTTCACCTTGGCCACGGCGAACCGCCCCGCAGCGGCGATATGCAGCCGAACGACCCGGTGCTGATGATCACCGCCGGCAGCCCCGGTTTTGTCGGCAGCCTTGCCGGTTGGGGGCTAGTCGGCAGCTTTCTCGACCAGCCACCGCGCAGCCCGTTGACCACCCTGCCCGCCGAAGGGCTGGCCAGCAAGCCGTTTTACAGCAAGATCCTGAAACGAAACCGCTGCCTCATCCCCGCCACGGCTTTTCACGAATGGCAGACGCTGACCGGTGGAAAACAGAAAATGCGTATCAGCGAGGCCTCTGGCGATCTGTTGATATTCGCCGGCATCTTTGACCACCACCCACTGGCCGGAACTACCTGCGCCATTCTCACCACCGCTGCCGACGCCGCCGTCGGCCTGATTCACCCCCGCATGCCGGTCATTCTTGATCATGACGAATGCAGCTTCTGGCTGAGCGACCACGGCGACTTTCCCGAGGCCGATTTCGCCGCGCTCCTCGACGCCCCATCACAGCACGCGCTGACAATGGAAGCCATCATCGCGGCGCAACCCTCGCCACAGCTGTCGCTCGCCTTCGCCTAGATAGCGGTCTATAAAAAGGTGATGCTCGTTACATAGTTGAATGACTGCACCAAGGAGCGGCTTGCCATGCAGCAGGACACCTACCGATACCATGCAAGGTTCTACGACCTGCTCTACGAACCTGCGGCGCGGATTGTCCGCGACATTGGCCAGCTCATTTACCCGCCGCGGGAAAACATCGCGATCCTCGACGTCGGCTGCGGTACCGGCACCCAGCTTGCCCTCTACCAAAAACCCGGTTGCCGGCTGGTCGGCCTTGACAGCTCACCGGCAATGCTGGCGCAGGCCGCGCACAAGCTGGGCACGGCGGCCGAACTGCAGGTCGGGGAGGCGACGCAAATTCCCTTCGCGGCGGGCAGCTTCGATCTGGTCACAGTCATTTTCTTGCTTCATGAAATGTCACCCGAAGACCGCCCTGCCGTATTGCAGGAGAGCCGACGCGTCGTCAAGCCGGATGGCCGCATCATGCTGATCGACTACCACCCCGGCCCCTACCCCTGGTTGATGGGGCAGGTCTGGCACCACCTGATCAGGCTCATGGAAATCAGTGCAGGCCCCGAACATTTTGGCAACTATCGCCATTTCATGGCCTCCGGCGGGCTCGACACCCTGGTCGCCGGACAGCCGCTACGCGTCGACCAGCGATACGTTTCGGAACACGGCGTCACGGCCATCCATCTGCTCGGCCCCGAATAGCTGCCAGCGCCGGAAAAAGTCAGTATTCTGGCGACCTGTTTACGGCCATACGAGCGCAGCAGCCCGGCTTGATGATCACGGCCATCCGTTTCTCCCGCCAGCCTCCCGATGAAAGTGCGACGTGGATATCGACTTTTTCCTGAGCAGCCTCAGCAAACTACCCCTGTTCGACAAATGGGCGTGGGGCGCCGTCTCCGTCGCCGTGCTGGCGGCGGCCGGGCTGATCCTGTTTATCGAGCGCCGCCATTTCGCTGCGCGCGACAAGGGCGGCAGCTGGCTATCGCTGCGCCTGCTCTCGCTGTTCGTTCTCCTGCCGGTCACGGCGGGGGTCATCGTCATCCCGAGCATGGCGATATCGGGGCCGGAGGCACTGGCCTATTTCTATCTCGCCCTGCTCATCCTTGGCCCGCTCGTCTGGTTCGCCGGCCATTCGCTCTGCGGCCGTCTGCTGCGACCAGCCTTCAGCAAGGGCGAAAGCCGTTTCATGGCGGCCAGCGGCCTGCTCATCCTGTTCCTCCCCTTCGCCGCGGCCACCGTCGCCCAGGGCCCGATTTTCCTCGCCTCGCGCGGCCTGACCGAAAGCGCCTTCCAGGCTGCGCCGGCCGCCGCTTTACCGCATGCCACCGGCCCGGTACAGCGCTTCAACCTGCCGACCGTCGGCCTGATCTACACCCAGTCGCTCATCGCTCCACCCGGCCTCGAACTCGAGCGAATCGACCGCAAGGTGGGCGAAATATGGGCTGACACCGCCACCAGCAGTCGCGACATCTTGTGTCGTGATCAGCAGAACGTACACCTCATGTGGTCGGCCCGCGAGCCGACGCCAGTCCTGCGCCTTTACTGGCGCCTCAACGGCCAGCGCGTGCAGGCCGATTTCTCACCAGTCACCGTCGCCGATTCGGCCGAGCCGCGTGAATTCACCATCACCTTCCGTCCCGACGGCATCGATCCGCCGGTGCCCATTCCCCGTTCACGCGCCTCGATTGCCTATTTTGTCGGCCCTGATCGCCTCTATTTCAACTCGCTGAACCCGCTGCAGCCAGGCGAAACCTTCGCCAACGACTGCATCATGCCCGGCTACAAGCGCGTCGACAGTGAAAAGGAAGGCCCGCCGCAAGCCGTCGCGCTGATGTTTTTCCAGAGCGCCAATGCACCTTACTTGCGCGCCGAGATCAAACGGCCGGCCGAGCCGCAGTCAAACCGGCAGCCATAAGCCGTAAAATTCAGCATCCCGGCAAGCAATTCAGGCCGAAACACGCGGCACCCATTTCAGCAAAGGCAAAAACATGTTCGACAATCTGCTGGGCTTCTTCATCCATTGGGGCATCACCGCCGTGTCCCTGTGGGGCGCCAGCCTGGTCTTCAAGGGCATCCGCTTTTCGAGCACCTCGGCGCTGATCATCTCGGCCCTGCTGCTCGGTTTTGCCAACGCCGTGCTGCGCCCGCTGCTGGTCATTCTGACCTTCCCCCTGACGCTGATCACGCTCGGCCTGTTCGTGCTGGTCATCAACGCGCTGCTGCTCATGCTGGTTGCCAAAATGGTCAGCGGCTTCACCATTTCCAGCTTCTGGACAGCCTTCTTCGCCAGCCTGTTCATTTCCATCCTGAGCATCGCCCTCGGCACCCTGGCGCCGAATGCCGAAACGACGATCTACCGCCTGCCGCCCAACCCGTCGGCACAGACCATTTCCGCCTGAGCCTTGGCCATGAACCAGCCCGCTTACTGGATTCTGCGCTGCGAGCATCGCCTGCTGACGATCAGCGGCGCCGGATCGGTCTTCCCCGCCGGCCTGGCAGCCGATTTCGGCCACCCCGAAAACGCCCTGCACGTTGGCGACCTGAACGGCCAGCCCTGCCACGCCGCCGATGTCGCGCAGTTCCCCGAGATTCTCGGCGGCGAAGCGACGCCGCTGCGCGCCATATTCCAACTCGCCGGGCCCGACACCTTCGCCCTGGCCGGCCGCGCCACCCAGTTGCTCGACTGGCAGGCCAACCACCGTTTCTGCGGCAAGTGCGGCGCGCCGACAGCGTTGAAGGCTGGCGAACTGGCCATGCACTGCCCGGCCTGCGGCCTGCTCGCCTATCCGCGCATCTCGCCGGCGGTCATGGTCCTCGTGCGCGATGGCGACAAACTGCTGCTCGGTCGCAGCCCGCATTTCAAACCGGGCGTCTTCAGCGCCCTGGCCGGTTTTGTCGAACCCGGTGAAACGCTCGAAGAATGCGCCGCCCGCGAAGTGCGCGAGGAAGTCGGCATCGAGATCGCCAACCTGCGTTATTTCCACAGCCAGCCGTGGCCATTCCCCAACTCGCTGATGGTCGCCTTCTTCGCCAACTACGCCGGCGGGACGATCACCCCGGACCCCAACGAAATCGAGGAAGCGGGGTGGTTTTCGCCCGATGCCCTGCCCATCCTGCCCGAACCGATCAGCATTTCACGCCGGCTGATCGACGCGGCAGTGGCAGATCGCCAGAAGCGGCCTGATATTTGAATTTTGGCCTTTTTTTCCGGTTGACCGTGGATTGCCCTCATACCGGCATTGCCAATGCAGCAGTTGGTCGCTCCATGCCTGGCGAGAAAACAAGCCATGACATTGGCACGAAGCGGAACACACGCTCGAACATGAAGCGGACCGCCGCATTTCGGCGCTCAAGAAAGCGAATGAGAACGGTTCCTAATTAATTGTAATTAAAGAACTTTTTTCACCACTTGCCTTCTAATACCAAGCAAGCCAACTTAAAATCGCCACGGGCAAGCCAGCTGTGGCCCGCCAGCCAGCCCGCTACCCAACGAACCTTACGGAGAAAGCCATGAAGGGCGAGAAGAAAATCATCGACATCCTCAATGACCTGCTGACCGGCGAACTGACCGCTGTCGATCAATACCTGATCCACGGCGAGATGTATGCCGACATGGGTCTGAGCCAGTTGGCCGAGAAATCCATCCATGAGTCCGACCACGAACGCCAGCATGCCCGCGCCCTGATCCAGCGCATTCTCTTCCTCGAAGGCAAGCCGGACCTCAGCAAGCGCGAAGCGCTGAAGATCGGCAAAACCGTGCCGGAAATGCTCAAATCCGACCTCGCCGTCGAATACAAAGTGGTCGGCGACCTCAAAAAGGCCATGGCCGCCTGTGAAAAAGCCCAGGACTACGTCAGCCGTGACATGCTGGCCATTCAGCTTGAAGACACCGAAATGGACCACGCCTACTACCTCGAAAAACAGCTCAAGCTGATCGAACTGGTCGGCCTGCCCAACTACCTGCAGAGCCAGATGGGCTCGGGCACCCCGGCTTAAGGAGCGACGACGATGAAAGGCGACAAAAAAGTCATCGAAGCCCTCAACAAGGTGCTGAAGAACGAGCTGACCTCGATCAACCAGTATTTCCTGCACGCCCGGATGTTCCGCAACTGGGGTCTGGAAAAGCTCAACGACTACCAGTACAAGCAGTCGATCCGCGTCATGAAGGAAGCCGACGAGATCATCGAACGGGTGCTCTTCCTCGAAGGCCTGCCCAACCTGCAAAACCTCGGCAAGCTCATGATCGGCGAGCATGTTGTCGAGTGTCTGCAGGGCGACCTCAAGTACGAGCGTGAAATTCAGCGCCCCCTGCTGATCGAAAGCATCGCCCTGTGCGAAGAGTTACAGGATTACGTCAGCCGCGACCTGCTCGAGGAATTGCTCGAACACTGCGAGGAAGCCATTGATTGGCTGGAAACGCAGCAGACGCTGATCAAGGATGTGACCTTGCCGAACTATCTGCAAGCGCACATGGAGCCGGGCGAAGGCTAGGCCTCTCCGCCCCGCCCCACCCAAAGCCGCAGCCAGTCTGCGGCTTTTTCATTTCTGACTCCATCCAGCGGCAGCTGGCTTGCGAATTGCTCAGTACCATGAGGCTCGGGCTCGGCCGTCGACTATGCGACAAAACCGGGTTGAAGGCCGAATGCAACATAGTTGTTGACAATCATTCGCAACACAATAGAATACGAATTATTCGCATTTACAACCGCATCAGGAGGCAGTCCATGTACGTCTGCGTCTGCAAAGCAGTCACCGACACCCAGATTCGCGAAGCCGCGCAAGATGGTGCTCGCACGCTCAAGGATCTGCGCCGTGATCTCGGCGTCACCCGTGACTGCGGCCGGTGCGCCTCCTGCGCCCACGAATGCCTGCGCGAAGCGCATGGCGAGCAGCCCAAGCCAGGCAAGGTGATGCGCAAGGCTGCCTGAGTTTCACTCTTTTCAACAACAGCAAGCCACCGCCAGCCACCCAGGAAATCCCAGGCAGCCCGCCGGCACCATCCGGGAGTTTCCATGTCGTTCCTGCACACCCTGCCGGCGGTTTTCCGTCAGCGTCCCCTTTTTGCCGTGATCACGGCCCTCCATATCGGCCCGGCCGTTGCCGCCGAGCCGCCGGCCGGCAGCGAAACGGCCCTTCCCGCCATCACCGTGACCGGTAACGCCGACAGCGAAGTAAGCACCGAGAAGACCGGCTTGTACACCACGTCCCGCAGCAGTTCGGCGACCAAAATGAATCTGTCTCTGCGTGAAACGCCACAGACCGTTTCAGTGCTTTCGCGCAGCCAACTCGACGACTTCAAGCTGGACAACGTCAATGACGCGCTGGCTGCATCATCCGGTATCGTCGTCGAGCGTCCGGAAACCGACCGCACCTATTACACCGCGCGTGGCTTCGACGTCACCAATTTCCAGTTCGATGGCATCGGTGTTCCTTTCGTCTACGACATCGTCAACGGCGATATCGATACCGCCATCTATGACCGGATCGAGGCCGTTTATGGCGCCAACGGGCTCATGTCGGCCACTGGCTTCCCTTCAGCCACAGTCAATTTCATCCGCAAGCGGCCGACCGTCGATTTCGCCGCCTCGGCCAGCCTGACCGCCGGCTCCTGGGACAAGTATCGTTTCGATACCGATGTCTCCGGTGCCCTGATCGACTCCGGGCGGATTCGCGGCCGACTGGTCTTCGCCCACGAGGACAAGAATTCCTATCTCGACCGCTACAGCCGCGAGAAAACGGTGTTCTACGGCATCGTCGAGACCGACCTGGCCGAATCGACACAGCTCGCCATCGGCCACCACACCCAGATCAACAAGCCGAAGAGCCCGATGTGGGGCGCCTTGCCGCTTTACTATTCGGATGGCAGCCCGACCAATTTCGACCGCTCGACGAGCACGGCCGCCGACTGGGCGGTGTGGGATTCGAAGACGCAAAGCACCTTCGTCGAACTGACCCATCATTTCAACGACGACTGGTTGGCCAAGGCCGTCGTCACCCGCCAGGAATTCACCAACAACTCATCGCTGTTCTACGTCTACGGCACGCCGGACCGGACGACCGGTCTCGGCCTCTTCAGCTATCCGTCGCAATACGACATGACCAACAAGCAGACCATGGTCGACCTCTACGCCACCGGGCATTTCTCGCTGGCAGGGCGCAAGCACGACGTGAGCATTGGCGCCAGCTGGGCCAAATCGGCGCTCAGCGACCTGTCCCGCTACGGTCAAGGCATTGGCACCGCGCTGCCGCCACTCGAGAGCTGGACGGGCAATTACCCGATGCCGACTTTCGACGCCGCCTTTAACGGCAGCGACTTCACCGACACGCGCAAGAGCGCCTTCTTCGCCACCCGCTTCAATCTGCGCGACGACCTCAAGCTGATCGCCGGCGTCCGCGCCACGTCGGTCGATGTCCGCGGCACCTCCTACGGCGGGAGCCGCCAATCCGACACCAGCAAGCTCACCCCGTATTTCGGTGCGATCTACGATCTGCTCCCGGCCCTCTCGGTCTATGGCAGCTACACCGAACTCTTCAATCCGCAGTATCAGGTCGATGCGACCTTGGCGCCGCTTGACCCGGTACGCGGCAACAGCAAGGAGATCGGCCTCAAGAGCGATTTCTTCAACAAGCGTCTGAATGCCTCGCTCGCCTACTTCCAGACCGAGCAGAATGGCTTGGCCGAAGCCGCCGGCTACGTCGGGCCGGTTGCCATCTATCGCGCCATCGACGCCGAATCGAGCGGCGTGCAGCTCGACATTTCCGGCGCGCTGACCGAGCGCCTGCAGGTCAATCTCGGCTACACCCAGCTCACGCTGACCGACCCGCAAGGCAACGACGTGCGCACCCATACGCCCCGCCGTCTGCTCCGCCTGAGTGGCACCTACCGCGTGCCGATGATCGAGCAGTTGAAGGTTGGCGCCAACGTCAGCTGGCAGGACGACATCCACCGCGTCGACGTCTACGACTTCGGCACCGGCGCCACCACCCGGACGACCCAGCCGGCCTATGCCCTGGTCAACCTGATGGCACGCTACGACATCAACAAGCATCTCAGCGTAAGCGCCAACCTCAACAATCTGACCGACGAGAAATACTTCACCAGCCTGATGTGGAGCCAGAGCTATTACGGCGCGCCGCGCAACTTCAGCGTCTCGCTCAACTGGAAATACTGAGCAGGGGAAGACCGATGCGTCCGTTTCTTGTCTTGCTGCATCGCTGGTTCGGGCTGTTCGCCGCTCTTTTCCTGTGCGTTTCCGGGCTGACGGGTGCCGTCATCTCGTGGGACCACGAACTCGACGAATGGCTGAACCCGAACCTGTTCGACGCGCCGGGACGGGGCCAGCCCCTCTCGCCGCTCGAACTGGCGAGCCGCCTGGAAAGCGCCGAACCGCGCCTGCAAATCCGCTTCATGCCGCTCGCCGTCGAGCCGGGGCATGCCTTCGGCGTCTTCGTCGATGCCCGTCTCGACCCGGCGACCGGCCAGCCCTACCCGCTCGGCTACAACCAGGTCGCGCTTGATCCGGTGAGCGGCGAGGTACTCGGCCGGCGGGAATGGGGCAAGGTCTCGCTTGACCGCGAAAACCTGCTTCCTTTCCTCTACAAGCTGCACTACAGCATGCACATCCCGGATGCCTTCGGGCTGCAACTCGGCACACTGTTCATGGGTATCGTCGCCCTCGTCTGGGTCTTCGACACCTTGCTTGCACTGTGGATTTCCTTTCCCAGCCGCAACAGCTGGCGGCAATCCTTCGCCTTCCGCTGGCAGGCCGGCGGCCATCGGCTGAACTTCGACCTGCACCGCTCAGGTGGTGTCTGGCTCTTCCTGCTGGTCCTCATGCTGGCCATCACCTCGGTCTCCATGAACCTCAAGGAACAGGTCATGCGGCCGGTCGTCGGCTGGTTTTCCGAACTCTCGCCGTCGCCCTTTGCCGCTGCGGCGAATGCTACGGTCAACCGGAAAAACGGGCCAAAAATGAAAATGGACGAAATCGTCGCCCTCGCCGAACAGGAAGCCCGGCGCCATGGCATCGCGGCGCCGGCCGGCGGCATCTTCCACGAACGCCTGTCGGGCGTTTATGCGATTGGTTTCTTCGAACCTGGCACCAGCCATGGCGATGTCGGCCTCGGCAACCCCTGGTTCCATTTCGATGCCGCGACCGGCACCCCGCTCGGCCGCGACATTCCCGGCACCGGCACGGCTGGGGACATTTTCCTGCAGGCGATGTTCCCGCTGCATTCCGGCCGTATCGCTGGCTTGCCGGGACGTATCCTGATCTCGCTGTGCGGACTGGCCATTGCCGCACTGAGCATCACCGGCGTACTGATCTGGGCCAGAAAAAGACGGGCTCGGCAAGATTCGTCAAAGCGCCGCCAGACCAAACGCGAGCCATCAAGCCCGCCACATCCGGCTGGAGAAATCGGCGGCGATTGCCGAGGTCGTTAAGTCAGGCAAATAGCGAAAAAATCTGTCGTCCCGCACCGGCGCGAATGCCCCATCAACCCGACACGTCAAATAACGTCGATACCCGGCTCGCCTTCGCTAACTTCGCCGATCACGGAAACGTGCGAGAACCCCTGCTGCAGGAACAGTGACAACACTTCCGTCACCGTTTCGGCCGTGCATGAAACAAGCAGACCGCCCGAGGTTTGCGGGTCGGTGACCAGGGTTTTGGCGGCGCTTTCCAGGTTCGCCGCGAGATTGACGCTGGCACCATAACTGGCCCAGTTGCGCCCAGAGGCGCCGGTCAGATGACCGGCATCGACAAACTCGCGGGCACGGGCGAGCAGCGGCAGGTCGGCGTAATGCACCGTAGCGCGCACATTGCTGCCCTTGCAGACTTCCAGCAGATGCCCGGCCAGACCGAAGCCGGTGACGTCGGTGACGGCATGCACGCCATCCAGACAGGCCAGCATGGGCCCCGGCGTGTTCAATTGGGTGGTGGTTTCGACCATCGCATCGTAGTCGCTGCTGTGGAGTTGATCCTTCTTGAGCGCGGCGCTATAGACGCCGACGCCAAGCTGCTTGCCGAGGATCAGCTTGTCGCCCGGCTTGGCGCCGGAGTTGCGCTTGAGATGGGCCGGATTGACGATACCGATGGCAACCAACCCGTAAATGGGCTCGACCGAGTCGATGGTGTGGCCGCCGGCAATCGGGATGCAGGCGGCACGGCAGACGGCCTCGCCGCCCTGCAGAATCTTGCCGATGGTTTCCAGCGGCAGTGTATTGACCGGCATGCCGACAATGGCCAGCGCGAAGAGCGGCGTGCCGCCCATGGCGTAAACATCGGAAATGGCGTTGGTAGCGGCGATACGGCCAAAATCGTAGGGGTCGTCCACGATCGGCATGAAAAAATCGGTCGTCGCGACGATCGCCTGTTGGGCGTTGATCTGATAAACCGCTGCGTCGTCGCAGGTCTCGGTACCGACCAGCAGTTGCGGCGGGATGATGCCCGACGGAGCACCGGCCAGAATCTGCTGCAAGACGGCGGGTGCGATCTTGCAGCCGCAGCCGCCGCCATGGGAAAGCTGGGTCAATCTGATTTTTTCTTCTGGCACGGCTGTTCTCTCGAAAAACTGTTGTTGTTTGATTTTTATTCTGCGTCGAAGCCTGCATCTTCAATGGCATTGACCAGTGCATCGCGGGTTACCGCCTGCGGATCGAATGCCACTTTAGCCTCGCCCGCCTCGAGCGAGACTTCGGCGCTGGCCACACCCGCCATGCCACTGAGCACGCCGGTAATGTTCTTGACGCAGCCCTGGCAGCTCATGCCACCTACTTTGATAACCGTGTTTTCCATGCCGTTTACCTGTTCATGAAGGGTTGAACGCGAAGGATTTCGGCTATTCCAGCCGCCGATGTCGGACGACTGAAATAATAGCCCTGCGCCATATCGCAGCCCATTTTACGCAATTGCGCCAGCTGCTCGCCAGTTTCGACACCTTCGGCCAGCACCGTCATGCGCAGGCTGCGCCCCATGCTGACGATGGTCGAGGCAATCGCCCAGTCGTCGGGATCGGTTTCCAGATCATTGACGAAGGAGCGGTCGATCTTGAGCTTGCCGACCGGGAAGCGCTTGAGATAGGCGAGCGATGAATAGCCGGTCCCGAAATCATCGAGCGACAATTCGACCCCCATCCGATGGAGCGCCGACAGCGTACCCAGATTGATGTCGGCATCGTGCATGACAGTGCGTTCGGTTAATTCCAGTTCAAGCAAGCTGGCTTCGAGACCTGACGAGGCCAGTGCGCCGGCCACCATTTCGATAAATCCCGGCTGCCTGAACTGAACAGGCGCCACGTTGACGGCCATGACCAGCGACGGCAAACCCTCGTCGCACCAGGCCTTGGCCTGCCGGCAGGCTTCGCAGAGAACCCAGTCGCCAATCGGGTTGATCAGGCCGGTTTCTTCAGCGACATGAATGAAGCTGTCCGGCATGATCGTGCCGAGTTCCGGATGCTGCCAGCGGATCAGCGCCTCAACACCAATCACCATGCCGGTGCGCAGATTGACCAGTGGCTGGTACTGGAGCACAAATTCGTTCTGTGCCAGGGCGCGTCGCAGATTGCTTTCCATCAGCAGGCGGTCGAGCGTCGCCGTGTTCATCTCGGTAGCGTAGAACTGGAAGGTGTTGCGCCCGATATCCTTGGCCCGGTACATCGCCGTATCGGCGTTCTTGAGCAGGGTTTCGAGATCCTGCCCGTCATGCGGATAGATGCTGATGCCCAGCGACGGCGTTACCGTCAGTTCATGCCCCGCCACCTCGAATGGCCGGGTGAAGACATCAATCAGGCGACGTGCCACATCAGCCGCGGCCGCCGTATGAAATCCCGGCATGGCAAAAATGAACTCGTCGCCGCCCAGGCGGGCCAGCGTATCGATGCGCCGCACCACGCTGTCGAGGCGACGCGCCACTTCGACCAGAAGTTCGTCGCCGACACTGTGGCCGAGCGAATCATTTACCCGCTTGAAATGATCAAGGTCGAGAAAGATGACGGCGATTTCCGTCTTGTCCCGTTCCGCCGCGGCCAGCAACTGGACAAAACGTTCGCGCAACAGGCGGCGATTAGGCAATCCGGTCAGCACGTCATAGTCGGCCAACTCGCGGATGCGCTGCTCGGCGGCCTTCTGCCAGGAAATATCGAGCAGGGTTCCAACCGATGCCGGGCGACCATCAAATACCGACGGCGAACCGAAGACCATGGCTGGAAACTCCGAGCCATCCTTGCGCACCGCGGTGATCTCGTAATGATGCCCGCTGATTCCGGCGGCCCTGGCCTGCATCTGGTCGATGACAAAGGCATGCAGCTCGGGCACAACGACATCGAGCGGCCCCATGTGGCCGACCATTTCCTCCGCGGAATAGCCAAAGAGGCGCGTCAAATAGGGATTGACGTATTTGAAACACTGATCCTGCAGAACGAAGATGCCGACCTGTGCCGCCTCCATCGTCGTCCGGAACATCGCCTCCTGCTCCGTCAGCGCCGGCGGATTGCCCACGCCATCGCCGGCTGCCGCCTGCAAAACTGACATCCTTTCGACCCCTGTGGTCATCGAAACCCCTTGTTCTTGCTTCTAGCGCCCCGGCCGCCAGCGCTTCAAAAGTAGCGAGTTGGAGACAACCGACACCGAACTCATCGCCATGGCAGCCCCCGCCACCACTGGATTGAGCCACCCCAGCGCCGCGAGCGGAATTCCCATCACATTGTAAATGAAGGCAAAGAAAAGATTTTGCCGGATTTTCCCCAAGGTGGCCGCCGATAGGTCGATTGCATCGACAACTCCCATCAGGTCGCTGCGAATCAATGTTAAATCCGCTGCCTCCACCGCCGCGTCGGAACCGGCGCCAATGGCAAAGCTGACATCAGCCGCCGCCAGCGCTGGCGCATCGTTGATGCCATCGCCGACCATGGCCACCAAGCCGCCACCGGACTTCAATTCGTTGATCGCCGCCGCCTTGTCGCCCGGCAAAATACCTGCCCGGAACTCGCCAATGCCCGCCTCGGCGGCGATCGCCGCCGCCGTTGCCGCATTATCGCCAGTCAACATGACAACCCGGATACCGCGCTCGCGCAGCCGCTCGACGGCCGCCCGTGAGGTCGGCCGCAAGGCATCGGCAACGGCAAACAAAGCCAGCGTTGTCTGGCCTTCGGCCAGCACCACCACCGTCTTGCCGGCCTGCTGCAAATCACCCACCGCCGGGTCGGCAGCCAGCCTCAGCCAGCTCGGCGAACCCAGGCGCAAGGTCCGGCCGGCCACATCGCCTTCGACGCCATGCCCCGACAGGGATTTGAAATTTGAGGCTTTTTCCCGGTTGACCGTGGAAATGCCTGCAACAGCCGCCGAAACGATCGCCCGCGCCAGCGGAT
>Ga0154354_1030_pt1 | contig 15112 bp, 12 predicted proteins | sample RifGroA2_FD_115882 | JGI IMG/M metagenome (GOLD analysis project Ga0154354, IMG submission 115882) | Rhodocyclales bacterium GWA2_65_19
TCTTCGAGCAGGCCAACCAGGGTCGTCGCCCCGAATACACCGACAAACTGGTAGATCAGATAGAGCACGCCGAGCAGGATGGGGACGCCCCAGACCGGATGCACGACGTATTGGCCGAGACGCTGGGAGAGCAGCGGGCTGCTCCGCACGGCGCGCTGGATGACGCTGGCGGCGAGCGCATCGGCGGCTTCGGTGCGTTCGCGGGCAAGCAGGGCGGGGAGATCGCCATCGCTGCGCTCGATTGCGTTTTTGCGCAAAATTTCCAGTTGACCGTGGGAATCGCCGGCGTGTTCGGCCAGCCAGTCGGCGACGACGGTATCGCCGCCGAGGTAAAGAATGGCCAGCCCGCGCGCCGCCAGTTGCGGGTGCGGGGCGAGGCGGGTGATGGCCTCGGCCATGCCGGCAATGTCGGCCTCGATCTCCGGGTCGTAGCGGAGCAGCGCGCCGGCCGCACGGGCATGGCCGAGACTGCTGGTCAGTTCGCCAATGCCTTCGCCGCCGGTGGCGACGGTGGCCAGCACCGGGATGCCGAGTTCTTCGGAGAGCGCCGGGATGTTGACCACGACGCCGCGCGCCGCCGCCTCGTCGTGCATGTTGAGGGCCAGGACCATTGGCACGCCGAGTTCGGCCAGCAGCGCGGTCAAGGTCAGCGTGCGGCGCAGGTTCTTGGCGTCGCCGACCTGGACCAGGCAGCGGGTTTCTTCGTTGAGCAGGGCGCGCATCGTCGCTCGTTCATCATCGCTGCGCGAGGGCAGGGCGAGCACGCCGGGGGTGTCGAGGAGCATCGCCTCGCGGTCGAAACGGGCGCTGGCCCGGGTCACTTCGACGGTGGTCCCGGGATAGTTCGAGACGTTGACGTAGGCCCCGGTCAGGCGGTGAAAGAGGACGGATTTGCCGACGTTGGGGTGGCCGACGAGCAGGATGGCGTTGGCGGCGGAGGCAGAGGCAGAGGTGGTCACGTTGTTTCGGCTTTGGTGCAGTTGGTGACGGCTTGTTCAAGCCAGTCGGAGGTGATTTCGCCGGTGCGCTGGGTGCAGGGGCGGCGCTGGTCGTCCAATACAAGGGTGTGCGGCAATGCGCCGACCCGGTTGCCGAAGCGGGCGAGCAAACCGCGTGGTTCGCCGGGGCCGTGCAGCACGTGCATGGGGGGGGTCAATGCGGCCTGTATGGCGCTGGGCGCGCCGAGTGTTTCGACCGGCTTTTGCAGGGCAATGGTGATGACGCGAACCTTGCCGCTACGGGCGAGGGCGGCCAGGGCCGGCATTTCTCTCAGGCAGGGTGGGCAGTCGGCACGCCAGAAATTGATGACCGTGGTTTGCGCCGGCAGGCGCGATAGCTGTACGAACCGGTGTCCATCCGACAGCTCGAAATCAAGTGCCGAATTTGGCTGGTTTTCGGCGTTGACCGCAGCACAGGCCAAAAGCCCTGCCCAGAGGGCGAGGCTTGACCGGAGAGAGGTCTTTTCGAACAGGGTCACAGGGCGAACTTTACACCGCCGTAGATGAAGCGGCCGCGATTCGGGCCCCATATCTGGGTGACGTCGATCGCCCCGCTGCCGTCGACCCACAGCATGCTTTCCTTGTCGGACTGCTTGAAGTCGAAGACGTTGTCGACGCCGAGGAAGGCGGACCATTGTTTGTTCAGGCGGTATTCGCCACGCAGGTCGACCACCCAGTAGTCCGGGCTCTTGTCCATCTTGCGCGTGCCGTCGAAGTTGTAGCGCGGGTTGTTGGCGTAGTCGTAGAACTTGGCGAGGTCCATCGGGCCGGTCCAGGTGCCGCGCAGCATGCCGGTCAGGGGGCCGCTTTCGTAGTCGAGACGCAGGTAGGCCCTGGTTTCCGGCCGGGCGAAGGCGAGCGTGCCGGCTTCCGAGAACTGGTACTTGAAGTGCTCGGCGGCGATCGTCGTTTCGAGGTTCGGCGTCAGCTTGTAGGTGACGGTCAGGTCGCCGCCAATGACGGTGACTTTGTCCCGGGCCGAGGTAAATAGCGTGACGGCCTGTTCGCCCGGAGCGCCGGAACAGGCGCCAATGACGCCGGCGTTGTCGCATTGGCCCGAATCGAGCAAGGCCATGTTCTTGATCCGGTTGTAGTTCAGGGAGCCCACCCAGGCCAGCCGGTCTTCGGCGTAAGACAGCGCGTAGGAAACGTTGTCGGAGATTTCAGCCTTGTCGATGTTACGTACGATGCGCGTGGTGTCGAGGATGCCGTGGTCTTGCTCGAAGAACGAGGTGGGGGCACGGAATCCGCGGCCAACCGCAAAGCGGCTGTTCAGTTCGTGGTTGTGGTTCCACAGCACGTTGAAGCGCGGACTGGTGATGCCGCCAAAGACATTGTGCTTGTCGTAGCGCACCGAGCCGTTGACCTCGACCACACCCTCCAGAAAGCTGTGGTAGCCCTGCAGGAAAACGCCCGGGGTGCGGTACTTGTAATTGTCGATGCCGTTGTTTGGCGTGCCGCTGGCATCGGTGCCGACGCTGGCCAAATCTTCGTAACGATAGGTCACGCCGGTCGTCACCAGCGTTTCGCCGAGCGGTTGCTGGGTGCTGGCCTCAAGGTAATACTGGGTCTGGTCGGCTTTGTAGACGGCCTTTTCGTAGAACGAGTCCTGCTTGTGTTTGGCGTAACCGACGGCGAAACGCATGGTTCCGTCACCCAGCTTGTGGGTGGCGCTGGAAACGAACTGCTTGCGGTCGGTGAAAATGATTTCCGACATGCCGGCCAGGCCGTCGGTGTAGTCCTGGGTCAGGCCGGTATCAGGGACGATCCAGCCGCCGGCATAGGGCGAACCATTTTGACCCTTGCTCCAGTCGAACGGATTGCCACTGCCGTTGGCCTTGACGCCGTTGTAATCGGTGCCCATGGCGCCGCCCATGCGCTTTTCATCGACGATGTCGAAGCGGCCCTTGACCTTGAAGCCGCCAAGATCATCGACGAAGAAGCCGATGCCGCCCAGGTTGCGCTTGTAGCCGGTGTATTCGGAAATCCGGTTGTCGTCGCCGTCGACCGTGTCATGCTGGTTGTGATTGAAGTTGGCAGTCAGGGCGCCGCCCTGGAATGCCTTGGCGCCGAACAGGTCGGTATTCAGGTGGCCATAGGAGCCGAATTGCTGGTTGATCAGCAATTCATCCTTGGTCGGGCGACGGGTGACGATATTGACCGAGCCGGCCAATGCCTCCGGGGCGATCAGGCTGGTGCCGGCGCCGCGCGAGATGTCGATGCGCTCCAGGCCGCCGAGGCTGACACTATCCAGGCCGTAGGCCGTCGACACCGACGAGAAAATGGGGATGCCGTCGATGAGCAGCGTGGTGTAGCGACCGGGCAGGTTGTTGAGGACGACATTGCGCACGTTGCAGATCGAGCACTCGACCTGCATGGAGATGCCGGGGCGCTTGTCGAGTGCTTCGGTCAGCATCGTGGCGCCGGTTTTTTCCAGCTCACGGGCGCCCAGCGATTCGGTAGCGATGATTTCATCACGCAGCACCGGTTTGGCGCCGGTTGTCTTGCCGCTGCTGACGGTGACTTCGCCCAATTGCTTGTCGGCGATTGCGGCGCCGGAAAAGGCGAGCGAAAGCGCGGCCACCAAGGGTGTTAGATGTAATTTGATTTTCATTTCCGCCTCCCTGCGGTTTTTGAAAAGTACGTGCGATACCTGGGGTGATCGCCGTAAATACTTGGCTGGCCGCCGCCCTTATTGCGCTCCCTGGCCTGGCTGCGTGACGAAACCGATCTTGGTCAGCCCGGCCCGACGCGCCGCGCTCATCGTTTCGGCTACCGTTTCGTAGCGCGTCGCGCGGTCGGCACGCAGGTGCATTTCGACCTTGGCATCCTGCGCCACGGCATCGCGGAAGCGGGCTTCGAGGCTGCTTTGGTCAACCGCCTCGGCAGCGACAAAAACATGGTTGTCGGCATCGATGCTGACCTGAAGGGTCAGCGGCTTTTCCGGGGTTGGCGTGCTCGAGGCGCGGGGCAGGTCGACTGGCACCTGATGCGTCATGAGCGGCGCGGTGATGATGAAGATGATCAGCAAAACCAGCATCACATCAACGAGCGGCGTCATGTTGATTTCCGCCGTCGGCATCTGGTGGTTCTGCGAATTGAAGCTGCCCATGGCCATGTTATGCCGCCTCCGTCGCTACGCGGGCACGCATCGGGTGGATCTGCGCGCTGTTGGCGACAAACGGCTTGCCGACCGTGAAGAAGGCATGCAGGTCGTGGGCGAAGGCATCGAGATCGGCCAGGATGACGCGGTTGGCGCGGGTGAAGGCGTTGTAGGCGAAGACGGCGGGCAGCGCTACGGCGAGGCCGGCGGCGGTCATGATCAGCGCTTCACCGACCGGGCCGGCGACTTTCTCCAGCGCCGCCTGACCGGACAGGCCGATGGCGACCAGCGCGTGATAGATGCCCCAGACGGTGCCGAGCAGGCCGACGAAAGGTGCCGTGGCGCCGGTCGTGGCGAGCAGGGTCAGGCCGTTTTCCATACCGGCTTGGGTCGTGGAAAGTTGCTGGCGCAAGGCGCGCTCCATCTGCTCGGCCGGGTCGAATCGCGAGGCGAGGCGGCCGGTGGCAGCTTCGCAGTCGTTATTGCAGCCATTGGCCTGCGTCGCCAGCTGGGCGTAAGGGCTGTCCTTGCCGGCCTGGTTGAGCAAGGCAATGCCGTCGCTGACGCTGCTTGCCGACCAGAAGGCGCCAAGTGCTTTGGCGGCGCGACGGACCATCCACCAATCGACGGCCTTGGCCAGGATCAGGTACCAGCTGATCATGGACATGATGGCGAGAATGATGGCGACGGCGTGCGAAATGGTGTCGCCGCTGGCCCACAGGTGTGCGAAACCGAACGAGTTTTCCTGCATTTTTATTGCTCCAATTTGAAAATAATGGGGACCAGCACCCAGCTCTGGACGGCGATATCGCCACGCTTGGCCGGTATGAATTTCCAGTTGCGAACTGTTTTTTGCGCTGACTCGTCGAGTCGCTGGCTGCCTGACGAGGTCCTGATTTCGACGCTGTCGGCGGAGCCTTGCGGATTGACCGAAACGCGCAGAATGACCTTGCCTTCCTCGCCCATGCGGCGGGAGAGCGGCGGGTAGGCGGGGGCCGGATTCTTGAGGTAATCGGCATCGAAACGGGCGAGACTGACTGGCTCGGCCGGTGGGGCAACCGGCTTGGCTTCGGCGGGGGCGGCGACCACGGCGGCAGGCGCCGGAACATTGCTCTGGGTGGCCTCGACGACCGGCGCGGCGGCCTTCGGGGCCGGCGTTTGCGGCGTCTTGACCGCGACCGGTTTGGTCATCGGCAAGGGCTTGGCCACCGGCTCTTTCTTGATTTCCTGCGTTTCGAGCAAATCAACGACAAGCGGGATTTCCATGATCTGCGGTACCACCGTTTTGGCCGCCAGAATGAGCAGGAAAACACCGACGTGCAGGCCAACCACTGCGGTCAGCAGGCCGCTGCGCTGGAAGGGTGAAGGGCGGGATAGTGTGTAGCTCATGGTTGGTTTTTCAGGTTTTGCCGGCTGTCTCGGAAAAAACCCTTGGCTCGCTGGCTTGTGCTGGCTGGCTATGGGAACGAGAGGTGCAACGGAGAGAAACTATTTGGTCAGGATCAGTTTGTTTTCGCGGGTGACGCGCAGCAGGTAGCGCTGTCCCGCGTGTTCGATCTCGACCGTCGTGGCGCCGCCGAGAATCTTTTCACTATCGATCCGCGGGCGGGTTTCGGTTTTCTCGGCGGGCGGGGTGGGCTCGGGAGAGGGGGGCTGCGGGTTCATGGTAGGTGCCTATTGCAAACAAGAATTGGTCGCATCTTCTCGTGGATGAGAATTGATGTCAAATATTATTGCGAATCATTCGCAACAGTATTGATGTGTTGTTGCAAATGCGATACATTCGCATCGACGTTGATCGACTAGCCAGCCGCTTTCCTGCCCGCCATGTCTTGAAGTGCGTTCAAGGGGGTTTCTCCGCGGGTTTTGTCCGACTGCTTTGTCGGTTATCGGCGCGTGACTGTTTCGCCCCTCGAACATCTATTGTTCGGCAAGCCAGCCTCCATGCCAGCCAGCCATTTCTGACTCGACAGAGGACCGCTTGTGAAAAATAACTATCCGAAGTTTCAGGTGCGTGGGGTATCGCCTGCACCGTTCCGTGGCGGGCGACATGCCGGCCTGTTGCCGCTGGGGGCGGCTGTCGTTGCCGGTTTGCTCGGCGTGGCGGATGCGTCCGCAGCCGAGGAGCAGACGCTGGCGCCGGTCACCGTCAAGGCGACCGCCGAGCAGCAGGACGGTTACCGGGCCAGCAAGACGCGCGTCGGCAAGGTGGTGCAGGATCCGCACGACGTACCGCAGGCGATCACGACCATTACCCGTGCCCTGATGGAAGAGCAGGAGGCGAATTCGCTGCGCGAGGCGCTGCGCAACGTCTCCGGCCTGTCTTTTAATGCTGCCGAGGGCGGCCGCTCCGGCGACAACATGATGTTGCGCGGCTTCTACACCTTTGGCGACATGTACCTCGACGGTATTCGCGATACCGCCCAGTACAACCGCGAGGTGTTCAACACCGAGCAGGTCGATGTCCTGCGCGGCGCCGCGGCCATGCTGTTCGGGCGCGGCCAGGCTGGTGGCGTGATCAATCAGGTGAGCAAGACGCCGATGCTGTATGGCATCAACAAGGCCAGCATCGGCATCGGCAGCAATGAATACTTTGAAGCAAAGGCTGATTTGAATCAGCGGATTGGCGATAACACGGCGTTTCGCATCAACTTCATGACCCGTGACGAGGGCAGCTCGCGGAGCAACCCGGTGACCGGAACGACGCCGGAAATCCATCGTCAGGGTTTTGCGCCGAGCATTGCCTTCGGCTTGGGAACGGCTCATGAGGTGACCTTGAGTCACTTGTATCTGGCCACCCAGGACCGGGCCGATTACGGCGTGCCTTTCGACACTGCGATCAAGCGCCCGAATTCCGGCTACGCCAAGTCGGGCGCCTTCTGGGGCGTTGATGGCACTTTCGACGACAGTGAAACCAACATCACGACGCTCAACTACCTGTTCACGCTGTCGGCGGATACCCAGTGGCGGACGGGGCTTCGTTCGAGCAATTACAAGCGTTCATATTGGGCGTCGGCGCCGGGCAGTGCAGCCTCGTTCGCCACCGGCGGCGGCGCCAAGACGCGGCAGACGGATACCGACAACCTGGTGATCCAGAGCGATCTCAATACGCGCTTCAACCTCCTCGGCATGAAGCACGAACTGGTCACCGGCGTTGAATATCTGAAAGAGGAGGCCAAGCGCTGGGCGCTGGCGAATGTCGGCAACAACGGCATCTTTTTCAAGGACGTGGTCGGCTTCACCAATAGCGCGACTGGCCAACTGATCGACACGCGACCGGCCAATACCTATCAGGGTGAAACTTTCAGCGCCTACGTCCAGGATGCGGTGGAATTCATTCCGGACTGGAAACTGACCGGTGGCATTCGTCGCGACGAAATGCGCTCGGACTACGTGACGGTGGCCCGGACTGGCACATCGACGATGACGACGACGGCGTATTCCGGCGACTTTGGCGAGAACAGCTACCGCGTTGGCCTGTCCTGGCAGCCGCGGGCCGATTCGCACTACTACCTGGGATGGAGTGATTCCTTCAGCCCGACGGCCGATTTGTACCAGCTTTCCGGCAGCCAGTATCCGGCCGAGCGCTCGGCAGTGACCGAGCTGGGCGCCAAGTGGTTGCTGCTCGATGGCAACCTGGCTTTCCGTGCCGCTCTCTACCACGCCGTCAAGGAGTGGGAACGCAATACCGATCTGGAATCGACGGCATCCATTCTGACCAGAAAGCGTCAGTCGGACGGCCTGGAGCTCGAACTGGCCGGTCGCATCACCGACAACTGGGAGGTCTTCGGCGGCCTGTCGCTGATCGACGCAGAAATCCTCCAGGTTGCGCCGGGTAACGGCAACCCGAACTTTGTCGGGCAGGAGCCGCGCAATACGCCGAAGCGGACGGTCAACCTGTGGACAACCTATCGCCTGCCGATGGGCTTCAAGGTCGGCGGCGGTGCTGAGTACAAGAGCAAGCGCTACGGTGGCGCGCCGACCGGCACGGCGGCTTTCAACCCGAACACCGTGCCGTCCTACATCCGCTGGGATGCGATGGTGACCTACGAGCAGCCGAAATACGCGATCAAGTTCAATGTCCAGAACATCTTTGACAAGCTGTATTACGACGCGCTCTACGACAACGGTGGCTTCACCGTTCCCGGCCAGGCACGCCGTTTCATCCTGAGCGGCGAGTTCAAGTTCTAAGTTGTGGCTGAGCAGCCCCGTCTGTGGACGGGGCTTTTTCGAACCAGCCGGCATTTTGTTTTTGGGCAGAATTTCCGGTTGACCGTAGGAATGATGGATCAAGCATGAAAACGACACGACGCGAGTTTCTGAAAATGGCTGGTGCGCTGGCTGTCTTGCCGCAGGCCGGTTTTGCCTGGGCTGGGCAGGGGCCGCAAGGCGCCTCGATCGCCGCCGCCTGGCGCGGCCCGAATTCCGGCGATACCTATTACGCTGGTGTGATGGCGGCAGACTGGGCGCGCAAGAAGCTGGAAATCCGCCACGCCGTGGCCTTGCCGACCCGCCCGCACGGCCTGACGCCGGAGGCGGATGGCAGCCTGTTGGTGACCGGCGTGCGTCCCGGCGGCTGGCTCATGCGCATCGGCCCTGATGGACAAGTGGCGCAGCAAATCGACATCGCCGGGGAGTCTTCTGCCGCGCGGCTGAATGGCCACGTGGTCGTCAGCCCGCGTGGCGACGTGATCTATACGACAGAAACCGACAGCAAGACTGGCCGCGGCCTGATCGGCGTGCGTGACCGCAAAAGCCTGAAGAAGCTGGCCGAATGGCAGAGCCACGGCCAGGAGCCGCATCAATTGCTGGTCGACGACGCCGGGCATTTGATGGTTGCCAACGGCGGCATCCCGCGCACGGCCGCCGACAAAAAATACGATCTGCATCGCATGGATGCCTCGCTGGTCCGCCTCGATGGCCAGAGCGGCCGCCTGCTCCGCCAATGGACGCTGGACGACCGCCGCCTGAGCCTGCGTCACCTGGCCTGGAGCCATTGGCCGGCCGGCGGGCGAAAGTTGCTCGGCGTCGCCATGCAGGCCGAACATGACGACCCGGTCGCTCGCGCCGCGGCGCCGATTCTCGCCGTACTCGATGGCGACGATCTGACCGTTCCAACCCGGGTCAGCGATGGCGCTGGCTATGCTGGTGATATCGCCCCGGCTTACAACGGCGGTTTTGCCCTGTCGAGCAACCAGGTCGGCATGGCTCAATTGTGGCACCCCGGCCAGCCGGACAAACTGACGCGCATCGTCGAATTGCAGGAAGCCTATGCCCTGACCGGCTGGGAAGGCCCCCAGCCAGGCGGCGGCGTACTGGTGTCTACGGCTCTCGGGTTGGTTCGCTGGCACCCGAGCGCCAAGCCGGCCTTGCTGCCCTGGCCGGAAAAAATGGCAGTGGATAATCACTGGGTGTTGATTGACGAGTCATAAATTTGTTTGGCATATGTGACCTAGTTTGCTTGGTCATGCTGTTTTCATGCTAGATTCAAGACGATTTCATTCCTTGAATCGAAGCTCGATAGCATCATGGCCGAAAAAACTCGCTCAGTTCGCCTTGCGCTGTTGGCCGCCGCAATGTGGACGTTTGTTCTGGCCCTGTCGATGGTATGGAATTTCCTCAATGTCCGGGATCAGGCGATGGGGATGGCCTACGCCGAGGCGCGTGCCAACCTCAACAAGGACATCACTTTTCGCCGCTGGGGGACGATGCATGGCGGAGTTTATGTGCCGCTCACGGAAACCCAGAAGTCGGTACCCTGGCTGTCGCATGTGCCGGGTCGGGACGTAACGACCTCTGACGGGAGCAAGCTGACCCTGCTCAATCCGGCCTCGATGTTGCGCCAGATGATGGATTTGTATGCCACCGACTATGGTATTCGCGGTCGCATTACCGGGCTCCGTTACCTGAATCCCGGCAATGCCCCGGATGCCTGGGAAAAGAGCCAGCTCGAGGCCTTTGTGCGCGGCGATAAAAAAGAGGTCTGGGCAGTGGAGTCGGTCAACGGCAAGCCGTACTTGCGTTATCTGCGGGCGATGATCATGGAACCGGGTTGTGACAAGTGCCACGCCATCCTCGGCTACAAGACCGGCGATATGCGCGGCGCTACCGGGCTCAATCTGCCTTTGGCGCCTTATCTCGAGCAAATTGACAATTCGCGCTTGAGTCTGGGCTTCAGCCATTTGCTCATCTGGCTTATCGGGCTGGCTGGTATTGCCTGGGGAGGCTGGATTTCGGCCGGCTGGGCGACTGAGCGGGAAGCCTCGCGGGCCGAATTGTTGCGCCATCGCGATGATCTGGAGTCGCTGGTGGCCGATCGAACGGCCGAGCTTTCGCAGGCCAAGGAGGTCGCCGAATCGGCCAACCGGGCGAAAAGCGCTTTTCTGGCCAACATGAGCCACGAGGTGCGCACGCCGATGAACGCGATTATCGGACTGACCCACATGCTGGCCCGCCATAACGTTGATCCGGCCCAGACCGAAAATCTGGGACGGATCAACCAGGCGGCGAATCATCTTCTGGCCTTGCTTGGCGATGTGCTCGACCTGTCGAAAATCGAAGCTGACCGGCTGGCGCTGGAAAACGCCCCGTTCCGGCTCGGCACTGTGTTCGCCAATATCGACAGCCTGCTCGGCGAGCGCGCCCAGGACAAGGGCTTGTGGCTGAAGCGCGAGATCCAGTCAACGTTGCTTGATATCCCGCTGCTCGGCGATTCCTTGCGTGTCCAGCAGATACTGCTCAATCTGGTCGGCAATGCCATCAAATTCACTACGCGGGGTGGCGTCACGGTTCGCGCGGTCATTGCCGAGGAAAGCGCCTGCGATGTACTGGTGGCGATTGATGTCATCGATACCGGCATTGGCATTTCACCCAATGCCGTACAACGTATTTTCGAGCCTTTTGAACAAGCCGACAGTTCAACTACCCGCCAGCATGGCGGCAGTGGCCTCGGCCTGGCGATCTGCCGACGGCTCGCCCGGCTGATGGGGGGCGATGTCGTTGCGAAGGGCATTCCGGGGGAGGGGAGCATTTTTTCACTGACCTTGCGTCTGACCCGGAATACCCTGGCTGACAACGTGGAAGGCCCGTCTGTCAGGCTGTCCGGCGCCGAGGCCGAGCGCCAGTTGAAAGCCCGGCATGGCAACGCCCGTATCCTGTTGGTCGAGGATGACGAGATCAACCGCGTGGTTGCCCTTGAGTTGCTGCATGAATCGCTTGGCTGGCAGGTCGATATTGCTGAAAACGGCGCGCTGGCCGTTGCCATGGCGGGCGCCACCGATTACGCCCTGATCCTGATGGATGTCCAGATGCCGGTCATGGATGGCCTCAAGGCAACACGCGCCATTCGGGAACTGCCGGGGCGGCAGCACACGGTGATTCTGGCGATGACCGCCAACGCCTTCCAGGAGGATCGCCTGGCCTGTCTGGCGGCCGGCATGGACGATTTTGTTCCGAAGCCGGTCGACCCCGAGATTCTCTACGCGATATTGCTGAACTGGCTGGACAAGCAGCTTGGCTAAGCTGCCGGGCTGCTTGGCTGCGCTTCGTTCTGATTCAGGTCGATCAGCCGGGAAAGGCTCGAGGCGCCGCTGTTTTTCATGTACAGACAGGGTTTGCCCGTGCGTTTGCATTGTTCCTTTACGCGCCAGTAGGCGTTGTGGCTGATGCAGCCGGCCTGGCAGATGACGAGGTCGGCGGCGGCCAGGAAGCCGTCGATGCGGTGCAGGCTTTCCTCCAGCCCGCCGTCGTGATGCAGGAATCGGCCGCCGCGCTGTTCGACGACCTGGCGGTAAGCGTCGATTGAGCCGGAACGGCCACCAACGCAGAGAATGCATTTGCCCGATAGATGGGCCGACACCGTGTCCGCCTTGGCGTCCGGCGCGGCGGCTGGCTCATTGCCGTCGGCCAGCAGGAATTTGATTGTTTGATCCGCCTGCCTGACCAATCCCCGCAGGTGCTCAAGTTCCCGGCCGAGTTCGCCGGCCTGCGCTGTCAGTGCACAGGCCCGGGCTTCGGCGTCGGTGGCCCGGCGGGCCAGCGCCTGGCGCTCCTTGAGGTCGGGCAGGCTCTGGCGCAGCGTGTCGAGTTGGCCAGCCAGATTGGCGGCACAGGCGTCCTTGCCGGCGAGGTCGATGCGCAGTTCGGTAATACGCTGACCGAGTCGCTGCGTTTCCAGCGATTTCTCGGCGCGCTGCTTTTCAATCTCGCGGCGTGCCTCGTCGAGCAAACGTTGCAATTGGCCATTTTCAGATTTCAGTGCCTTCAGCGTGGCCAGATCGGTCCGTGTGCCGCTGCCGATCTGGTGCTGAAGCATGTGGATGTCGCCGTAGATGTCCTGTTCGAGGAGGGGGTCGCAGGCCGGATGCGTCCAGCAGGCCCACAGCGCGCCGGGAACATCGCAGCCGGAATCGGCCGATTCGCGCCATAGCCGGGCCAAGGCGCTTGCGTCCTTGGCGCGGGAAAAGGCGCGGATGCTCAGGTGAAAACGTTTTTCCAGTTGCTTGTGCAGCAAATCGGCCAGTCGGCTACGGGTTTCGCAGGCGCCAACGGCCGTCGTGTGCAGGACAAAATCGGTGGTTTCGCGCGGAAACTCGAGGGCCTTGGCCATCAGTCCGCGCAGTTCGTCGACGCCAAAACAGACGCCGATGACCGGGCAATGAAATTTGTGCGGAATTTCCCACAGCTTGCGCCGGCGCGAACCGGCCGTCGGCGCGCAGGCTACGTCGGCTGGTGGCTTGGCCTTGGTCAGCGGAAAAAATGCTTCGCTGGCGGCGGGTTGGGCGGCGCTGAAACAACCGCCGGCGACGTGAAAAGGATGGTCCTGCATGTCCGGGCTCCTTGGCGATGACTCGCTGGCTGGCCGGGCGCCCGGTTGGCTGGCTGCTTCAAATTTGCTGCATTTTTCCGGTTGACCGTGGAAGGTCAGCCATTTTTTCGTGAACGGAAGGTTGTCAGGCCTTGGCGCTACAGGCTGTCGGCCAGCGGGCAGTTGAACTTGATCGCCAGCGCGTCGCGTTCGCCGGCCAGGCGCTGGCATTCGGCGTGGGCGGCGCGGATGGTCTTTTCGAGGAACCAGACGCGGTGCTGGGCATCGTCGTGTTCGCTGCTGGCGGCGCCCAACTGTTGAAACTGGCAACCCAGTTCGATGACGCTCTGGCCTGCCTCGAATTTTCTCAGGCGCTGGCGCAGTCTGGCGGTGAGTTCGTTCAGGCGACTGATTTCGTTGTCCTGCGCAATGATCTTGCGTGTCGCCTCGGTGGCGCTTTTGCGTTGCGCCCGGCGGGCGTGGCGCAGGGCCAGGCTGAGCGCGGCAACCTCCGATTCGAGCCGGGCGATGTGGCTGGCCGATTCCTCGGCGGCGGGCAGGTTGAGGTCGCCCTGCGGGTCGGCGCTGTCGCGTTCGAGTTGTCGGCGGTTTTTAAGCGGTGCGAGCATGGTGCAGCTCCTTGCCTGAATTGAGACGATTGCTGGCCCGCTCACAGAGATTTCGGGTTTCGCTGTCGATATCCGTCATGTCGCCGATCCGTTCGAGCAAACGGGCGGCGTTCAGCGCCGACTGCTGACAGCCGGTTTCGTGATGGATGAGCACCAGGCTCAAGGCCCCGGCCCACAGTTCGCTGCTTGGCATGATCGCTCCTTGCCGGAAAGTTAGTTTGAAATGCCGGCAATGAGCAGCCAGAAGAGCAGGCCGGCCAGCAGGGTATTGAACAGCAGGCTTTGCATTGTCGATGCCCTTTTGTTGAGAACGGTTCTCATCATAGGCGGTGTTTTAGTGCTTGTAAATAGGAATGGTTATCAAATAGGCGTTTTGGTTAATCCCACGGTCAACCGGAAAAAAGGGCCAAAAATGAAATTCCTGGCGACGCCAGATCACCGGTTCAGGAAATTCCGGACAAGAAAAAGGCCACGGACTTGCCGTGGCCTTGGGTGTCTTGCCGCTTGGGAGTGATTAGCGGTCGAAGCTCTTTTTCTTGAAGCTGCGTTCGCCGTCGAACTTGCGTTCGGCGCTGGCGCCGCCATCCTGACGACCTTCGTCCGGACGCAGGTTGATCGGCACGCCGCGGACGCGGGTGCGTTTCAGGGCGTTGGAGGCTTCGCCCGGCATGCCGGCCGGCAGTTCGACCGTGCTCGACTCGTCGTACAACGCGATGCGGCCGATGAAGCGGCTTTCAATGCCGGCTTCGTTGGCGATGGCGCCGACGATGTCCTTGACCTGAACGCCGTGGTCACGACCCACATCGATGCGGTAACGCACCATGTCGCCGCTCGGGGCCGAACGGGTCGGGCGTTCTTCGCGACGCGGACGTTCGCCACGGCTTTCGAAGCTGGGCTTGTCGCCACGGTCGGCACGCGGTTTGCGCTCGTCGCGGTCAAAGCTGCCCGGACGCGGACGGCTGTCACGGCTGTCGAAAGACGGGGCCGGAGCGGGACGCGGGTCTTCGCCGGCGATCTGCAACGGCTTGCCTTCCTGGGCCATCATGGCCAGCGCGGCAGCGACTTCTTCGGCGCCGACGTTTTGCTCTTCGGCAATTTGCGAGACGATGTTGGAGAAGAAATCGAGACCTTCGGCGTTGAGCACTTCAACGACTTTTTGCTTGAAGTCGGAAACGCGCTTGTTGGTCACGTCGGCACGGCTCGGCAGCGTCAGCGGCGCGATCGGCGAACGGGTGGCACGCTCGATGGTGCGCAGCATGCGGATTTCACGCGGGGCGACGAAGAGGATGGCGTTGCCGGTGCGGCCGGCGCGGCCGGTACGGCCGATGCGGTGGACGTAGGCTTCGGTGTCGTACGGGATGTCGTAGTTCACAACGTGGCTGACGCGCGGCACGTCAATGCCGCGGGCGGCAACGTCAGTGGCGATGACGATGTCGAGCGCGCCGGACTTCAACTGCTCGATGACGCGTTCGCGCATCTGCTGGTTGAGGTCGCCGTTCAGGGCGGCGGCAGCGTAACCGCGAGCCGACAGCTTGTCAGCCAGTTCGACGGTGGCGGTCTTGGTGCGGACGAAGAT
>Ga0154354_1035_pt1 | contig 14744 bp, 16 predicted proteins | sample RifGroA2_FD_115882 | JGI IMG/M metagenome (GOLD analysis project Ga0154354, IMG submission 115882) | Rhodocyclales bacterium GWA2_65_19
CCGCATGGTTTCGGTCGAGATCGCCCAGATCGTGATCAGCGTGACCTTGGTCCACAGCTTGGGGTTGGCCAGGTAGGTTTCCGGGCCATTGATAACCAGGCCGACGGCGATGATGGCAAAGCCGGATAACCAGAGGTGGCGGTCGGCATGACGAATGATGTGATTGTGGCTGCGGTCGTACTGGGCACGACCGAACAGCGCCAGATAGCTCTGGAAGACGAACAGGAAGCCGCAGGAAAAGGCGACAACGTGCCACAACGAGGTGAGGGTTTTGAGTACTTCGAGCATGAGCGTTGCTCCGATCGGGTAGGCAATCGAGGGGGGCGGGACGGCCAGCCCGGTTCACGGAAATGCCCGGGCGGAGAACCGCCCGGGTGTCGAACTGGCCGTGGCTGGCAGTTAAGTGCGCTGGCGCCGGGAGACCAGGCCAATCAGGCCGAGGCCGGCCAGCAACATGGCGTAGCTTTCCGGTTCCGGCACGGCGGCGACAGTCAGTTTGCCGAAGATGCCGTCACGTTCCTCGTCGGGGCCGGCGGTGAAGTAAAGGCTCTTGGCATCACCCAGATGCACGCCGTTGCCGAAGGTCAGGCCCCAGATCCCATCGATGCTGATGACGTTGCCGTTGGCGTCGCGAAGATAACCAAGCGAAGCGCCGCTGACGCGGTCGTAGGCAGCGATGGTGCCATCGCCGAAGTTGGCAACCAGCAGAGCGCCGCTGAAAGCGCCAAAACCTTCCGGAGCGATGACCATGCCCCACGGATCGTTGAGCAGGCTGTGGTCGGTGTAGTCCTGCAACATGTTGCCGTCGCGGTCATAGGCGACGATGCGGCCGATGCCGGCGCCGGGTACTTCTTCCGTCGGCTCGTCGATTTCCAGTGAATTTTCTGCCCAGGCGACGTAGATCCGGCCATCGGAAAGCTGCTGCACATTGAACGGCATCCAGACTTCTGAGAGGTCGGCCGGACGGGCAAAGGGCGTCGAGGCCGAGATGTCGTTCCACTGGTTGTCGAAAGTCATGATGTTGCCGTTGGCAAAATCGGCGACGTAAAGCCGGTTATCGGCGACCTTGTTGCCGTTGGCATCAAGCGTCCAGTGGTCGGTGGTGAGTGCCACGCCGTTGAAGCCGGGGCGGCGTTCGCCGGCAAGCTGCGAGCCGGGAACGATGCTGCTGGCCATCGAGTAGTCCTTGATGACAACAGCTTCGAGCATGCCGGGATCGGTCTTGGTGCGCCAGGCATTGATGGTGCCGTCCTGGGTAACGAAGATGAACTTGGCAGAGCCTGAATCAGTGCCGTAGTTACTGCCATTGGAGTAGTTGATGGCCGGGCCGCTGACAAAGAATTCGACAGGTTGGCCGGCGTAATCGCTGGCCGCGTTGTAAACCTGACCGGTGACCTGGGCAACGCCATCGGCACCGGTTTCGAGCAGTTGCTGGTCGTAAGCGCTGGTCACGATGGGGACGACCTTGAGGCCGTCCTGATAGAGCGGCAGGCCGGGAACGTCACCGATGTAGGTGGTGGTGGTGCCGGTACCGGCATTGCTGGTCCAGAAGTGGCCGCCGGCGCCGGGCGGACGCAGGGCAATACCCCAGGGATTGACCAGATTCGGGTCGACCATGATGGTCGGGTTGTATTTGGCGTCGTTGGCGACGAGGTTGGTTTGCTGGTAGGCATTGCTGCCTGCCGCGTACGCGCTGTGGGCGAATAGGCTGCCGACGGCCAGCGCGAGTACCGTGCAGTAGCGGAAAGCGAACTTGTTCATGACGATAGGCTCCGGTTTTTGTGACGTGGCGGGCAAATATCGGCTGGCTGGGTCAGTAAATGCGAAAGGTCGCTTGCAGACCTGATGTCCGTGGTGCAAGCAACCTGAGTACGACGTTTGTCCGAGAAGACGGCAGCACTTTCCGGGAGAGCGTCGCCGCCCTCCCGGTCAGGGCTTACTTGGCAGCGCGGCGACGGGCGGCAAAGCCGACCAGGCCAAGGCCGGCCAGGAACATGGCGTAGCTTTCCGGCTCCGGAACAGCCGAGATCTGGATCAGGCGATCGACACCGGTATTCGGATGCTGGATATTCACGTAGGCGACGTTGGCGTTGAACTTGTCGAAATACAGACCGGTGAACTCCGAACCCGGGGTGCCATTGGAAGCCCAGCGGCCAATGCCTTCGCCTGCATCAAGCAGGTCGCCGTCGTGGTTGATGTCCTTGGCGAACCAGATGTCATCATCAACACCACCATTGCGGTCTTCGATGATGTAGATGTTGCCGGCGGCATCGATCGCCAGGTTATCGGGGCTGGTCAGGGCACTGCCGACAGCCACACCCGTAGCCAGGTCGATGGTGTTGCGGTCTACGAACAGCTTGACTGCGGTGTTGCCGGCGCTGTCGAGCTCCATCATGAAGACCTGTTGCGAGTCGGTGGTGGCGAAGAAGATGCCTTCGTTGCCGTTGGCCAGGGTCTTGGTCTCCAGATCTTCCGGACGGTTGTATTCCGTACCCAAGAAGCTCGTAGTGGGGTTGGTCGCTTCGCTACCAAGGTTGCCAGCGCGGCCAAGGTCGGCGGTGGCGCGGCCATCGACGGCACCGTAGCTGGTCATCACCACGCCAGCAAGGGCAGCGCCGTTGGTGTCGGTCAGGGCAACCCAGGAGGCAGCACCGGTGCCGCCGAAAGCGGAACCGTCACCAACGCGCATGACGAAGCTTTGGCCCGAGGCGAAGTAGTCGTCACCGTTGGTGGCATTGGCGTTGTTCGACACGTACTTGTAGACCGAGCCACCGTTCAGCTCGTCAATGAAATACATGGTGTTTTGCTTGTCGAAAGCCAGGCCTTCGTGGGAGACGCGCGGGATGATATTGCGCTGGACGAAGTTGCCGCCATTGGCAGCAGCGGTCGTCGAGTTGGTGACTTCAAACAGACGACCCTTAGTGCTGCCCGTGCCCCAGGATTCTTCGGCGGTCAGGTAGCTGCCCCACGGGGTCCAGCGCGAGGCGTCGCCGGAAACGAAGCCCTGCGAGCCCGGCGCAACAATGGTCACGGTGCGGGTGTTGTAATTGTTGTCCCACAGGTCGACGCGCTGGACGCCACCGGTGTTGGTTTCGAACGGCATGAACAGGTAACGACCGGCATTCGTACCGGTTTCGTTGGCGGTAATCATGTCCCAGCTCCCGGAGTTGCTACCGGCAGCCTTGGCGTTCTGGGTGGTGCGGTCAGCAAGGGATACCTGGCTGAAGTTCGGGCTGGACAGGGTAATCGGCGTTGCCGGGGTAGCCGTCGTGCCGGCCGAGGCGGCCAGCGGTGTGAAGTTGTCGAAATAGGTATCAGCGGCGTGAGCGCCGACAGACATGGCGGCAAGGGCGCCGGCTACGGCAATGTTGAGATACTTCTTTTGCATTTTGTGATGCTCCTGGCTGGCGAGAGTACGAAAAAGATTGCTGGCTTGAGGGGTGACGATCCGGCTTGTGACGGGCTGCGCCATACACACCCCGCGCATGCCGCCACGACGCCCTGATCACTCTCCCCTTGCCGCCTATGATGAAGGTCATTTATTACAGGTAAATGCGCGTCAGGCAGCTTAACAACTAGTACTTTCGGACTATTCCCGTGACCCGCCGACTCTTGCTCGTTGTCCGGGTATCAGCGGAAGTGGCTTGCACATACCTGGCATTCCGAAGCACGACTTAAGCAAGGCTTAAGCTGCGCTGAATAAACTGTCGAAAACCTGTTACGGATAAATCCCCATGTCGCGTCGACCTTTAATTTTTGGCCTTTTTTTCCTGTTGACCGTGGCAAGCCAGCTTCAGGCTCAGGAAAACCGCCTGACGCTGCAGCCGGCGCAGCTCAAGTCGCTGGGCATTGAAACGGCCGTCGCCGGCGAGATGTCGGGCGGTCGCAATGGCAGTTTCCCGGCCCAGGTGCGCGTCCCCAACGAACAGATGCGCGTCGTCGCCGCGCCGGTCGGCGGCATGGTCGAGATGCTGGCCGTGGCGCCCGGCTCGACCGTCAAGCGCGGCCAGGTCGTTGCCCATCTGAGCAGCCAGCAGGCGCTGGAACTGCAGCGCGACGCGCTGCAGGCCGGCAGCCAGTCCGCCCTGATGCAGCAAAACCTCAAACGCGACGAGCAGCTTTTCGCCGAGGGCCTGATCGCCGAAAGCCGCCTGCAGGCCACCCGCGCCGCCGCCGCCCAGGCCAGCGCCCAGGCCAGCGAACGCCGGCAGGGCCTGGCCCTGGCCGGTGGCACAGCAGGCAAGCTGGGCGGCAAACTGGCGCTGACCGCCCCCATCGACGGCGTCGTGCTCGAACAGGGCGCCCAGCTCGGCCAGCGCGTCGAAACCTCGGCGCTGATCTACCGCATCGCCAAACTCAGCCCGCTGTGGCTGGAAATCCAGGCGCCGGTCGCCATCGCCGCGACGCTGCGCGAAGGCAGCGCGGTGAAGATCGCCAACAGCGAGGTAACCGGCAAGCTGATCGCCATCGGCCGCGCCGTCGATCCGGCCAGCCAGACCGTGCTGCTCCGCGCCGAAGTCGGCAAGGGCGCCGAAACCTTGCGCCCCGGCCAGGTCATCGAAGTCGAAGTCGCTGCCCCGGCCGGCCAGCAGCAACGCATGCCCGCCGCCGCCCTGGTCCGCAACGAAGGCAAGACCCTGGCCTTCGTCCAGATTTCCAGCGACGACAAGGGCGTCGTCTTTGAAGCCCGTCCGGTCCGCGTCGTCAGCCAGGGTGGCGACAGCGTCACGGTGGACGGCGTCAAGGCAGGCGAGAAGGTCGCCATCAAGGGCGTCTCCGGCCTCAAGGCCCTGCTCACCGGCGTCGGCGGCGAATAATGCTCGACGCTCTGATCCGCTTCTCGCTGACTCAGCGCCTGCTCGTGCTGGTCCTCACCGTCATGCTCATCGGTGCCGGCGTCCAGGCCTTCCTCGGCCTGCCCATCGACGCCTTCCCTGACGTCTCGACGACCCAGGTCAAGATCATCCTGAAAGCACCCGGCATGACGCCGGAAGAAGTCGAGATGCGCCTCGCCGTGCCGGTCGAGCAGGAGCTGCTCGGCATCCCGCACCAGAAGCTGCTGCGCTCGGTGTCGAAATACGCGCTGACCGACATCACCCTCGATTTCGAGGACGGCACCGATATCTACTGGGCCCGCCAGCAGGTCGGCGAGCGCCTCGCCGCCGCCATGGGCAATCTGCCGCCTGGGGCGACCGGCGGCATGGCGCCGATCACCACGCCGCTCGGCGAAATGTTCATGTTCACCATCGAGGGGGACCTCTCGCTGGCCGACAAGCGGGCCCTGCTCGACTGGGTGATCCGGCCGCAACTGCGCACCGTGCCCGGCGTCGCCGACGTCAATAGCCTGGGCGGCGAAGTGCGCACCTTCGAGGTCGTGCCCAATCCGCAAAGTCTGGCTGCCCGCGGCCTGGCCCTCAAGGATCTGCAGGCGGTGCTCGAAGCCAACAACCGCAATGACGGCGCCGGCCGCCTCAACGATGGTGAGGAATCGCTGCTGGTCCGCGCCGAAGGGGCGATTGCCACGGTCGACGACGTCAAATCGATTGTTTTGCAAGCCAAAGACGGCACCGTGGTCCGCATCTCCGACGTCGCCGAAGTCCGCCTCGGCGCCCTGACCCGCTACGGCGCGGTGACCAAGGGCGGCCAGGGCGAGGCCGTGCAGGGCCTGGTCCTCGGCCTGCGCGGCGCCAATGCGCAACAGGTCGTGGCCGGCGTCAAGGCGCGGCTCGCCGAGATTGCGCCAACGCTGCCCGCCGGCGTTACCGTCGACGCCTTCTACGACCGCAGCAACCTGGTCGGCCGTGCCGTCGGCACCGTCTCGATGGCCCTGCTCGAAGCCATCGTCCTCGTCGTACTGCTCCTGCTCGCCTTCCTCGGCAACCTGCGCGCCGCGCTGGTCGTCGCCCTGATGCTGCCGCTCTCGGCGCTCGCCACCTTCATCCTCATGCGGATGTACGGGCTGTCGGCCAATCTCATGAGCCTGGGCGGTCTGGCCATCGCCATCGGCATGCTGGTCGATGCGGCCGTCGTTGTCGTCGAAAACGTCGAGAGCCAGCTCGCCGAGGCGCAGGAAAACCTGCCGACGCTGCACCTGATCTACCGGGCGGCGCGCGAAGTCGCCTCGCCGGTGACCTCGGGCATCGTCATCATCATCATCGTCTTCCTGCCGCTGCTCACGTTGCAGGGGCTGGAGGGCAAGATGTTCGGGCCGGTGGCGCTGACCATCGTCTTCGCCCTCGCCTCCTCCCTGCTGCTGTCGCTGACTGTCGTGCCGGTGCTCGCCTCCTACCTGATCAAGCGCGGCGTGCATCACGAGCCGTGGCTGGTCAGGAAGCTGGCCGCCCTCTACGACCGCACGCTGAGCACCGCGCTGGCCAACAGCCGTACCTTCATGATCGCCGCCACCATCGCGCTGGCCGCGGCGGCCGGTGCCTTCCTGCTGCTCGGCAAGAGCTTCATGCCGCCGATGGACGAAGGCGACATGATCCTGCAGCTCGAAAAGTTGCCGTCAATCAGCATCGACCAGACCATCGTCATCGACAGCGCCGTGCAGAAAGCGATCCTGGCCGAAGTCCCGGAAATCAGGGACATCGTCGCCCGGGCCGGTTCCGACGAACTCGGCCTCGATCCGATGGGCCTCAACCAGACCGATACCTTCCTGGTCCTCCAGCCCCGCGACACCTGGCGCAACCCAGACCCGGCCTGGCTGGCCGACCAGTTGCGCGCGGTCATGGAAAAATTCCCGGGCGTCGGCTACGCCTTCACCCAGCCCATCGACATGCGCGTTTCGGAAATGCTGACCGGCGTGCGCGGCGATCTGGCCATCAAGATTTTCGGCCCCGACCTCGCCACACTGAACCGGCTGTCGAATGAAATCGTCGCCACGGTGAAAAAGGTGCCGGGCGCCGAAGACACTTTCACGCTCAAGAACGACGGCGTGCAATACCTCAAGGTGGCGGTCGACCGCCTGGCCGCCGGCCGCTTCGGGCTCAACGTCGATGACATCCAGAACGACCTCAAATCCCTGCTCGAAGGGCGCAATGTCGGCGTCGTCATCGAACAGGGCCGGCGCGTCCCGGTCGTCCTGCGCGGCCCGGCCAGCCTGCTCAATTCGCCGGCCGATTTCGAAGCCTTGCGCCTGAGCCTGCCTGATGGCGGCAGCGTACCGCTGGCCAGCGTCGCCAAAATCGGCCGCATCGACGGCCCGGTCAAGGTCGACCGCGAAAATGCCGAGCGTTACGTCGTCGTCCAGTCCAATGTCCGCGACCGCGACCTGGTCGGCTTCGTCGACGATGCCAAGAGCGCCGTGGCCCGCGACATCAAGCTGCCGGCCGGCTACCGGCTGGCCTGGGGCGGCCAGTTCGAGAACCAGCAACGCGCCGCCGCCCGCCTCATGGTCGTCGTCCCGGTCGCCCTGGCCCTCATCTTCTTCCTGCTCTTCTCGACCTTCGGCTCGGTGCGCCAGGCCCTGCTGGTCCTCTCCAACATCCCGTTCGCCATGATCGGCGGCGTTTTCTGCCTGCTGGTTTCCGGCGAATACCTGTCGGTGCCGGCCTCGGTCGGTTTCATCGCCCTGCTCGGCATTGCCGTGCTCAACGGCGTCGTCATGGTCACCTACTTCAACCAGTTGCTGGCCCGCGGCATGGCCGTCGGCGAGGTTGTCGTCGAAGGCGCCAAACGCCGCCTGCGGCCGGTGCTGATGACCGCCAGCATCGCCGCCTTCGGCCTCGTTCCGATGCTCTTCGCCAGCGGCCCCGGTTCGGAAGTGCAGCGCCCGCTGGCCATCGTCGTCATCGGCGGCCTGCTTACCTCGACGGCGCTCACGCTCGTCTTGCTGCCCATCCTGTTCCGCCGCTTCGGCGTCAAAACCACCGTCTCCTTTACCGAGGGCCGCCGCCATGGCTGATGTCCTGCTTTCGCTCACCATTCCCAACGACGTCGCCCAGCACGTCGAGGACCTGCTGCTCTCGCGGCCCGATCTCGTCCGCGGCTTCACCGCCACGATGGCCGAAGGTCATGGTGCCGTCGTGCCCCTGGTCGAACCGGCCGAGCTGGTCAGCGGCCACTCGCCACGTCTGCAGATTCGCATGGCCGGGACGGAAGAAGCGATGCGCGCAGTCCTGGCTCTGATCAAGGCCGAGCTGCCGAGAGCCAATATTTTCTTCTGGCTGGTGCCAATCATCGAGATGGGGCGGTTATGAATTTCGATTTTGCCCGTTTTTTCCGGTTGACCGTGGCAATCGGCATCGCTGGCACCAGCGGCATCGGCGGCACCGGTTTCGCCACCGAAGCGATGCCCAACCTGCCACCGAGCGAAATCGTCACGCGCGTCCTGCAGACCAACCTGTCGGTACAGGCGGCCGCCGGCCAGATCCGCGTCGAGGAAGCCAACCGCAGCCGTCTCGAAGCCGGGCAATACGAATGGAACGTCCGCCTCGGCGGCCAGCAGCGCCGGAGCAAACCGGCCACCGGCACCGATGAACGTTTCAACGAATGGAACGCCGCCATTGAGCGCCCGCTGCGCCTGCCCGGCAAGGGCCGGCTCGACGGCGAACTGGGCGCGGCCGGCGTGGCGTTGGCCGAAACGGCCCGCGGCGATGCCCTGCACGAAGCCAGCCGCGACCTCCTCAAATCATGGTTCGTCTGGCTCAAGGAAGGCGCCTCGGCGGCGCAATGGGCCGAACAATTCGCCCTGCTCGACAAGCAGGCCAAAGCCATCCAGCGCCGCCAGCAACTTGGCGACGCCGCCCGTCTCGAGTCCATCCAGGCCGCAGCCGCCCTGGCCCAGGCCGAAGCTGCATTGGCTCAGGCCAGGGTGCGCCAGCAGACAGCCAGCGAAGACCTGCGCCGCCGCTACCCGGGCCTGCCGCTGGTCACCGAGAACACGATTGCCGAGCCGACACCGATCGACGGCAACGAAGCCGAGTGGATCAACGCCATCCTCGAACACAGCCACGAACTCGACTTCGCCCGCGGCGAAACCCGGCGCGCCCAGATCGTCGCCGGCCGGGCCGGCCGCGACCGGATGCCCGACCCGACCATCGGCCTGCATGTCTCGCGCGAACGGGCCGGCGAAGACCAGATTGTCGGCGCCTACATCAGCATCCCGCTGCCCGGCGATGCCCGCCGTGCCGGTTCCGACGCCGCGCTGGCCCAGGCCGACGTGGCCGGTCGGCGCGAGGCCTTCACGACGCAAAAGATCACCGCCGAAGCAGTCATGCTCTACCAGTCGGCCAACGCCGCCTTTTCAACCTGGCAGGCCAGCCGCAGCGCCGCCGAACGCCTGCTCCAGGCGGCCGACATGACAGCCCGTGCCTACCAGCTCGGCGAAGGCAGCCTCAACGACCTGCTCGCCGCCCGTCGGCTGGCCAACGAAGCTCAGCTAGCTACCCGCCTGGTCCAGCTCGACGCACTTGAGCTGCGCTACCGCCTGCTGCTCGATGCCCACCGGCTTTGGGACATGGATTAGCCGCGCATCCCCGATTGATCAGCTCCCGGATAGCCCGCGCCAGCCAACTGCCGCGGGCTGAGCGCACCCGTCAAAATATTTTGTAAGGGTTTTCAGAAGTCTCCGACTAATTGTTCAAGTAGCTCATTGGCGCTGCTTGATGACAAATTCAACTTCAACGGAGATTCAAAATGAAAACGACCAAAATCCTTTCCCTGGCCATCGGTTCCGCATTCGCTGCCGCCACCCTCTCCCCGCTGGCCCACGCTGCCGGTGACAATCCGTTCAGCGCCAGCAAGCTGGAAGCCGGCTATCAGTTGGCGCAGGCCGACACCAAGATGAAGGATGGCAAGTGCGGTGAAGCCAAGTGCGGCGCCGACAAAAAGGCAGGCGAAAAAATGAAGGATGGAAAATGTGGCGAAGCCAAGTGCGGTGCCGACAAGAAGGGCGCTGACAAGAAGAAGGACGGCAAGTGCGGCGAAGCCAAGTGTGGCGCCGACAAAAAGAAATAACCTGCCCATCTGAAAGCATTCCGGCTGCCAGACATCCGGAATGCGACAACAAAAACCCCAGGCCCCCCAATATCGCGCCCGGCCCGGGTTGCGCACCAGACGGCATAAAAAATGAAAAACACGCTCACTCGCTACCTTGGTTTTACCTTCTCCCATCTTGACCTGCTGGGATTGTGGCTCGGCCTGCTCAGTCTGCGCCTACTGCTGGGCTGGGACTTCTACGAGTCCGGCCTGGAAAAACTCCATGGCACCAACTGGTTCACCGACATCCAGGACCGTTTCCCTTTCCCCTTCAATCTCGTCCCGCCGGAAATCAGCTGGCAGATGGCGACCTGGTTTGAACTGCTCGGTGGCATAGCGCTGGTCATCGGGCTCGGCACCCGCTTCTTTTCGGTTTCGCTGCTCATCCTGACCATCGTTGCCATCGCCAGCGTCCATTGGCCAGAAGCGTGGTCGAGCTACAGCGAATTGCTGCAAGGCTACGGCTTTACCGACAACGGCTTTGGCAATTTCAAACTGCCGGTGCTGTTCATCGGCATGCTGCTTCCCTTGATGCTGATCGGCCCGGGCAAACTGTCGATCGATCATCTGATCCGCCGCAAGGTGCTTTGAGGTACGCTGCCCGCGATGACCACCTCCACTTTCCGACAAGTCCTGCAGGCCAACCTGCTGGCTATCATCAGCGTGCTGATTGCCGTCGCCAGCCTGTCGTACAACACCTGGCGCAATGATGTTTCGGAACTGAACCGGAATCAGCGGGCAGCGGGGTTTGCCGTGCTGCAGGAACTCGCCAAGCTGCAACTGCTGGTGGACCACCTGACCTACGACGATAAACGACAGCGCGGTGACACCATAGAAGGGTGGACCCGCATCGTATTCATCGGCGACCTCGCCAGCCTGACCTCGCCCGAGGTGGATGCCGGGGCAAAGAGCTTGCGCCAGCAATGGGAAAGCGAAGTCGGCCGACTGGAATCGAGCGAAGCGGCTAACGCAGCCATCAGCCGTTCGGTCGAATCATTGCGCCTCGAAACCTTGCGCACCCTTTCCGATTTACGGTGAACAACGTGCAGTACCGGACGTATCATGAACAAACGATTCCTACCCATGAGGCAATACGATGCCCTTGAATCTGCGCCAACTCGCCAGTCTGTTCTTGGGAATTTTCGCCGTCGTCCTGTCGCTGCCGGCAGCAGCTTGGGAACTGTCCGGCCACAAGACAATCCGGCTGCAAACACGGGATGGACAAAGCATCGTGCTTGGGTCTGTCGAATTCACCCCGAAAGGCGAATCCAGCACCTTCTCACTGCATCTCGACCACACCAGGCTGAAGGATTTCTTCCTCTCCATGAAGGAATTCAAATGTCTGGAAGGCGAAGAAATCCATTGCCACGTGCCTTACCCCTACCCCAATCCGGGCACGGTGAGCCGCAATGACCTGCGCTGGCTGGAGCATTCGCTGCTCTTTCTCTACAAGCAGCCCAAGGATTTCGGCGCCCGCCTGTGGAACGGCCTTTACTACGAGATGGTCCTGACTGAAAAAGGCATCGTCGGCACGCCGCAAGCCGTCGATCTTGTCCAGATCGGCGCCCCGCCGGCCGATACCTCGATTCCGCCTTACGGTCCGGGCGATCGCAGCGAAATTCCTCGTGACTCGCGCTGGATTCGTAGCCTGAGCATCGAGTAGGGCGATCTCAACCCTGAGCGGAAACGCTCAGTTGTCGACCTTCTGCCAGCCCTTCGCCTGCATGCAGGCGTGCATCCGGCGCACGCTGGCATTGGTGACCACGCCATCGGCGGTGGTGTAGACCTGCTGCTTGCAGAAGATTTCGTCGCGCTTGTACTCACCGTCGAGCGCCCCGCGCTTTTCCCAGTGCCACGACGAACAGCCCGCCAGGCCAATGAAGGCAATCATCAGTAATTTCATGGCGCAAATTCTACGCTGATCATCGCAAAGCCACCCTCGCCGCACCACGCAATGATTTATTCAAAATAGACTCCTAATTTCACATTTATTCTATAGAATAAATACAAGCCCCATCAGGATACCCCATCATGCCGACTGCCCTGCAAGCCAATCCGCTCTCCGACCGCTCCCGCGTTCTGTCGACGGCCGTGGTTGAAGCCGCCAGACGGCTCGGGCTGGGCTCCACCGACCTCAACGCCATCATCGGCACCAGCCAGCCTTCGGCCTCGCGCCTGCTCAACGGCAAATACTTCATCCCGGAAGGCAGCAAGACCTGGGAGCTTTCGGCTCATTTTGTCCGTCTCTACCGGTCGATTTCCTCGCTGGTCGGTGGCAACGACGATCTGGCCCGGAGCTGGCTCAAGTCCGGGAATCAGGCTTTCGACAACCGCCACCCACTGGACGTCGTCAAACGCGTCGAAGGCCTGCTCCATGTCTGCGAATATCTGGACGCCCATCGCGCTCGCGTCTGAAGCCCGACCCTGGTCGGGCAGGGGCTGGCGCGCCGTTGAGGCACTGCACCGGGTAGCGACGATGACGCTGGTGCACGGCGATCTCGGCGACCAGTCGCTGCTCGAAGATATTCTCGAAGAAGCCAAGCCCGTCTTGCCACGCGCCACCGACGGTCTGCACTGGCTGCTCGCCACGCCTTTCCGCTACTGGCCGAAACCGCCCTCCGGCTCGCGTTTCCGGGCACGCACCGATCCCGGCGTGTTCTACGGCGCCGATGAGGAAAAAACCGCCTGCGCCGAATGCGGCTACTGGCGCCTGCGTTTCTGGCTGGACAGCGAAGGCCTGGCCGGGCGCGAGGCATCGATACCGATCACCCTCTTCGAATTCCACGGCGCCACGCCGCACATGGTCGACCTGACCCAGCCGCCGCTCGTCGCCGACCATGCCATCTGGACCGATCCGGCCGATTACAGTGCCACCCAGAAAATCGCTGGTACCGCGCATGAAGCCGGCATCGAACTGATCCGTTACCAGTCGGTGCGCCACCCCGAAGGCAACTGTCTGGCCATCCTGACGCCGCAGGTATTCAAGGGCGTCGACGAGGCCTTCCGCAATGTCCAGCACGGCTGGACGCTGTGGCTCAAGCCGCCCGGCCTGACCGTCTGGCAACGCGAACTGACACCGGAAAGCCACGTTTTTCGTTTCGCCTGATCAATGGTTTCATCGCCGGATATTTGCCCCAAAAAATCCGGTCAGACATGGAACCAGTAGGCCTCTGCGCGCTCAAACCAGCGCCGGACTATGCCATTCGCTTTTACCTGCCCGGCAATCCGGCTTTCAATGTTGACTGGCGGCAGAACTTCAACGAGGAGACGCATCGATGATCTACAAAGGAAGCTGTCACTGCGGCAAGGTAGCGTTCGAACTGGAAGGGGATATTGAGGGCGCCGTTGCCTGCAATTGCTCGATCTGTTCGCGCAAGGGCTCACTGCTCTGGTTCCTGCCGCGCGAGAAACTGACCCTGCTGACACCGGAAGACGCGGCCAGCACCTACACCTTCAACAAGCATGTCATCCAGCACCGCTTCTGCCCGACCTGTGGCATTCATCCCTATGCGGAAGGCGTCGATCCCAAGGGGAGAAACATGGCTGCGATCAACCTGCGTTGTGTCGAAGGTCTGGATCTAACATCCATTCCGGTCACTGAATTCGATGGTCGATCAATCTAGATACGGAGGTAATCATGAACAATCCGGTAGGCTGGTTTGAAATTTACATCCAGGAAATGGAGCGCGCGAAAGCCTTCTACCAGGCGGTTTTCGACGTTGAACTGACCCGGCTGGAAAGCCCGCCAGGCTTGGAAATGTGGGCCTTCCCGATGCAGCCGGATAGCTACGGCGCACCCGGTGCCTTGGTCAAAATGGAGGGATGCGGCTCAGGCGATAACAGCGTTCTGGTCTATTTCAGCTGTGCCGATTGTGCCGTGCAGGCGGCAAAAGCCGTCAAGGCTGGTGGCAAAATTCACAAGGAAAAAATGGCCATCGGGCAATACGGATTTATCGCGCTGGTCGTCGACACGGAAGGGACGATGATCGGCCTGCATTCGATGCAATAGGCGATCAGCAGGCTTTCAATTTTGGCGGTTTTTTACGGTTGACCGTGGAAACCTGGCTTTCCGGCTGGCTTACTCACCCACCACATCGGCACCGGCTGGCGGGGTGAACTTGAAGGTGCTGGCGGGCAAGGCCGGATTGCGTTCGATCTTGTTGAAGCGAATGTGCGTCGTCTGGCCAAAGCTGTCCTGCAACTCCATGGCTTTGAGGTCGTTGCCGGCAAAACCGAGGCGAACTGCCTCGAAACCGCTGTCGCCCGCCTTCGGGGTGGCTTCGACCCAAGCCATGCCTTCGGCTTCGCCGGCTTCCTTGAGCGCGAAGTTCTTTTCCAGCTCGTTGCTGCCCGAGAGCAGCGCAGCCGGCGAACCGCCAATGGCTTGGCCAGCCTTGCGCACGGTGACCTGCTGCAGATCGGGATCGTGAATCCAGACTTTCTCGCCGTCGCCGACAACCAGTTGGGGATACGGCTTCAAAATTTCCCAACGCAGCTTGCCCGGCCGCGAAATGGCGACGGTCCCCGAGGACTGCTGCGGCTTGCGACCGTTCTTGCCGATAACCATCTGCGAAAAATCGGCCTTCAGCGTGCGCGTGCTTTTGAGGAAATCGTGCAACTGATCGACCGCGCCAGCGTGGGCCAGCAACGGGAACAAGGCCAACGCTACGGTCAACCGGAATTTTTGGGCAAATTTCATATTTGAAGCTTAGCGGTTTGGCGCGGGGTGCGCTGTTTCAGGGTGTAACAAATTGCTGGTGAAA
>Ga0154354_1135_pt1 | contig 14349 bp, 15 predicted proteins | sample RifGroA2_FD_115882 | JGI IMG/M metagenome (GOLD analysis project Ga0154354, IMG submission 115882) | Rhodocyclales bacterium GWA2_65_19
CTTGCCCTTCTCGGCAGCAAAAGCCGGGGCAGAAACGATGGCGCCAGCGATCAGCAGAGCGGCCAGACGGGAGAGCTTGAGCATGTATCTATCCTTGGGTGGAGGGAATATCAATCAAAAATTATACGTTGCCGGGTACTTCGGCGCGAATGCTGAGCGCATGGATTCTGCCGCGCATCAAATCACCTGCAGCATCATAAATCATGCGATGACGGGCCATGGTACTTTTACCGGCGAATGCCTGTGCAACAATTTGTAACTGGTAGTGGCCGCCTTCGCGCGCACCGGCATGGCCGGCGTGGCGGTGCGAATCGTCGACGATGGTGATTGACGACGGTTGCAGCACGGCCAGGCGCTGGCGCAACAGTTCGATGGTTTCGGCACTCACGCCGGCAACACTTTCTTGAACGGCTTGATGACGACCTTTTCATAGACGCCGGCGACGATGTAGGGGTCCGCATCGGCCCAGGTCCGGGCGGCTTCCAGAGAAGCGAATTCGGCAATGATGATGCTGCCCGAGAAACCGGCCGGGCCGGGATCGGGCGAGTCGATGGCCGGGCAGGGGCCGGCCAGGATCAGGCGGCCTTCAGCCTGCAGAGCCTGCAGTCGTTCGACGTGGGCGGGGCGGGCGGCCATGCGCAGGTCCAGCGTGCCGGCATTGTCTTCGGCGATGATGGCGTAAAGCATTACTTTTCTTCCTCGACATATTTCGACAGCAGCATGCCCTGGCCGATCACGAAGACAAGCATCAGGCCCATACCGCCGAACAGTTTGAAATTGACCCAGATATCGGTCGGGAAATTGAAGGCGATGATCAGGTTGAGGGCACCCATGACCAGGAAAAAGGCGATCCATGAAAGGTTGACCTTGCCCCAGATTGGTTCGGGCAGCGTCAGTTGCTCGCCGAGCATGGCCTTGATGGCGTTTTTCTTGAGCACGTAGGCGCTGAAGGCCATGCTGCCGGCGAAAACCCAGTACAGGATGGTCGGTTTCCATTTGATGAAGGCTTCGTTCTGGAAGGCCAGCGTCAGGCCGCCAAAGACGACGACGAGGACGAGGCTGACCCAGAGCATCTTGTCGACCTTGCCGTGGCGGAAGTGCACCCAGATGATCTGGGCGACCGTGGCGACGATGACGACGACGGTGGCGAGCAGGATCGGCGCCATCTTGGCGTCGTCGGGGACGAAGCCGAGCAGCGAGCCCATCCAGCCGGCCGCGAGTTCGGGGCTCTTTTCCGCATACTTGAAGGTGGCGAAAAAGAGAATGACGGGGAAGAGGTCGAAGAGCAGTTTCATGGCGGGGCATTATATACTGCCGGCAACAACTATCCGGCAAGCAGGGAAGTACATGCACAACGTCCTGATCATCGATGACAGCGACATCAATCTGACGCTGATCAAGGCGTTGGTGCTCAAACTGGGCGATTGCAGCCCGACCTTGTTCGATCATCCGGTGGCGGCGCTGGAATGGTGCCGCAGCAATGTGCCCGACCTGGTCATCGTCGATTACATGATGCCGGACATGGACGGCCTCAAGTTCATCAGCGCCTTCCGCGCGTTGCACGGACGCAACGAGATTCCGGTGCTGATGATTACCGCCAACGACCAGAAGGACATTCGCTACGATGCCTTGCTCGGCGGTGCCAACGACTTCCTGACCAAGCCGATCGACCGTATCGAATTTTCAGCCCGAGCCCGCAACATGTTGTCGCTGCGTACCGGTCAGAAATACCTGGCGGACCGCGCCGAGCATCTGAGTTCGCTGGTCGAAGAGCGCACGGCTGAAATTCGCGAGCGCGAGAAGGAGCTGATTTTCCGCATCTCGCGGGCGGCCGAGTTTCGTGATCCGGAAACCGGCGCCCACATCCAGCGCATGGCCCATTACTCGCAGATCATCGCCCTCGGCCTTGATCTGAGCATTGCGCAGCAGAAGCTGATTCTCGAAGCAGCGCCGATGCACGACGTCGGCAAGATCGGCATTCCCGACTACATCCTGCTCAAGCCGGGCAAGCTGACCCACGAAGAATTCGAGGTCATGAAGGGGCATGCGCGGCTCGGCCAGGAACTACTCAAGAACAGCCGTTCGGAAGTCATCCAGGCCGGGGCTGAAGTGGCGATCTCGCATCACGAAAAATACGACGGGACGGGTTACCCGTATGGTCTCAAAGGCCATCAGATTCCGCTGTTCGGCCGGATCGTCGCGGTGGCCGATGTCTTTGACGCACTGACCTCCGAGCGGCCCTACAAGCGGGCGTGGTCGCTGGAGGATGCCTGCCAGTTTCTTGAAGACGGACGCGGCAAGCATTTCGATCCGATGTGCGTCGAGGCTTTCCTGGCAGGCTGGGAGCATGTGCTGGACATCCGCCAGCGCTTCCGCGACGAAGAGATGCCGCAGATCTGAATTTGCTGGGCCCGGCCGATTTCCTGGAGGGCAGGCGGGTTGAATGGAGATGAATATGGCAGGGGCTTTCGTGTTGGACAAAGCATCGATTCTTGATCGCCTGGGGGGCGACGAGGAGATATTCGCGATGATGGTCGACATGTTTGTTCAGGATGTCGACAGCAATTGCGCGGCTCTGGGGACTGCCCTGGCCTCTGGCGATGCTGCGGTGCTGCGCCGCGAGGCCCATACGGTCAAAGGTTTGATGGCCACGTTTTCCGATGAGGCTGGTGCGGCTGATGCCAGTGTTGTCGAACTGCGGGCGCGCGATGGGTTTGTCGACGATCAGGCCGAGGCTGTAGCCGGCCTGCAGCAACGCCTGCGCGAAATTGCGGCGGTTTTAAGCGCCGGGTAGTTTAAGGAAAGCGGCGGCGCCGATGGCGCCGTCCTGCGGCCCATGCGGTACGACGCCGAGCAGCGGGGCCGGTAGCAGCGCTTGCAGCGTTGCCAGATTTTCAGCGAAACGCGACATGGCCGGATCAATGCTGTTGGCCACCCAGCCGACCAGCTTCAGGCCGCGGGCGGCGATGGCTTCGGCCGTGAGCAGCGCGTGGTTGATGCAGCCAAGACGCATGCCGACGACGAGGATGACCGGCAGGCCGAGGTCGACGGCCAGATCGGCGGCGTTCCGTTTGGTGCCCAAGGGCACACAAAATCCGCCGACGCCTTCAACGATGACCAGATCGGCCTGCTGCCGGGCCTCGTCACAACTTGCTCCGATCGGGCCGAATTCAATGCGCACGCCGGCTTCAGCCGCGGCGATGTGGGGGGCGATGGCAGGCTTGAAGCAATAGGGGTTGATGATCTGGCGCGGCAGTTCGACATTGCTGGCAGCGCGGATGGCTTCGACATCATCGTTAAGCCCGGCGGCATCGGTGCCGGCGGCGATCGGTTTGAGGCCGACGGCTTTGAGGCCATCAAGCCCGGCGCGGTGGAGCAGGGCGCAGGTGATGAAGGTCTTGCCGATTTCGGTGTCGGTGCCGGTCAGAAAGTAGGCGGAGCTCATTTTTGGGCGTTCATTTGCTGGCGTAAAGGTAGATCACGTCGTAGGTCAGCGGCAGGCCGGCCGGGGTGCGCAATTGCTCGTAAGCCGTCTCGGCGCGCAGGAAAGTGGTGCGGCTCATCAGGCTGGTCCGCCGGCCGTCGCCGAGCTGGTTGGCGCCAATGGCCTTGACGGCGCGAAGCAGGGTCTTGAAGTCCGGGTAATGTGCGGTTTTTATGCCTTTTTTCGTGTTGACCGTGGCAAAGCCGAGATTGACGGCGATTTTGCGGATTTCGTCCGGGCTGTGGAAACTCAGCGTGTGACGATAGTGGTCGACGTCGGCAAAGGCGTGGCGAAGTTCGTGGAAGGTGGCCGGGCCGAGGCTGGCCAGGGCGACCAGGCCATTCGGGCGCAGCGAGCGGTGGGCTTCACGCAGTGCCGTGGCGAGGTCGCACCACTGGACGGCGAGGCTCGACCAGTAGAGGTCGAGGCTGGCGTCGGTCAGCGGCAGGTTTTCGAGATCGCCGGCGATGCGGCAGCAGGGTGAGCTGACCTTGCCAAGCATGGCCGGCGAGAGGTCGAGGGCGACGGCATGGGCATCCGGAAAACGGGCCAGCAAGTCGGCCTGGGCAAAACCGGTGCCGCAGCCGGCATCGAGCAGGCGGGTTGGGGTGATGGCCGGCAGGCCGTCGGCCAGTTGCATGCAGATGCGGCGCTGGATGTCGGCGGCGCTGTCGTAGGTCGGGGCGGCGCGCTCGAAGGATAGACGGATGCGCGCCTTGGACGGTCTAGTCATTCAGGAATTGGTGCACGGTGGCGACGAAATCGTCAGGCCGGGACATGAAGGGGGCGTGGGCGCAGTCGTCGAAGACAGCTAGCTTGGCGCCGGGAATCAGGGCGGCGAGGGCTTCGGCGGCGCCCAGCGGCATGAGTGGATCGGCGGCGCCGTGGATGAGCAGGGTCGGCGCCTTGACCTGCGGCGCGAGACCGCGCAGGTCGATGTCGCGCAGCCAGTTCAGCCCGGTCGCCAGGACTTCGCCGGACGGGCGTGGGTCGGCCAGTTCGAGGAGTTCGAGGGTGACCGCCTTGGCGCGGGCGTCGCCGCGATTGAAGCCGCCAACGAAGCGCGGCAGCATGGCTTCGACATCGGCGGCGATGCCGGCCGCAAACTCGGCCAGCGTGGCCGGCGGCATGGCGTGCGGCCAGCCGTCGCGCTGGACGAAGGAGGTGGTGCCGGCGACGAGCAGCAATTTGCCGACCTTGTCCGGATGGCGGGCGGCGACGGCCAGCGCCAGTTGGGCGCCGAGCGACCAGCCGGCCAGCGTGGTGCCGGGCTGCAGGCGGGCCGCGATGTCGTCGGCCGCGGCGTAGAAATCGGTGATCAACGGGGCGCTGCCGTAGCCCGGCAAGTCAAAAATTTGACCATTTATCCGGTTGACCGTGGCATTGAGCGGGCCGCGCCCGACGCACCAGCCGGGCAGGAAAATGAGGGGAGCGGTCATGCCAGTTCCTTCAGGGCGGTAATCAGTTGGTTGATATCAGCTTCGCTGTGCGCGGCGGAGACCGAAATGCGCAGTCGCGCCGTGCCTTTAGGCACCGTTGGCGGGCGAATGGCCGGCACCCACAGGCCACGTTCCCAGAGGGCTTTGGCGAGGGCGACGGCGGCGTCGTTTTCGCCGACGATGAGCGGCTGGATGGCGGTCAGCGACGGTAGCAGCTTGAGCGGCAGGCCGGCCAGCCCGTCGCGCAACTGGCCGATGCGGGCCATCAGGTTGGCGCGCAGGGCGTCGCCGTTTTCGATCAGTTGCAGGCTCTTGCTCAGCGCACAAGCGATGGCCGGCGGCTGGGCGGTGGTGAAAATGTAGCTGCGGCCTTTTTGCAGCAGGTATTCGATGGCTGTGGCCGAACCGGCGACAAAGGCGCCGCCGACACCGGCCGCCTTGCCCAGCGTGCCCATGAGCAGGATGCGTGGCGAGGCGGGCAGGTTGAAGTGGGCGAGGCTGCCTCGGCCGTGCGGGCCAAGCACGCCAAAGCCGTGGGCATCGTCGATGACCAGCCAGGCGTCGTAACGCTCGGCCAGCGCGAAGATGAGCGGCAGCGGGGCGAGGTCGCCGTCCATGCTGAATACGGCGTCGGTGACGATCACCTTGTGGGCTGCCGTGCTGGCGGCCAGCAATTTTTCGAGCGCCGCGACGTCGTTGTGCGGGTAGCGCTGGACGTCGGCACCGTTGGCCTTGGCCTGCTGCATGGCATCGATCAGCGAGGCGTGGTTGAGCTTGTCGGCAAACACCGCATCGCCGCGCCCGGCCAGGGTCGGCGTCACGGCGAGGTTGGCCAGGTAGCCGGTGGAGAAGGTCAGGGCGCGCGGAAAGCCGGTGAAGGCGGCGATTTCCTTTTCCAGAGCTTCATGCGGCGCAAGGTGGCCGCTGACCAGATGCGAGGCGCCGCTGCCGGCGCCCCAGTGCAGCGCGCCATCGGCCAGCGCCCGGGCGATCTCGGCATTGCCGGCCAGCCCGAGATAGTCGTTGGCGGCGAAATTCAGCACATTTTTACCGTCGACCGTGGCAAGCCGGCCGCACGGGCTTTCCAGCACGCGGCGACGGCGGTTCAGGCCGGCGGTTTCGAGTTCGGCGAGTTCGGTACGCAGGCGGTCTTCGATTGGGGAATTCGTCATAGCCTGCTATTTTCCCGCAGCCGGGCAGGAATGTCGCGTTTTGCTTTGACCACGTGCCGAACATCGATATTCTTCCGCCCCTCGCCTTTGCCTGGAAGGTTCTTTCGCGCCTATGGATTTTTACGGTGCTATCGGCTCAGCAAGGGCGATCCGCTTATTCCGGGGAGTCAGGACCGTTCGGCATCGAGTCCGCTGCCGAGGAGTTTGCACAATTCGACAATGGGCAACGGTCGGGCGAACAGGTAGCCCTGGCCTTCATGGCAACCGAGTTCCTGCAGGATTGTGGCCTGATCGGCGTGCTCGATGCCTTCGACCGTAATCTGCATCGACATCGCCTTGCTCAGGGCGACGATGGCTTCAACGACGGCCCGCTGATTCTGGCTGGCGGGCAGATTGACGATGAAGGAGCGATCGATCTTGATGCGCTGGATGGGAAGATCGCGCAGGACGCTCAGTGAAGAATAGCCGGTCCCGAAGTCGTCGATGCTGACGGCAACGCCCAGTTCATTCAGGGCGTTGAGTATGGACAAACTCCGTTCGGTCGCCTGCAGCGTGCTTTCCGTGATTTCCAGTTCGAGTGCGCTGGGTGGAAAGCCCGTTTCGCTCAGTACAGAGCGGACAGTTGCGACGAAATCCACGCCGAGGAATTGCCGTGCCGAGACGTTGACCGCAACGTGAAAGATTTCCCTGGCAGGTTTGCCAAGGACACCATCGAGCATTTCGCGGCAGGCACGATTCAATACCCAGCGACCCAGTTGTTCGATGATTCCACATTCTTCGGCGATGCCGATGAAGTTTGCCGGGGAAATGATGCCGCGTTCCGGGTGTTGCCAGCGAACCAGTGCTTCGACGCCGACGAAGCGGCGAGTGGCGAGATCGACGCGCGGTTGGTAGTGCACGACCAGGCCATCGTTCGCCAGGGCGCGACGCAGGCCCTGTTCGATGTCCATCCGCTGGCGTGCCCGCTCGGACATGTCCTCGGCGTAGAAGTGATAGCGGTCGCGCCCCTCGGCCTTGGCCGTGTACATGGCCATGTCGGCGGCGCGCATCAATTGCTGGCTGTCGGCACCGTTGTCCGGATAGACCGCGATCCCGATACTGCCGGTGACGGAAAGCATATCGCCGGATAGCGGGATGGGGATGCGCAACTGGTCGAGAATCTTGTTTGCCAGTCGCGCCGCGTAGTCAGGATTGAAACTGCCGGCCAGAATCACGAACTCGTCACCGCCCAGGCGGGCGATGGTGTCACTGCTACGCATGACACTTTTCAGCCGGTCGCCGACGATGCGCAGCATATCGTCACCGACGGCGTGGCCGAGCGTGTCGTTGATTACCTTGAATCCGTCCAGGTCGAGAAAGAGCAATACGCAGCGCTGTTCGTTGCGTATGGCGTGCTCGATGGCGTATTGGAACCGTTCGTCGAACAGGATACGGTTGGGCAAGCCGGTCAGGGGGTCGTGATGGGCCAGGTGCCGAAGTTGTTGCTGGGCATCGTAAATTGCCGTGACATCGGAAAAGGCCGTAACGAAATGCGTCAGCTTGCCATTGGTGTCGTGCACGACGCTGACACTTTGCCAAGCCGGGAATGTGCTGCCATCGCTGCGGTGGCAGCGCACCTCGCCTTGCCAGAATCCTTCGCCGCCATCCTTGAAACTGTCCTCATACTGATCGTACGGTGGGCTGACCCGCAGCAGAATGTCCGGGTCAAGGCCAAGCACTTCGGTTTCCTGATATCCGGTGATGCGTGAAAACGCGGTGTTGGCGGCAACGATCTGGTGTTTGGCATCGGTGATCACGATGGCTTCAGCCGTGGTGCGAAAGACGACGCTCGACTGGCGCAGCATGGCTTCGTCGAGGTGGCGCTGCGTCACATCCTGAAGGATGCCGACCACGCGCTGAACGGTTCCGTCCGCGCCGTAGGCCTTGGCGTGGGCTTCCATGCGCCGGTGCGGGGGGGCGTTGCCAGCCAGTTGAAATTCGACACTGATCGCTTCGTTACCTGGCAATTTGGCGGTCAGCGCATTCGTGACGCGTTCCCGGTCGGCTTCGGCAACTCGCTCGATGAAGGCTGCCCACGGCTCGTCGAGCGGTTGTGGCCGGTTGCCGAACAGCATGCCGAGGTAAACGTCGCCCTTCATTCGGTTCGATAACGGACACCATTCAAGGACGCCGAGCGAGGCGGCATCCAGCGCCAGTTTGAGGCGCTGCTCGCTTTGCTCGATGGCGACTTCATCTTCCCGGCGGGCCAGCGCCATCTGGATCGTTGCATGCAGTTCGCGTCCTTCGCAAGGCTTGATCAGGTAGCCGAACGGGCGGCTGTCCAGGGCCCGCCGCAGGGTGTCGTCCTCGGCGTAGGCGGTCAGGAAGATGACGGGTACCTGATGTTGGGCGCGAATCGCCGTGGCTGCTTCGATGCCGTCCATGCCGCCCTCAAGGTGAATATCCATAAGGACGAGGTCGGGCTTGTTCCTGGCCACCTCGCTGATGGCTTGTTCACCGCTGGCTACGACGCTTTCGACGTGGTAGCCGAAGGTCTGTAACTGGCGCTTGAGGTCGAAGGCAACAATGCGCTCGTCTTCGACCAGCATCAGATTGATCGGTAATCGCGCACTCATGAAGGCTCCTTGGCTGCGATATATTTTGGAAAACGCATGGCAAACCGCACGCCGCTCCCCCGCTCGACATCCAGCGTGCCGTGCAGTTGCTCAACGAACAACTGGACGAGTTGCAAGCCCAAAGACGATCCGTGGGCCAATTCGCTCTCAGGGGGCAGTCCGACGCCGTTGTCGGCCACGCTGACGCAGACCATGCCATCGAATCCTTCTTCCAGTTGGATGACAATTTCTCCCTGACGTTCCCCCTTGAACGCGTGCTTGAACGAATTGGTGACGAGTTCATTGACGAGCAGGCCGCAGGGAATTGTCCGCTCGAGGTCGATCTGGACATGGGCATCAGGCCGAACCATGCGCAGGGTGATGCGGTCGCCGGTGGCGCGGTAGCTTGAGCGGATCGACTGAATCAGGCGGTCCAGATAGTCCCCTAGGTCAAGGCGGGAAAAGTCCTTGCGTTCATAAAGCAGTTGATGGGTCAGCGCCATGGCCTTCACCCGCCCGCAACTCTCGGCCAGAATCGCCCGCAGGCGCGGATCGGCGGCAAAGTCGGCCTGCAGGTTGAGCAGGCTGGTGATGACCTGCAGGTTGTTCTTGACCCGATGATGAACCTCGTTGAGCAGCACGGTTTTTTCGCGCAAGGCGTCTTCCAGCCTTTGCTGGGCGCGTTGGCGCTCGGTGATGTCGATGATCGACGCCAGAACCATGACGCCGGCTTCGGTGGCTATCGGATTGAGGCCGATTTCAATCGGAAACTCGGTGCCATCGGCGCGGCATCCCGCCAAATCACGACCGACGCCCATCGGGCGCGGCTGCGGGTCATTGAAATAACCGGTGCGGAAAGCACTATGGTGTTGGCGGAAACGCTCGGGAACGAGGATTTCGACCGGTTTTCCGATCAGCTCATCGCGTCCGTAATCGAACATTCGCTCAGTCTGGGCGTTGACCAGCACCATGATGCCTTCGAGGTCGATCATCACCATGGCGCTCGGTGCCCACTCGACTACCCGGCGGAAAGAGTCTTCCCCGAGTAACGGACTGACGGCAAGCATGGGCGCGACAGGGCAAGAAGCTCTATCCGGTGCGCCTGCGGGCGGCAGATTGACGGGGGCATCCATGGCGACTCCTCAAAGCGGGCGGCCATCACCAAACCGCGAACTTGTGGGAAGGTCAGGGATGGCGCCAATGCGGATTGGACAACGCTTCGCAGGAAAATATCTGCCCGGAAAAAGAGTATTTGCATGTGGTTGCCAGAGGTCGATGGCAAGTTGAAATGCTTCTTCCTGGCGATTTTTACGCGGATTTTTCCTGTATTTCGGCGAGAGATTCGCTGATTGCCTTACTCAGGTGCTCGATTTCTTCGTCGCTGACGATATACGGCGGCATCAGGTAGACGGTATTGCCGATCGGCCGGATCAGCGCTTCGCGTTCCAGGGCGGCACGGTAGAACTTGCGCGAGAAGTGCGGGTCGGCTGTTTCGACATCGAAGGCGGCAATCATGCCGCGCTGGCGCAGGTGTTTTACCTGCGGATGCTCGGCCAGCGGAGCGAGGGCGGATTCGATTTTTTGCGCTTTTTTCCGGTTGACCGTGAGAACGTCGTCGGACTGGAAAATATCGAGCGTGGCCAGCGCGGCGCGGCAGGCCAGCGGGTTGCCGGTGTAGGAATGCGAGTGCAGGAAGGCGCGAGCCACCGAGTCGTCGAGGAAGGCGTTGTAAATGGTGTCGCTGGAGAGGACGATGGAGAGCGGCAGGTAGCCGCCGGAAATGCCCTTCGACAGGCACATGAGGTCGGGCCGGATTTCAGCCTGTTCGTGGGCGAAGAAAGTGCCGGTGCGGCCGCAGCCGACGGCGATTTCGTCGCAGATCAGGTGGATTTCGTAGCGGTCGCACAGTTGGCGGGCGAGGCGCAGGTATTCTGGGTCGTACATCGCCATGCCGGCGGCGCCTTGCACCAGGGGTTCGACGATCAGGGCGGCGATGCTTTCGCCGTGACGTTCCAGGTGACTTTCCAGCGCGGCAGCGGCGCGGCGGGCCACATCGGCCGGCGATTCACCAGCTTCAGCCTGGCGGAAGTCCGGCGAGGGGATCACCGTCGCGGCGCGGACGAGCGGCGCGTAGGCATCCTTGAAAATGGCGACATCGGTGACGGCCAGGGCGCCGACCGTCTCACCGTGGTAACTGCCCTGCAGGCAGAGGAATTCAGCCTTTTCCGGCCGGCCGATGTTGCGCCAGTAGTGAAAGCTCATCTTGAGCGCGATTTCGGTCGCCGAGGCGCCGTCGGAGGCGTAGAAGGCGTGGCCGAGGACGCCGCCGGTCAGGGCGCTCAAACGCTCGGAAAGCTCGACCACCGGCTGGTGCGTGAAGCCGGCCAGCATGACGTGTTCGAGCGTTTCGAGCTGGTCGCGCAGCGCCGCGTTGATGCGCGGGTTGGCGTGGCCGAAGAGGTTGGTCCACCACGAGCTGATGCCGTCGAGGTAACGCTTGCCGTCGAAGTCGTAAAGCCAGGCGCCCTCGCCGCGGGCGATGGGGACCAGCGGCAGGTGGCCGGGCGTGCCGGTCTGCGCGTGGTGCTGCATCTGCGTGCATGGGTGCCAGACGGCCGACTGGCTACGCACCAGCCAGTCGGCGTTCGACGGTTTTTCCATCAATGCAGGACTTGCGACGTCGCCGCCGGCTGTTCCGGCATTTCGGCGTGCACCAGTTCGGCTTCGCGGTTGGGGAAGAGTGGGGCGCCGCAGTCGTCGCAGAATTCCATCGGGAAGTGATGGTCGAGGAAGAGCACGTCCTTGACGCCGGCTTCGCGCAGCACGGCCTCGATTTCGCCAGCCGCGTCGGTCGCTTCGTCTTCGGCGCCGAGCAGCGGCCAGACGATGCCGTGATAGACCTCATCACCGGTCGTCGGGCCGAGCCCGACGCGGTATTCCTCCATCCGGCGGTCGTAGCACGGGCCGACGACGGCGCGGATGTCGGCCGGCATGAGGCCGAGCATGCTTTGCAGGAAAGCGACCGAGGCCTTGAGCGAATACGGCCGCGACAGGCGATCGGCGTTGCGGCAGGAGGCGTGGTAGGCATCGGGCAGCAGCGGTTGCCAGGCGCAGCCGGTGAGCAGCGGCTCGATATTCGGGCTGCCCTGCTTGATCCATTCCTTGAGTGCCGTTTCCTTGTTGCCGTCCTTTTCGTTCCAGCGGAACAGCGGCTTGCCGCGCGGCACGACGACGGTGCCGACGATGTAGCGGACGTCGGACAGGAAACGGTTGGTTTCGGCCATGCCGGCGGTGTCCACAGCCAGATGTTTGCCGCCCAGCGCGGCTTCACCGAGCAGTTTGGTCAGTTGCCAGGTGTCGCAGAAGCTGCGCGGCAGTTGGTCCGGGCTGAACAGGAAATCGGCCAGCGCGACGCGCGCATCACCGCCAAAGACATGGGCACCGAGATGCACGTGCAGGGCCTGCAGTGTGCTCTTGGGGAGCGGACTGGCGGGGATGGAAAAGCGTGACCAGGCAAGGATGGGCGCGGCGAAGAGCTGGATGTCGTATTCCTGGCCTTGGGCTTCGACGCGGTTGGTTTCGGCACGTGATTCGACCATGTCGGCCAGTTCGTCATGGGCGCGTGGGTTGGCCTCGAACAGGCGGTCGAGCGCGGTGTTGATGTCGTCCTCGGCACCGTTTTTCAAGAGGCTGTCGACGACGTCGGCGAGTTGCGCTTCCCAGTAGGCGTCTTCCAGCTTGCCACCGGATTCGGAAAGGCCGGTGGCCAGACGTTGCAGTTCGGCCGCGTCGCGGGAAAGACGGTCGCGAGAGCCAAAGCGGGTGCGTTTCATCGGGAGTCCAGAAAATTCAAAGATGAAATTTTAACAGGGGGCGGGGGTAGCGTCGCAGGATCGATGGTCGAGATCGCATCGTGAGCGAATCGGGACAATCCTTGCGCGCCACGAAGCGGCGTCGAAAGGGCCGGGCGGGCAGACTGATGGCTCCCGTCATCACAAGGAGCCTTTCCATGAAAAACTTTTTCCGCCTCACGTTGCTTACCGCCCTGTTGGCCTGCGGCTTGGCCCGTGCCGATGATTTTCGCCTGGTCGTCGAGGCCGGGCCGGATGGTCGTCTGGCGCCGGCGCATTACGCCAATGTCTTCGGCTGTAACGGTGGCAACGTCTCGCCGGCCTTGCATTGGTCGGGTGCGCCGGCCGGGACGCGCAGTTTTGTCGTGACCATGTACGACCCGGATGCGCCGACCGGTTCCGGCTGGTGGCATTGGGTGGTCGCCAACCTGCCGGCCGCCAGCGATCATCTGGATGCGGCGGCCGGTAATCCCGGCAGCGCCTTGCCTGCTGGTGCCCGCGCCATTGCCGGCGACAACGGCGCGGCGGCTTATCTCGGCAGTTGCCCGCCGGTCGGCCAGACGCACCGCTACGTATTCACCGTGCATGCGCTCAAGGTCGACAAGCTTGATCTGCCGGCCAATGCCACCCCGGCGCTGGTTGGCTTCATGGCCTGGGCCAACGGCCTTGGCAAGGCTAGCGTGACCCTGCTCGGTTCGCGTTAACATGGGCGAAAAGGCCGGCATGCCGCCGGCCTTCCCGGAGAAAAAGCATGCAGCCAACCATCGTCCAGCGCGCCGGTATTGCCGTGTCGGGCAGTATCGTCCAGCGCCAGCCCTTGCAGTTCCGGCGGCTGTGGATCGACCTGCCGACGCTGGTGCTGGTCGAATCCGGCTACAAGATTCTGCACGGCGAGGCCGGCACCTTCCGCGTCGAGGCCGGTCAGGCGGTGGCGTTGGCCGGTGGCCAGGCCTTCGACGTGACCAATTATCTCGGCGAGGCGCCGAGCTATCGGGCCCGCTGGCTGGCTTGGGAGCGCGGCCTGCTCGAACAGTGGCGGGCGCCAGCGGCCGGTGTACGGCCGCAGTCGGTGGTGACGCTGGGCAAGGTGGTGCCGGCCTTTGCCGATGCTTTCACGGCATTGACGCAATCGTTCGACGATGCGGCCTTGCCGGATGCGGTGGTCGCTCATCGGGCGCTGGAAATGCTGGTCTGGCTGGAGGGCGCCGGTCGCCTGCTGCTCGACGACGCGAGCCTGGCGCCGCGGGTGCGTCGACTGCTTGCTGGCGATCCGGCGCATGACTGGCATTCGCCCGAAGTGGCCGGCCATTTCGCCATGAGCGAGGCCAGCCTGCGCCGTCATCTGGCCGCCGAGGAGTGCTCGCTGTCCGAAATCCTGCTCGACGTGCGCATGTCGACGGCGCTCACCATGCTGCAATCGACCGCGCAACCGGTGACGCGGATTGCCGGCGAGGTCGGCTACCAGTCGCCGTCGCAGTTCGCCGTGCGCTTTCGTCGCCGTTTCGGCTGTTCGCCCAGCGACATTCGCCGCGACAGTCCGCGTGGCCGGGTCGCCCTCGCGTAAAATCGGGGGCATTGCCAACCTGCGCCAACCGACCATGCTGATCTTCCTGTCCCCCGCCAAATCGCTTGATTACAAGACCCCGCCACACGTCGCCACGCACACGCAGCCGGCCTATCTGAAGCATTCGGAAGCCTTGATCAAAAAGCTGCGCAAATTGTCGCCGGCCGATATCGCCAATTTGATGGACCTCTCCGACCCGCTGGCGCTGCTCAATTTCAATCGTTACGCCGACTGGTCGCTGCCTT
>Ga0154354_1017_pt1 | contig 14089 bp, 11 predicted proteins | sample RifGroA2_FD_115882 | JGI IMG/M metagenome (GOLD analysis project Ga0154354, IMG submission 115882) | Rhodocyclales bacterium GWA2_65_19
TGGGAGCCGCGGTTGTCCAGCTCACCGGTCTTCGGCGACGGCGACTTGTTGTTGTCGAGCAGCTTGCCGGTCGCAGCGTCGAGCGTCTTGGCGAGCAGAATGGCGCGCTTGTTGCCATCCTTGATGCCCTGCTCTTCGAGCGACACGGCGAGGGCCAGGAACTCGCCGAGCGAATCCCAGCGCAGGTGGTTTTCCTGGGTCAGCTGCTGGACGTGCTTCGGGGCCGAACCGCCGGCGCCGGTTTCGTACATGCCGCCACCGTTCATGAGCGGGACAATCGACAGCATCTTGGCCGAGGTGCCCAGCTCCATGATCGGGAAGAGGTCGGTCAGGTAGTCGCGCAGGATGTTGCCGGTCACCGAGATGGTGTCGAGGCCGCGTGCAACGCGTTCCAGCGTGAAACGCATGGCGCGCACTTGCGACATGACGTAGATTTCCAGGCCGCTGGTATCGTGATCCTTGAGGTACGTGTTGACCTTCTTGATCAGCTCGTTTTCGTGCGGACGATAGCTATCCAGCCAGAAGACGGCCGGCATGCCTGACTGGCGGGCACGGGTAACGGCCAGCTTGACCCAGTCGCGGATCGGCGCGTCCTTGACCTGGCACATGCGCCAGATATCACCGGCTTCAACGTTCTGGGTCAGCAGCACTTCGCCGGTAGCGTTATCGACGATGTTGGCAATGCCATCTTCGGCGACTTCAAAGGTCTTGTCGTGCGAGCCGTATTCCTCGGCCTGCTGGGCCATCAGGCCAACGTTCGGGACGGTACCCATGGTCCGCGGATCGAAGTTGCCATGCCATTTGACGAAATTGATCATCTCCTGATAAATGCGGGCAAAGGTCGATTCCGGCATGACGCACTTGCTGTCGTACTGCTTGCCGTCAGCACCCCACATCTTGCCGCCCTGACGGATCATGGCCGGCATGGAAGCGTCAACGATGATGTCGTTCGGCGAATGGAAGTTGGTGATGCCCTTGGCCGAGTCGACCATGGCCAGACGCGGACGGTGTTCCTGACAGGCGTGCAGGTCACGGATGATCTCGTCGCGCTTGGATTCCGGCAGGGTCTTGATCTTTTCGTACAGATCGACCATGCCATTATTGACGTTGATGCCCAATTCGTCGAAGGTCTTGCCGTGCTTCTCGAAGGCATCCTTGTAATAGATCTTGACGCAGTGGCCGAAAACGATGGGGTGCGAAACCTTCATCATCGTCGCCTTGACGTGCAGCGAGAACAGGATGCCGGCTTCGCGGCAGTCTTCGAGCTGGGCTTCGTAGAAGTCGCACAGCGCCTTCTTGCTCATGAACATCGAGTCGATGATCTCGCCTTCAAGCAGGGAGAGCTTCGGCTTGAGCACGGTGGTCTTGCCGCCCTTGGCGATCAGTTCCATGCGCACTTCGCGTGCCTTGTCGAGGGTCAGCGACTTTTCACCGTGGTAGAAGTCACCGTGCTCCATGTGTGAGACATGGGTCTGCGACCACTGCTTCCATTCGCCCATCGAGTGCGGGCGCTTCCTGGCGTAGTTCTTGACGGCGCCCGGCGCGCGGCGGTCGGAGTTGCCTTCGCGCAGCACCGGGTTGACGGCCGAACCGAGACACTTGCCGAAGCGGGCCTTGAGGGCCTTGGCTTCTTCGGTATCGGCGGTTTCCGGGTAATCAGGGATGGCGTAGCCCTTTTCCTGCAGTTCCTTGACACAAGCCTTGAGCTGGGCAACGGAAGCGGAAATGTTCGGTAGCTTGATGATGTTGGTTTCCGGCAGCAGGCACTTTTTGCCCAGTTCGCCCAGGGTGTTCGGCACCTTCTGGTCGTCCGCAAGGAATTCGGAGAACTCTGAGAGAACTCGGGCCGAAACGGAAATGTCGGCCTTCTCGATTTCAATGCCGGCCGGCCCCGTAAAAGTGCGGACGATCGGCAAAAACGCACAAGTCGCCAGCAGCGGCGCCTCGTCGGTGAGCGTGTAGATGATCTTGGACTTGCCTGCGGACATACGAACCCCTTGGTGATGGTTTTTAATATGCGAGTCGACGACGATACGCCGATACCCTTGCGCGGTGCTTACAGAGTCTCGGGAGTATCCGCAACGCAGCGCTTCCGGTCAACGGTGAAATGCGGTTTCACAGTGTGGTCCGCTGCGGACGCCCCGAATGGCGGCGATCTCGTCATTTCGCCTCCGGCCCACTAAAATCTGCTGACATACGGAGCGATCACATGAAAATCTCAGTCGGCCTCTACGGCACCAGCGCGCACCAGATTGCGCTGGCCATGATCCAGGGATTCAACAAGCACTACACGCTGTTTCGCCTGAGCAGCCGCGAAGCCAAGTCGCGTTTCGAACAAAGTGACTGGCAGGGCGTGCACAGGGCAGTGCGCGAGCGTATCCGCTTCTACGATGACCGCGTGGACGAATGCGTCGAACGTCTGCGCGACGACTACGATGCCCAGCACATCGACGACAGCACCTGGCAGCAGGTCAAGCTGCTCTACATCGGCCTGCTCCTCAACCACAAGCAGCCGGAACTGGCCGAAACCTTCTTCAACTCGGTGACGACCAAGATCCTGCACCGCAATTATTTCCACAACGATTTCATTTTCGTCCGCCCGAGCATCTCGACGGAGAACATCGAGGGCGACGACAGCCAGACCTACCGCAGCTACTACGCCAAGGAAAACGGCCTGCGCGGGGCGATCCACAGCATCATCGCCGACTTCGGCTGGCTGCGCCCCTTCGCCGACCTCGCGCGAGATGTCGACCGTGTTTACGACGCCGTCAGCCGCCATCTCAACGGCATGCCGCGGCGCGAGGTCAATTTCCAGATTCAGGTGCTCGGCTCGCCTTTCTACCGCAACAAGGCAGCCTACATCATCGGCAAGGCGATCAACGGCGCGAACGAGTATCCGTTCGCCATCCCGGTGTTGCACGACGAGGAAGACAAGCTCTACCTGGACACCATATTGCTCGACGGGTGGCGGATCGGCCTGCTCTTTTCGCTGTCGCGCGCCTACTTTATGGTCGATATGGAAGTGCCCTCCGGCTACGTCCAGTTCCTGCGCTCCATCCTGCCCAACAAGCCGCGCTCCGAGCTGTACATCATGCTCGGCCTCGGCAAGCAGGGCAAAACCATGTTCTTCCGCGATTTCATCTATCACCTGCACCACTCCGAAGACCAATTCATCATGGCCCCCGGCATCCGCGGACTGGTCATGCTGGTCTTCACGCTGCCCTCGTACCCTTACGTCTTCAAGATCATCAAGGATGTTTTCGGCGCCTCGAAGAACATGGACCGCGCCACGGTCAAGCGCAAATTCATGATGGTCAAGCAGGTTGACCGCGTTGGTCGGATGGCCGACACCCTCGAGTTCTCCAACGTCCTGTTCCCGCGCAAGCGCTTCGACGACGAGGTCATGGCCGAACTGGAAAAGCTGGCGCCGTCCTGCTACGAAATCGACGGCGATCAACTGATCATCAAGCACCTCTACATCGAACGCCGGATGGAGCCCCTCAACATCCATCTCGACCGCATGGAACGCGGCAACAACATCGAAGGCCTCGAACACGCCATCCGGGAATACGGCAGCGCGATCCGCGAAATGGCTCAGGCCAACATCTTCCCGGGCGACATGCTATGGAAGAATTTCGGCGTTACCCGCTTCGGCCGTGTCGTTTTCTACGACTACGACGAAATCGAGTACATGACCGACTGCAACTTCCGCAAAATTCCGCCTGCCCCCGATTTCGAAACCGAGATGTCGGGCGAGGTTTGGTACCCGGTGGCCAGAAACGATATTTTCCCGGAGGAATTCGCCACCTTCCTGCTCGCCTCGCCGCAGGTGCGGAAAATATTCCTCAAGTACCACAAAGACCTGCTTGACCCGAAATTCTGGCAGGATGCCCAGCAGAAAATCCGCGACGGCCATGTCGAGGACTTCTTCCCCTACCCGCAGGAACTGCGTTTTGTGAATACCAGCCAACAGCTCAACGAATAGGTAAGTGATCACTGATCCCGATAGTCAGAAACTCTGACTTCTGCCGAAATAACAATTCACTTATCTTCAGGTCGAATACATTAACCGAATCATGACCTCACCGTCATTCAAGGTCAGGTTCGGTGCTTTTAAAAACCTACATCGCCCACAATTCAAGGAGAGTGATGATGCCGCTTACCCTGGCGGTTGCTCGCGAAAGCGCCGACGGTGAATACCGTACGGCGCTCTCGCCCGAGACAGCCAAGAAATTCGCCGCCCTCGGCGCCAAGCTTTGCATGGAACAAAGCGCCGGCATCCAGAGCCACTTTCTCGACCCGGACTACACCGGCGTCGAATTCGTGCATGGCTTGGTCGAAGCCTATGCCAATGCCCACCTGATCCTGCGCGTGACCCCGCCAAGCCTGGCTGAAATCGAGCGCATCCCCGAAGGCGCCGTGCTGATTGGTCTGCTCAAGCCCTTCGAAGACAAAGCCCGTCTCGCCGCCCTGAACGCCAGGAAGATCACCGCCTTCGCCCTCGAACTGCTGCCGCGCATCTCGCGTGCCCAAAGCATGGACGCCCTGTCCAGTCAGGGCGCCTGCGCCGGCTACCAATGCGGCCTGATCGCCGCCGCCCGCTGCACCAAGTTCTTCCCGATGCTGACCACCGCCGCCGGCACCATCCGCCCGGCCCGTGTGCTGGTCATCGGTGCCGGCGTCGCCGGCCTGCAGGCCATCGCCACCTGCAAACGTCTGGGTGCCATGGTCGAAGCCTACGACGTCCGTTCCGCCGCCCGCGAGCAGATCGAATCGCTCGGCGCCAAGTTCGTCGACACCGGCGTTGCAGCTGATGGCGTCGGCGGTTACGCCCGCGAACTGACGGCCGAAGAGAAGGCCGCCCAGACCGAGAAACTCGCCAAGGCCGTCGCCTTGTCCGACGTCGTCATCACCACCGCCGCCATTCCCGGCAAGAAAGCCCCGATCATCATCACCACCGACATGATCGGCCGCATGAAGTACGGCGCCATCATCGTCGACATGGCCGCCGAATCCGGTGGCAACTGCGCTTTGACCCAGCCCGGCGAACACGTCGTCGCCAACGACGTGAACATCCATGGCCCATTGAATCTGCCCTCCCGCATGCCGACCCACGCCTCCGAGCTCTACGCCAAGAACCTCTACAACTTCCTCTCGCCATGGATCAAGGATGGCGAACTCAATTTCGACTGGAGCGATGATGTCGTTGCCGGTACGCTGCTCTGCAAGGATGGCATCACCGTTCACAGCGTGGTCAAACAAGTCATGGGAGAAGCATGATGGACGGCCTGCTCGCGTTGTACATCTTCATGCTCGCCGCCTTCACCGGCTACGAGATCATCGCCAAGGTGCCGGTCATCCTGCACACGCCGCTGATGTCCGGTTCCAACTTCATTCACGGCGTCGTCGTGGTCGGTGCCATGCTCATGCTCGGCACGGCGGACACCCCCGTTCAGCAAGCCATCGGCTTCTTCGCCGTCGCCCTCGGCGCGGCCAATGCCGCCGGTGGTTATGTCGTGACCGAACGCATGCTCGCCATGTTCAAGAAGAAAGAAGGTTGAACATGACCATCCCCGTTTACGTTCAAGGCGCCTGGTTCCTCGGCGCCGCATTGTTCATCTTCGGCCTCAAGGGCATGAGCTCGCCGGCTTCGGCTCGCAAGGGCATCATCATCGCCGGCTACGGCATGCTGGTCGCCATCGCCGCCACCTTCCTCATTCCCGGCCTGCAGAACATCGCTCTCATGGCCTTGGCTCTCGCCCTCGGTGGTTCGGCTGCCTGGATTTCCGGCAAGAAGGTCAAGATGACCGACATGCCGCAGATGGTCGCCATCTATAACGGCATGGGTGGCGGTGCGGCCGCCGCCATTGCCGCCATCGAGTTCGCCAAGGGTGATGCCCACAGTCTCGCGACGACGGTGCTCGCCGTCATCGGCGCACTGATCGGGGCGGTGTCCTTCACCGGTTCCTGCGTTGCCTGGGCCAAGCTGCAGGGTGTGCTCAAGAAGGCGCATCGCCTGCCGGCCCAGAATGCGGTCAATATCGTTCTCGCCCTGATCGCCATCGGCCTCGGTGGCGCCATGGTCGTCATGGCCCCGGCCCAACCGGAACTGATCTTCGGCTTCTTCGCCGTGGCCCTCGTCCTTGGCCTGATCGTCACACTGCCCATCGGCGGCGCCGACATGCCGGTCGTGATTTCGCTGTTTAATGCCTTCACGGGTCTGGCCGTCGGTTTCGAAGGCTATGTCCTGGGCAACCCGGCGCTGATCATCGCCGGTATCGTCGTCGGGGCGGCCGGTACGCTGCTCACCCAGCTCATGGCCAAGGCGATGAACCGGCCGATCTCCAACATCCTGTTTACGCCGATGGTAGCGAGCGGCCCGGGTGAAGCGATCAGCGGTTCGATGAAGGAACTCTCAGCACTCGATGCGGCAGCCATGATGCGCTACGCCTCCAAGGTCATCATTGTGCCGGGTTACGGCATGGCCGTGGCGCATGCCCAGCACAAGGTGTGGGAAATGACCTCGATTCTCGAAGAAGCCGGGGTCGAGGTGAAGTTCGCCATTCACCCGGTGGCCGGCCGGATGCCGGGGCACATGAATGTGCTGCTGGCCGAAGCGGGTGTGCCTTACGACAAGATCTTCGATTTGGAAGAGATCAACGGCGAATTCGGCCAAGCTGACGTGGCGCTGATCATCGGCGCGAACGACGTGGTCAACCCGAGCGCGCGCACCGACAAGACCAGCCCGATCTACGGCATGCCTATCCTCAATGCCGACATGGCGCAGAACGTCATCGTGATCAAGCGCGGCAAAGGTACCGGTTATTCCGGCGTCGAGAATGCCCTGTTCTATACCGACAATTGCCGGATGCTCTATGGCGACGCCCAGCCGATGGCGGGCGAGATCATCCAGCATTTGAAGGCGATGGGGTAGAGCCGCAAAATCTGCACTAAATAGGTGCTCACGGCTCAGAATTTTGTAACGGCCGCGCCAGCGCGGCCGTACAATATCAGGCTATATATTCCCCCGGAACCGGTGAATGAAGCGCATTGATGACCTTCTGATCTGGCTGGCTGCAGCAGCCTGCCTTGGACTATGGCTGTGGTCGCTGGCTGTCGGCCCTGTTTCTCCGCACTTCCTGATAGTAGTTGCCGTCCTGCTCGCCGGCACCATTTTGTTTTCCTACGGCGAACGGCGGCGCTGGAAGGACAAGCAGCGGTCCCACGTCGCTGAACTGCAGGACGTCATGTCGGAATACCAGGTGCTTTCCGACGAGGCCATGGCGCACGCCGAACTGCAGTTCTCCTCGCTCGAAAACGACATGCGCGAGGCCCAGGAGATCATTCGCACTTCAGTCAGCAAGCTTTCCGGCAGCCTGACCGGTCTTGAATCCCAGTCATCTGACCAGCGCCAGATCCTGCGCTCGCTGATCGACCAGATGCTTAACATGACGGGCCAGAACGCGTCGGCACAGGAACAGGTCAGCCTGCAACGCTTCTTCGACGAAACCAATGTCCTGATTGCCGAATTTGTCAGCAAGATGACCCAGATCCAGTCGACCAGTCAGGGCATTGCCGCCAGCTTTGAAGAAATGCAGGGCAAGGTTGCACTGATTAACCGCTCACTGAACGACATCGCCGGCATTACCAAGCAGACCGACCTGCTGGCACTCAATGCTGCCATTGAAGCGGCACGGGCTGGCGAAGCCGGCCGCGGCTTTGCCGTAGTGGCGGACGAAGTGCGCAATCTGGCTGCCCGCACCGGCGAATTCAATGTCGATATCCGCACGTCGCTCAGCGACATCATGAAGTCATTGCAGGAGGTCGGGGCCCGGGTGGCCGATGCGACCAGCATCGACATGAGCCTGGCCGAAAAATCCCGTACAACCCTGCAGGATCTGGGCAGCGAGTTGCTGGCGCTGACCAGCAAGGCGCGCGAGCATTCCGACCACATCACGGCCATCACCGAACAGATGCACGAGATGACCGAGGAAGGCGTCATGGCCATGCAGTTCGAAGACATCGTGACGCAGATGATGTCGCGCATCAGCCAGCGGACGACCAACGTCGGCGACTACATGCACGCCTTCCTGGCCCTGCAGTACGACAACGAAGCTGACGGCCTGCAACGCTTCCGCTCGCGCAGCCAGAAACTGGTCGCGCTGTTGGTGAACTCGCACGTTCAGGGCGATGCGATGAAGGCCAGCCATGCCGGCGCCAGTGCGATGAGCAGCAGCGACGGCGACATCGAGCTGTTCTGACGCTGGTTTTGCATTGTCACGGTCAACCGGAAATTTAGGCCAAAAATGGAATTGTCCAGCCTGATCGAAACCCTGGGCGAGAAGACCGCAGTCACCCTGGCCGGCCTGACCATCGGCATCTTTTTCGGCATTTTTGCCCAGCGCTCGCGTTTCTGTCTGCGCTCCGCCGTCGTCGAATTCTGGAACCGCAGCGGCTGCAGCAAGCTCGCCGTCTGGCTCTTCGCCTTTTCGGCTGCGGTCATCGCCACCCAGCTCTTCATCACCCAAGGCTGGCTCGATGTCTCGCAGGCCCGCCAACTGGCCGCCAAGGGCAGCCTCTCCGGGGCATTGGTCGGCGGTTTGCTTTTCGGTGTCGGGATGATCCTCGCTCGTGGCTGCTCGTCACGCATGCTGGTACTGGCCGCCAACGGCAACCTGCGCGCCCTGCTCGCCGGGCTGATTTTTGCCGTCGCCGCCCAGGCCTCGCTGAACGGGCTGCTCTCGCCGCTACGCACCTGGGTTTCCGGCTGGCTGACCATCGACGGCGGCACCGCCCGCGACCTGCTTGCCTTCCTCCATCTGGGCAATATCGGCGGCCTGATTTTCGGCCTCGTCTGGCTGGCCGCGGCCATCCACTTCGCCCGCCGCGCCCACCTCGCCCGGCGCGAATGGCTGGGCGGCAGCGGCGTCGGCCTGATGGTCGCGCTGGCTTGGCTGGTCACCTATCAGGTCGGTACCCAATCCTTCGAAATTATCCCCGTGCAGAGCCTGAGCTTCACCGGCCCGTCGGCCGACGTGCTCATGCTGGTCCTCTCCCCGCCAGGCCAGCCGTGGGATTTCAACATCGGACTGGTCCCCGGCGTGGTCCTCGGCTCCTTCCTCGCCGCCCTGTGGGGCCGCGAACTGAAGCTGGAAGGTTTCAAGGACGGCCACAGCATGCGGCGCTACATGGCTGGCGCCGTCTTCATGGGTTTCGGCGGCATGCTGGCCGGCGGTTGCGCCGTCGGCGCCGGCGTCTCGGGCGCGGCGATTTTCGCGCTGACGGCGTGGATTTCGCTGATCGGCATGTGGATCGGCGCCGGCGTGGCCGACCGACTCATCGACCGACCGACCAAACAGTCGACACCGGAGTGTGCCGGCAGCTCGCCGGCAACCTCACCGTAATCCTTCTTCAACGGCCAGCCGCCCTGTGCTGGCCGACCCGAATCCCGGCAACGGCCGTCTGGAACGTTTCTCGCTCTGAGCGCAGATACCCTCCCAATTTGTGCCGACGATGTCAGAAAACTCACAAGCCCTGCTCGATTCGCTGTCGCTCGACCCGCGACTGTCGCTGTTCGCCGTGGCAGCCGGGGCAACCATGGCCGGCGGCGAACTCGGCGAAGAAACGCTCGACGACATGGCTACGCAGGTTGCCGGTGGTGCCCTGGCCGACCTCGACGCGCGACTCGTCTGGCCATTGCTGGCCGAAGGTTTGATGGGCGACCAGCCCTCGCGCATGCTGGCGGCTCTGACCGCCTGCGGCGCGCTGGAGCGCCTGCTGCCGGAATTCACCGCGCTGTTCGGCCACTTCCAGACCGGCTTCGATGGCGAGCCGGTCGATATCGGGCGACACCAGGGTCGGGTACTCGACGTTGCAGCCGCTGGCAACGCGCCGCTGCGCGTCCGGCTGGCGGTCCTGCTCTGCAATCTCGGCAAGGCCGACTCGCCGCCGCAGCATCTACCCTCGCACTATCGCCACATCGACCGCTGCCTGCCACGCATCCGCAACGTCTGCGCCCGCTTCGGCATCGCCGCCGAGCTCGAGGACTTCGCCATCCTCGTCGCCATGGAACTGGAGCGCGTCCATCGCGCGACACGCATGCGCGCCGGCTCGATGGCCGCGCTGCTCGAACGCGTCGGTGCCTTTACCGACCCCGGGCGCTTCGAGGATCTGGACCGTCTGCGCCTGCGACTATTTCGCCTACCCGGGCAACACCACGCCGGCCTATCCCAAAGCCACCCTGCTCAAGCAAGCCCTGGTCGCTTGCCTGGCACTGCCGGACCCCGACGAGGACGATGACGAGGCCACCGCGCTGCACGAACGGCGCACCATTGCCGTCGCCCTTGCCTTGCGTTCCGGCACCGACCACGAACGTTAAAAGGACCAACGATGACCACCGCCCCTCTCGCCCCGGACTGCCTGATTGCCGTGGCCACCAAGACCGGCCAGCAGATCGACATGCACTTCGGCCACGCCGACGACTTTGCCATCTACGCCGTATGTGACGGCGTGGTGACCTTTCTCGAAAAGCGCGAGGTCGAGCATTACTGCCAAGGAGGCCATGGCGACGAGGACAAACGCGAAGTCATCCTGCGCGCCCTTGCCGACTGCCGGGCGCTGTTTGTTGCCCGCATCGGCGGTGGCCCCGGCACCCGGCTGCGCGAAGCAGGCATCGAGCCGGTGGACGATTACCCCTACGGCGCCCCGGAGCCATCGATTGCCGCCTGGCTGACCAGTCGTAACGGGTGAAATAGTCGCTGGACAGCAGCTGTTCCGGTTGGCAGATCTATCCCACGGTCAACCGGAATAAACGGCAAGAATTGAAATCTGCTGCGGCGCCGGTCAGGCCAATCCTCCACTCGACCGACACCACCGCTATAGCTTAGCGCTTGACCAGTGTTCGCCAGCCAAGAAAGGAATAGACGACGATAGCGCTGCCGATCAGACCCATGCCAAAAACCAACGCGATCAGGAACCAGTCGGCCGGGCCTCCGGCATCGGTAAAACCCGACGACGACACCTTGGCCATCAGAATCAGGGCGAGCACGCCGCCGCCCAACCCGGCCAGCTCGGCCCGCACCAAGCGCCGGGCGACAATGCCTTTTTCCTTGATAAGCAGGCTCAGGAAAGCCAGAGTGCCGCCCACCGCAAGCAGGATCAGCAACCACAGCAAGGGGCCGAGCATCTCCTGGAACACCACCAGAAAAATCAGAGGATCAAATTCTTTCATGAGTTTTTCTCCTTCAGGCGCGGCCGCGCAACATGCTGAGGTAGGTCGGTTTCAAAGCCATGGTTTTCATCACCCAAGTGATCCACAGTTCTTCGAGCGGCGCGATGACACCGGGGAAGGACGGCACCAAATTGTCCTTGTAGTCGAATTCGACGAGCATGGCCTGGCCTAGGCGGGTTATCAGCGGGCAAGAGGTGTAGCCGTTGTAGACCGAGTTCGACTCCTTGCCGGCGATGCTGGCCAGCAGATGATCGACGGCGACCGGCACCTGCCATTTGACGCTCGCTGCCGTCTTGCCCTTGGGCACGCCGGCCACGTCGCCGACTGCGAACACGTTGTCGAAACGCTTGTGGCGCAGGCTGTGTTTATCGACTTCGATCCAGCCGTCCTTGGCCCAGCCACCTTCCTGCCATGGCAACGGGCTGTTGCGCACGGCATCGGGCGCCCGCATCGGCGGAATGACATTGATGAAATCGTAGGGATGCTCGACCGGGCCGATCGGCGTCTTGAAGACAGCGATGCGCTTGCCAAGGTCGATGGATTCGAGGATGCGCTCGTAGTTGACCTTGACCTTGCGATCGTCGAACAGCATGCGCACTTTTTCCGAAACGATGGGCACGCTGAACAGCGCCTTGTTATTGGCGTTGTACACCAGTTCCGCCTTGCCCCGGTTGCCCCGCCGACGCAGATAGTCGTCGGTGATGAAGGTGTACTTGAGCGGTGCGCCGGCGCATTTCATCTCGGTACCCGGCCGCAAGAAGAGGCCGATGCCCCCTTTGTCGGCGAAGTCGGACATTGACCGCCAGGTAGCTTCGGCCGCCGCCGCGCTGTGGTAAACGCTGCCCAGGCCGTTCTTGCCAATCTGGGCGACATCCATCCCGGGAATCGCCGCATAGTCCAGTTTCAGGCCGGTAGCGACGAGCAGGAAATCGTAAGGGATTGCCTTGCCGCTTTCGGTCACCACCTTATTGCCTTCCGGATCGAACTCGGCCACCCTTTCCTCAATCCAGTCGACGCCGTTCGGCACGTACTCGGCGGTCGTCGACACAACGTAGGAAGCCGGCTTCAAGCCAGCGCCGATCAGCGTGTAGCCGGGCTGGTAGAAATGCTCCTTGCGGCCATCGACCAGGGTGATGCTCGCCCCGTCCAACTGCTCGGCCAGCCGCGATGCGGCGGCCAGGCCGGCCGCCCCGGCCCCGGCGATGACGATTCGCGCCTTGCTGGCCAGCTTGTCGGTGGCCCTCGCCGCCGTTGCCGGCAACAGCAGGGCACCGGTCCCTGCCGCCCCCAGGCGCAGAAAGTTCCGTCGCCCCACTCCGGGTAATTTCAATATAGCCGCGAACTCCTTTTCCCTTTGCTCAGTCATTTTGTCTCCTCCTTGGCACCACGAATTTCGGGCATCCGTTGTTGCCGGAACCCCGCAAAACACAACCATATTCTTATATTCTTATATTTAACTTAATAAAAATGCCGGCCACCCGGACCGGCACTTTCGGCAAGCCTTACTGCGCGAAATACATCTTTGCCTTGTCCAGCTTGTAGGTCCAGGGCAGGCCGGCGTTCTTCCAGCCATTGACCACGCGCTGGCCGGCTTTCGGACCGTCCTTGGCGGTATCGCCCTCGACCCCTTCGGCGACCCCGTAAACCTTGGTGTAACCGGCCGCTTGCAGGCGATCCTGGGCCTTCGAGCTGCGGTCGCCGGAGCGGCAGATCAGAATGATCGTGGCATCCTTGCCAAGCCCCATCTCCTTCAGGCGACGCTCCAGTTCCGGCACGAAATCCTGATTCGGTTCGAGCTTGTACATGTGGCGCTTGTCGTCCCAGTCGCTCATCAACTCGGGATGCTCGACGTAGGGCACCAGTGCATCGGCATCGCTCGGCCAGCCGACGTACATGGCTTCGGCGCGGGTCCGGATGTCGAAGAAGGCGACGCCCTTCGGGTTGGCCTTCTTCATGTCGTAAGCCTGCTGCGGCGTCAGGTAGAGGCCGACCTTGGACTTCTTGACGTCGGGCAGCTTGTCCCAGTCGGTGCTGCCGGGCGCCCAGTCGGCGGCGAAGGTTTGCGTGGCAAAGACCAGCGCAGCGGCTACGAAAAGCTTGTGTATGGTTTTCATCAGGCAATCCCCGGATTGTTGGCCGCGCCTTTGAGCGTCGGCAGATTGAGGTTGACCGGCTTGACGGTCTTTATGTCGCGCAGATACTTGGCCACGACATCCCAGATCGGTTCGCCGGAATTCTTCGCCTCCTCCGAAACCGGAGCCCAGCCCGCGACCTTGTAGGTCTTGGCCGGGTCAATCAGTTTGCCCTTGAGCATCATGTTCTGGATGCGGTTGCCCATCTTGGCGGTCGGATCGCAGGTCCATTGCAGGCCACCGACGCGCACCATGTCGCCGCCCTGCTGGTAGTACGGATCCGGATTGAACAGGTTGTCGCAGACATCTTCGAGCACCGTCTTGATCATCTCGCCGCTCATGTTGCTGACGGTGGTCCACGGATAGGTGATGGCGGTCTGGTCGAGCACATGTTCCATGAGGATCGGCTGCCCGGGCAGCAGCGAGGTGCCCCAGCGGAAGCCAGGCGAGAAGGCGATTTCGGCGTCCTTGACCTTCATCAGCGCGTCGAGGATGACCTGATCGAAAGTGCCGTTGAAGTTGCCGCGGCGATAGAGCGTACCTTCGGAGATGGCCAGCTTTTCGTTGAGCTTGGACAGGTAAGGCGCACGGGCCTTGTCGATCAGCGTCTGCATGTCCTTGTCGGCCGGCAGCAGATTGGCGAAGACGGGCAGCAGCTTGTAGCGGAAGTCGGCGATCTTGCCGTTCTTGACGTCGAAATCGAGCACGCCGAGGTACTTGCCGTTGG
>Ga0154354_1128_pt1 | contig 13897 bp, 13 predicted proteins | sample RifGroA2_FD_115882 | JGI IMG/M metagenome (GOLD analysis project Ga0154354, IMG submission 115882) | Rhodocyclales bacterium GWA2_65_19
CCTTCGTCGCGATCCGCGATTCCGAAGTGTCGGCGCAGAGCATGGGCATCAACCTGGCGCACTACAAGACCACGGCCTTCGCGCTGTCGGCGGCGCTGGCCGGCATCGCCGGGGCGCTCTACGCGCACAAGATTCGCATCATCACGCCGGACCAGTTCGGCTTCCTGCAGTCGATCGAGTTGCTGATGATGGTGGTAATCGGCGGCCTCGGCTCGATCCAGGGCGCGATCTTCGGCCCCGCCTTCTGGTTCCTGGTGCAGCAACTGATCGTTACCGGCAAGGATTGGCTGCCGCCGGAACTGGGCCAGCAGACGGGATTGCAGCCGACCATCTTCGGCATCATCCTGGTCGCCATCGTGCTGTTCGAGCCGCTGGGCCTGTACGGGCGCTGGCTGAAATTCCGCACCTTCCTCGAAATATTTCCCTTCTACCGCAAGGGCATGTTCAAGCGGCAGAAGAGCTACATGAAATCGGAGAGAATGAAATGAGAAAGCGCGCTTTCTCATTTCATCTCTCGGGCGCGCAGGCGCGCCGAGGCAGATGGTGGGCCTTCCCCCCAGCCCCCTTCCCGGGGAAGCGGGTGACCTTGGTTCGCCGCTGCGCGGCTCAGGGCGATATTGTCGCCGTGCCGCCAGCGCCGACTTTCGGGAGCGGCGCATGACGGCGCCGATGCTGCAGGCAGTCAATCTCTCGGTGCACTTCGGCGGCCTCAAGGCGGTGAACGACGTTTCCTTCGACGTCTGGCCCAACGAGGTGTTTTCGCTGATCGGGCCCAACGGCGCCGGCAAGACCACGATCTTCAACCTGATCTCGGCGCTCTACCGGCCGACCTCGGGCGAGGTGCGCTTCGAGGGCGAGGTGATTTCGCGCATGCCGCCGCATGTCGTGGCGCGCCACGGCATCGCCCGCACCTTCCAGAACATCGAGTTGTTCGAGCATGCCACCGTGCTGCAGAACCTGCTGGTCGGCCGCCATTGCTATCGCCACACCGGCTGGATGCAGGACTTGCTGTTCACCGGATCGGTACGCCGCGCCGAGCTGGAATTCCGCCGCCAGGTCGAGGAGGTCATCGAATTTCTCGACCTGCAGCACTATCGCGACAGTCTGGTGGTGGGCCTGCCCTACGGCGTGCGCAAAGTGGTCGAGCTGGCGCGCGCCCTGTCGATGCGCCCGCGCCTGCTGCTGCTGGATGAACCCTCGTCGGGCCTCAACACCGAGGAAACCGAGGACATGGGCTTCTGGATCGAGGACATCAAAGCCGACCTCGGCATCACGGTGATCATGGTCGAGCACGACATGGGCCTGGTCTCTCGCGTTTCCGACCGCGTGCTGGCGCTGAACCTGGGCGAGGTGCTGACCCTGGGCACGCCCGAGGAAGTCCAGGCGCATCCGGGCGTGATCGAGGCTTATCTGGGTGGAGTCGAGCAATGATTTTTTCACCACGGCGACACGGCGACACGGCGAGATTCGACCTAAAAACCTCGATTGCATCCGCAGATTTCGCAGATTACGCAGATAGATCCAGGGAATTGGGCATGTGCAGTCCATCACCAACCGGGTGCCCCAGGATATCTCTACAACGCCATGAATTCATGGAAGGTAATCTGTGTAAATCTGCGTCATCTGCGGAAAATAAGTTCAATCCAGGGTTTTCGCCGTGTCGCCGTGTCGCCGTGGTGAAAGGGTTTCCCCGCCGTGTCTGACCCCATCCTCCAGCTCAACAACATCGAGGCCGCCTACGGCGCGGTCAAGGCCATCCGCGGCGTTTCCCTGAACGTGGCGCCGGGCTCCATCGTTACCGTGCTCGGCTCCAACGGCGCCGGCAAGACCACGATCCTCAAGACCATTTCCGGCATCCTCGATCCGCAGAAGGGCAGCATCGTCTTCCGTCACGACAAGCTGGAAGGCCGCGATCCGGCCTGGATCGTGCGCCAGGGCCTGGTGCATGTGCCCGAAGGCCGCGAGATCTTTCCGCTGCTGACGGTGCGCGAGAACCTGCTGATGGGCGCCTATACGCGGCCGTCTTCGCAGCGCGACGAAGTGGCGAAGGACATCGAGGATGTCTTCAGCTACTTTCCGATCCTGAAAGAGCGCACCAATCAACCCGCCGGGCAACTCTCGGGCGGCCAGCAGCAGATGCTGGCGATCAGCCGCGCGCTGCTGGCCAAACCGACCATGATGCTGCTCGACGAGCCGAGCCTGGGCCTGTCGCCCAAGCTGACGCGGGAAATCTTCGAGATCATCGTGCGCATCAACCGCGAGCGCGGCGTGACGCTGCTGGTGGTCGAGCAGAATGCCCACATCGCGCTGCAGTACGCCGATTACGGCTATGTGCTGGAGATCGGCCGCATCGTCATGCACGACACTTGCGCCGCACTGCGCGAAAAGGACGACATCAAGGAGTTCTACCTCGGCGTCAAGGAATCCGGCGTGCGCGAAGGGCGGCGCTGGAAGAAGAAGAAGCAGTGGAGATAGACCATGTGGCAGCTTGACGGCAAACGCTACTGGGCCGAGGAACGCATCGTCGTCCCCGGCGACAACATCGCCGAGATGTTCTGGAACGCCGTGGCGCAGCGAGGCGAACGGACGCTGTTCCGCCAGAAGAAGTACGGCCTGTGGCAGAGCCTGTCGTGGAACGAGGTGGCAACCATCGTGCGCGAAGCCGGCATGGGCCTGCTCGAACTCGGCTTCGAGGTCGGCGAGACGACCTCGATCCTCGGCAACACGCGCCAGGAATGGCTGTTTTCCGATCTCGCGGTGCTTTCCTGCGGGGGCATCAGCTCAGGCATCTACCCGACCGACGCGGCGAGCCAGGTCGAATACCTGATGCAGGATTCGACTTCGGTGGTGCTTTTCGTCGAGGACGACGAGCAGCTCGACAAGGCGCTGGAAGTGCGCGAACGCCTGCCGGCTCTGCGCAAGATAGTGGTCTGGGAAATGGAGGGCCTGCGCGATCTCGACGACGAACAGGTGATCAGCTTCGACCGCCTGCGCGAACTGGGCCGTGCGCGCCTGGCCAGGATCGGCCCCGAAGCTGCCGCCGCGGAGTGGAGTGCGCGCGTGAGTTCGCGCCGCAGCGAAGACCTGGCGATCCTGATCTACACCTCGGGCACCACCGGCAAGCCCAAGGGCGCCATGCTTTCGCATCGCAACATCCTGCAGTCGGTGAAGAGCTTCAACATGGTCATTGCGCAAGGCGAGGACGACGAGCGCATGTGCTTCCTGCCGCTGTGCCATGTTGCCGAGCGCAACGGCGGCGCCTATTTCGCGATCTACACCGGCACCAGGCTGAACTTCGTCGAGAACCCCGAGACCATCCCCGAGAACGTGCGCGAGATCGCGCCGACGGTGTTCGTCGCGGTGCCGCGCGTCTGGGAAAAATTCTATTCGGGCGTCAGCATCGCGCTCAAGGAATCCAATGCCTTCGAGCAGTGGGCCTACCGGCTGGCGATCGGCATCGGCCTGGAAAGGGTCAAGCGCTACGAGGCGCGGCAGCCGACCGGCGGCTGGCTGGATTTTGCCCACTGGCTGGCGCGGGTGCTGGTGCTGAACAATGTGCGCAAGCTGATCGGCATCCATCGCAGCCGCATGCTGATCACCGGCGCCGCGCCGATTTCGCCCGACCTGGTGCGCTGGTACCTGGCGCTCGGCGTGCCCATGCTGGAAGTCTGGGGCATGACCGAAACCGGCGGCGGCTCGACGGCGATGCCGATCGACCGCATCAAGCCCGGCTCGATCGGCGTGCCCGGCACGATGAACGAACTGAAGCTCTCGGCCGAGGGCGAACTCATGGTGCGCGGTCCGAACGTCTTCATGGGCTACCTCAACCAGCCGGAAAAGACTGCGGAGACCATCGACGCCGAGGGCTGGCTGCATACCGGCGACGTCGGCACCGTCGATGAGGAAGGCTTCTACCGCATCTCCGACCGCCTCAAGGACATCATCATCACCGCCGGCGGCAAGAACATCACGCCTTCCGAACTGGAGAACCAGATCAAGTTCTCGCCCTATGTCACCGACGCCGTGGTGATAGGCGACAAGCGGCCCTACCTGGTCTGCCTGATCATGATCGACCAGGAGAACGTCGAGAAATTCGCCCAGGACCACGACGTGCCTTTCTCAAATTACGCCAGCCTGACCCGCGCCGCGGAAGTGCTGAAGCTGATCGAGGGCGAGATCGAGAGGGTCAACAAGCAGTTCGCGCGCGTCGAGCAGGTCAAGAAGTTTCGCCTGATCGACAGGAAGCTCGGCGCCGAGGACGAGGAATTGACCCCGACCATGAAATTGAAGCGTAAGCTAGTCAGCCAGAAATATGCCGAATTGATCGAGTCGATGTATCGCGACTAGGTCGGTTACGGTCTTGTCTTAACCTGAAAAAGGAGGAGGGCGCAATGAAGGGTTACACCAAACTGGCCGCAGCAGTGCTCGCGGCAACGGCAGTCGGCGCTGGCGGCACGGCACTGGCCGCCGAGCAGATGGGCGTCAGCAAGAACGAAATCGTCATCGGCACCATCCAGGACTTGTCCGGTCCGCTGGCCGGCTTCGGCAAGGCCCTGCGCTTCGGCATGCAGATGCGCGTCGACGAAGTCAATGAGCAGGGCGGCATCAACGGCCGCAAGCTCAAGTTCATCGCCGAGGATTCCGGCTACGATCCCAAGAAGGGCCTGCTCGCGGCGCAGAAGATGGTGCAGAAGGACAAGCTCTTCGCCATGGTCGGCACCATCGGCACCGCGGTCAATCTGGCGACCTTCCCGACCCTGTTCGACAAGGGCGTGATGAACCTCTTTCCGCTGACGGCGGCGCGCGAAATGTACGATCCGCTGCACAAGCTGAAGTTCTCCTTCGCCGCCCCGTATTACAACCAGATGCGCAAGGGAATTCCTTGGATGGTCAAGGAGCGCGGTGCGAAGAAATTCTGCATCATCTACCAGGATGACGACTTCGGCACCGAGGTGCTGAAGGGTGCCGAGGACGGGCTCAAGGACATCAACATGAGCATCGCCGAGAAGACATCCTTCAAACGCGGCGCCACGGATTTCTCGGCGCAGGTGTCGAAGATGAAGGCGGCGGATTGCGACACGGTGGTGCTCGGCACCATCATCCGCGAGACCATCGGCACTATCGGCACAGCGAGGAAGATGGGCTGGAACCCGAACTTCATCGGCTCCTCGGCGGCCTATACCGACCTGATCCACAAGCTGGGCGGCAAGGCGATGGACGGACTCTATGCCTTCCATCAAGTCTCCGTGCCCTATGCCGACGACTCGTCGAAGAACGTGCGCGACTGGTTCGCTTCCTACAAGACCAAGTTCAAGGAAGATCCCGGCCTGTTCTCCGCCTACGGTTACGTGGCGATGGACATGTTCGTGCAGACCGCGAAGAAGACCGGGCCGAACCTGACCACCGACAACTTCATCAAGGTATTGGAGAGCACCACCTTCTCGCGCGACATGTTCGGCAGCCCGGAATACAAGTTCACGCCGAAGCAGCACCTGGGCAACGAGAAATCGAAGGTCGGCCAGATCCAGAACGGCCGCTGGGTGGCGGTGACCGATTATCTGACCCAGTAGCCTCGGCCGGCTTCGGCAGCCAGGCATTCATGGAACAGGCGCCCCGATCCGGGCGCCTGTTTTTATGTCCCCGTTCCAAAGGGCGGGGACGGTATCCCAGCGATATGTCCCCGTCCCAAAGGGCGGGGACGGCATTTCAGCGCAAGCTCATCTGCATTTGGCGATTTCGGCGTCGGTCATCACCGGTTTGATGACGCAGCGCCGCTCAAACTCCGCCTGCTGCCGCGCCTGTTCCTTCTTCTTTCTTTCTTGGGCGAGGCGAATCGCTTCCTGCTTGCGATCCTCTTCTGCCTGCTTGGCCAGTCGTTCCATTTCTTCGCGTTTGCGCTCTTCCTCCGCCCGCCGCTTGTCGTCCGCGATCTTGGCCAATTCCACTTGCTGGCGCTGTTTTTCCGCTTGGCGCTGCTGGTCCTCGGGGGATATTTTGGCGGCGGCCGCCGATCCGGCGGCGGCGCCCACCGCGGCGCCAACGGCAACCCCGACAGCACCGGCCGTGGCGGCCGAGCCGCCGCTGCCCGACGAGGAGCCGCTGCCGGAATATTTGATGCTGATGCCTTTGCTGGACTTGGCGTCTGCCTCATCCTTGTCCGTCTTCTTGCTGGCCGCCGCCGATGAACTCGATGTGGGTTTCGACGACGAGCGGCTGCCGGCTCGAGCGGCCTCGCTGCTGCCGGAGAAGGCGATCAGCAACGCGCCGAGCAGGGTATAGATTCCGGGTCTGACCTTCATGGCTCCTCCGCTGAAAATGGGTTCAAGTCGAAGACTAGCTTGAACCCGAGGCCGCTTCAAGTTGCGCCGGCAAAGTCCGTCGTTTGACCACAGGCGGGGCGAATGACGCAGGCGCGCTCCTCGTCGTCGAGCGGCTCGAACCAGTCGAGCTGCTTTTGCAGCACCGTCACGCCGGCTTCCGACGCGTCGCCGCTGCGCGTCGCGAGGCGGCGGCGCAGTTCGTCGACGGCTGCCTCGGTGGCAAGGATGCCGAAGCCGACGCCGAGTTCGCTCGCCAAAGCGCGAAAGGCGGACCGTTCCTCGCGCCGCAGGAATGCGGCATCGACGATCACCGGCCAGCCGGCGTTGAGGAGGCTGCGCGTCAGCGAGTGCAGCCGGCCATAGGTACGCGTCGTGGCGGCCGCCGTATAGATGCCGTCGTCGAGCGCCGAGCCGCTGCTTTCCTGCGGCGCGAGTCCGAACAGGCGCTTGCGTTCGACGTCAGAGCGCAGCCGCAGGAGGCTGCCGGCGGCCTCCCCGTTCGGGTCCAACAGCCGCGCTGAACTGGCGGTGGTCTTGCCCGATCCCGAGAGGCCGCAGGTGATGACCAGAGTCGGCGCCGGCGGTACGGCGATGCGCAGCGCCAGTTGCAGATAGGCGCGCGCCGAGTCGAGTTCTGCCTGTCCTTGCGCGGCGTCTTCCTGTCCGGCGCGCAGGGAGGCGATCTTGGCGCGCACCACGGCCCGATACACGGCATAAAACCGCAGCACGGCCAGCGCCTCGAAATCGCCGCCGACTTCCAGCCAGGCGTTCAGCAACCAGGCGGCCAGCCCCGGCCGGCGATGGTCGAGCAGGTCGATCCAGACGAAAGCGATTTCGCTGGCGACGTCGTTCCAGCGAAAGTCATCGTTGAACTCGATGCAGTCGAAGGGCACCACGCGACCGTCGGTCAGCACCAGGTTTCCAAGATGCAGATCGCCGTGTCCTTCGCGCACGCGACCGTTCGCCTTGCGCGCGACAAAGTCGGCGGCGCGCCGCGCGAATTCTTCTTCGGTCCAGCGCGCCAACTGCTCCACCTGCGGTTGATCGGACTGCGGCAAGAACTGGCGCAACTCGGAAAAGTTTTCCCGCGCAGCCGCCAGTACCTGGTCCGGAGCGCCAAAACGCATATCCGGGGCGGCCGCTGCGGCTTTTTCCTGAAAGGCGCAAAGCGTGGCGGCAAGCTGGGAGAGGTGCGCCGGTTGTAATTCGTTGCGCGCCGCGACCCGATCGAGCCGACCGTTCTCGTCGAAGCGGCGCATGCGCACCGCCCACTCGATGGCTGGCTGCGAGCCGAGCCTGGGCTGCTCGGGCGCGCCGCCGATCGGCATCACATCGAGATACAGATCCGGGGCGAGGCGGCGGTTCAGCAGCAGTTCGGCGCGACAGAACGCTTCGCGCCGCGCCAGCGTGCCGTAATCGAGGAAGGGCAAGGTGATCGCCTTCTTGATCTTGTAGGCGAATTCGCCGGCCAGCAGCAACCACGAGGCATGAGTCTCGACCAAATCGACCTGCGCGGCAGGGTGCGGATAGCGGCGCGGATCGAGAAGAGCCCGGATCAGGGTTGGCAGGGACTCGTACATGAAGGGCATTATCGCTCCGGCCGGTCATCAAGGACGGTACTTCGACGTTTCGCGGTTCGCCAATCACGATAGCCCGGTCGATTCCGGCGCCCTGCGGATAACGCGTCGTTGATCTGCGCTTAACCGGTCGTTAACGCGCCCCGCGTCAGACTTCGGTCATCGTTTTGATTGGAGTTGCACGATGTACGCGGAACAGGCCAGCCGTAGCACTCCGCCCGCCTCGATCAATTGGGCTCGCCTGTTTCCCTTCCTGCGCTGGCGCGACCGGGTGACCCGCAGCACGACGCGGGAGGATGTCCTCGCCGGGCGGACCGGCGCGCTGATCGTGCTGCCCCAGGCGGTGGCCTTTGCCACCATTGCCGGCTTGCCGCCCGAGTAGGGTCTTTATGCGGCGATGGCGCCGGCGATCGTCGCTGCGCTGTTCGGTTCGTCGTGGCATCTGGTTTCCGGCCCCGCCACCGCCATTTCGATTGCCGTGTTCGCCTCGGTGAGTCCTCACGCCCCGCCGGGGTCGCCGGAATTCATCGGCCTGGTGCTGACCATGACGTTCCTCACCGGGGCGTTCCAGCTGGCGTTCGGGCTGGCGCGCATGGGGGTGCTGGTGAATTTCATTTCGCATACCGTCGTGATCGGTTTCACCGCCGGCGCCGCTCTGCTCATCGCCGGCAGCCAGATCAAGAATTTCTTCGGCATCGAGTCGACCGCCATCCGCAGCGTCGGCGCCATGCCCGCCGGCCTGCCGCCGCTGTTCGCACCGGACTTCTCCTTCCACGGCCTGTCGCAGATGCTGTTTCCGTAGCTGATCATCACCCTGCTGGCGCTGACCGAGGCGGTGTCGATTTCCCGCGCCATTGCCGGTCGCTCCGGCCAGCATGTCGACGGCAACCAGGAATTCATCGGCCAGGGCCTTTCGAACCTGGTCGGCGCCTTCTTTTCCGGTTATGCCTCGTCCGGTTCCTTCAATCGCAGTGGCGTGAATTGCGCCGCCGGGGCCAAGACGCCGCTGGCGGTCGTGTATGCGTCGTTTTTCCTGTTGGGCATTCTCCTGCTGGTGGCCCCGCTCGCGGCCTACCTGCCCACCGCGGCCATGGCGGGCATCCTGTTCCTGGTGGCCTGGGGTCTGATCGATTTCCACCATATCCGCCAGTTGCATCGCATCAGTCGCCAGGAAACCGTTTGCACTGGACGCGGCGCGGCGCTTGCAGTAAAAGGCGTCCAAGCCCTTCAGCTTCCAATCCACCCTGACATGCGCGGCTCTGAAGCCATTTCCGTACTCGTCGTCGAAGACAACAAGAACTGGCGACCAACATCGCCGATTACCTTGAGTCGAGAGGCTATCTGGTGGATATGGCCTTGGACGGCGTCACCGGCCTGCATCTGGCGGTGACTCAGCCGCATGACGTGATCGTGCTGGACCTGATGTTGCCCGGCATCGACGGCCTCAGTCTGTGCCGGCGGTTGCGTCGCGACGCGCAATCCGTGGTGCCGGTATTGATGCTGGCCGCGCGCGCCACGCTGGAAGACAAGGCGGCGGGTTTCGATGAGGGCGCCGACGATTATCTGGTCAAACCTTTCGAATTGCGCGAGCTCGACTTGCGCTTGCGTGCCCTGACGCGGCGCGCGCGCCGGCGAAAACCGGCAGCTGCTCAAGGTGGCCGACTTGGCCTTCGATCTCGATACCTTTGCGGTGCAAGGCGAGGTGCCGGATTACCTGGCGGGGCTGCCGGTCGGTCGTCACGATATCCGCTTGGGCACGATCGGCTACCGGGTGGTCAGCGTCGAACGCGGCGGCGCACGCTACTGCCTGCTCCACGACATCGCCCTGCAAGCCCGCCGCGAACAGCGTTTGGCCTGGATGCTGGGCTTGATGGTGATGACCATTACCATGTTGTCGGCCCTGGGCGGCATCTGGCTGTCGCGCACGGTGGTGGCGCCGGTCACCGAACTGGCGGCCAAGGTGCGACATCGCAGCCCGAACGACTGGGAGCATCCGCTGGCCGGCCTGGTGAAAATCCTGGTAAGAAATTTGGTGCGCAATGCCTTTGCCTATACAGCCGCGGGATCGGTGGTGCTGCGCCAGGACGCCGCTTCGCTCACGGTGAGCGATACCGGGAGGGGCATTCCGGGCCACGCCATCGAGCAGGTTTTCGTTCGCCACTATCGCGACCTGAGCAGCGAAGGAGCAGGCATCGGACTGTCGCTGGTCAAGCGGATCTGCGACCGTTATGGCTGGCGTCTGCGACTGGAAAGCAAGGAAGACCAGGGGACTGTGGTCACGGTAGGCTTTTCCTGATTGCCGCGACGCAAGGGGGTGATTTGATCCTAAAAATCTCAGTCCAATCCGCAGATGACGCAGATTACGCAGATAAAACAACGAAGTGGCCGATACCCACGGCGCCCCCGGCAGGTGGTACGACCTGACCAGGTAATGCGCTGATCCATCTGCGTTAATCGGCGAAATCTGCGGATCAAATGCGTTTTGTAGGTTGATGGCTCGTCGCGCAGGAGCGCGGCGCCCGTCTCAAAAGTTTCTTAACCCAGCGGCTTGACACGAACGAACGATCGTTCTATAAAGCGGCCATGGGCAAAGGCGAACAAACACGACAGGCAATCCTCGACGAGGCGTTCTCGCTGGCCAGTTGTTGCGGTGTCGGCGGCCTGAGCATCGGCGTGCTGGCCGAGCGCACGCACATGTCCAAGAGTGGACTCTTCGCCCATTTCGGCTCGAAAGAGGAGCTGCAACTGGCAGTCTTGCGCGAATCCCAGCAGCGTTTCGCCGATGTTGTGTTGCGTCCGGCATTTCGGCAACCCCGCGGACTGGCGAGGCTGCGGGCCATCGTTATCAACTGGCTGGACTGGACCAAGGTAGCCAATTTGCCCGGCGGTTGCGTGATCAACGCCGCCGCCGCCGAGTTCGATGACCAGCCGGGCCCGCTGCGGGATGAGGTCAAGCACGGTCTGCTCGCCTTGCGGCGCACCCTGGTGGAGACTGTGGTGAAGGCGGTGGAGGCCGGCGAATTGCGTCCGGATACCGATGCCGAGCAGCTTGCCTTTGAATTGGAAGGGATCTATCAGGTGACTCAGCAAAGCCGTCGCCTCCTCGACGACCCGGATGCGGACCGCCGGGCACTCGCCGCATTCGATCGACTGGTTCGCGACCACGCAGTCATTCAGACAAAGGAGTGATCATGGAACTGAATCTTAAGCCCGCTTTTTTTTGGCCTATAAATCGCACGATCGTTCGTGCGTTTAAGTTCTCGGCCCAATTGTTCTGGCAGCGCGCGATCTTCCGCGTCCTGTCGCAGGCCGCGCCGCGACACGCCGTCGAGCGCGCAATCCGCCTGATGCTGACGCCGCCGCGCCAGCCCTTCTCCGATGAAGAACTGGCGGTGCTGGAGGAAGCCAGCCTGATGCCGGTGCCACTGATTTCGGGCCGACTGATTGCCTGGCGCTGGGGCCGCGCGGTGGACCCGGCGGTGGTTCTGGTGCATGGCTGGGGTGGGCGCGGAACCCAGTTGCGGGCCTTCATCGAGCCCCTGCTGGCGCGCGGATTCTCCGTCGTGGCTTACGATGCGCCGGGGCACGGCATGACCGGCGGCACCGAGTCTTCGCTGCCGCATGTCCTGCAGGGACTGCATGCGGTGCTCGATCATCTCGGTCCGGTGCATGCCATCGTCGGCCATTCGCTGGGCGGCGCGGTGGCGGCGATGACCTTGGCGCAACGTCCGGCGGTGAAGCGCGCGGTGCTGATCGCGCCGCCCGCCAGCCTGGCCGATTCCTCGCGTCGCATTGCAGCCGCACTGCAATGGCCGGAGGCCCTGCGCGCGGCCATGCAGCGCCGCATCGAGTATCGTTTCGGGCTTAAATGGAGCGAGTTCGAGGCCGAGCAGGCCAGCGGCGAGCAGCCTCTGCTGGTGATCCACGACCGCCGGGATCGCGAAGTGCCGTTCGCCGACGGCCATCGCCACGCCCGCAATTGGCCGCAAGGGCGCTTACTGGAAACCAATGGTTTGGGGCATCGCCGCCTGCTCGACGACCCCATGGTGATCGCGGCCAGCGTCGACTTCGTCGCTGGAGAGCGGCCGTGAGCGCTCGCCAGCCGTGGGCCGACCCGGCACAGATGCAGGTGCGTGCGGCCGCTCCGAAGGACCGCCGCCGCGTCGCCCGTTTTCTCGCGGCGATGGATCGCGACGGACTCTACCAGCGCCATTTCTCCCATGGCGAGGCGCCGAATCTGGCGCTGCTCAGCCGCCTCGACGCGGTCGATCAGTGCCAACGCGTCGCCGTGCTGGCGGTTGCTTCCGACGACGAGGTGCTGGGTCATGCCGAGTACGTCGTCGAGCATGGCGCGGCGGAGTTCGCCCTCATGGTGCTGCCCGACCAACGCGCGCGCGGCATCGGCACCGCTTTGTTGCAGGCTCTGCTGGATCTAGCCACGGCTGGCGGCGAGCGCAGGATGCACGGCATGATCCAGGCGAGCAACACCCGAGCCTTGAAACTGGTGTTGAAAACCGGCTTTCGCGTGGTCCCCGGCGACGATGCCACGGTCGTGATAGTCTCACGCGATCTGGCGCCGAGCCGGGACGCAGCCCCGGCTTCGGCCGCCCATCGCTATCCGTTTTCTTTGGCACGCCATGACCCTGACCGAACTCCGCTACATCGTCGCCCTGGCCCGGGAACGCCACTTCGGGCGGGCGGCGGATAAGTGCAACGTGTCGCAACCGACGCTGTCGGTGGCGGTAAAGAAACTCGAAGAAGAACTTGGCATCGTCTTGTTCGAACGCAGCTCGGGCGACGTCCGCGCCACCCCGGTTGGCGCACAGGTGGTGGCGCAGGCGGAGCGGGCGCTGGCGGAAGCCGCGCGCGTGACGGAGATCGCGGCGAGCGGCAAGGATCCGCTGACGGGTCCGCTGCGTCTGGGCGTGATCTACACCATCGGCCCCTGGCTATTGCCGGCACTGGTGCCCAGGGTCAAGGCGCGCGCGCCGCAAATGCCCCTGTTCATCGCCGAGGGCTACACCGAAAACCTGCTGGAAAGGCTCAAGTCCTGCGAGCTGGATGTGCTGGTGCTGGCGCTGCCCATCGACGAACCCGGCATCGTCGCCCAACCGGTGTATGAAGAAGCGTTTCGCACCCTGGTACCGGTCGGCCATCCATGGGCCGACTTGAAGTCGCTGCGGCCGACGCAGTTGCTCGATGAACCGCTATTGATGCTGGGCGCCGGCAACTGTTTCCGGGATCAGGTGCTCGACTTGTGCACCCGCGCCAGCCAGGGCGAATCGCCCCAGGTGCTGGAAGGCAGTTCCCTGGAAACCATCCGCCACATGGTTTCATCCGGTGTCGGCGTGACCGTCATGCCGTCCAGCAGCGTCGATGGCATTCCCGCCGACGATCCCCTGCTGCGGGTGAAACCCTTCGTCGAACCAACACCGACGCGCAGCGTCGGCCTGGTCTGGCGCTCCAGCTTCCCGCGCCACAAGGCGATCGACCTGATGCGCCAGGCGCTGCTTGACTGTCATCTTCCGGGTACCCGGCCAATCCGGTAAGGCGATAGCCCGCGGCTATCGTTCCAGTCGAAAAATACAATTAGAACTTGTCGGTTCGCTCGACTAGAGTTTCAGCAGGTCTACGAGCTGTCCCGCTCTTGACTTGGGGCCGGGCGACGGCTCGGCGCCTCCAATCCAACGCAGAGGAGTATCGACATGCAACTCAAGGGATCTAAAACCGAAGGTAACCTGAAAGCCGCATTTGCCGGCGAATCGCAGGCCAACCGCCGCTATCTGTACTTCGCCAACAAGGCCGATATCGAAGGCTACAACGACGTGTCCGCCGTGTTCCGTTCCACCGCCGAAGGCGAGACCGGTCACGCCCACGGCCACCTCGAATACCTCGAAACCTGCGGCGATCCGGCCACCGGCCTGCCTTTCGGTGAAACCGCGCTGAACCTGAAAACTGCGATTGCCGGCGAAACGCACGAGTACACCGACATGTACCCGG
>Ga0154354_1137_pt1 | contig 12885 bp, 13 predicted proteins | sample RifGroA2_FD_115882 | JGI IMG/M metagenome (GOLD analysis project Ga0154354, IMG submission 115882) | Rhodocyclales bacterium GWA2_65_19
GGCCACGATCGCGTTGGTCAGCGGCACCGTGGACAGCCAGAGCAGGCCCATCGCGGCCGAGAACAGATAGACGCTGACGGCGGACAGCGGCGCCCAGAGAAACAGACTGATCACCACGCTACGCGCGGCATAGATGCCGGCCAGGACATGGCGCTTGGGCAGGCGGTTGCCGAGGTGGCCGGCGCTGTAGCTGCCGAACACATTGAACAGGCCGATCAGGGCCAGCGCCGTCATGCCGACTTCGGCGCCCATGCCCTTGTCGATCAGGTAAGTCGGAAAATGCACGCCGATGAACACCACCTGGAAGCCGCAGACGAAATAGCCGGCGATCAGCAGGACGAAGCTTTTCTCGCGCATGGCCTCGCCCAGCGCCTCGCGCGCCGTCTGGCCGTGGCCCGAGGCGCCGGCTACCAAGCCCTTGGTCAATGCACCGCCGAGCGGGACGATCAGCAGGGCTGAGGCGGCGAACACCAGCAGGGTGCCGAACCAACCCATGCCGCCGATCAGACCCGAGGCCACCGGGATCATCAGGAACTGGCCGAAGGAGCCGGCCGCGGCCACCACGCCCATCGCCCAGCCGCGCTTGGCGTCGGGCACCAGCTTGCCCATCGCGGCGAACACCACGCTGTAGGTACAGCCGCTTTGCGCCGCGCCGATCATCAGGCCGGCGCTGGCGGCGAGGCCGCTGCCGGTCGCCGAGTAAGCCATGCCGACCAGGCCCAGTGCATAGAGGATGCTGGCGCCCCACAGCACGCGCCGCGCGCCGTAGCGGTCGGCCAGCCAGCCGGCGAAGGGCTGCGTCGCGCCCCACATCAGGTTCTGCAACGCCAGGGCGAAGGAGAATACTTCGCGGCTCCACTGGTGCTCCATGCTCATCGGCGTCAGGAACAGGCCGAAGGTATGGCGGATGCCCATCGCCACGCAGACGATCAGCGCGGCGAAGATGAGCACGGTGGAAAGCGGGCGCTGTGGCGTCGGGGCGGCGGAATTTGTCATGCTTTGAATGTTAACATTTAATTTTTGTTGGCTATTTCCATCACGTGAACAAGGCTTTTGTCAAAGAATCGAATGATGAGGACGAGGACGAAGCGCCTGAGTCCGGCATTCCCGCCGGCACCAAGAACTACATGACGGTGCGCGGACATGCCGCTTTGCGCGCCGAGTTCGAGCACCTGGTCAAGGTCGAGCGTCCCGCCATGGTCCAGGTGGTGTCCTGGGCCGCCGGCAATGGCGACCGCTCGGAGAACGGCGACTACATCTATGGCAAGAAGCGGCTGCGCGAGATCGACCGGCGCATTCGCTTCCTGAGCAAGCGCCTGGAGTCGGCGGTGATCGTCGATCCGGCGCAGCAGGAGAATTGCGAACAGGTGTTTTTTGCCGCCACCGTCACCGTCCGCGATGCCGACGGCGCGGAGGCCACCTACCAGATCGTCGGCATCGACGAAGCCAATGCGATGGAAGGCCGCATCAGCTGGATCTCGCCGCTGGCGCGCGCCCTGCTCAAGGCGCGCGAAGGCGACACGGTGCACTTCGACAGCCCGGGGGGCTTGCGCGAAATCGATATCCTCGAAATTCGCTACGAGTGAATCAGGCGCGCCTGATCGCGTGATTCGTCCACAGCACCAGGCCGAACAGCACCATCGCTCCGGCCTGATGGGTGGCGGCTAGCGCCACCGGGACCTGCAGCAGCAGTGTGGCGATGCCGAGGCTGACCTGCACCGCCAGCCAGAGTGTCAGCGCCACCGCCGCCGTCCGCGCGGAAGGCGTTTCGTTCCATGTCCGCCAGGAAAACCAGGGAATCAGGCCCATCAACAGCCACGCGATCAGGCGATGGTCGAACTGCACGGTGGCCATGTTGGTGAAGAAATTCAACCATAGCGGTTCCACCATCAGGATCTCGGGCGGGACGAAATGCCCGTTCATCAGCGGGAAGGTGTTGTAGGCCAGCCCGGCATGGATGCCGGCGACCAGCGCGCCCGACAGCACCATGACGAACACCAGCGCCACCAGCCAGGTGCCAAGACGCAACGTGAGCGAAGTCGGCGTGTCGCCAGCGCCGACTTGCGCCTTCCGCGGCTGCAGCATGCCCAGCCCGGTCCAGCCCATCAGGCCGAACAGCAGGAAGGCCAGCCCCAGGTGTGCGGCGAGCCGGTACTGCGAGACGCGCGGATCGTCGACCAGGCCGCTTTTGACCATGTACCAGCCCATCGCACCCTGCAGGCCGCCGAGAATGAAGAAGCCGAACACCTTGACGGCCAGCGCGCCGCGCAGCTTGCCGCGAATCAGGAACCAGGCGTAGGGAAGGAAGAACACCAGGCCGATGCTGCGGCCCAGCAGCCGGTGCGCCCACTCCCACCAGAAGATGAACTGGAAGCCGTCGAGCGTCATGTCGTGATTGCGCTGGATGAACTCCGGCGTCTGCTGGTACTTGGCGAAGAGTTCCATCCAGTCGGCATGGGAAAGCGGCGGCAGGGCGCCGATCAGCGGCTTCCACTCGACGATGGAAAGTCCCGAGTGGGTCAGGCGCGTCACGCCGCCGACCACCATGGTCAGGAACACCATGGCGCAGCAGGCGAACAGCCACCAGGCCACGGCGCGTTGAGAGTTATTCGTGTTCATTTGCGGTCCGCATCTGCCAGCCAGTGTCCCGATTTGCCGCCAGCCTTTTCCAGCAGGCGAATCTCTTCGATGATCATGCCGCGATCGGCAGCCTTGCACATGTCGTAGATGGTCAGCAGTCCGACGGACACCGCCGTCAGCGCTTCCATTTCGACACCGGTGCGGCCGACGGTTTCCGCTGTCACTTCGATGCTCACCCGGTGGCGTTCGGCGTCGAGCGTGAACTCGACGGCGACGCGGGTCAGCGCCAGCGGATGGCACAGCGGAATCAGTTCGGAGGTGCGCTTGCTGCCCTGGATCGCCGCGATGCGGGCGACGCCCAGCACGTCGCCTTTCTTCGCCGAGCCGCCGGCGATCAGGGCGAAGGTGGCGGGCGCCATGCGGATGTGGCCCTGCGCGCGCGCGACGCGGGTGGTTTCGGACTTGGCGCCGACGTCGACCATATGGGCCTGGCCAGCGGCGTCGAAGTGGGTCAGCGGTGCAGCGGGAGGCGTCAGTGGAGGCTTCATGAAATACCTTGTCACAACTCGTTTTTTGCGGAGTCGCTATCATAGCGGTATGAAATTTTATCCGCTTGCCAGCGCTCTGATCCTTGGTTTCGGCATTCTTTCGGCCCCCCCCTTGTCGGTGGCGGAAGGCCTGCCCGATCTGGGCGAGGCGGCGCAAACCGAGTTTTCGCCGGCGATGGAGCGTCGCATCGGCGAATCGGTGATGCTCGAAATCCGTCGCGACCCTGCCTGGCTGGACGATCCCGAGATCACCAGCTATCTCAATCGGCTGGGCAACCGTCTCTCATCGCAGAGCCAGGAACTGCGTCAGGAATTCGAGTTTTTCGCCCTGCGCGATCCCACCCTTAATGCTTTTGCCATGCCCGGCGGCTATATCGGCGTGCATAGCGGGCTGATTCTCGCCGCGGCATCCGAATCCGAACTGGCTTCGGTGCTGGCGCACGAAATCTCCCACGTCACGCAGCGTCACCTGGCGCGCCTGATCAACAAGTCGGGACAAGGCCAGATCACCAGCTTGCTGGCCCTGGCGGTGGCGATCCTCGCCGCCCGCAGCAGTCCCGATCTGGCGGTGGGCGCGGCCATGGCCGGGCAGGGCGCCGCGATCCAGAACCAGTTGAACTACTCGCGCGACTTCGAGCGCGAGGCGGATCGTATCGGACTGGGCCTGCTGGAGCGCTCCGGTTTCGACATCCGCGGCATGAGCGGCTTCTTCAATCGCCTGCAGCAGTTCGGCCGCCTCTACGAGAATAACGCCCCCGGCTATTTGCGGACCCACCCCCTGACCACCGAGCGCCTGGCCGACATGGGCAACCGGATCCAGGGCCGGCCCTACAAGCAGGTGACCGATTCGCTCGAGTTCCAGCTGGTGCGGGCCAAGCTGCGCGCGCAGGAGGGCACGTCGCGCGATGCCGTGACGGAGTTCGAGACCCGGCTCAAGGATCGCAGCTTTGCCGGCAGCGAAGCGGCCATGCGCTATGGCCTGGCGCAGGCCCGTGCGCGCGACGGCAACATCGCCGCTGCGGAGAAGGAACTGGGCGAGTTGCGTCGCCTGAAAGCGGTATCGCCGATGATCGAAACCTTCGCCGCACAACTGCGGCTGAAACAGGGCGATGCCGCGGGGGCGGTCAGGATTCTGCGCGCCGCGCAGCCGCGTTTTCCGCAGGAACGCGCGATCGCCTACGGCCTGGTCGAATCGCTGCTGGAAGCCCGCCTGCCGCAGGACGCGGTCAGGGTGACCGAAGACGATCTGCAGAGCTATCCCTCGGACCCACACATGCATGCCATGCAGGCGAAGACGTATTCCGTGCTCGGCAAGCGCCTGCTGCAGCATCGCGCGCAAGCCGAAGCCTACGCCTTGCAAGGCCAGCTCCCGGCGGCGGTGGAACAACTGGAGCTGGCGCAAAAGTCCGGCGACGGCAACTTCTACGAACAGTCGCAGGTCGACGCGCGGCTGCGCGAGCTGAAAAAGCGTGTGGCCGACGACGCCAAGCTGGCCAAGGAAGCCAAGGGGAAATAGGTTCCGTATGAACGCCTCCCAAGCAACCGGACGCGCCGCTCCCCTCGCACTCGCCACGCCGCTGGTGCGGCTCGACAGCGAGCCCTACTACCACGCCACCGGCGATGAACTGGAGGTCTTTGCCGCCGCCGCCAAAAGCGGCCTGCCGGTGATGCTCAAGGGTCCCACCGGCTGCGGCAAGACGCGCTTCGTCGAGCACATGGCCTGGCGCCTGCAGCGGCCGCTGGTCACCGTCGCCTGTCACGACGACCTGACCACCGCCGACCTGGTCGGACGCTATCTGATCGTCGGCGACGAAACCGTCTGGATGGACGGACCGCTCACCGCCGCCGTGCGTGCCGGCGCCATCTGCTACCTCGACGAGATCGTCGAGGCGCGCAAGGACACCACGGTGGTGATCCATCCGCTGACCGATTCGCGTCGCGCGCTGCCGGTCGAAAAGCGCGGCGAGTACCTTGAGGCGCCGCCGGATTTCATGCTGGTGATTTCCTACAACCCCGGCTACCAGAGCGTCCTGAAGGAGATGAAGCCGAGCACGCGGCAGCGTTTCGTGGCCCTGGATTTCGACTATCCGGAAGGCGACATCGAAGCGCGCATCGTCGGCCACGAAGGCGGCGTCGATGACGATACGGCGAAGAAGCTGGTCAAGCTCGGCGGCCTGACGCGCAAGCTGAAAGGTGCCGGACTCGACGAGGGCGCCGGCACGCGCCTGCTGGTGCATGCCGCGCAACTGATCGCCAGCGGCATGGCGCCGGCCGTCGCCTGCACCGCCGCCATCGCGCGCCCGCTGGCCGATGAAGCCGATACCCGCGACGCGCTGGACGACCTGATCAGCGCGGTTTTCTGAGTTTGTATGAGCGAACGCAAGCTCTTCGCGCACGAGCTCGAAGTGCGGCTCGACGAACTGCTGCTGTTGTCCCTGCGCCAGCGTTCGGCGGCGGAGCCGGCGGCGCAACTCGAAGCCCTGCCGCGCGCGCTGCAGGAGCGCGTGCTGCACTGGGCGGGCGTCGCGGCGCAAACCTCGGATGATCTCGGCTGGCTGATCGCCTCGCTTGCCGCCGAACAGGCGGCCGCTCTTGGCGAGCAGCTCGACGACTGGGCGCGCGCCGGTCTCGATGCCTATGACTGCAGCGGGCTCGCCGCCACGCGCAAGGCCCTGAACGAGTTCACTGCGGCGAGCAGGGCCCGCGCGCTGCGGTCGCAGGACAGCGTTTCATTCGGCGCGGTCGAGGGCCGCCTGTCGCGCTTCCTGCAGGCGCTGGACGGCCGGCCGCTGCGGTTGGTCGGCGGCCAGAGGGCCTGGACCGATACCGAAACCCTGTGGCTGCCGGAACGGCTCGATGCGGCGTCCGACGCGGCCGGCAACCGGCGCCTGTACAAGATCATTGCAACCCTGCTCTGGGCGCAGACGCGCTTCGGCACCTTCACTATCGATCCCGAACCCGAGCTGGGCCAATGGCCCGACCGCGAGCGCGCGCTGGCCTGGTTCGCGTTGTTCGAGTCGATGCGCCTCGAAGCCTGCATCGCCGCCGAGCTGCCCGGCCTCGCGCAGGAAATCGCCCGTCAGCGCGGGCCGTGGCCGGCAGCACTGGCGGCGACGGCCGCCGACTTGGCGCGGCCGCAGGCGACGGCCGCCGACAGCCTCGCCTGCATGGCGGAGTTGCGAAGAGTCGGCGCCGGCGACACGCCGAATTTCGCCCACGTCGGCGCGCTCGATCCGCTTGCCGCGCGCCGCGTGCGGGCGGCGCGCATCGCACGCGAGACGGCCGTGCTGCGGCGCGCCCTCAATGTGCTGGCGGCGATGGATGGCAAGGCGGGCGCGGCGAAAAATGCCGACTACCCGCCGCTCGCGGCGGAAGCCGGGATGCAGGTGCCCGACCCATATGCCGATCTGCTCGCCCTGCCGCCGGCGGCGCAAGAGGCGGCGAAGTCGCTGCTGCAGGATCTCGGCGCGATTCCGCCCGAAGCCCTGCATGCCGCCGGGCCGGGGGCGTGGCAGCCGGTCGATGGCGTCGAACAGTATGTGGCGGCAGGCGTCACCACCCAGCCCGACGCCTTCTATGACGAGTGGGACTACCGGCGCGGTGCCTGGCGACACCACTGGTGCCACCTCTACGAAATGCAGGCGCCGGTCGGCGATCATGAATGGGTCGCCGGGGTGCGCAGCCGCCATGCCCATCTGATCCGCAGCGTGCGCCGCCGTTTCGAGGCCCTGCGCGGCGAGGACAAGCCGCAGAAGCGCCAGTTCGAGGGCGAGGAGATCGACTTCGATGCGCAGGTCGAGGCGCGCGCGGATCGCAAGAGCGGCAGCGAGCCCTCGCCGCGCCTGTTCGTCCATCGCCGCCGCATCGAGCGTTCGCTGGCCGTCATGTTCATGGTCGACATGAGCGGCTCGACCAAGGGCTGGGTCAATGATGCCGAGCGCGAATCGCTGGTGCTGCTGTGCGAGGCGATCGAGGCGCTGGGCGACAGCTATGCCATCTACGGCTTTTCCGGCTGGACGCGGACGCACTGTGACATCTACCCGATCAAGCGTTTTGCCGATCGCTACGATGCCGGCACGCGCAGCCGCATCGCCGGCATCGAGGCCCGCGATTACACGCGCATGGGCGTCGCCGTGCGCCATCTGTCGGGCCTGCTGGTGCGCCAGAACACCCGCCACAAGCTGTTGGTGACGCTGTCCGACGGCCGTCCCGACGACTACGGCGACGAGTATCGCGGCCGCTATGGCATCGAGGACACCCGCCGCGCCCTGCTCGAAGCGCGCGAAAAGGGCATCCGCAGCTACTGCGTGACCATCGACCGCCACGGTGCCGACTACCTGCCGCAGCTCTACGGCCCGGCGCATTACGCGGTGATCGACGACGCCAGGAAGCTGCCGCAGAAGATCGCCGAAATCTATCGCAAACTGACTGGCTGAGCCGGCGTCAATGACAACAACCCAAGGTGAGAAGATGAGCGAGTTTTCAGGCGAATTTTCCAACAGAGTGGCCCTCGTCACGGGATCGAGCAGCGGCATCGGCGAGGCCATCGCGCGGCGGCTGTCGGCGCTCGGCGCCTCGGTGGTGATCAACTCGGCGCACTCGGTGGAGGCCGGCAGCCGCATCGCCGCGGAACTCGGCGCCAACGCTTTTTATGTGCAGGCCGACATCAGCGACAAGGCGGCGGGCGAGCGGCTGCTGGCGGCGACCATCGAGCGCTTCGGCCGGCTCGACATCCTGGTGAACAACGCCGGCTGGACCACGGCTGGACCACGGCCGTGCCGCATCACGACCTCGCGGCGCTGACCGACGAGATCTTCGCCAGGACCTTCGACATCAACGTCACCGGCACCTGGCTGCTGACCAAGGCGGCGCTGTCCTACCTCAAGCAAAGCGCCTACGGCAACGTCATCACCATCACGTCGATCGCCGGGGTGCGCCCGGTCGGCAGCTCGATCGCCTATTCCATGGCGAAGGCCGCGCTCAACCAGATGACGCGCCTGCTGGCCAAGTCCTGCGGGCCGGTGCGGGTCAACGCGGTCGCCCCCGGCCTGGTGGCAACGCCCTGGACCGCGGATTGGCAGGCGCAGCACGAGGCGGTCAAGGCCCGGGCGCCGCTGGGGCGGTCGGCCACGCCGGACGACTGCGTCGAAGCTGTGCTCGGCCTGCTGCGCAGCCGCTATGCCACCGGCAACATCTTCGTCGTCGATGGCGGCCTGACATTGACGATGTAGGCGGCCATGACGACCGGCATCGCCGTCCCGCCGGCGCCGACTCTTGCCGGGCCGGCCGCACCCGAGCCCGGTGCCGCGCCAGCCGGGTTGGGGCCAGCGTGACCAAAGTCACGGCCGCCGCACGAAGCCACTGCCCGCCGCAGGCGGCATCTGCTAACTTGGCTTTTCTTGCATACCATCGGGAGAGCAACAATGATCAAGAATTTCAAGCTGGCGCCGCGCCTGGCAATGTGCGCCATCGTCGCCGGTTTGTCCGTCGGCAGCGCCTGGGCCGACAAGCCGGATTGGGCGGGGCAGGGCAAGCCGGCCAAGGCCAACAAGGACAATCCGTCCGCCAATCGGCCGGAGAGCAAGCCGGGGGCGGCACAGGGCCCAGGCTTCAACGACGATGCCCGGCGCTTCGTCCATGACTATTACGGCTCGCGCTTTCGCAGCGGCAAATGCCCTCCCGGCCTGGCCAAGAAGCACAACGGTTGCATGCCGCCGGGTCAGGCCAGGAAATGGGCGATGGGCCAGCCGGTGCCCAAGGATCTGCGTTTCTACGACCTGCCCAAGGAACTTCGCGCGCAGCTGCCGCCGCCGCCGGCCGAACATCGCTATGTGCGCGTGGCCTCCGACATCCTGCTGATCGCCGTCGGCACCCGGATGGTGGTCGACGCCATCGAGGATATCGGGCGCGTAGCAGGCAAGTAAGCGCCAGGCGCCGACCCTGCGCCGGTCAAACCGAGCTTGTACGGTTTCGCCGCGTGGAAGTCGGCGCCGGCGACACGGCGCATGGCACCGGCGTGGCGATGTCGCCGGGATTCCCGAACGCGCGGCGCAGCATCCTGCGCCAGGAGCGCCGCCCCGTACCGCGCAGTTCGATCCGCGCCTCGCCGCGCAAGGCTTCGATCAGCGCCGGCCCCTTGCCCTGGAGGCGATGGCTCTCCCCGGCACGCAGGAAAACGTCGCCCGCGGCGCCGGTTTCGGTGATCCAGACCACGCCCGACACCGCGCGCAGTTCGCTGCCGCCGGCGTCGATCAACGCCTGCGGACAATTCGCGTGCAGCAGGAGTTGGTTCCAGGCCGGCATGGCGTACTCCGTATCGGATGAGGCTGTCGCCATGGTACGCAGCGGCCCCCGAGCGATACAGATGCACGCCGTTGAAATTGTGATGAGCACAGTTCGACATATCCGCAACTGTATTGCCCGATAATGCGGCGAACTGTGCCGCCTCCCCAGGCTCTGCGCGCGGCACAATTCAAGGCGTCAGGAGGCCCGCCGCATGCTGCTCTACGAAAACCTCGCCAACCAGTTCGCCGCGCTGATCGGCGACGGCCGCATGCAGCCGGGCGACCGCCTGCCCTCGCTGCGCCACCTTGCGCAACAGCACCGGCTCTCGATGTCCACCGTGGTCCAGGCCTTGCGCATGCTGGAAAGCCGCGGCATGGTCGAGGCGCGTCCGCAATCCGGCTACTACGTGCGGCGCCGCGCCGCGCGCATGGTCGAAACCGCCTTGCCGCAGACGGCGGCCCAGTCGGCGCAGCCCGTCGAGGTCGGCGTCAGCCGGCGCCTGGTCGAAGTGCTGCGCGCCAACGAGGCGCCGGGCGTGGTGCCGCTCGGCTCGGCGTTGCCGGCGCCCGAGTTGCTGCTGGCGCCGCGCCTCAACCGCCTCTACGCCAGCATCGCCCGTCGCCAGCCGCGCCTGCTCGCCGGCAGCAGTCACGGTAACTTGTCCGAAGCGCCGCTGCTGCGCGCGATCGGCCGCCGCGCGCTGGAATGGGGCTGCCCGATCGCGGCCGAGGAAGTCGTCGTCACCAACTCCTGCACCGAGGCCATGACGCTCTGCCTGCGCGCTGTGACCCGGCCCGGCGACACCGTCGCGGTGGAATCGCCGACCTATTACGTCATGCTGCAACTGCTTGAAGCCATGGGCCTGCGCGCGCTGGAAATCCCCACCCACCCGGTCACCGGGATTTCGATCGACGCCCTCGACCTGGCCACCCGCGCGGATTCCGGCCATGGCCGCGTCGCCGCCTGCCTCTCGATTCCCAACGGCGCCAACCCGCTCGGCAGCGTGATGCCCGACGCCGCCAAGCAGCGCATCGCCGAACTGCTGGCGGCGCGCGGCGTGGCGCTGATCGAGGACGACATCTACGGCGACATCTGTTTCGGCGGCGCCCGGCCGAGAACCATCCATTCCTTCGACCAGAGCGGCAACACCATGCTGTGCACCTCGTTCTCCAAGACCGTGAGCCCGGCCCTGCGCGTCGGCTACGTCGCCGCCGGCCGGCGCGCGGCGGAAATCGAGTTGCAGAAGACGCTGACCAGCGGCAAGACCAATCCGCTGACCCAGCGCGTGATCGCCGAGCTGATGGACTCGCGCGGCTTCGACCTGCATCTGCGCACGCTGCGCCGCCGCTTCGCCGACCAGGTGGCGCGCACCCGCGACGCCGTCGCCCGCCATTTCCCGGCCGAGACGCGGGTCACCGACCCGCAGGGCGGCTTCGTGCTCTGGGTCGAGCTGCCGCCCGACATCGATGCCACGGCGCTGCACCGCCGCGCCATTGCCGCCGGCATCGCCTTCGTCCCGGGCGAGCTGTTCTCCGCCAGCGGCCAGTATCGCCACTGCCTGCGCCTGGCCTGCGGCCAGCCGTGGAGCGAGCGCATCGACGACGGCCTGCGGCGCCTGGGGCAACTGATCGCGGCGGACGGTTGAGCGGCGTGCAGGGGCGTTTGTGATCGATTGAATCGCCGTTCTGCCAGCGCCGACTCCTGGCTCGCCGCTCTTCGGGAACTCTTCGACCCTCAATATCAAGTAGATCGTTGCCACCAATACGTCATATCACCGGAGGCGCCATGATTATCGAAACCAGCGCGGTCAACTTCAGGCAGAACCTGGGCGAGATGCTCAAGCAGGTCCAGTATCGCCACGACAGCGTGGTCATCAGCAAGGATGGCAAGCCCGTGGCGGCGCTGGTGGATGCCCGCTTGTTCGAGCGCATTCGTCGCATGCAGGGCCGCTTCGATGCGCTATGCCAACGCATCGAAGCGGGCTTCGCCGAGCTGCCCGAAGCGGCAGGGCTGGCCGAAATCGACGCCGCGCCCAAAGCGGAAGCAACCCTGTTCGAAAAGTGGCGCTCGACGTCGGCCTTCAAGGTCCGGAGATTCCTAGCATTATCCGAGCGTCGCTTTCATGTCGACGCTATACAACTCCACTTCCTGTTCTTTGCCTCGTAGCTTTATGCTTCCTAGCTGCCGGGGTTTCAAACTCGTCGGAAGGGTAATCCTGTCAAGAATTTCCCCCGAGATCAAAAATTGCTCATTTAACTTCCGGCATTCTGCCTGTATGCGGCTGGTCGTATTAAGGACGTCTCCCAGATAGGCGATCTCGACCTTTTGCGCGCCCAACATCCCGGCGACTACTGTACCTCCATGAATCCCCGCTCTGAACTCTGGCACAAAGCCGAACTTGTCGAGATAAAAGTTCCTGTTCTGGTCGATCAGGGCTAGTACATCGAAGAAGCATTGGATACAGTTTGCGTTTTGGATTCCTTTTTCCATCGGCCAGGTAACGATAATTTCGTCGCCAACATATTTGTATATTTCCCCGTTGGTCATGATGACGGCAGATGAAATATGGTAGTAAAAATCGTTGAGCAGCAACATAAATTTGCGATGGCCGATTTCTTCCGCAATGCTGGTCGACGATTTGACGTCCAGGAACATGAAGATGCGTTGCTGCTCTGAGGGGCGGTGATAACTCCCCACAAGCAGTTTCGACAATGTGCCCTTCCCAAGAATGCTCTGAAGAGAGTAGATCAAGCTGAATACGAAACTTACAATCGTTCCAAATATAAATCCCTTTGAATAGACGCTTTTGTGGTCTTGCAAGCCGGACAAGACGGTTGCCAAATCAGCGACATCGGCCAGAGGCGCGAGAATAATAATCGCAGCGAATGTGACGAAGACGTATAGGAATGTCCGGAGAATCAACAACAGGGCGAAAGGTAGTCTGTAACCAATCGGATTGAGTACGAACATTTCGGTGCTTCCGATGATGAAGCTGGCAAGAAAGCCCATGGGTACGTGAAATCGCAGCGCAATTGGAACTCCCCAGCCGGCAGATAAGCCCCAGAAAAAGGTTGCGGCACTGCTTAGCAGCGATATCCATACAATGGCCTTGATGTTTTTCGTGGTGAGCGCCGACAGCTTCATCCTGGTTGTTTCACCTCCGATAACGCATGCATGAAATGCATGTTTGATAGTCATTCACACCGCGGTCCCTTCTTGACCCCTATGGGGGCAGGCTTACCATCCAGCAAACAGAAAGGAAGGTTTCCGTTGCTGAAGATCACCGCAAGGCTATGTGAAGGATATCTCTCAGGCGTTCGACAATGCGGTTCTGCGATTCGCGAGACACCACCGGTTCCATCACGATTGAGTTGAGGCAAAGTGTGCCATTTATGGTCGCGGCCGTGAAAGCGCTTGAGCCGAGTACCGACAGTGACACAACAAAACCCAGGGATGCGATTCTGAAAGCTCC
>Ga0154354_1142_pt1 | contig 12295 bp, 9 predicted proteins | sample RifGroA2_FD_115882 | JGI IMG/M metagenome (GOLD analysis project Ga0154354, IMG submission 115882) | Rhodocyclales bacterium GWA2_65_19
GATGCGGATCAGAAAATGGCGCGGCATTATGTTTCGTAATTAATGGTTCGCGATACTAGGGCCTTTGCAGCTTCAATTAGTGATTGGGAGACGTCCATTTGCGGAACTCATGCTGCCGGCTAGCATGTTGTAGAAAATGACGGAAGTGTGAAATGGATCATTAGCGCCCAACGAGGGTGTAGAAAAACTCTCTTCATCCCCGCATTCTGCTGTGAACCATCCGGGATATCAAGTGTCATAAGGAGGTCTCTTTCTGAAAGTTTGCCCTTACCCGATTAGCCCACCATGCTTAGAAATTTCAGGCACAGAGGTCACTGCGCACCCGCCGACCGAAGTTGTTTGATCCGCTCGCTGTAACTGACAACAAGGCAGCTCCGGTCTGGGCATGCATTTCTTACCTTGTTGCGCCAATCTACTTGGGCGGCGCTAATGACTTTAGCATCTGAGCCAGAATAAGTTTGGAGTTGCCTAAACAGCCGGACCATCTCGACATCCAGCATGGCGAGTTCGGCATCTGAACAGATGACCTTCTCGTACCACTTGTCTGCTTTGCCACAATCGAAGCTTGGTGAAACAACGCGCTCCGCAACATAAGGTGTGACATAGAGCCCTGACTGCCTTAGTAAGCTCAGCCCTCCCTCTGTAACGCGCAACAACCCGCCTTGCTCCAGTATCCATCCATAACGTAGAAGCACGTCGTTGATATAGATACTTCTGGTCTCGGGTGATTGAATTACGCCGGCCCACCGCGCATCGAAGACGTCTTTGCGAACTGAGTAGTTCTGTAGAGCGGTCAAATCTTTTAGCATTTCTACGGCCGTGGGATGTGCGCTCCGGAAATACCAGAACCGCCATGCTCGTAACGATTGCTCGGTATCCGCCAATTTCGCCTCTAGGGTCTGTGCAGCTTGTCTCTGCTGCTCATGCCCAATGATTTCTCGCTTGAGAAACTCAAGGGCAATGGGATCGCCATTATTGATGGTTACTTGCATAGATGTGGCGCCGTTTGAGGGGAGCGCGCCAATCGTGCCGCCCGCAATAGCAATCCCACCTGGCGCAACGGCTGTGTTTGAAGGCGTAGGTGGCAGATCGGTCTTGTAAAGGCCGGCGAATGCTGGCCAGAGCTGAATTCCCCCAAATAATGCCGCGGCAACTGTTGCGATGAACATTGCGGTCTTTTGCTGAGATGCGGTGAGCATTCGTTATCCTGTACAGATGAAGAGCGCCTTGGTGGGCTAACTTTGTTATGGAGCAACAGTTTTGCGCCACAACTCCGGCGCGTGCTGCATAACTCGGCGGCGCGCAATGCTTCGAAGGCCCCTGCCAGTACGGCTTTCTGTTAAAAACAGATCATTTTCAACCATACTAAATTTCCGTGAAAAGCGGCACGGCTCGACTATATCGCAATGACATGCATTTAGGGTGGCAACGTCCGCTGCGGGTGATGTTATTGAGGGGCCGCCCCAGTGGCCGCAGGCGGCGCATCATTTCAGCTTAGATCGCTAACGATATCTGCTCCGCCACCGCGCGAACTTCTTTCTTTCGCCCATGCCCGGGTAGCGGCATATCGTGGACTTCGATGAGCCCAGCTTTTTCCAGCCCATCGATATCTTGCTTGACCGTGCTACGACCACGATGCAACCGCTCGGCAAGCTCGGTGAGCGACCCGGCACTCTGACGAACCTCTCTGAAAAGCGCCAACTTTGCTGTGGTGATCAGGCGCGCCATATCTTCCGGATCTTCAAAAGCGATAATGTGCTCCCGGGGAATTGTCTTGCCCTGATCGGCGAGCTTGGCCACTACCTTCCCGCGCTTAAAAAAGTCGGCCGGACCCTCCACCTTAATCACGGTTCTCATTTCTGGCCCTTTCTGCTGAACGCCAACCACTCCGCTTCGAAACGCTCGTCGATATTACCGAAACTTTGAAATTTCACGGTCTCCACCTTACCCTGAGGGTGCAATCGAAAGTGGTGGACGCCGAAGTAAAACCATTCCTTTGATCGGCATGGGTGCCAGAGTGAGCTGGCGAGGCGCTTTACGCTGCTCATGTCCCCCGACGCCAGCCTTCGGCCGCCGCCTCCTCCTTTACTTCGCCGCGCAAAGCGCCTCATCAGCCCACTCTGGAGGCGCCTTGGTTGTTCGTCGATGCCAAGGCACCGGCATGTTCCGCCAAGGGCGGCGGGTGGCCGCCGCAGCGAAGTAAAGGAGGAGGGACGGGCGTCGCCCGGCCCGGGGGACATGAGCAGCGGTGGCTACCCGCCGCCCTTGGCGCGCACAGACATTCAGCGCGCCAGGGTTTTGACTTCTCGCCCACCACTTTCGATTGCCCCCTTGCCCTAATTCTACTTTGTCAGATTTCATTGCAAGCTAATGCTGAAAGGATAGAGGCTTGTTTTTGATAGGCGAAATTCTTGGCGTGCTGTCGTCGTCGATGGCGCTCCTTGATGGAGGCGACGAGGTCGGCATCGGTTTGTATTTTGCTGGGCAGCTTGTGGCGCATGACGTCAACAAGATCGTTGCAGGACAGCAGATCGGCCGTCTCGCGGTGGGCCATGCGCTCCTTTGCGAGGAACATCAGCGCCACCATGACCAGCGCCATGTGATGGTGCCACGCCTGCCAGCCCCTGACCTGATAGTCGGCCATGCCGCAGGCACCCTTGGCATCCTCGAACGCGCGCTCCACGAAATGCCGCGCCGCCTGCATTTCCGCCAAGCGACGCAAACTCGCCCGCGGCTTGGCATTGGACAGACAGAACTTCAGTTTCGAACCGTCGATCTCGCGGCGCACCAGCAGATGCCAGCAGCGCGCCCTGGCTTCCTCGCCATCCCACAGCCACACCCGCTGGGTCAGGTAATCGGCGATGACCTCGCCCTTCTCACCCTCCCGCACCGAAAGTCGGCGCCAGCGGGACGGCGGTTGCGCCGCCGCCCATGCCGTTACCGTCAGCGAATCAGTTTGCGCCTGCAAGCTCCGAGGCGCCCGGCCCTTGGCGGATTGGCGTTCAGGTACGGCAGGCGCCGGATTGCAGAGATAGATCGCCTGATCCGAATGCACCTCGGCCAGAAAGACTTCCCCATCGCCCTCCAGTTCGCGCAGCAACCACGGCAGATGTCCATAGCCGGCATCGAACGCGGTATAGGCGAATCGCAGCCCTTCGCTGCGCAGGCGGTGGATCATGCTCAGCGCCATCTCGCCCTTGGTACGGAATTCGATGTCCTCGGGCATGCCGGCATCTCGACAACGTTGCGGTTCGGCAAACCACTCCTCGGGAACATACAACTCCCCCTCGACCAGGGCAGCCACACCACCGCGCGCCATGGCGGCGAACACGCCCACCTGGCTGTTGTCGGTCTTGCCCAGGCGCCCGTTCCATTGGCGGGCCACACCCGCCGACATGTCGCCCTTTTTGGCGAACGCACTCTCGTCGATCACCAGCGCACCGGCGTGGCCGAAATGCGCATTGGCGTCGGCGATCAATTGCCGGCGCACGCCGCGTCGATCCCAGGCCGATTCGCTCAGCATGTGGTGAAGCCTCTGGTACTGACTGCCCGATACGGTCTCGGCCATCTTCTCCATGTTTCGTCGCTGACACTGGAACAGGCCGCGGAGATACAGGCGCGCCGAGTCTTCAACCGAGCGGGTAAGGCTCTGGAAGCAGGGAAGGTAGGGCGTGAAGTGGGAATCGAAGTGCGTGAGCGCGGAGGCGACCAGCGCAGCAATGCTATTCGGGTATTTGAGTCGACATCGTATTCATCAACTCCAAAGTAAATAACATGAGAATCAACGTGTTGCATTATGTCAGATGACAGCGGCAGATGATTGAAATTCAATCTGACAAAGTAGAACTAACGAGTCGATTGCCTCTTCCATGATGGAATCCCGGAACGGACAGGCACGATTTCGGCAATGGGTTTGCCAGTCCGGAAGACGCGAACCGTGTCGCCGCGTTCGACGGCGTCGAAATAGTCCTTGGCATGATTGCGCCCCTCGGTGAACGTGGCGTCTTGCGTCCCGGCAAGCCCTGCTGGCCGGGGTGGCGGCGCGTGTTAACATCCGGCCATGCTGACGCTCATCGTGCCTGGCCTTATCTGGACGCGCCAGGCGCTCGCGGATCTCACCTACGACCTGCCCCTGCCCGCATTCGACACCCTGCTGGGCAAGGGCCGGCTGCTTCACCGCCCGCCGCAGAGCAGCGCCGCGATTCTGGCGGAAGTTGCGGGATTGGCCGCGCCGCTGCCGGTGGCCGCCTTGCGCTGGGTGGCGCAAGGCCATCCTGCGCGCCGCGACGACTCCGGCGAGTGGCTTTGCCTCGATCCGGTACGCTTGCGCTTCCAGGAGCGCGCCCTGGTCGTCGACGATCCGCGCCAACTGCGTCTGGACGAGGCGGAAGCGGCCGCGCTCGCCGTGTCGCTGGCGCCGACTCTTGCCCATCTCGGGCAGTTGGAGGTGATCTCGCCCCAATCCTGGAACCTGCGCCTGACCACCGGCGCGCCACCCTTCGAGCCCTTGCCGGAAGCCGCCGGCCGCGCCGCCGCCGCGCTGCCGCTGGACGCCGCCTATGCCCCCTGGCGCCACGCCATCAGCGAGGCACAGATGCTGCTGCATACCCATCCGGTGAATCAGGCGCGCGAAACCGCCGGCCTGCCCCCGGTGAATTCGCTGTGGCCTTGGGGCGGCGGACGCCTGCCCGAGTTCGACAACAGCGCAGCCAGCAGTCCGCACGACATATTCTGGAGCGACGATCCGGTGGCGCACGGCGTCGCCCGCCTGCTGCGGATCGCCAGCGCCGCGCTGCCGCCGGATTTCATCGACGCCGCCGCGCGCGCGCCGCTGGCGATCTACGACGCGCTGGACTATCCCGCACGCACCGGCGATGCGCTGGTCTGGCGCGAACAACTGAGCAGCTTCGAGGACGCCTGGCTGGCGCCCGCGCTGCACGCCTTGCGCACCGGCCGCCTGGACGCCTTGCGCCTGCTCGCCCCCAGCGATCTTGGCGCGGCCGAACTGCGGATCAGCCGGCATGACCTGTGGAAATTCTGGCGCAAGGCCGGCACGCTGAGCGAACTGGGGCCGCCATGAGCAACGCGACCCGCATCACCGTGCGCGAGATCCCGCCGCGTGCCATCTGGACCTTGGAACAGGGAGGCATCCATCCGCTGCTGGCAAGGCTGTATGCCGCACGCGGCATCCGCGGCACGGAAGAACTCGATACGCGCAGCAGCGCCCTGCTCTCGCCGGAACGGCTCAAGGGGGCGCGCGAAGCCGCGACGCTGCTGGCCGACACGATTGCCGCCGGCCGCAAGATCCTGATCGTCGCGGATTACGACTGCGATGGCGCCACCGCCTGCGCGGTCGGCCTGCGCGCCCTGCGCATGATGGGTGCCACGGTCGACTATCTGGTGCCCGACCGCTTCAGCCTCGGTTACGGCCTTTCGCCGGAAGTCGCGCGCCTGGCGGCCGCGCGCCAGCCCGAGCTGGTGATCACGGTCGATAACGGCATCGCCAGCGTCGAGGGCGTGGCCGACCTCAAACGCCGCGGCATCGCGACGCTGATCACCGACCATCATCTGCCCGGCAACGAACTTCCTGCGGCGGAAGTCATCGTGAACCCCAACCAGCCGGGCTGCGACTTTCCGAGCAAGGCCCTGGCCGGCGTCGGCGTGATGTTCTATGTGGCGCTGGCCTTGCGCGCCGAACTGCGCCGCCGTGGCGCCTACGCCAACCAGGCCGAGCCGAATCTGGCCGCGCTGCTCGATCTGGTGGCGCTGGGCACCGTGACCGACGTGGTGCCGCTCGATCGCAACAACCGCATCCTCGTCGCCCAGGGGCTGGCGCGCATCCGCGGCGGCCAGATGCAGGCCGGTGTGCGTGCGCTGTTTGCCGTGGCCGGCCGCGAACCCAGCCGCGCCGCGACTTTCGATCTCGGCTTTGCCCTCGGCCCGCGCCTCAACGCGGCCGGCCGCCTGGCCGACATGTCGCTCGGCATCGAGTGCCTGGTCACCGACGATCCGAACCGCGCGCTGAATATTGCCCAGCAACTGGACGCCATCAACCGCGAACGGCGGGTGATCGAAGCCGACATGCGCGAGGACGCCGAACTGCTGCTCGCCACGCTCGACCCCGGCAACCGCGCCAGCCTGACGCTGTTCGATCCCGGCTGGCATCAGGGCGTGATCGGCATCCTCGCCGGCCGCGTCAAGGAGAGACTGCACCGGCCGACCTTTGCCTTCGCCCGCGGCAACCTCGGCGAGTTGAAGGCTTCCGGCCGTTCGATCCCCGGCCTGCATCTGCGCGACGCGCTGGATCTGGTCGCCAAGCGCCATCCCGACTTGCTGTTGCGCTTCGGCGGCCATGCCGCCGCGGCCGGCCTGACATTGAACGAGGAACGCCTGGCCGAATTCGAAACCGCCTTCGAAACGGTGTGCCGCCAACTGCTCTCGCCCGCGCAACTCACGCGCACGCTGGAAACCGACGGCCCGCTCGAATCCGGCTATTTCTCCCTCGACGCGGTGCGCCTGATGCAGCAGGAAGTCTGGGGCCAGGCCTTTCCCGCGCCGCTCTTCGCCGACTGCTTCGAGGTGCTCAATCAGCGCGTGCTGAAAGACAAGCACCTCAAGCTAAAGCTGCAAAAAGGCGGCCAGCGCTTCGACGCCATCCAGTTCAATTTCGCCGAACAGTTTGCCAGCGGCGCGCCGGATCGCATCCACGCGGCGTTCCGCGTCGACATCAACGAATGGAACGGCACGCAGTCCGTGCAACTGATGCTGGAGCACTTCGAAGCGGCCGCTTGAAGCGCGTTAGCCGGGCCGGGGTCGTTCCAGCACGACCGCCGCTCCCGGCCGGCCGAACAGGTAGCCCTGATAGGCATAACAGCCCTGCCGGGCAAGAAACTCGCGCTGCGCCTCGGTTTCCACGCCCTCGGCAATCACCCCCAGACCCAGGCTTTGTCCGAGCGCGATGATGGTGCGGGCGATGGCCGCATCGTTGCCGTCGGTCAGCACGTCGCGCACGAAGGAACGGTCGATCTTCAACTGGCCCAGGGGCAGGCGCTTCAGATAGGACAGCGAGGAATAGCCGGTGCCGAAGTCGTCGAGCGAAAAGCTCACGCCTTCGGCTTTCAGCGCGCTCATCTTGGCGATGATGTCGTCCATGTCGTGCAGCAGCAGGCTCTCGGTAAGCTCCAGTTTCAGCTTCAGGGGATCGGCTCCCGTGAAATGCAGCACCGAGAGCACCCGCTCGACGAAATCCTTCTGCCGAAACTGGTGGCCGCTGACGTTCACCGCGATGGTGAGATGCGCCATGTCGACGTTCTTTGCCCAGACCACCAACTGGCTGCAAGCGGTTTCCAGCACCCACTGGCCGAGCGGCAGGATCAGCCCGTTGTCCTCCGCCTGCGGGATGAACTCGACCGGAGACACCAGGCCGCGCTGGGGATGCTGCCAGCGCAGCAGCGCTTCGGCGCCCGTCACGCGGCCGGCGCCATCCACCTGCGGCTGGTAGTGCAGCATGAACTGGCGGTCGCGCATCGCGGTGCGCAGATCCGTATCCAGCGCGGCACGGGTGGTGACCGCGGCCTGCATTTCCGGATCGAAGAAGCGCAGGGTGTTGCGTCCGGCTGCCTTGGCCTGGTACATGGCGGTATCGGCCCGCTTCAGCAACTCTTCCACCGACAGCGATTGATCGCGAAACAGCGTGATGCCGATGCTGGACGTGCAATGGTAGCTGCGCGTGTTCTCGTCGCCGCCGGCAAGACTCAGGTCAAGCAGGTAGGGCTGGCTCAAGGCCGCCTGGATCTTCACCGCCACGCTCTCGGCCTGCATCGCCGCCAGGGATTCCGCATCGAGATCTTCGAGGATCACCACGAACTCGTCGCCCCCCAGACGCGCGGCGGTGTCGCCTTCGCGTATGCAGGATTCCATGCGCGCGCCCACCTCGACCAGGAACTGGTCGCCGACGTCATGGCCGAAGGTATCGTTGAGCGTCTTGAAGTCGTCCAGATCGAACAGCAACAAGGCACCGTGGCGCCCGTGGCGCGCGCTGCTGGTCAGCGCCTGGCGGAGGCGATCGAGCATCAGCCGCCGGTTGGGCAACTGGGTCAACGGATCGTAGAACGCCAGGTTCCTGATTTCCTCCTCCGCCGCCTTGCGCATGGTGATGTCGGCGAAGGTGCCGACATAGTGGGTGACGGCCCCGTCGCTGCCTTTCACCGCCGTGATGGTGAGCCACTCGGGATAGATCTCGCCGCTCTTGCGCCGATTCCAGACTTCGCCGCGCCAGGTGCCGCTGCGCCCGACGCATTCCCAGATCGCGTCATAGAACGCCGCATCGTGACGTCCCGAACTGAGCAGGCGGGGCGTCCGGCCGACCGCGTCCTCGCTGCTGTAGCCGGTGATCTCGGTAAAGGTGCGATTGACGCGCAGGATCACCTTGGCGGCGTCCGTGATCATCATGCCCTCCTGCGACTCGAAGGTGATGGCGGCGATGCGCAGATCGGCTTCGGCGCGCTTGCGCTCGGTGATATCGACAAAGCTGCCGCGGATCAGTCGGCGCTGGGCCGACGGCAAACGCGCCAGCCTCAGTTCGCATTGCAAGATCCGCCCTTCGGCATTGCGAATGGTGCGTTCGAACAGTACCGGCTCCCCCATCATGGCCCGTTCGAGCATTTCCCGGACCTTGTCCGCGACGGCCGTGCCATCGAACTGCTCGGGCGGATAGAAGCGTTCGGGGCCGCCTTTCAGCAATTCCGCCCGAGAACAGCCCAACAGCTTTTCCGCCTGGGGATTGGCGTCCACGAAGCGTCCCAGATCCATGTCGTAAACCGTTATGGCATCCGGCGCCTGCTCCACCAGAACCCGGAACCGGGCCTCGCTGTCGCGCAGCGAACTGGTCATCTCGCGCGCCAGCCGCATGGCGCGGTCGCGGGTGGTCGCCAGCGACCAGGCGATGGCGAACAACAACAGGCTGGCCAGCACGCCCGCCGTCAGCACCTGCGTCGAGCGGCTCACGTCGCCCCGCGCCTCCAGCTCCGGCCGGCTGGCGTAGGTCAGCGTCCACGGCCGGCCGCCGACGATCACGGTTTCGCTGAGGACAAATTTCGCCACACGCCGCTTGTCCTCGACGTCGCTTCGGTAGAACAGGTTTTCCGGTTTTGCTTCGGCGCCGTCATGGATGCTCAGCGACACGCCGCGCAAACTGCGCTTGAGCAGATCCGCCATCAGTGCCGGCATGCGGAACGGGCTGAGCACGTAGCCGTAGATATCTCCGCCGGCCTTGCGCAGCACCGGCAGATACATGATGAGCGCCGGCACCTGGTTATGTTCGTCGATCTTCAGGGTGACGCGGGGAGTGATCATCAGTTCGCCGGTCGTACGCGCCCGTTCCATGGTCTCGCGCCGGTCGGCGTCCTGCCACATGTCATAGCCAAGCGCTTTGATATTGAGCCCCCGGTAGGGCTCGGCGAAGACATTGACGACATAACGGTCACGGCGTCCCGGCGGCCGTACCGCGAAGTCGGCAACGCCCTCCTGGCGCACCTCGCTGACCAGCGCATCGATTTGCCCGCCGGTCACGGAACGCGCGAAGGCCACGGCCTGGATCGCCGGATAATCGCGTTCCAGCCGCAAGCCGCCCACGTAATCGCGCCAATCCTCGCGCGTCACCCGGTCGCTGGCGGCAAACAGCGCCGCAGCGCCCCGCAATATCTGCGTGTAGCCAGCAATACGGGCATTGAGATCGGCCTTCACCTGGCTGACCGCGGCATCGAACTCAAGTCGCGACTGGCGCTCAAGGTCCTGTTGGCTGTAGCGCCAGGCAACCGCCGTCATCGCCAGCGAACAGGCAAGCGCGATCCAGGCCGGCCACAAGCCGAAGCGGGACTGCATCAATGGCTGGATCTCGTCGGCAGGCAGGGCGGGCGGCATGAGGGGCAGTCGTGGCAGGTTGCCCGGGCGATGTTACACCGATGCCCCCACTCGCGGAATGCGTTAGCCGGCTACCACCCGGCCGCTTCCCGACGCTGCAAGAATGGCTGGCGGACATGCCGGTGCATGCCCACTGACAACGAGGAGAGAAACATGGCAGCCAAAAAGATACTGATGCTGGTCGGCGATTACGTCGAGGATTACGAAGCGATGGTGCCCTTCCAGGCGCTGCTGGCGGTGGGTCACAGCGTGCACGCGACCTGTCCCGACAAGCAAGCCGGCGACAGCGTCGCCACGGCGATTCACGATTTCGAGGGCCAGCAGACCTATTCGGAAAAACGCGGCCACAACTTCGCGCTGAACATCGGCTTTGCCGACGTCAAAGCCGAAAACTACGACGCCCTGGTGATTCCGGGCGGCCGCGCCCCGGAATACCTGCGCCTCAATCCCCAGGTGCTCGCCATCGTGCGCCACTTCTTTACCGCAAACAAACCGGTGGCGGCCATCTGCCACGGTGCCCAGTTGCTGGCCGCCGCCGGCGTGCTCAAGGGCCGCAACTGCTCGGCCTATCCGGCCTGCAGCGCCGAAGTGGTGCTGGCCGGGGGGCAATTCGCCGAGATCGCGATCGACGCCGCGGTGACTGACGGCAACCTGGTCACGGCGCCTGCCTGGCCGGCGCATCCGGCCTGGATCAGCCAATTCCTCAAACTGCTCGGTACCCGCATCGAGCTCTGAGCCGTTCACCCGGTACGGCGGCAGTGCTACATTGCGTGGCGGGGATGCATCCGCATCCCCGCTTGCCGAGGAGAACAGGCAATGTGCAAAATCTTTATCACCGCGGACCCGGAACTGTATCGCTGCCGGTCCCGCTCCTTGCGGCTTTCCGGAGTCGCCACCAGCATCCGGCTGGAGAACCTGTTCTGGCAGGTGCTGGAGGAAATCGGCGCCCGTGACGGCCTCAGCGTGGCGCAACTCATCACCCGGCTCTACGACGAACTGGCCGAGGCCGGCGGCCGGGCTGGCAACGACGGCGCGAATTTCAGTTCCTTCCTGCGCGTCAGTTGCGGCCGCTATCTGGCTTTGCAGCTGTCCGGCCGGATTCCCGCCGACACCTCGGTGCCGATCCGCTCGCTTGACCCGGATTGGGTGCTGGCGGGTGAAACAACACGGCATCCCGCCGCCTGCCCGACACCGATGCAGCGCATGAGCTTGGTATAGGCGGCGCGCTAATTCGAAGAGCCGGGGCACGTCGCCGGTTCGCCAGCGCCGACTCTTGAGGTAAGCCGACTTTTGGCCGGCACCGTATAATCGCGGCCCTTCGCATCACTATCCTGCCGCCGTGTCCCAGCTCGAACTCGAACTCGCCCGCCGCCGTACCTTCGCGATCATTTCCCACCCCGACGCCGGCAAGACCACACTCACGGAAAAACTGCTCTGGTTCGGCGGCGCGATCCAGGTCGCCGGCGAAGTGCGCGCGCGCAAGGCCTCGCGCCACGCCACCTCGGACTGGATGGAACTAGAGAAGCAGCGCGGCATCTCGGTCACCAGTTCGGTGATGCAGTTCCCCTACCGCGAATGCATGGTCAACCTGCTCGACACGCCGGGTCACGAGGACTTCTCGGAAGACACCTACCGCACACTGACCGCGGTCGATTCGGCGGTAATGGTGATCGACTCAGTCAACGGCGTCGAAGCCCAGACCATCAAGCTGCTGAACGTCTGCCGCCTGCGCGACACGCCGATCCTGACCTTCATCAACAAGCTCGACCGCGAGGGCCGACCGCCGATCGAACTGCTCGACGAGATCGAAGCCGTGCTCGACATCCAGTGCGCGCCAATGACCTGGCCGATCAGCATGGGCAAGCGCTTTCGCGGCGTCTACCACCTCTACGACGACATCATCTACTTCTTCGATCCCCAGGCGGAGAAAGGCACTTCGGAAATCATCGAAGGACTCGCCAACCCGCGGCTCGACGAATTGATTCCGGACCAGGCCGAAGAGTTGCGCATGGAAGTGGAACTGGTGCGCGGCGCCTCGCACGCCTTTGACCGCGACGCTTATCTCGCTGGCAAGCAGACGCCGGTGTATTTCGGCTCGGCGATCAACAACTTCGGCGTGCAGTCCCTGCTCGACGCCGTGGTCGAACTTTCGCCGCCGCCGCAGCCGCGCGCCACCGAGTCGCGCCTGGTGCAGCCCGGCGAGCCGAAGTTCACCGGCTTCGTCTTCAAGATCCAGGCCAACATGGACCCCAAGCATCGCGACCGCATCGCCTTCGTCCGCGTCTGTTCGGGCAAGTTCGAACGCGGCATCAAGCTCAGGCAGCGCTCGACCGGCAAGACCCTGGCGGTGAACAACGCCATCACCTTCATGGCG
>Ga0154354_1064_pt1 | contig 12186 bp, 13 predicted proteins | sample RifGroA2_FD_115882 | JGI IMG/M metagenome (GOLD analysis project Ga0154354, IMG submission 115882) | Rhodocyclales bacterium GWA2_65_19
GTTCATCAGCACGAAGCGCGTGGCGTTCCACAGCTTGTTGCAGAAGTTGCGGTAGCCTTCGCAGCGGCCCATGTCGAACTTGATGTCGCGGCCGGGGCTGGCGAGCGAGGCGAAGGTGAAGCGCAACGCGTCGGTGCCGAAGCCTGCAATGCCGTTCGGGTATTCCTTGCGCGTGCGCTTCTCGATCTTCTCGGCATCCTTCGGGTTCATCAGGCCGGTGGTGCGCTTCTTCACCAGGTCTTCGATGGCGATGCCGTCGATGAGGTCGATCGGGTCGAGCACGTTGCCCTTGGACTTGCTCATCTTCTGGCCTTCGGCGTCGCGGATCAGGCCATGCACGTAGACGTGCTTGAAGGGAATCTTGCCGGTGATGTGCTTGGTCATCATCACCATGCGCGCCACCCAGAAAAAGATGATGTCGAAGCCCGTGACCAGCACCGTCGACGGCAGGTAGAGGTCGAGCGCCGGATTCGACTTCGCCGGCCACTCGGGCGTCCAGTCGAGCGTCGAGAACGGCCAGAGCGCGGAGGAATACCAGGTGTCGAGCACGTCGGCGTCGCGCGCCAGGCCGCCGCTGTAGCCGTCGCGCTTCGCCTGCTCGTAGGCTTCGGCCTCGTCGTGGGCCACAAAAATGCGCCCGTCGTCCGAGTACCAGGCGGGGATCTGGTGGCCCCACCAGAGCTGGCGCGAAATGCACCAGTCCTGGATGTTGTTGAGCCACTGGTTGTAGGTGTTGACCCAGTTCTCGGGCACGAACTTGATCTCGCCCGACGCGACGCATTCCAGCGCCTTGCCGGCGATGCTGGTGCCGTCCGCTCCCGGCTTGCTCATGGCGACGAACCATTGGTCCGTCAGCATCGGTTCGATGACGGCGTTGGTGCGGTCGCCGCGCGGGACCATCAGCTTGTGCGGGCGGACAGCGACCAGCAGGCCCTGCGCTTCAAGGTCGGCGACGATGGCCTTGCGCGCATCGTAACGGTCCATGCCGCGGTATTGCTCCGGGCCGTGCTCGTTGATGCGGGCGTCGAGCGTGAAGATGCTGATCGGCGTCAGGCCGTGGCGGTGGCCGACCTGCCAGTCGTTGAAGTCGTGGGCCGGCGTGATCTTGACGCAGCCGGTACCGAACTCCTTGTCGACATAGCTGTCGGCGATGATCGGGATGCTGCGGCCGGTCAGCGGCAGGTGGACTTCCTTGCCGATCAGGTGCCGGTAGCGCTCGTCCTCGGGATTGACCGCGACGGCGACGTCGCCGAGCATGGTCTCGGGACGCGTCGTCGCGACGACCAGGCTGCCTTCGCCGTCCGCGAACGGATAACGGATCTCCCACATGGAGCCGTCCTCCTCCTCGCTGACGACTTCGAGGTCGGAGACGGCGGTGAGCAGCTTCGGATCCCAGTTGACGAGCCGCTTGCCGCGATAGATGAGGCCCTCGCGGAAGAGGCGGACGAAGGTTTCCGTGACGATCTTCGACAGGCCGGCGTCCATGGTGAAGCGTTCGCGCTGCCAATCGGGCGAGGTGCCGAGACGCCGCATCTGCCGCGTGATCGTGCCACCCGAGTATTCCTTCCACTCCCAGACTTTTTCGAGGAATTTCTCGCGGCCGAGGTCGTGGCGGCTGATGCCCTGCGCATCGAGTTGGCGTTCGACGACGATCTGCGTGGCGATGCCGGCATGGTCGGTGCCCGGCTGCCAGAGCGTGTTGTCGCCGCGCATGCGGTGGTAGCGGGTCAGCGCGTCCATCAGCGTCTGGTTGAAGCCGTGGCCCATGTGCAGCGTGCCGGTGACGTTGGGCGGCGGCAGCAGGATGCAGAAGTTGTCGTTCCGGGCGGTGTCGAGGCCGGCCTTGAAGTAGCCGCGCTCTTCCCATGCGGGATACCAGCGCCGCTCGATGTCGGCCGGCTCGAAGCTTTTTGCGAGTTCCATTGAAGTGTTCGGAAATGGGACGCCGCACGGCGGCGCGAAGCGGTCGATTATACCTTCGCCGCCGCCATCAATCGTCCGCAGAACCGGGCGTTGCGGCTCTTTCTGTCGCTTCGAGGAGGCTTTGCAAGCGCGGCAGGAGATCGGACCTGGCCTTGAGGGACAACTGGATGATCAGTTGATCGGTGATGCCGTCGAGCACGCGCATGACGTGCAGGGGGAGTTCCTCGTCGAGCCAGGCTTCCAGTTCGAAGGCGAGCGCGCTGCGCAACCTGGAGAGCGGGACGCCGGCGTGCGCAGGAGCGGCGGATTCCGCCACGGCATCGCCGCTGACGACTTCGGTCAGAACCGGAATGTCGTCGTTGCCGGCGGGCGCGGCCGCATCGTCCTTCTCGGCGGCGGCACCGGCGACGAAGACCCGGTGCCGGCGCATCAGCGCATCCGCTTTTTGCAGCAGGTCATCGGCTTCGGCCACTTTAGAATCCATCCGCAACGTTGCTGTTTTCCAGGGCGTAGCCGCGTTCGCGGTAGAAGCGGAAGCGCTCGCGTGCCGGCAGGCGGTCGTGGTCGGCGGTGCTGACGATTTCGACGAGTTCCTCGAAGCGTGCGTAGCCCGGCGGGATTTCGTTGCTCAGGTTGAGCAGGCAGCGGTCATGCGGCGGCGCGTCGAGGTTGTTCGCGATCAGCACCGGTGTTTCCGCGGCGAGCGGCGAGTCGGCGCGGCAATGGGGCAGGAAACCTGTGGCCGGCTGGGTCCACAACATGCGGTCGAGCCGTTCGGCGATGTCGGCGTCCGGCGCGAAGACCAGGATCGGCTGTTGCCGCCACGAAGCGGCGAGCCAGGCAACGGCCGCCTGTACGCGATCCGTGGCGTTCGAGTAGAAGCGGACCTTGGTCACGTTTTCGCGTCTGCCGCCCGCGCCATCAGGAAATGCGTGAGCAGCGGCACCGGCCGGCCGGTCGCCCCCTTGTCCTTGCCAGACTTCCAGGCCGTGCCGGCGATGTCGAGGTGGGCCCAGCCGTACTTCTTCGCGAAGCGCGAGAGGAAGCAGGCGGCGGTGATGGTGCCGGCGGGGCGGCCGCCGATGTTCGCCATGTCGGCGAAATTGCTCTGCAACTGCTCCTGATAGTCGTCCCACAGCGGCATTTGCCAGGCGCGGTCGTAGGCTTCCTGGCCGGCATCGAGCAGGTCGCGCGCGAGGCCGTCGTTGTTGGCGAGCAGGCCCGTGACGACATGGCCGAGCGCAATGACGCAGGCGCCGGTGAGCGTGGCGACATCGACCACGCAGTCGGGCTCGAAGCGCTCGACGTAGGTGAGCGCATCGCAGAGGATGAGGCGGCCTTCGGCGTCGGTGTTGAGGATTTCGATGGTTTGCCCGGACATCGACGTGACGATGTCGCCCGGCCGGGAGGCGTTGCCGCCCGGCATGTTCTCGGTGGTCGGCACGACGGCGATGACGTTGAGCGGCAGCTGCATCTGCGCCACCGCCTGCATCGTGCCGAGGACGCTCGCGGCGCCCGACATGTCGAACTTCATTTCGTCCATTTCGGCGGCGGGTTTCAAGGAAATGCCGCCGGTGTCGAAGGTGATGCCCTTGCCGACCAGGACGACGGGTTTTGTCTCCTTGTTGCCGCCGGCATACTTGAGGACGATGAACTTGGGCGGCTGGTGGGAGCCGCGGGCGACGGAAAGCATGGAGTTCATGCCGAGTTTTTCCATGTCGGCGCGTTCCAGCACCTCGATGTCGAGGTGGTGCTCGGCGGCGATGGCCTGCGCCTGCTCGGCGAGATAGCCCGGCGTGCAGATGTTGGCGGGCAGGTTGGCGAGGTTCTTCGTCAGCGTCATGCCGGCGGCGATGGCCTGGCCCTCGGCCAGCGCCCGTTCGGCGCTTTCCAGTTCGTTGCGGCGTTCGACGCAGAAGGTGATCTTGCGCAAGGGGCGGCGCACTTCGTCCTTCTTCGATTTCATCTGGTCGAAGCGGTAAAGGGTTTCCAGCGCCACCATCGTCGCCTGCCTCACGCGCCAGGCGACATCGCGCTTCTTGACGACAAGTTCGGTGAGATAGATCGTGCCGTCGAAGCCGCCGGTCTCGTTGAGCGTCCGGACGGCCGTGGCGATGGCGTTGCGGTATTCCTTTTCGCGGAATTCCTTTTCCTTGCCGAGGCCGACGAGCAGCATGCGGTCGGCTTCCGTGCCGGGAACGTTGTGGAGCAGCAGCGTGGAACCCGCCTTGCCCTCCATGTCGCCGCGGCGCAAAAGGTCGGAAAGGTAGCCGTGCGCGGCGTTGTCGACGACTTCGGCGGGTACGGACAGCTTGCGCGATTCGAACACGCCGACGACGACGCAGGCGCTGCGCTGCTTTTCCGGGCTGCCGCTTTTTATGCTAAATTCCACGTGTCGCTCCTTCAATTCGAATTGGGGAAAGCCTCGGTTTTTCGTGGTCTGCTTTCATTTCCGCGATTATCCCCAAACTTTTCGACAAAAGTCAAAACCTCGATGATCTTCCATCGCGCCGCCCTGAGGGAGTTTACCCAGACGGCCGTCGCTGTCTTTGTCGCACTCTTCGCGGTACTTCTGACGACGCAGCTGATCCGTCTCCTGGGCCAGGCGGCTGGCGGCAAGATCGCCTCGGAGTCGGTGGTGGCGCTGCTGGGTTTCGGCGCCATCAACTATCTGCCCGTCGTGTTGTCGCTGACCTTGTTCATATCGGTTTTGCTGACTTTGTCGCGGGCTTACCGCGATTCCGAAATGGTCGTCTGGTTCTCGGCCGGGCTGGCGCTGACCGCATGGGTCAGGCCGGTGCTGAAGTTCGCCTTGCCGTTGGTCGTCGCGATCGCCGCGCTGTCGCTTTTTCTTTCGCCCTGGGCGCTGAACAAGAGCGCCGAATACAGGCAGCGCATGGATCAGCGCGACGACGTTTCGCGCGTGGCGCCGGGCGCCTTCAAGGAATCGGCGGTCGCCGACCGGGTGTTCTTCGTCGAGGCGGTAGCCGGGGACGCCAGCCACGTGCGCAATGTCTTCATCACCTCGGTGCAGAATGGGCGCCTGGGCGTCATGGTGGCGGCCTCGGGCCATACGGAGACCATGCCGAACGGCGACAAGTTTCTCGTTCTGGACAATGGGCGGCGCTATGAAGGGACTGCCGGAACGGCCGAATACCGGGTGATGGAATTCGAACGTTATGCCGTTCGCACGGAAACGAAGGAGGCGCGCGGCCTCGAGGAAACGCCGAAGAATTTGCCGGTCTGGGAACTGTTGCAGAAGCCGACGCCGGCCAATCTCGGCGAACTGCTGTGGCGCCTGGGCATCCCCCTGGCCGCACTGAATCTGGCGCTGCTGGCGATCCCCCTGTCCTTCGTCAATCCGCGCGCCGGACGCACCAACAACCTGATTTTTGCGCTCTTGACCTACATGATCTACAGCAACCTGATCAGCGTCAGCCAGGCGTGGGTGATCCAGGGCAAGCTGGGCTTCGAGATCGGCATCTGGGCGGTCCATGTGGCCATGTTCGTCGCCCTGCTGCTGATGTTTTCGCGCCAGGTGTTCATATTGTCCTGGGGGCGGCTGTGGCGCTGAATCCGTCGCTCAAGGTCTACGAGCGCTATCTGGCGCGCGAAATCTACGCGGCGACGGCGCTCGTGCTGGTGGCCTTCCTCGCGCTGTTCGCCTTTTTCGACCTGATTCACGAGTTCGAGGAACTCGGCAAGGGCGGCTACCAATTGCAGCATGCGCTCATGTACATCACCCTCACCATGCCGGGCCGGGTCTATGAGCTCTTTCCCATCGCCGTGCTGATCGGCACGCTCTACAGTCTGACTCTGCTGGCGCGCCACTCGGAGATCACGGTATTGCGGGCATCCGGCCTCTCCACCAACGCCATGCTGGCGAGCTTGGGCAAGGTCGGCGTCGTGTTTGTCGTGCTGACTTTCGTCGTCGGCGAATTTGTCGCGCCGCCGGCCGAAAAGGCGGCCCAGCAATTGCGGCTCAAGGCCATGAGCAGTCTCGTCGCCCAAGAGTTCCGTACCGGTCTCTGGGTCAAGGACGAGCTTTCGTTTATCAACGTGCGCGACGTGCTGCCCGACGCCAGCCTGCGCCGCATCCGCATCTACGAGTTCGACAAGAAATACGAGTTGCGCTCGATCAGCGAAGCGGAGGCGGGATTATTCCTGCCCCCCAATCGCTGGCAGTTGCAGAATGTCGTCCAGACCCTGTTCGACGGCGAACGGGCGCGCGTCGAGAAGACCCCCACCGCCGAATGGCGCTCCGAACTGAATCCGGACATCCTGTCGGTGTTGATGGTGGTGCCGGAGCGGATGTCGCTGGTAACCCTCTACCTCTACGTCCGCCATCTCGCCGACAACCAGCAGAAGACCGAGCGCTACGAAATCGCGCTCTGGAAAAAGCTGTTCTACCCCCTCGCCGTCCTGGTGATGATGGCGCTGGCGCTGCCTTTCGCCTACACCCATGACCGCATGACGGCGGTGAGCATCAAGGTGTTCGCCGGGGTCATGATAGGCATCACCTTTCATATGCTGAACGGGTTGTTTTCGCACTTGGGCATCATCAACAACTGGCGGCCCTTTTTCGCCGCCATTACGCCGAGCGCAATTTTCCTGCTCGCTGCCGGGGGCATGCTCTGGTGGGTGGAACGCAGATGAGGCAGGCTATCCGGTAAAAACCAGTCGGGTGCCGGCGAGCCGGTCGTGCAGGAACTGCCGGTCGCGGTCGAACACCGCCCAGATCAGGCCGACGCCGCAGAAGAAAATGCTGGGCCAGGCCAACGCGAAGCGCAACAGCAATTGCGAGACGGCGGCGGCGGCCCCGTCTGCCGACGTCAGCTGGATTTTCCAGGTCTGCATCGCCAGCGTTCTGCCGTCGCGGCGCCAGAACCAGAGGAAATAAGCCGCCACCACGAGGACGGCATGGACCAGCAGGATCCAGTTGGGCAGCGATCTTCCTGTGGCCATGCCCAGCGCGATGTTGGGCGCAACGAAACCGAAAAAAACGACCCCGATGAGGAGCACCGACTCATAAAGCATGCTTGCCAGACGGCGGCGGATGCTGGGTGTGGGCAGCAAAGCGGGGGCGTCAGTCGTCAGGTGCGCGCGCTACTGCGGCGTGGGGGAGGCGGGCTGGGCCGGGTCAGCCGCCGGTGTCGCAGGCGGAGACGGGGGCGCAGGATTCGTGTCGGCAACGACCGGTGCCTTCGCCGTCGTTCCCGGTTTCGGGTGGGGCTTGGCCTGTGCTGCTTCCTTCAGCCGCTGCTTTTCGTCTTCCGGCAACAGCTTGTATTCCTGCCATTTCTGCTTGACGGCTTCCTTGTGTTCCGGCGGGGCCTTTTGCAGGTTCTTGTATTTTTCGCGGGCGGCTTTGCGCTCTTCCGGGCTCAGCTTGACCCATTCCTTCATGCGCCGCTGGATGCGTGCCTGTTCTTTCTCGTTCATCGTCGGGTAGCGCTGGGCGATGCCCAGCCATTTTTTCTGGCGGAAGGACTCGAGCCTGTCCCATTCGCCCGCCAGCGGTGCCAGTATCTGTTTTTGCTCCGGCGTGAGTTCCACCCACGCCGGCTGCTTGAGGGGCGGAACGACGGCGTGGGCGGGCGGGAGGAGGACGAGGCCGAGCGCTACTGCGACGACTGCGAGGAGCGATCGAGCCATGCCTGGAAGCCTTTGTCGAGGTAAGCGGCGGGGGGAAGGTCGTCCGACAGCAGGGCACTGTCGGTTTCGGCGTTTTCTGCGGCTTGCTCGAAATTATTCCAATAGTAAGTGGATACTACGCCGGCCATAAGCGCAGATGCAGCGATCAGCGTACGCGCATAGGTTGGCAGCGTTTCACTGGCGAACCGGCCGAAGCCGGCAAGGCTCAACCCGGCGACAGCGACTTTTTGCCGTGCGAGAGCCTGTTGGCGAGCTTCGTGGAGGCGGGCCGCGGTTTTACGGTCGAGCTCATCCGCGCCTTGGTTGAGAACCTGGCGGACTCGGTAAGCGAATTTCAGTTCCTCGTTGTTCATAGCTCGATGCCTTTCGCCTTGAGCGCAGCTGCAAGTGTATGCGTAGCTCGCGAGCAATGGGTTTTCACGCTGCCGTCCGAGCAACCCATCGCCGCCGCCGTCTCAGCGATATCCAAGTCTTCCCAGTAACGCATGAGGAAGGCTTGGCGTTGACGTGGCGGCAGTTTCCCAACCTCGTTCTCAATGATAGCAAGGAGTTGCGCCTGCTCAAGATTTCCCGCAGGAGTGCCTAGCGGGTTTGGCGCATCGTCCGCCTGCAAGGTTTCCAGAGGATCGCTATCGTCGTCGTCGTGGGATAAGGACGACAGCAATGTGGTCCAGGTGGAGCGAACCTTCTGGCGCCGGTAATAATCGCGGATGGTGTTTTGCAGGATGCGCTGGAACAGCATCGGGAATTCTTCGGCCGGCTTGTCGCCGTATTTTTCGGCGAGTTTCGCCATCGCATCCTGGACGATGTCCAGTGCCGCGTCCTCGTCGTGGACGGCGAACATCGCCTGTTTGAAGGCGCGCCGCTCGACGGCGGCGAGAAAATCCGAAAGTTCGGTGCGTGAGGCCAGGAAGCCGTCCTTAACTGTTATCTATTCTTTTACCCATTAGGAAACCTGCATGATGCCTTGACCAATTGCAGGCGAGCCAGTAAGGTTACACGTTTCAGGCGAAATCCAGAGACTACGGAAAATGCAGTTGACCGGTGCGGAAATTGTAATCAGGTGCCTCCAGGAAGAAAAGGTCGAACATGTTTTCGGCTATCCCGGCGGTTCGGTATTGTTCATTTACGACGAATTGTTCAAACAGGATCAGGTCAAGCATATCCTCGTCCGCCATGAGCAGGCGGCGGTGCACGCTGCCGATGCTTATTCGCGTTCCTCCCAGAAGATCGGCGTCTGCCTGGTGACTTCGGGGCCGGGCGTCACCAATGCCGTCACCGGCATCGCCACCGCCTACATGGATTCCATACCGCTGGTGGTGCTTACCGGCCAAGTGCCGACAGCCTACATCGGCCAGGATGCCTTCCAGGAAGCGGATACCGTCGGCATCACGCGTCCCTGCGTCAAGCACAACTTTCTGGTCAAGGACGTCAAGGATCTGGCGGCGACGATCAAAAAGGCATTTTACCTGGCCAAGACCGGCCGGCCCGGCCCGGTGCTGGTGGATATTCCGAAGGACATCACCAACCACAAGTGCGAGTTCGTCTATCCCAAGACGGTCGTCATGCGTTCTTACAACCCGGTGGTCAAGGGCCATGCCGGCCAGATCAAGAAGGCCGTGCAGTTGCTGCTCGATGCCAAGCGGCCGATGCTCTACACCGGCGGCGGCGTGATTCTTTCCGACGCTGCCGAGAAGCTGACCAAGCTGACGCGCATGCTCGGCTACCCGATCACGCAAACCTTGATGGGCCTGGGAGCGTATCCCGGCACCGACCGCCAGTTCCTCGGCATGCCCGGCATGCACGGCACTTATGAGGCCAACATGGCGATGCAGCACTGCGACGTGCTGCTGGCCATCGGCGCGCGCTTCGACGACCGCGTCATCGGCAGCCCGGCCCATTTCAGCCAGGTGCCGCGCAAGATCATTCACATCGATATCGATCCCTCGTCGATCTCGAAGCGCGTCAAGGTCGACGTGCCCATCGTCGGCAATGTGCCCGAGGTGCTCGACGAACTCATCAAGCAACTCGAAGCGGCCGAAGCCAAGCCCGACGCCAAATACCTCGCCGCCTGGTGGAAGGAAATCGACGGCTGGCGCGACCGCAACTGCCTCAAGTACAAGCAGGGCAAGGATCTCATCATGCCCCAGTACGTCATCGAGAAGCTCTACGAGGTGACGGGCGGCGATGCCTTCGTCTGCTCCGACGTCGGCCAGCACCAGATGTTCGCCGCTCAGTTCTACAAGTTCGACAAGCCGCGCCGCTGGATCAATTCCGGCGGCCTCGGCACCATGGGCTTCGGTCTGCCGGCGGCGATGGGCGTGCGTTTCGCCCATCCGAAAGCCACCGTCGCCTGCGTCACCGGCGAAGGGTCGATCCAGATGTGCATCCAGGAAATGTCGACCTGCAAGCAGTTCCGCCTGCCGATCAAGGTGATCTGCCTCAACAACGGCTACCTCGGCATGGTGCGCCAGTGGCAGGAGATGTTCCACGGCAACCGCTATTCCGAGTCCTACTTCGACTCGCTGCCGGACTTCGTCAAGCTCGCCGAGGCCTACGGCCATGTCGGCATGCGCATCGAGAAGCCGGCCGACGTCGAGGGCGCGCTGAAGGAAGCCTTCATCCAGCACAAGAACGAATTCGTCTTCATGGATTTCGCCACCGACCCGAAGGCGAACGTCTTCCCGATGATCGCGGCGGGCAAGGGTTTGTCCGAAATGATCCTGGCGGAGGATCTGTAACCATGCGCCATATCATTTCCATCCTCATCGAGAACGAGGCCGGCGCCTTGTCGCGCGTCTCGGGCCTGTTCTCGGCGCGCGGCTTCAATATCGAGTCGCTGACCGTGGCGCCGACCGAAGACGCCTCGCTGTCGCGCATGACCGTCGTCAGCGTCGGTTCCGACGACGTCATCGAGCAGATCACCAAGCAGTTGAACAAGCTGATCGATATCGTCAAAGTGGTCGATCTCTCCGAGTCGGCCCATATCGAGCGCGAACTCATGCTCGTCAAGGTACGCGCCACCGGCAAGGATCGCGAGGAGATGAAGCGCGTCGCCGACATTTTCCGCGGCCGCATCATCGACGTCACCGAGTCGACCTACGTCGTCGAACTGACCGGCAACGGTTCCAAGCTCGATGCCTTCCTCGGCGCCATCGATGCGACGCTGATACTCGAAACGGTACGCACCGGCGTCTGCGGCATCGGCCGCGGCGATCGCATACTCAAGGTTTGAAATCCGCCGCCGGTTTCGCGCCGGCGGCCAATCACTTCGTTACAGGGGAATACCATGAAAGTCTATTACGACAAGGACGCCGATCTGTCGCTCATCAAGGGCAAGAAGGTCACCATCGTGGGCTACGGCTCGCAGGGCCATGCCCATGCCCAGAACCTCAAGGATTCGGGCGTCAAGGTCACCGTCGCCCTGCGGAAGGGCGGCGCGTCCTGGGACAAGGCCAAGAAGGCCGGCCTCAAGGTCGAGGAAATCGCCAAGGCCGTCAAGGATGCCGATGTCGTCATGATCCTGTTGCCGGACGAGAACATCCCCGCCGTCTATTACAACGACGTCGAGCCGAACATCAAGAAAGGCGCCGCGCTGGCCTTTGCCCACGGCTTCAACGTCCATTACAACCAGGTCGTGCCGCGCGCCGACATCGACGTCATCATGATCGCGCCCAAGGGGCCCGGCCATACCGTGCGCTCCGAGTACCTCAAGGGTGGCGGCGTGCCGTCGCTGATCGCCGTGTACCAGGACAAGTCGGGCAAGGCCAAGGACATCGCGCTGTCCTACGCCGCAGCCAACGGCGGCACCAAGGGCGGCGTCATCGAGACCAATTTCCGCGAGGAAACCGAGACCGACCTCTTCGGCGAGCAGGCCGTGCTGTGCGGCGGCATCGTCGAACTCATCAAGGCCGGCTACGAGACGCTGACCGACGCCGGCTACGCGCCCGAGATGGCCTATTTCGAGTGCCTGCACGAGGTCAAGCTGATCGTCGACCTGATCTACGAAGGCGGCATCGCCAACATGAACTACTCGATCTCCAACAACGCCGAGTACGGCGAGTACGTCACCGGCCCGAAGGTGATCGGCTGGGAGGCGCGCGAGGCGATGCAGGAGGCGCTGAAGAACATCCAGAACGGCGACTATGCCAAGCGCTTCATCCTCGAAGGCCGTACCAACTATCCCGAGATGACCGCGCGCCGCCGCCTTACCGCCGAGCACCCGATCGAAAAGGTCGGCGCTCAGTTGCGCGACATGATGCCCTGGATCAAGAAGAACAAGCTCGTCGACCAGAGCAAGAACTGAGCAGCACACTCGGCAGCAAGCAAGGGCACAGCGGCGCTGTGCCCTTGTCGTCTAAAGGATTCCGATGAGCCATTATCCTCACCCCATCATCGCCCGCGAGGGCTGGCCGTTTCTCGGCCTCAGCTTCGGCTTCGGCCTCATGGTCACCGGGGCCGCCGGCTGGGAGTGGGCCTTGCCGCTCTGGCTGTTCTTCGTCTTCTGTCTCCAGTTCTTCCGCGATCCGGCGCGCGAGGTGCCGGGCGACGCCAGGAGCGTGCTGTCGCCGGCCGACGGGCGCATCGTCGCCATCGAACCGGTGACGG
>Ga0154354_1117_pt3 | contig 11656 bp, 12 predicted proteins | sample RifGroA2_FD_115882 | JGI IMG/M metagenome (GOLD analysis project Ga0154354, IMG submission 115882) | Rhodocyclales bacterium GWA2_65_19
CGAAGAAAAAGGACTGAGCCATGTGTGGCATCGTCGCCGCCGTTGCCGCGCGCAACATTGTCCCGGTGCTGATCGAAGGCCTGACCAAGCTGGAATATCGCGGCTACGACTCGGCGGGTCTGGCGCTGCTCAATCCGACCCTGACGCGCTTGCGCAGCGTCGGCCGTGTCGCCGAACTGGCGGTGCAGGCGGCAGGCCTGGTGGCCCATCACGGCATCGCCCACACGCGCTGGGCCACGCATGGCGTGCCCTCCGAGCGTAACGCCCATCCGCATGTCTCCGCCGGCCTCGCCGTGGTGCATAACGGCATCATCGAAAACTACGCCGAACTCAAGCAGGAACTGATCGCCGATGGTTACCTGTTCAACTCGGATACCGACACCGAAGTCATCGCCCACCTGATCCAGCGCACGCTGAAATCCGCCCCCGACCTGTTTGCGGCCGTGCGCCTGACCACGGCGCGCCTGGTCGGCGCCTACGCAATCGCCGTGGTGCAGGAATGGAATGACGCGATCGTCGTCGCCCGTCACGGCGCACCGCTGCTGCTTGGTCTGGGCGAGGATGGCAACTACGCCGCTTCGGATGCGTCGGCCCTGCTGCAGGTGACGCGCCGCATGATCTATCTCGAAGACGGCGATGTCGCCGAGCTTAGGCGCGATGCGATTCGAATAGTCGGCGCTGGCGGCACGGCGGCAAGCGTGCCGGCGGATCGTCCGGTGCATGAAAGCACGCTCTCGGCCGACGACGTCGAACTCGGCGACTACCGGCACTACATGCAGAAGGAAATTTTCGAACAGCCGCAGGCGCTGGCCGCGACGCTCGAAATGATCGGCGGTGCGCAGACCCTGAGCCCGAACCTGTTTGGCGTCGCCGCGCCGGAAATGCTCGCCGGCGTGCGCTCGGTACTGATCCTCGCCTGCGGCACCAGCTACCATGCCGGCCTGGTCGCGCGCTACTGGATCGAGCAACTGGCGGGCGTCGCCTGCAGCGTCGAAATCGCCAGCGAATACCGCTACCGCGTTTCGGTGCCCAACCCGGAACAACTCGTCGTCGCCATTTCCCAGTCCGGCGAAACGGCCGATACCCTGGCCTCGGTCAAGCATGCCAAGGCGCTCGGCATGGGCCGCACCTTGGCAGTGTGCAACGTACCCGAATCCGCCATCGTGCGCGAATGCGCACTGCGTTTCCTGACCCGCGCCGGACCTGAGATCGGCGTCGCCTCGACCAAGGCCTTCACCACCCAGCTGGCCGCACTGTTTCTGCTCGCGGTGACGCTGGCCAAGCAGGCCGGGCGCCTGACGCCCGAGCAGGAAGCCGCGCAGCTGAAGGCCCTGCGCCATCTGCCGGTGGCGGTGCAGAAAGTGCTGGCGCTCGAACCCGAAATCAAGGTCTGGGCGACGCGCTTCGCCGACAAGCAGCACGCGCTTTTCCTCGGCCGCGGCCATCATTATCCGATCGCGCTGGAAGGCGCGCTGAAGCTCAAGGAAATCTCCTACATCCACGCCGAGGGTTATCCCGCCGGCGAACTCAAGCACGGTCCGCTGGCGTTGGTGGACAAAGACATGCCGGTGATCAGCATCGCCCCCAACGATGCCTTGCTGGAAAAGCTCAAGTCCAACCTCAAGGAAGTCGCCGCGCGCGGCGGCGAACTCTACGTCTTCGCCGATGCCGATTCAGCGGTGGATGAAGAAGCCGGCGTGCATGTGCTGCGCCTGCCCGAGCACTATGGCCTGTTGTCGCCCGTGCTGCATGTGGTGCCGCTGCAATTGCTGTCCTATCACGCCGCCCTGGTGAAAGGCACGGACGTCGATAAGCCGCGCAACCTGGCCAAGAGCGTCACGGTGGAGTAAGGCGGCAGGGGTGGCCGCAGCGGCTGCCAACCATGGCACGGCATTCGTCAGGCCTTGCCGGATTCGTCCCCGTCCTTGAGTTCCGCCTCCGGAAATCGCCTGCACGCCACGCGCAGGAAGTTCACCTGTTTGCGAAAATTGCTGCATCCCGTGCACATCGCCAAGTGCATCTCGATTTGAAAGCGTTCGGACAACGTCAGCTTGCGATCCTGCCCCGCGGAGAGCAAGCGGGTGGCCAGCTTGCAGCTCAGCACGGCGCATCTCCCGCGGCAAACCAGTTGCGTTCCAGGCAGCGGCGCAAGCCGTTGCGCGCCCGGTGCAGGATGACGTAGCAATTGCTGTTGCTGATCTTCAGCTCGCGGCAAATCTCGTCGGTGTCGAATTCCAGGAACTCGCGCATCATGAATATGCGCGCGGTGCTCGCGGGCAAGTGGTTCAGGCAGGCTTCGAACACGGTCCAGAACTGTTCCTGGTGCAGCGCGGTTTCGGGATCGCCCCAGTCGGTCGGGCGCTGGTCGGGCAGCCAGCGATCGTTCGAAGCGAACAATGCCTCGAACGCCACATCCATTTCCGCCTCGTCCGGCAGCAATGCGCCGAGGTTGATGCTGCGGCTGCGCTGGCGGATGGCATCGACGATCTTGTTGCGCAGGATTTTGAAAATCCAGGTCTTCAATGCCGAGCGTCCGGCAAAACTCTGCTGACCGTCAAGCGCCGCCATGATGGCGTCCTGAACCACGTCTTCCGCCAGGTGACCATCCCTCAGCTGCAAATTGGCGAAGCGCAGCATGTCGCGGCGTATGTCCACCAGCAACTGCGCATCGCGGCCAAGCGGTCCCGGCGCATCATTCATGGGTTTTCCCGATCCGCCGCATTTCGTTGCGTGCCGCGCTGTAGCTGGAGACGCAATACGGCACCAGATAGTTCAGCAACAGATGGAACCAGGACGGCGGCAAGCCATCCCATAGACGCCCGCCCTGATTGATGGCGTTCAGGATCGTGCCCACCACCAGCGCGAGCTTGAGTGCCGCGATCGCGATCGGCGCCGTGCACGCCGTCCGCAGCAACAGACCGAGATCTTCCATCTAGCTCGCCAGCAAGGAACGCGCGGCTTCGCGTACCACGTTCGTGATCAGCACGGTGTCGGCCTCGGGCTCCAGGTCGACGGCCGACGCCATGCGTCCAGTGGCGACCGTCACCAGTTGTCCAGCCTGCTGTTCGACGGCGTATTCGCCGGTACAGGACGGGCAATACACATGATCGCCGGCCTGCTGTCCGCGGCGCAGAACCAGGGTCGGCCCGCACATCATGCATTCACGCAAGGGGATGCCTTCGTCGCTGTGGCCGACGATGTGCTCCAGTCGTCCTTGCCGGCCGAGGACGACAAAGCGTTGGCCCAATTCGCGGTCGAACTGGCGGCCGAGATTGTCTTCGATGATGCCCAATGCCTTGTCGACCGGCATCCCGCGCCGGTAGGGCCGCGTGCTGGTCATCGCATCGAAGGCGTCGCAAATGCCAACGATGCGCGCATCGAGCGGCACGTCAAGGCCGCGCAGTCCGCGCGGATAGCCGCCGCCGTCGGGGGTTTCGTGATGGGCGCGGATCGCCGCCTCGGCCAGTTGCGCCAGCGGGTGGCCGGCCAGCATGCGCCAGCCGACCTCCGGGTGGGTCTTGATCACCGCGTACTCGTCGTCGGTGAGCCGATCCTTCTTGCCGAGTATGTGGTCGGGAACGCTGATCTTTCCCAGGTCGTGCAGGAAGCCGCCGACGCTGATGCGGCCGACATCCGATTCCGCCAGTCCGGCATCGGTCGCGAGCAGGCGGGAGAAGCGCGAAACGCGCCACAAATGGCCGCCGGTGTATGGATCGCGGGCTTCCACCATCCAGGCCATGACCAGCAGGCTGGTCAGCAAGTCCTCCTGGAATCGTCGTTGCGATTGGTCGCCGCCACCCAGCCGATGGCCGATATCCTTGAGCAGGTTCATGAGCGTTCTCCTTGCGTGGATGCATATTGTTTCACGAGGCGCCCCCCGCCCCGGTCCGCGCCGCGCATTCCGTCGCTTCCAGCAGCGAAGCCTGGCGTGCGTCGGGGCAGGCGGCATAGAGGCGTTGCAGGTCCTCGGGCCGGTCTACGTCCCACAGCGTCCTCGGCTCCAGCCAATGCCAGCCGAGGGTGGTCAGACGTTCGCGGGTCTGCGCCATGACCTGCGGGCCTCCCCAGTCGATGCCGGCGAAGATTTGCGGCGCCGGCGCCTTCATGCCGATCAAGACGTAGCCGCCGTCCTCGGCCGGAATGACCACAGCCTCGTGATCGCGCAGGGCCTGTGCCGCCTGCTGCAGATAGGACGGCGTCAGGGCCGGGCAGTCGGTGCCGATCACCAGCGTGCCGCCCGGCGTCGGCGACTGGCGCATTGCCGCCAGCATGCGCGCGCCCAGGTCGCCTGCCGGCTGCGCGTGCAAGGCGACCGGGCCGTAGGCGCGACACTCGGCGAAATCCGGATGCCCCGCGTCGCCGGCGCACCAGAGCGCGACCGGCCCCACGTCGGCGACCACCGCCAGCGCCACCGCGCGGCGCAGCAGCCAGCCCTGCAAGGATGCGGCACCGCCGCTGCCCAGCGCCGGGATCAGCCGCGTCTTGGCCGCGCCGGGAATCGGCGCGCGGGCCAGTATGGCGATGCCCACTCGCCCGTTCAGGTCGGGGTCGGGTTCAGGAATCGCGCGGGACATCGCCATACTCCAGCGCCAGGCGCCGCGGATCGGCGCCCAGCCAATAACGCAGCCGCAGCCGCCACATCAGCAAAATCGTGCGCCAGACGCCATGCTGTTCCCAGCGTCGGCCCGACGTGCGGACCTTGGCGCGCAGGCAGGCCGGCGGCGACGATGCGCGCAACGCCGCGGACAAGGCGATGTCCTCCATCAGCGGCAGCTCGGGAAAGCTGCCGACGGCCGCAAAGGCCTGGCGCGCGACGAAAATCGCCTGGTCGCCGGTGGCGATGCCGGACAACCGCGAGCGCAGATTCATCATTGCCGCCACCAGCGGCAGCCAGGCCGAGCGGCCTTCGATGCAGACATCGAAGCGGCCCCAGGTTCTCCCCTCGCCGATGGCGGCGGCAATCAGCGCTAGCGCCGCGGCGGGCAGCCGGGTGTCGGCGTGCAGGAACAGCAGCGCGTCGCCACCCGCCGCCGCGGCCCCGGCGTTCATCTGGCTGGCGCGGCCGCGCGGCGCGGCAAGCACGCGGTCGGCGAACGGCGCTGCCCGTTCGACCGTCGCATCGGCGCTGCCGCCGTCCACGACAAGCAGTTCCACGCCGCATCGCCGCAGGGGCGCCAGCGCCTCCAGCGCGGCCACGATGCCCTCGGCCTCGTTCAAGACTGGAACGATGATCGACAGCGTCAACAAGATTCATCCTTTCCGACAAAATCGGCAAAGTCGGCGCCGACCACACGGCGCTCGTCCTTCCAGCGCGCGCCGCTTCATCCCCGCCGCCACGCATGAAGACGCTCGACCCACGCCAGCAGGCCGGCCGGCGCGTGCGCCCGCTTCCAGACCCCCGCCACGTACTTGTTCGCCTCGGCCAGCGTCGGGTAGATGTGGATGGTGCCGAGAATCCGGTTGAGGCCGATGCCGTGCTTCATCGCCAGCACGTATTCCGCGATCAGTTCGCCGGCATGCTCGCCGACGATGGTGACGCCGAGAATCCGATCCTTGCCCGGCACGGTCAGCACCTTGATGAAGCCATGCGCCTCGCCATCGGCAATCGCCCGGTCCAGGTCGTCGATGTCGTAGCGGCTCACCTCGTAAGCGATGCCTTGCTCGGTGGCTTCCTGCTCGTTCAAGCCCACGCGTGCCACCTCCGGCTCGACGAAGGTGGCCCAGGGAATCACCGTGTAGTCGGCCTTGAATTTCTTGTAGGGATCGAACAGCGCGTTCACCGCCGCATACCAGGCCTGGTGAGCAGCGGCGTGGGTGAACTGGTACGGCCCGGCGACATCGCCGGCGGCATAGATGTTCGGGTAATTGGTTTGCAGGAAGACGTTGGTGTCCACCGTGCGCGACGTTGCCACGCCCAGTTCTTCCAGGCCGTAGCCCTTGAGGTTGGCGACGCGACCGACGGCGACCAGCACGGCATCGAACGCAATACGGACGTCGCGGCCCGCGTGTTCGGCAATCAGGATCTTCTCGCCCTTGTCGACGACGAACTGCTTCGCCAGATGATTCACCCGCACGTCGATTCCTTCGGCGCGGAAGCGTTGCGCGACCAGCTGCGAAACCTCCGGGTCTTCGCGGATCAGGATGCGCGGCGCCATCTCGACCTGGGTGACCTTGCTGCCGAAGCGGGCGAAGGCCTGCGTCAGTTCCGCGCCGATCGGGCCGCCGCCGAGCACCACCAGGCGGCGGGGCAATTCGCGCAGCCCCCACAAGGTGTCCGAAGTCAGGCAGCCGACCTCCTCGATGCCCGGAATCGGCGGCACCCAGGGCCGTGCTCCGGCGGCGATGACGATGGCACGGGTGCTCAGCCGCTCGCGGGCGCCATCGTGCCGCGTCACCTCGATCTCCCAGGGCGAAACTATCCTCGCCGTCCCCTCGATCACGTCCACGCCCAGCCCGGTGTAGCGCGCGACGGAATCGTGCGGCGCGACCTCGCCGACGACGCGCTGCACCCGTTCCATCACCTCGGCGAACGAGAAGTCGGCGCTGGCGCCACGGCAACCAAACTCCCGCGCGCGCGAAATATGCGACAAAAGCCTGGCCGAACGGATCAGCGCCTTGGACGGGACGCAGCCGGTATTCAGGCAATCGCCGCCCATGCGGTGCTTTTCGATCAGCGTCACCTTGGCCTTGACCGCGGCGGCGACGTAGGCCGTCACCAGTCCGGCGCTGCCGCCGCCGATGACGACGAGATTGCAGTCGAAGCGCTGCGGTCTGGTCCAGCGCGCATAGACCCGGTTCGCCCGAACCACTCCGACGACTTTCTTGGCGATCAAGGGAAACACGCCGAGCAGTCCGAATGACACCAGCAAACCCGGCGAGACGATGCCGGACAGGGAATCGATGCGCGCCAGTTGCGTTCCGGCATTCACGTACACCACGGTGCCGGCCAGCATGCCGAGCTGGCTGACCCAGTAGAAACTGCGTGTCTTCATCGCCGTGAGCCCGAGCAGCAGATTCACCAGGAAGAAGGGGAACACCGGCACCAGCCGCAGCGTGAAAAGATAGAACGCCCCCTCGCGCCGCACGCCGTCGTCGATGGCGGCCAGGCGCTGCGCAAAGTGCGCCGCCACCCAGTCGCGCAGCAGGAAGCGCGACACCAGGAAAGCCAAGGTCGCGCCGGCCGACGAGGCGAACGACACGATCAGGGTGCCCCACCACAGGCCGAACACCGCGCCGCCGGCCAGCGTCATCAGCGCGGCGCCGGGCAGCGACAGTGCCGTGACGAGGACATAGAGCAGGAAGAAGATCGCCGCCGCAGCCAGCGGGCGCGCGTCACGCCAGGTATCGATCGCCGCCTGCTGCGCCTTGAGCCAGTCGAGGCTGAGATAGCGGCCCAGATCCAGCGCCAGGAACAGCGCGATCGCGGCAGCGATGACGACTAGCAGTAGCATCTTGCGGAAGGACAAGGAGATAACCCCTGAAACAAGGCGCGGTTGGGAGAGATGACGCTGGCTGGTACTGGTCGACAGTCGCGTCACACGGTGGATTGCTTACAGCCGAACGCAATGAAGTTGTAAGTTGGCGGGCAGTCGCAGCGACCAATCGACAGCGCGCGGCAAGCGCAACAACCAACAGCAATGGAGGCGGGCATGCGTTAGCCGAGACAGAAAACATCCGCGGACTGCCCGGCGTCGGCCACCAGGCGATCCAGAACCGCCATCAACTCGCGCTCCGCGACGTCGATGGCGCTGATGCCTTGCATGACGTCCGGCGCCGTCATGCTGCCCATGCGGCGGTGGAAATCGTCATGGATGCGCTCCAGGTCGCGAAACGCGGGCAAGCGCGAGAAGCACTGCTTGCCTTGGCCCGCGCGCAGCCAGGCACCGAGCCGGCAGGCCTCGCCGTCGGTGGCGGCAGGATCGAGCGGACGTCCTTGCGCCAGGGCCTCGACCGCTTCGTACTTGCAGGCGAGATGGTCGATCTTGGCCGTCTCGGCAAAAGCCTGCAAGGCGCTTTGCGCGACGTTGAGCTCCATTCCGCGGGTGGTCCGGTAGAGCGATTCCATCAATTCGGCGGTCGCCTTGCCTTCGCCGCCGAAGCGCTGCGCACTGTCCGCCCATTCGCCGATATGTTCACGGGTGGCCTGCATTTCGCCGCGGTTGGCGGTCACCAGCGCGGTAATCTCGTTGGCCGAGGTCGCCGTGCGTTCGGCAAGCTTTCTCACCTCGTCGGCGACCACGGCGAATCCCCGCCCCTGTTCGCCGGCGCGCGCCGCTTCGATGGCAGCGTTGAGCGCCAGCAGATTGGTCTGGTCCGCCACTTCGCGGATGATCTGGATGATGCCGCTGATCTGACCGGCACGATCGGCCAGTTTCTCGACGCGCCGCATGGTGTCCTGCGTGCCGCTGGCAATGACATCGAAATAGCCGAGGATGCGGCGCATCGAATCCCGATTGCTCAGCGTCTCGGCGGAGGATGCGGCGGCGGTGCGGCGCTTGCCGTCCATATCCTCGGCGAGCGCAAGCAGGGACCCGCGCACCGCGGCGAAAGAGCCGCCGAAACAGGTGGCCGCCCGTATCACCGCGGTTGCATGTGCCTGTGCGGCGTCGAGGGCGGCGACCTGCTCGTTGGCTGCGGCCAGCTGCCGGCGCGACTGGTCGAGATCCTGCGCCAGCGTGTCCCGCTCCCGTTCGAGAATGGACAGGCGCGCGGTCAATTGGTCGATTCGTTTCCCCGAGAAAAACATGACACTCCCTCTTGGCGCGGCTGCGCCGACGTATGGTTTGGTCGCGAAGCCCATTTACTTACATTGCCGATCGCGCCACAGCGGCCGCCATGTCCGGACCCGGTTTGCCGGGCCCGGTATCGGATGCTCAAGCGACTTTGTAAGCGGCGAAACGTTCGTCGACCTCGGTGGCGAACAGGTGGTTGCTGTAGTTTGACAGGGTTTTCACGGCGGCGGCGAGGATGATGTTGAGCGCCGCCGTTTCGCTGTAGCCGGCCGCGAGAAACGCGTCGGCCGTTGCCTGGCTGGGCTTGCCGGCGGTGCTCACCAGCTCGCGGGCAAAGCTGTAGAGCGCTTGCAGTTTCGCGTCGGGGATCGGCTGGTCGGCGCGGATTGCCGCCAGCACCGGGCCGGGCACGCCGGACATCTTGTCGGCGAGCATGCTGTGCGCCGCCGTGCAGTAGTCGCAGCCGTTCTGGCGGCTGATGGCGAGAAACACCACTTCCTGCTCGGCCGGCGCCAGCCCGGACTTCTGGCGGAAAGCGGCATAGCCGTGCAGGTAGGTGGTCAGCACGCCGGCGACGTTGACCATGTTGGCGTACATGTTGGGAATGAAGCCGACCTGCTTCTGCGCGCCTTCCAGCACTTCCTTCTGTGCGGCGTCGGCGGTGTCCAGCGTGACCCCGCGCAGGGTCTGGGCGACAAAGTGTTGCGTCATGAAGTTCTCCTGATGAATGGGACCGTGGATGAAGCGCCGCACTTCCGGCGGCACGGCCGAAGATTAGGGCAGGAGGTCCGCGCTTTGGTTATCATCCGTACATTGTTCATAACCATTCGTACTTCATCGCATGGCAACAGACGGTATCTCGCGCCTGCTCGACCACATCGGCCTGCGCGCCAACACCTTCTACACGGGGCCGCTGTGCGGCCTGCACGACTTTGCCGCCGACGAAGGCGTCGGCCACCTGCACGTCATCCGTGCCGGCGCGATGCGCGCGGTGCAGGCCGGGCATGCGGACATCCAGCTCAGCGAACCGACCCTGCTGTTCTATCCGCGGCCGATCAACCATCGCCTCGACGTCGACGACTCGGTGCCGGCCGACGTGCTGTGCGCCACGGTGCGCTACGACGCCGGCCAGGAAAACCCGGTCACGCAGTCGTTTCCGGCGGTTGTCGTGATTCCCTTCAGCGGCCTGCAGCGCATCGAGTCGACCTTGACCGCGCTGTTCGCCGAAGCGGCCGACGCCAGCCCCGGACGGCAGGTGATGCTGGATCGCCTGTGCGACATCCTGCTGATCCAGATCGTCCGCTTCGCCATCCAACAGCAATGGGTGCAGCACGGCGTGCTCGCCGGGCTCGCCCATCCACGACTCGCCCCCCTGCTGATCGAGTTGCTCGACGATCCGCGCCAGCCGTGGACCGTGGACAGCATGGCCGCGCGCGCCCTGCTCTCGCGCAACGGCTTCGCCCAGGAATTCCGCAATGTCGTCGGCATCACGCCGGCGGACTTCCTGACCCGCGTGCGCATGGCGCTGGCGCAGCGTCTGCTGCGCAAGGGCCGGGCCGTGGCGCTGGTTGCGGAAGATGTCGGCTACGGCAGCCAGCCGGCCTTCTCGCGCGCCTTCGTCCGCGAGACGGGCGCGAGTCCTTCGGCATGGGTGCGCACGCTGGCGGCAGATGCGCCTTGATCTGTTACCCACTCGCATGTCCAGGCGGATTGATTGTCAACTGCGTAATTGACAATAATAGTTAATTAGATTGACAATAAGCAGCGATCAGTTGACAATCGATGCCATGGCAATAGATAAACAAGCATTGCGCAAGCGCGCCCTTCTCCTTGCCGAGGCCGGCGGGAAGAATGTTGCCGCGGCGCTGGTGGCGGAATTCCATATCTCGCGCCAGGCGGCCAACCGCCACCTGATGCAACTCGTCAAGGACGGCGATATTGTTCCTTCCGGGCTGACGAAGGCCCGCATATATCAAGCTGCAATCAAGCAGGAGGCCGGTCAATTGTTTCCTCGCGAAGGCCTGGCCGAGGACCTTGTCTGGCGGTCCATTGGCGCGCCGGTGGTAAAGGACCTACCGGAAAATGTGCGCGACATCTGGCACTACGGCATGACCGAGATGATCAACAATGCGATAGATCATTCGGGCTCGCCGGGCATCCGCGTAGCCATAAGGCGAACGGCGCTTCACACATTTGGATTGGTGGCGGATGACGGTGAGGGCATCTTCCTGAAGATTCAGCGCGCGCTCGGCCTTGCGGACCCGCGGGAGTCGATTCTGGAACTGGCCAAAGGCAAGCTGACTACCGACCCGAAGAACCATACCGGGGAGGGGATCTTCTTTTCATCGAAGATGTTCGATTCCTTCACTATCTTTTCAGGAAACCTGCGTTTCCTGCACGACGACGGGTCGAGAGATTTCTTGATGGAACATCCAGCAGATGCTCCGGGAACTTTCGTGTGCATGGAACTGGCCAATGACAGCACCCGCACCCCCAACGACGTGTTCTATCAATATGCCGCTCCCGATGAACTCAGTTTCGACAAGACAGTCGTTCCGGTTCGGCTGGCGCAGTACGAAGGCGAAAAGCTGGTGTCTCGCTCACAGGCGAAGCGGCTCACCGCGCGACTCGAGAAATTCAAGACCGTGATTCTTGACTTCACCGGTGTTGAAAGCATCGGGCAGGGATTCGCCGATGAACTGTTCCGGGTCTTCGCGGCAGCGCATCCGGCGCTCGATCTCGTGCCCATGCACATGACAACCGCGGTGCAGGACATGACGAACAGGATTCTCGCCGGAAGAGATATGAAACAAGTGTTGCCCTAAGCCAAAGGGTCAGAGCCATTTGACTTTGCGAAATGACTCTGACCCGTTTGGGTTATCTGGTCTGGCAAGTCACCTGTCAGCTTTCATCTGGCGTGACGA
>Ga0154354_1148_pt1 | contig 11172 bp, 10 predicted proteins | sample RifGroA2_FD_115882 | JGI IMG/M metagenome (GOLD analysis project Ga0154354, IMG submission 115882) | Rhodocyclales bacterium GWA2_65_19
GCTGGAAATCAAAGATCGCGGGCCGGGCATTCCGCCGGACGAGATCGAGCGCCTGAAACGCCCCTTCACCCGGCTCGAGAACGCCCGCACCGATGCCACCGGCACCGGGCTCGGGCTGGCCATCGTCGAGCGCATAGCCCATCTGCATGAAGGACGGCTCGATCTGCTGCCCAATCCTGGCGGCGGCCTGCTCGTTCGCCTGGTTCTGCCGATCAGGCGCTGAGGCCTGCGGTCAGCTGGAATTCGTCAATGATCCGGTAGGACGAGCCGAGCGCCGACAGCATCGAGCGAACCAGCACGAAACGTTCGCTACGCCAGATTAAGGGGGCAATCGACGGAAGCGGGTTGCTGTCCGACGGCGCGGTGGCCTCCGGTACGCGGCGGACCAGCGTGACATGAGGCACAAAATCCCGGCCTTCGCCCCCGACCCTGAATCCGGCCCGCGCCAAAGCCCTGCGCAACTGGCTGGATAGCACGTCCAGAGGCGCCGACGGCGCCTTGCATCCAGCCCACAGCAAATGGTTGTGCGCCCAGAAGCCAAGGTGGTTCACGTTGATGGCAAAAGGCGCGGCGCGAAGGCTGGCGACAGCCTTCGACAATTCGGGCAGACGCGCTTCGGGAACGTTGCCGAGAAAGGCCAGCGTCAAGTGGATGGTGTCGCGGCGGGTGGCGCGGCCGCCAAACGACAGGGCGGCGGCGTCGGCGATGGTGCCGAGGCGCTCGGCCACCTCCGGCGAGGGCCAGAGGGCGAAGAAAACTCTGGCAGCAGCCGGTTTGGGTTGTTTCTGGTTTCGGCCCTCAGCCGACACGTTCGACCAGCGCGATGGCCTGCGCCTCGATGGCTTCCTCGCGACCGAGGTAGCCCAGGCGCTCGTTGGTCTTGCCTTTGATATTGACGCTGTCGGCCGCAATACCGAGGTCGGCGGCGACGTTGGCGACCATTGCCGCGGCGTGCGGGGCGAGCTTGGGTTGCTGGGCGATCAGCGTCGCATCGACATTGACCGGCCGCCAGCCACGTTCGGCCAATAGCCCAACGGCAGCACGGAGCAGGACGCGGCTGTCGGCACCCTTGTAGCGCGGGTCGGTGTCGGGAAAATGGCGGCCGATGTCGCCGAGCCCGACGGCGCCGAGCAGCGCATCGGTGATGGCATGCAGCAGCGCATCGGCGTCGGAATGACCGAGCAGGCCGGTCGAATGCGGGATTTCGACACCGCCAAGGATCAGCTTGCGGCCTTCGACCAGTTGGTGCACATCGTAGCCCTGCCCGACGCGGAAATTCATTTGCGTGCCCTCAATATCATCGCGGCCAAGGCGAGGTCGGCCGGATAGGTGACTTTCAGATTGGTCGCATCGCCGCGCACGAGTTTCGGCTTGAGGCCCATGGCCTCGATGGCGCCGGCTTCGTCAGTGACGGCCATTTCATTTTTGAGCGATTTTTCCAGTTGACCGTAGCGAAACATCTGCGGCGTCTGCGCCTGCCACAAACCGTCGCGCGGTTCGGTGGCGGCAACGCGCTGCTCGGCATCGGCCCGCTTGATGGTGTCGGCGACCGGCACGGCGAGGATGCCGCCGACCGGATCGTTGGCCAGCTCGGCAAAAAGCGCATCGAGCATGGCGGCTGACAGGCAGGGCCGCGCCGCATCGTGCACGAGAATCCAGTCATCGTCGGCGGCAACCATCGCCGCGGCGCGCAATCCGTTGCTCACGCTCTCCGCCCGCGTCGCCCCGCCGCAGCGCACTGTTTCGAGCTTGGCGCCAAGTTCGCTCCAGTCGTAACGCGGCCACCACGGGTCGTCCGGCGCCAGCACGACCCACACCCGTTCGATGTCCGGACAAGCCGTCAAAGCCTTCAGGGTATGAAAAATCAGCGGGCGACCGAGCAGGTCGAGATACTGTTTGGGCTTCTCGCTTCCGAAGCGGGAACCGCTGCCGGCAGCGGGAACGATTGCGTAATGGCGTGGCATGGCTTAATTTTACTTAAGAACCATCGCAAAAGAGGATTCGTATGACCTTCGTGGTCCCGGAACTGGCTGCCCCCGTCGAGGCATTTGGCACAGCGCTCGGCATTGGCCTGCTTATCGGCATGGAGCGCGAACGGCGTCCGGACGCCGCGGCCGGTTTGCGAACGTTTGCTTTGGTCGCCATGCTTGGCTGCCTTTTTGCGCTGCTTGGCGAGAAAACTGGCGGCCCTTGGCTGCTGGTGGCCGGTCTGCTCGTTATCTCGGGGAGCATGATTGCCTCCAACTTTTCCGCCCAGCAGGAAGAGCAATATCGCGGCTTCACCTCGGAAGCGGCCATCATCGTCACCTACGGGCTGGGTGCTGCCGTCTGGTTCGGCTATTCGACGCTGGCCGTCATGCTCGCCATCACGACCACCGTACTGCTTTATTTCAAGGCCGAACTGCGCCAGTTCAGCGAACGGACGACGCCCAAGGACATCAACTCAATCCTGCAGTTTGCCGTGCTTTCGCTGGTCATCCTGCCCATATTGCCGAGCGAGGACTTCGGCCCGTACAACGCGATCAATCCGCGTCAGGTCTGGTACATGGTCGTGCTGATCTCCGGTCTCGCCCTGTCCGGCTACCTTGCCCTGCGCATCATCGGCGCCCGGCACGGCGCGGCGCTGCTCGGCATTTTTGGCGGTCTGGCCTCGTCGACCGCGACAACCATGATGTTTTCGCGCCACGCCCGCGATCATGCCGACCTGATCCACATGTCGGCGATCGTCATCCTGATCGCCAACGTCATGGTCATGATCCGTCTCTGGCTGGTCGCCAGCGTCGTTGCCCCCACCCTGGCAACCCAGATCGCCATCGTTTTCGCTTGCGGCATCGTGCCCGGCGTGGCCATGGCGCTGTATCGCTGGAAGGTACTGAGCGACGCCGGTGACTTGCCGATGCCGGAAGTCAAGAACCCGACCGAAATGCGTACCGCCGTTTCTTTCGGCCTGCTCTATGCCGTCGTGGTACTGGCCTCGGCCTGGCTGCAGGACATCGCCGGCAGCAGCGGCCTGTACATCGTGGCGCTGGTGTCGGGACTGACCGATGCCGACGCCAGCGTCCTGTCCACCTTGCGCATGTTCAACCTCGACAAGGTGGTCAGCGGCGACGCTGTCATTGCCGTCACCCTGGCCCTGCTCGCCAACCTGGTCTTCAAGATCGGACTGGTCCTCAGCATCGGCGGCGGCAAACTGGCCCGTCACGCCCTGCCCGGCCTGTTCGCCATCGGTGGCGGCATGGTGGCCGGGCTGATCATTCTTTGAGGAGTCGACCATGATCAACACACGTCCTCCCGCCGTCGCCGGCGCTTTTTACCCCGGCGATCCCGCTACCCTGTCGGCTACCGTCGATCAACTACTCGCCGACACCGAAGCCGTTTCCGGCAGCCAGCCCAAGGCCCTCATCGTGCCGCATGCCGGCTATGTCTACTCCGGTTCGACGGCGGCCACGGCCTACGCCACGCTGGCGCCGTGGGCGACGACGATCCATCGGGTGATCCTGCTCGGCCCGACTCACCGCGTTGCCGTCGACGGCATCGCCCTGCCCGAAGCCGAAGCGTTTTCGACGCCGCTCGGTACCATCCGCCTCGACGCCCAGGCCATCGCCACCATCGCCGACTTGCCGCAGATCGTCTTCAGCGATCACGTTCATGCCTTCGAGCATTCGCTCGAGGTCCATCTACCGTTCCTGCAGCGCGTACTCGAGCACTTCACGCTGGTCCCGCTGGCGGTCGGTCATGCTGCGCCGGAGGCTGTGGCCGAAGTTCTTGAGCTGCTGTGGGGTGGGCCGGAAACGCTGATCGTCGTCAGTTCCGACCTCTCGCACTTCCTGCCCTACGCCACCGCCCGGCGGGTCGATAGCGACACCTGTCGCCATATCGCGCAGTTCGACATCCATATCCACCCGGAACAGGCCTGCGGAGCCTATCCGATCAACGGCTTGCTGCTCGCCGCCCAGCAGCGCGGACTGAAGCCAACGCTGCTCGGCCTGTGCAACTCCGGCGATACGGCTGGCGACAAAGACCGCGTGGTCGGTTACGCCGCCTTTTCCTTTACCGAGGCCAGCGATCATGCCTGAGCTCGGCGCAACCCTGCTGACCCTGGCCCGCAATGCCATTGCTGCCCGACTTGGCGAGGCGCAAAGCCCGGCCGATGACTGCCCGGAATTGCACAAACCGGGCGCCACCTTCGTCACGCTGACCCAGCAAGGCAACCTGCGCGGCTGCATCGGCAGCCTCGAAGCCTGGCGACCGCTGGCTCAGGACGTTCAGGAAAACGCCATCGGCGCCGCCTTTCGCGACCCCCGCTTCGAGCCGCTGACGGCCGACGAGTTGCCGATCACCCGCGTCGAAGTCTCGCTGCTGACGCCGGCCGAGCCGATATTTTTTACCAGCGAGGCTGATGCCCTGGCCCAGCTTCGCCCGGAGATCGATGGCGTGATCCTCACGGCAGGCCAGCACCGTTCGACTTTCCTGCCGCAGGTCTGGGAACAATTGCCAGGTCCGGCCAGTTTCATGGCCCACCTCAAGCAGAAGGCCGGGCTGCCGGCCAATTACTGGGGCACTGATGTCCGCCTCGAACGCTACACAGTCAAGAAATGGAAGGAGGCAACACCATGAATCCAGCCGAATCCTTGTTCCCCGGCCGCTGGTGGCACGCTCTGCCCGATGGCCGCATCCAGTGCGACCTCTGCCCGCGCGACTGCCAGTTGCACGAAGGCCAGCGCGGCGCCTGCTTCGTCCGCCAGATGGTTAACGGTGCCATGCAGTTGACGACCTATGGCCGCTCCTCGGGCTTCTGCATCGACCCCGTCGAGAAAAAGCCGCTCAACCACTTTTACCCGGGCAGCAGCATCCTGTCCTTCGGTACCGCCGGCTGCAATCTGGCCTGCAAGTTCTGCCAGAACTGGGACATTTCCAAGTCGAAGGACATGGACCGCCTGATGGATGCCGCCAGCCCACAGATGATCGCCGCGGCCGCCCGCCGCTACGGCGCCGACGCCGTGGCCTACACCTACAACGACCCGGTCATCTTCGCCGAGTACGCCATCGACACGGCGCTCGCCTGCCGCGAACAGGGCATCCGCAACGTTGCCGTCACCGCCGGCTACATCCACCCGGAACCCGCGCGTGAATTCTTTGCCGTTATGGACGCCGCCAACGTCGATCTCAAGGCCTTTACCGAGGATTTCTACCACAAGCTCTGTGTCGGCCACCTGCAACCGGTGCTCGACATCCTCGCCTACATCCACCACGAAACCGACTGCTGGCTCGAAATCACCACGCTGCTCATCCCCGGCCAGAACGACAGTGCCCAGGAAATCAACGAATTGAGTACCTGGGTCGCCCGCGAACTCGGACCGGACGTACCGCTGCACTTTTCCGCCTTCCACCCCGACTGGAAGATGGACAACATCCCGCCGACGCCGCCGGCCACCCTCATTCAGGCTCGGCGCATCGCCCTTGAGGCCGGCCTGCACCACGTGTTCACCGGCAATGTCCATGACCCGGAAGGCGGCACCACCTTCTGCCCGAGTTGCCATGCCGCGCTGATCGTTCGCGACTGGTACGACATCCAGCGCTACGACCTGACGCCGGAAGGCCGTTGCCCGCATTGCCAGACCGCCATCGCCGGCCGCTTCGGCAAGACGCTCGGTCGTGACGGCAAGGCCTTCGGCCCCAACCGCATACCCGTCCATCTCGCGGCATGAGCCGTTTCATCACCCTGCACACGCCGCACGGTTCGCTGCACGGCCAGCTGAATCTGCCCGACAATCCGTGCGGCCTGATCGTGATCGCCCGCGCCCATCATGCAGCTGAGGATGCGGCCATTTCGTCAACGTTCGCCGACTTCGGCTGCGCCACCCTGAGCATGGAACTGCTCACCGCCCAGGAGGTGCAGTTCCCCGATGCCACGCAAAACGTGCCACGCCTGACCCAGCGCCTGATCGACATCCTGGACATGACCCGCAAGGACGGCGACATGGAGCAGCTACCGCTGGCCATTTTTACCAGTGGCGACGTCGCGCCGGCGGCCATCCGCGCCGCCGCCCAGCGCGATGCGCTGGTCAGGGCCGTGGCCTGCCATGGCGGCCTGATCGACCGGGCCGGCGCACAGGCTCTCGACCTGCTCGTTGCGCCACTGCTTCTGCTCCTGGAAACGGATGACCTGGTTGGCAAGATGGCCTACCAACGGGCGACATCACACCTTGGCGGGGTTCACGCCATGCAGTTATTGGAAATCGGCGAAGACCCGGCCGCACTCGCCGCAACCTGGTTTTTGGGGCATTTTTCCGGTTGACCGTGGGATTCGGAATGGCCATGGCATTTGGTCGCATCCGGACTAAACTGAATATGTAAACAACAATTCAGGAGACTCCGATGTCCTTCTTCGATTCCCCCCTCGCCCGTTGCGAAGCTGTCCGCCAAATGGTCCTGACCGACGAAACCCAGGCCGAATGCGCTCGCGAACATGACTGTCCGCCCGGCTTCAAGTGCCCGCTGTGCGGCTATTTCACCGAATCCAGCGGGATCAGTGAAGAAGCCAGCGTGCAGACTCTGACTACTGCTCACCTGAAGAATTGAGGTCGGTGGTTAACGACTTCGCATTCCACGGCCCGGCCGGAGGTGGTGTACTTAGCCACGCCTTGCCGCAATCCAGCCCCAGGTTGAACAGACGACGCTCGATATTGACCCGTCGCTCATGAATCCCTGTCGGCGGGCCGCTGTCTGCCCGGCGCCGCTCTTGCCGCTGGCGGCGCTCGGGGTTCGTTTGGCTATCGCTCATTATTTTCAGATGTATTAAAAAAATTGGGGCATGAAAAAGAGGCCGGGTTTCCCCGGCCCGCCGCGAGTCCCCGTTATCCAGGGAGTTCGCAAAACCCTGCCGCTTTGCAGGATGTCAAACAGCGTTCACGCCGCCCCGACGACGGGCGACCGCCCCCAGAAGCCCCAACCCGGCCAGGAACATGGCATAACTTTCCGGCTCAGGCACCACGGCAATCTGCGGCCCGGCAAGGCCTTGGGCGAACAAGGCAGCAACTGCCGGCACAGAGCCTTCTCCTTTGGCCAAATCGTATGAAGCAGTCGAGGTCTTGACGAATTTTCCACTCTTGTCTTGCGACCAGTAATCGAGCGTCACCTTGTCGTAGGCGAAAGCTCCAGCCAGGTTAACAAAGCTGCCATTGCTCGCCGAATAATCGAGACTCGTAATGAATACGTTTTCAAAACTCAAGCGGAAATAAGTCTGACTTGCTCCCCCGCCAACCTGTGTCGTGAAATCAACGATTGCCGTCGCGATCGACTGACTATTCCAGAGTGCGCTCGTCAGCCCGCCAACGCTGGCATCAACCGGATCCTGAGTCCAGAAAAAATCCGAGAAGACCGGTTTTCCAACGCCAGAGCCGCCCTGGGGCCTGGTGATCGAGATTCCCCAGTTGAACGAATCGAACTCGATCGCCTTCTCATGGCCTTTCACGGTACTACTGCCGTCAATGCCGTCGAATTTCAGAAAATAGTCATTTGCCGCACTGGCCGACAAACTGGTCACCATCAAGCCTAAGCCGGCAAGCATGGGCAGCAGGAAACGCTGGGGTTTTGCATCGGTATTCATCTGACCTCCAAATTGACTTTACTCAGGGCTAGGGGGAACCACCTCGATATGACACCAACAAATCCGTATGGAATTATCGTGTCGTCATTGTAATCACAGGACAAATGAATACAAGCGCCGGCACGAAATCGCCGGGGCGTATAACGCTATAATTCCTGCCCCGAAACGCTGCCTTCCCCTGAGTGTCCACACCCCGGTATTTGCTCTCCCTTCCTGCCTTGCCCAAGCCAGGCAACCGCATCGATCTGCCGCTGCTGGCCGGTTCCGCCGATGCCCTGGCGTTGGCTGAAATCGCCACGCGCCACCCCGGCAAGCTGCTCGCCGTTGTCACCGCCAGTGCCGCCGATGCCCAACGGCTGCTCGACGAAATTCCGTGGTTTGGCCCGGCCCTGCGCGTGCGGCTGCTGCCGGACTGGGAAACGCTGCCCTACGACCACTTCTCGCCGCATCAGGACCTCGTCTCCGAACGGCTGGCCACCTTGTGGGCCGCCACCCAGGGCGAACTCGACATCCTGCTCGTGCCGGCCTCGACGGCTGTTTACCGGATCGCGCCGCCCGCCTTCCTGGCCGCCTATACCTTTGCCTTCAAGAAGGGGCAGAAACTCGATGCCGAAAAATTCCGCAGTCAGGTCACGCTGGCCGGCTACGCCCACGTCACGCAGGTCGTTTCGCCCGGCGAATACTCGATTCGTGGCGGGCTGATCGACCTCTTCCCGATGGGCTCGCAACTGCCCTACCGGCTCGACCTCTTCGACGACGAAATCGAGAGCATCAAGACCTTCGACGTCGACACCCAGCGCACCGTCTATCCGGTACCCGAAGTCCGCCTGCTACCGGCCCGCGAATTTCCGATGGACGACAAGGGCCGTACCCATTTCCGCCAGTGTTTCCGTGAACGCTTCGAGGGCGACCCGGCCAAATCCGGCATCTACAAGGATATTTCGACGGGCATCGCGAGCGCCGGCATCGAGTACTACCTGCCGCTATTCTTCGACGAAACGGCAAGCGTCTTCGACTATCTGCCCAAGGATGCCGTCTTCGTCACCCACGGCGACGCTCCGGCCGCCATCGTCGCCTTCTGGAACGACACCCGCTCGCGCTACAACCTGCTGCAGGGCGACAAGGCCCGGCCGCTGCTGCCGCCCAATGAACTGTTCCTGTCCGATGAGGCCTTCTTCACGGCCGCCAAATCCTACGGTCGACTGGCCATTGAGGGCAAAAACGGAGAAGTCGCCAGCAAGCTGCCCAACGTTGCCGTCGATAGACGCAGCGAGGACCCGCTCGGCGCCCTGAAAAACCACCTGGCCAGTTTCACGGGCCGCGTGCTGCTCCTCGCCGAAACCGCCGGTCGCCGCGAAACGCTGACCGCCATGTTTGCCGAACATGGTCTGAAACCCGAAGCCTGTGCCGATCTGCCGACATTCCTGAGCGGCAAGGCGCAACTTGCCCTCGGCATCGGTCCCTTGCAGGCCGGCTTTGCCCTGGAAAAACTGGCTTTCATCACCGAGACCGAACTGTTCGCCGGCACGCCCCGCCGCACCCGGCGCGAAGCGGCAAAGAAAGCGACCTTCGACAACTGGCTCAAGGATCTCACCGAACTGAAAGTCGGCGACCCGGTCGTCCATGAAAGCCACGGCATTGGCCGCTACCAGGGCTTGGTCCGCATGGACCTCGGCCTCGGCGAACAGGAATTTCTTGAACTGCACTACGCCAACGAGGCCAAGCTGTTCGTTCCGGTCGCCCAGTTGCACGTTATTTCCCGATACTCCGGCGCCGACCCGGAAAGTGCGCCGCTGCACACCCTTGGCTCCGGCCAGTGGGAAAAAGCCAAGCGCAAGGCGGCCGAACAGGCGCACGATACCGCCGCCGAACTACTTGCCCTCTATGCCGCCCGTGCTGCCCGCCAAGGTCACGCTTTCGCTTTCAAGGAAACCGATTACGAGGCATTCGCCGACGGTTTCGGCTTCGAGGAAACCAATGATCAGGCGACCGCCATCGCTGCCGTCATCGATGACATGCGTTCCGGTAAACCTATGGATCGCCTGGTTTGCGGCGACGTCGGCTTTGGCAAGACCGAAGTTGCTTTGCGTGCTGCCTTCTGTGCGGTCGCCGGTGGCAAGCAGGTCGCCGTGCTCTGTCCGACCACCCTGCTCTGCGAACAGCATCACCAGACCTTCACCGACCGCTTCGCCGACTGGCCGATCAAAATTGCCGAAATCTCCCGCTTCAAGACCGCCAAGGAATCGGCACAAGCCTTGCAGGAACTGGCCGAAGGCAAGATCGACATCATCATCGGCACCCACAAGCTGATCGGCAAGGACGTCAAATTCAACCGTCTCGGGCTCGTCGTCATCGACGAGGAACACCGTTTCGGCGTGCGCCAGAAAGAGACCCTGAAGTCGATGCGCGCCGAGGTCGATGTCCTGACCCTGACCGCAACCCCCATTCCGCGCACGCTGGCGATGTCGATGGAAGGCTTGCGCGATTTCTCGGTGATCGCCACCGCGCCGCAAAAGCGCTTGGCCATCAAAACCTTCGTCAGCAACCTCTCCGACGGCATCATCCGTGAAGCGGTCCTGCGTGAATTGAAGCGCGGCGGCCAGGTGTACTTCCTGCACAACGAAGTCGACACCATCGCCAACATGCAGGAAAAACTGGCCAAGCTGGTGCCCGAAGCGCGCATCGTGATCGGTCACGGCCAGATGAACGAGCGCGAACTGGAGCGCGTCATGCGCGACTTCACCGGTCAGCGGGCCAATGTATTGCTGTGCACGACGATCATCGAAACCGGCATCGACAACCCGCACGCCAACACCATCCTGATCAACCGCGCCGAGAAATTCGGCCTTGCCCAGTTGCACCAACTGCGCGGCCGGGTCGGCCGTTCGCACCACCAGGCCTACGCCTACCTGCTCGTCCAGGACGACAAGGCGCTGACCAAGCAGGCCAGAATGCGTCTTGAAGCCATTCAGGCCATGGAGGAACTCGGCTCGGGCTTCTTCCTCGCCATGCACGATCTGGAAATCCGGGGCGCCGGCGAAGTGCTTGGCGACAATCAGTCGGGCGAAATGCAGGAAGTCGGCTTCAACATGTACACCGACATGCTCAACCGCGCCGTTGCCGCCCTGAAACAAGGCAAGCATCTGGAAGCCACTGACCTGACCCAGCCGATCGGCATCGGCACCGAGATCAACCTGCGGACCCCAGCCCTGCTGCCCGATGCCTACTGCCCCGACGTTCACGAACGCCTGACCCTATACAAGCGCCTGGCCAACGGTGAAACCACCGAGGAAATCGATACGCTGCAGGAAGAATTGATCGACCGCTTCGGCGAATTGCCAATCCAGGCGCAATCGCTGCTCGCCACGCACCGCCTGCGTTTGCTGGTCAAACCGCTGTGCATCCAGAAGCTCGATGCCACCAACGACCAGATCACCCTGCAGTTCAGCCCGGAGTTCGCCAGGCTGGCACCTATAGAACCGATCAAGATAATCAATTTGATTCAGAAAGACCGCAGCTATAAGCTGGCGGGACAGGATAAAATTTCCCTTTTACGCCACTGC